>Ga0213839_1000482_pt1 | contig 48731 bp, 46 predicted proteins | sample SWPATP21_FD_160075 | JGI IMG/M metagenome (GOLD analysis project Ga0213839, IMG submission 160075) | Coastal seawater microbial communities from Marineland, Florida, United States - SWPA TP2 #1 | ecosystem: Environmental > Aquatic > Marine > Coastal | place: USA: Florida | collected 2016-08-14
GGAGCTTGGCGAGCCAAGTGACCAACGACGGGCAAAGCCAGGGATTCGCTGGGACCAGGAGGCGACGGGAGACTACTTGAGTGGTGCTCTAGGCACAGAGGTCCGGATGGGTCCGCCCGGTTGCTGCGTGGCGCCACGTCTGAAGCCCGAAGCCCCGCGCCACGGCCTGCGGTCACTGGCCAAGGGACGTCCGAACCCTGCAAGAGCGGACGGTCGGATCGATCTCACATGGTGGGCTGACGGCACCCGGCGAGGTCGTCGATCAGCTTGCCCTCTTCGCAGCGAGCGTGCTCACGGGCGCAGTCGAAGAAGGTCGCCATGTCCGCCGGCGACGCGTCGGCCCCCTGGCACATCTCTCCCTCGTCGTAGGTCAGGGACAGGCAGTCCAGCCCGTTCATGTGGTCGACCCACGCCTGACAGGCCCGCTTGTTGTCTCGGGCTTCGGGCGTGGACAGCAGCCCGGTACACGCCAGGGAGCTCACACCCACGAGCATCAGTCCCACGGCCAGGCCGCGCCTCATCGATCCTCCACCGCGCGGGCGAACCGGCGCACCGCATCTTCCTGTTCGGTCGTCTCGATCGACCCCGGACGCAGCGCCCGGATCTCGTCGATCGCTTCGTCGGCTCCGAGGCCCTCGGCCACCAGCCACGTCGCCAGCATGGTTCCCGTGCGTCCGAGCCCCGCCAGGCAGTGAACGGCCACCGTCTCCCCCGCATCCCGTCGGACCTGCACCTCACGGACGAAGGCCAGCTGCTGCTCCGGCGTGGGGGCGTGGAAGTCCTCGATGGGAAGGTGCAGAAGCTCCATGCCCAGTACCTCGACGGTATCGGGGTCGACCGAGCTCTCCGTCAGGGACACCACCAGGGACACTCCCTGCTCGGACACCCACGCCAGGTCGTCGTCGTGGGGGTAGGGCATGCCCGCCAGGTCGTCGCGGACGAAGGAGAAGCCGGTCATCGGCAGTTCCTGTACGTCGGTGGTGGTGTCTGGGGGCGTGGTCGTGTGGGTGGGATCGTCGATGGCGGAGTCCTCCGTCGACCAGCTCGTGGCCGTGTCGGGCTCGGAGGGTGTGTCGGAGCCAGGGGGCACCCTCTCGGACCCTTCGGCACAGGCGGCCAGCACGAGGGCCACGAGGGCAGCACGGATCGACGTCATCGTCATGACCCCACCCTAACCTGACGGGTACCCGGCCGGTTCGACCGTTGGGGTAGCATGCGCCTCCGGAGGCTCCATGGACACCCGCGACCTCACCGAGCACGAGCAGCTCGTCCTCATCGGCCTGGTCAAGCTCATCGTGCACGCAGACCAGGTCGTCAGCCCCGAGGAGCGCGCCATGCTCGGGGCGCTCCAGCGCCAGCTCGGCGAGTCCGCGTGGAACGAGCGGGTCCGCGCCGCCTCCCAGGCCTTCGCCACCATCCCCGCGCTCGAGGGCGCCGCCCAGCAGGTCGAGCGCCGCGAGGCCCAGCGACTCATCCACCGCATCCTGGAGGAGCTGGCGGGCTCCGACGAGGTCATCCCCGCCGAGGCCCACGTGCTCCAGTGGATCGATCAGACCTGGTCCCTCTCCGACGACGAGGAAGAGAGCCACGACCCGATCGAGAGCTTCGATCTCATCGGAGACGACGACTGAGACGGGCTCGGCGACCGGGATGCTGCTACGATCGAAAAAGATGACGACCGAGAGTGAGTCGTCTCGGTGTCGTTCACGCTGAGGAGTGTGAGGCCGCCCATCGGCCGAGCCCCTCGGAGTCCCCCATGACGATGCTTCCCGCCACCTTCGCCCCCTCCTCCCCAATGCTCACGCCCAAGCCTCCAGCCTCCCAGGCGCCGGCCCCCCTCGACGACGTGTACCGGGAGCTCCGCGGCATCGCCCGCAACCTGCTCTCCCGCGAGCCCTACGACCACACCCTCGAGTCCTGCGAGCTGGTCCACCTGGCCTGGGCTCGGCTCCTCAACGGCGACCTGCGCGTCATCGCCGAGCAGCGCCCCGAGGACGTCATCGCCCTCGCCATCACCAACATGCGCCGAGAGCTGGTCGACCACGCCCGTCGTCGGCGCGCCGCCAAGCGTCCCGACGCCAAGGTACGCATCGAGCTGGGCGACGCGCCGCTGTTCTGCGACGCCCACCCCGACACCTTCCTCGAGGTCGACCGCCTGCTGACGGAGCTCGAAGACGGCAGCTGCACCGGAGGGCCCATCCGCAACGGCCAACGGCGTGCCACCTGTGCCCGCTACGCCCTGTACGGAGGCCTGTCGGAGTCGGAGATCAGCAAGGCTCTCGACCTGCCGAAGTCCACGGTCGGCGCCGACGTCCGCTTCGTCAAGGCCTGGCTGCAGTCCCGCCTGGGGGCTCCGTGAGCAGCCTCCCCCTCCGCCAGACCGACGCGCCGCCCTCCCTGTTCGTCGACGACGTCTTCGATGCGGTCGTCAGCCTGCCCGCCACCGAGCGGGAGGACGAGCTCCGTCGACGCTGCCACGGGCACCCCACCGTCGAGCAGGAGGTCCGCCAGCTCCTCGACGCCGTCCTGACCACCGAGGCCGACGACGACCCGCTCCCGGAGGCCCTCGAGCCCGGGGTCCGCCTCGGCCGCTACCGGCTGGAGGAGGAGCTGGGGGCCGGCGCCACCGCCAGCGTGTGGAAGGCCTTCGACGAGCAGCTCCGGAGCTGGACGGCCCTCAAGCTGCTCCATCCCCACGTTCACGGCCCCACGGCCATCGACGTCGTGATGACCGAGGCCCGAGCGGCCTCGCGGATCATCAGCGACCACGTCGTGCGCATCAAGAGCGCGGGCAGCATCGGCGAGCTGCACTACATCGACATGGCCCTGTGTGCCGAGCACCGTCCCGACGAAGACGGCATCGAGGACCTGGTCATCGGCCGTACCCTCGCCGACACGCCCCTCGACAGCATCGACGAGATCTGCCGGGTGATGGCCGAGGCCGCCGAGGGGGTCGATGCGGCCCACCGGGTCGGCATCCTCCATCGAGACCTCAAGCCCGCCAACATCCTGGTGCTGCCCGTGTCGCGGCGAGCGCTGGTGACGGACTTCGGCCTGGCCGCCCCCGGCGTCGCCCCCGAGGCACGCCCCGACTCGGACCCCACCGAGACCGTCACCATCGCGGTCGGCAACGGCGACGGTCGCCTGGTGGGCACGCCGTGCTTCATGCCTCCGGAGCAGGCCTTCGGGGACCGGCTCCGTCGAACCTCCGACGTGTACGCCCTCGGGGCCACCCTGTACGCACTGGTCTCCGGGCAGGCCCCCTACCAGCCCCGGGACCTCCCGATCCGTCCTGCCCTGGAGACCGTGCTGCGGGTCCGGGAGGAAGCCCCCGTCGACGTCCGTGAGGTCGAGCCCCGGGTCCCCGAGCGCCTGGCACGCATCGTCCGCAAGGCCATGGCCCGCGACGCCGGCGACCGCTACCCCACAGCGGCCCACCTGGCCCAGGACCTGCGGCTGTACAGGGCCGGACGCCCGACCAGCGTCGACCGACGCCGCCCCTTCCTCCAGACCTGGCTCTTCGTCCAGCGGCACCGCAGCGCCGTCATCACCGGGGCCATCCTGACCAGCCTGCTGGTGGCCATGCTCCTCGGTGCGGCCTGGATGGCCTACGAGCGGAGGGAGCTCCTCGCAGCCGTGGAGATGGCCGAGACGGGACGGGCCCAGGCCGCCGCTCAGGCCGATGCCGCCATGGAGCTGGAGGCCAAGGCCCAGTCCCAGCGGGCGGCGGCCCTCGAGGCCTCTCGGGAGGCACAGGCAGCCGCCGAGCGGGCCCACCAGGCCCGGCAGAAGGCACTGCAGTCCGAGTCCGATGCCGAGCGCCGATGGGCCGAGGAGCGCGCCGCCCGGGAAGCCGCGGAGGCCGCGCAGGCTGCCGCGGAGGCAGCCCGTCTCGAGGCCGAGGCCGCAACGGCCGAGGCCCTGGAGGCCCAGGAGGCCTCCCGCCTGGCCGCGGAGGCCGAGACCCAGCGTCGCGCAGGGGTCGAGGCCGCCCTCGAGGCCACCCAGCAGGAGCGGGACCACGCCTTGCGGCAGCGCGACGACGAGCTCGCCGCCCGGTCGTCCGCCGAGGCCGAGCTCCGCCAGCTCCACGTCGAGCTGGTCGAGCTCGAGGCCCAGCGCGACGCAGCCCGAGAGGCCCACGCGGCCGCCGAGCTGCGGGCGAAGCAGGCGTCTGCCGAGCATGTCCGCCTCCAGGAGGCCCTCAGCCTCGCCGAGGCCGAGTGCAGCCAGCCCCAACCGGCCGACGCCGAGCTCGGACCGCCCCCCCTGGCCACGGTCGAGGCGCCGAGCGCACCGTAGCAGCCAAGGTGTCCGCCTCGGTGTAGAGTGCCCCTCGACCCACCTTCCCCGCGGCGCCACGGTTGCTCTTCAACAGCCTCGAGTTCCTGATCTACTTCCCCGTCGTGGTGGGGCTGTACTTCGCGCTGCCCCACAGGTGGCGGTGGCTGCACCTGCTCATCGCCTCCTACGCCTTCTACATGGCGTGGGAGCCCGCCTACGCCCTGCTCATCTTCTCGTCGACGCTCGTGGACTACGTGGTGGCGCGGGCGATGCCAGGGGCCGAGGCCGGTCGGAAGAAGGGGCTGCTCGCCATCTCGCTGGCGGTGAACCTCGGGCTGCTGTGCAGCTTCAAGTACTACAACCTGTTCAACGAGACCTTCGCCGAGCTGCTGGCTCTCGGGGGCATCGAGTGGCAGCTGCCGGAGTCGAACCTGTTGCTCCCCGTGGGCATCAGCTTCTACACCTTCCAGACCCTCGCCTACACCATCGACGTGTACCGGGGGAAACAGGAGCCGGAGACCCACTTCGGCCGCTTCGCCCTGTACGTCTGCTACTTCCCGCAGCTCGTCGCCGGCCCCATCGAGCGGGCCGGACGACTGCTTCCCCAGCTCGCCGCCGAGCACCACTGGGACAACGACCGCGTGGCGTCGGGCCTCCGGAAGATGGGCTGGGGGATGTTCAAGAAGGTGGTCATCGCCGACCGGCTGTCCACCACCATCATCGACCCCGTGTTCGTGTCCCCCGACGAGGCCTCCGGCTTCGTGGTGCTGCTGGTCGGCCTGCTCATCGGGCTGCAGTTCTACTTCGACTTCAGCGCCTACTCCGACATCGCCATCGGTGCGGCGCGGGTCATGGGCGTGAAGCTGATGACCAACTTCGACCAGCCCTTCCTGGCCCGGTCGGTCAATGAGTTCTGGTCCCGCTGGCACATCAGCCTGATGAGCTGGTTCCGGGACTACATGTACGTCCCCCTGGGGGGGTCTCGCGCCGGCAACTGGGCCCGCTACCGGAACATCATGATCGTGTTCGCCGTGTCGGGCCTGTGGCACGGGGCCGACTGGCACTTCGTCGCCTGGGGCCTCATCAACGGCATGTACCTGGTCATCGGCTACGCTACGGCGCCGCTCCGGACCCGCATCGCAGAGGTCACCGGCTTCGTCCGCTGGACCCGTACGCGAGCTCTCTGGCAGTGGTCCAGCACCGTCGTGCTGGTGAGCATCGGCCTGCTCGTGTTCCGCGCCCCCGACGTGCCGACCGCGCTGATGATGATGGGCAACCTCGGGGACGGCTGGGGAACCGCCTTCCAGCCGGCCACCTGGGACGCCCTGATGATCAGCTTCGGCATGGACACCACGATGTTCCTGTGCACCCTGCTCCTCATCCCCATCGCCGAGCTCATCGAGTTCCGGAAGCGCAACCCGGAGCTCTGGGAGCCCCCCACCTGGGTGAACTGGGTGGGCGACTGGGTACTGATCGTCGCCACCCTGTGGCTGGGGAAGTTCAGCGCGGAGGCCTTCGTCTACTTCCAGTTCTAGGTCCAGGCCCGCACGCTACGGGAGCAGCTCGATCCCGACGACGAAGGCGACGATACCCACGACCATCGCCACCACCCCCACCACCGGGTGCAGACGCTTCACAAGGTCGCTCTTCCGGAACCGCCTCGGGGTCAGGTAGGCGATGACCAGCATGGAGGTCGTGGCCAGGCTGCCCGCCCAGAAGTGGTAGGAGTCGACCGGGTCGAGGTCTTCTCGCAGGAACAGCACCGAGCCGAGACCCGTGAGGGCGGCGACCACCATCGCCGCCGCGATGTACGGCCCCTGCTTGCGATGGCGCTTGCGCTTGGCGTGGGCCCCCTTGCGCCCCTGTCGGGCCTGGAGCCCGGCGGCGCCCAGCTGAACCATCGCCGCGATGGCGAGTCCACCGAGCAACGGGTGGATGAAGGGGAGGACCTCGTTCATGGGCGCCAGACTACGCGCGCACGCGCTCCGGGGCCACCGCCTTCTCGGAGATGGCCTCGGCCGTCAGCCGAGCCTGGATGGACTCGCGGACCAGGTCGATCACCAGCTCGATCTCCTCGGCGGTGATGCCGAAGGTCGGCGTGAAGCGCAGGGCGTTCTTCCCGCCGTGGATGACCCCGAGGCCGTGGCGACGGCACCACATCTCCAGGCCGTCGAAGCCCACGACCGAGGCGAAGGCCGGGTCGATCTCGGCGCTGCACAGCAGTCCGGTGCCCTGGACCCTGGTGATGACGCCGGGGAACTCCTTGGCGAGCCTCTGCAGGCCGGCCACCAGCTGCGCACCCCGCTCGCGGATGTTGACCCGCAGCTCCGGGGTGAGGGACTCGAGGACCGTACAGCCCACCTCGAGGGCCTTGGGGTTGGCGGTCATGGTGTTGCCGTAGATCCCCTTCACATACAGGTTCGCCGCACGCTCGGTGAGGGCCAGCACCGACATCGGGTACTGACCAGCGTTGAGGGCCTTGCTGTAGGTCTCCATGTCCGGCGGCTCGACGTCCTCCAGGCCGGGGTAGTCGACGATCGAGAGGAAGCCGGTGCCTCGGATGCCCGCCTGGATGCTGTCGACCAGGAGCAGGGAGCCGTGGGCCTTGGTGAGCTCGCGCGCCGCGTCGTAGAAGGCCCGGCTCACCGACTCGCCCGGGTTCCCCTCCCCCATGACCGGCTCGATGAGCATCATCTCGATGAACACGCCGTCCGCTTCGGCCTGGGCGAAGGTCTGGCGGAGCGCCTCGACGTCGTTGGGAGGCGTGGTGATCAGCGACTCGGCATCGCGATGGGACCGAAGGTTGGAGCGATACTTCGGCCGGCTGCTGTGGGAGGCGAGGGCCGGACGGTCGGTGCGCCCGTGGAATGCTCCGGACAGGGCGAGGAACTTGCACTTCTGCCCCTCCTTCGGCCCCCCCGGATCCGTCATCCGCTTGGCGAGCACATCGGAGATGCGGCAGGCCACCGTCACCGACTCCGAGCCCGAGTTCATGCAGATGAAGCGCTCGAAGGGGCAGTGCCCGCGCTGCTGTCCGATCTCCTTCTTCAACCGACGGGTGAACCGCTTGTGGCTGAACGAGGGGGTCATGATGTTGGCCATCACGTGGGGAGCCGACATCGCGCTCAGCACGGCCTCGGGGGCGTGTCCAGCGCCGAGCATGCCGTAGCCGCCGTTGTCGTGCAGCACCGCCCCATGGGTCGTGACGATCCAGGGCCCGAGCGCCGCCAGGGGCACGTAGGGGTTGACCGTCTCCGCCGGGTAGAAGTTGACGAAGTCCTCCTGCAGCGACGTGATGAGGTCGGCCTCCGGCCCCTGCAGGGCGTCGCCCCAGTCGTCGCGGAACTCCTGATGCGCAGCCAGGGCCTGGTCGACCGCCAGTTCCAGGCGTGGATCGGACGCCGCAAAGCGTTCGATGACCGCGTCGTCCAGGCCGACCGTCTGGCGTTCTCCGCCGTAGTCCCGCAGCTCCTTCAGACGATCGATCACGCTCACCATGCACCTCGTGGTCAAGTCCGAACCGTATTGCGCCTCGGGCGCCCCCGCATGCTCGTGCAACGGGACGCGAACCACCCCCACCACGGCGTCGTCGCCGATCCCCGTCACAGCTCATGAACCACGGGATCCGCCCCTCGATCGTCCCCAACCGGGATGCGACGATCCGCGCTCTCACGCCGTCCGCCCCGTCGGTAGGCACCTCGTCGAGAGTCACGCCCGCAGAGCAGCCTGGGATGGGGGCGCAGCCCCTCCTGGCCAGATAGAGCGCCCCCCTCCCAGGAGCCGCTCATGACGTTGGCCTCGCCGCTCTTCCTCCACCACGCTCCCTCGTCGTTCTCGGTCGACGCCACCGCCATGGGGATCGACACCGCCGCCCTCGATGCCCTCCCGTGGTCTGCCGCCTTCGCGGCCATGGAGGCGCTCGAGGCTGGCAGCATCGCCAACCCCGACGAGCAGCGCCAGGTCGGCCACTACTGGCTCCGGGCCCCGGAGCGAGCCCCGACCATGGGTCAGGCCACCGCCATCGGCGACACCAACGACGACGTCCGCACCTTCGCCGCCGCCGTCCGCGCCGGGTCCACCACGGCCCCCGACGGCGAGCCGTTCACCGACGTCCTCCACGTGGGCATCGGCGGCAGCGCTCTGGGGCCGCAGCTGCTGGTCGACGCCCTCGCGGAGTCTGGTCGTGGCCTGCGGGTCCACTTCCTCGACAACATCGACGGCGACGGGATCGCACGGGTCCTCACCTCGATCGGCGACGCCCTGCGTCACACCCTGGTCGTGGTGGTCAGCAAGTCCGGCGGCACCGTCGAGACGGCCCGGGCCGCCGACCTGGTGCAGCGTCACCTCGCGGACGTCGGCCTCGAGTGGGCCGGACGCTGCGTCGCCGTCACCGGCGAGGGCAGCAAGCTCGATCAGCGGGCCATCGAGGAAGGCTGGCTGGCACGCTTCCCGATGTGGGACTGGGTGGGGGGGCGAACCTCCGTGACGTCCGCCGTGGGACTGCTGCCGGGGGAGCTCGCAGGCATCGACACCGCCGAGCTGCTCCGCGGAGCCGCCACGATGGACGCGTGGACCCGCCACGCCACCTGGAGGGAGAACCCCGCCGCCCTCCTGGCAGGCTGCTGGCACGTCGCGGGGGCCGGACGGGGCGACAAGAACATGGTCGTCCTCCCCTACAGCGACCGTCTCCTCCTCTTCAGTCGCTACCTCCAGCAGCTGGTGATGGAGAGCCTGGGCAAGCGACTCGACCGCCGGGGTCTGGTCGTCGATCAGGGAATCACCGTCCTCGGCAACAAGGGCAGCACGGACCAGCACGCCTTCGTTCAGCAGCTCCGCGACGGGCGCCAGGACTTCTTCGCCACCTTCGTGCAGGTGCTGGGCGACGGCATCGGGGACCCCCGCCCGGTCCAGGGCAGCGCCAGCGCAGGCGACCTGCTCCAGGGCTTCCTCGTCGGCACCCGGCGAGCGCTGGCCGAGGCGGGTCGTCCCTCGATCACCCTCACCGTCCCCTCGGTCGACGCCAGCGTCCTCGGTGCCCTCATCGCCCTCTACGAGCGGGCCGTGGGCCTGTACGGCGAGCTGGTCGACGTCAACGCCTACCACCAGCCCGGGGTCGAGGCCGGGAAGACCGCCGCCAAGGCCGTCGTGGCGCTGCAGGACAAGCTGGCCGACGCCGTGGGCTCCCAGCCCCGCACGCCCGCCGATCTGGCGTCCCTCCTGAACGCCGACGAGGTCGAGGTCTACTACCTCCTGGAGCGCCTCCGCACGACCGGACGGATCGACGCCGATGGACACGGCGCCGACGCCACCTACCGACGGGTGCAGGCATGAAGGCCCGACGCAGCGCAGGGGTCCTCCTCCACCCCACGAGCCTCCCCGGCCCCTCCGGCATCGGCGAGATCGGCCCCCAGGCCCGTCAGTTCGTCGAGTGGCTCGCCGCCAGCGGCCACCACATCTGGCAGCTGCTCCCCATCCAGCCCCCCGACGACCATGGCTGCCCCTACGCGAGCAGCTCGGCCCACGCGGGCGACCCCCTGCTCATCAGCCTCGACGACCTGGTGCGCGACGGGTGGCTGAAGACCAGCGAGCGCCCCTACGCTCCGCCCACCACCCGCGTCGACTTCCCGGCCGTGGTCGCCCGCAAGGCCATCGCCCTGGCCCTCGCGGCCGACCGCATCGCTGCGGACGTCGACCTCGATGCCTTCGCCGCCAAGTTCGCCTGGGCCGAGCCCTACGCCCTGTACAAGGCCTTGTCCGACGCCCACGGGCCGGACTGGACCCGCTGGCCGGAGGCGCTCCGAGAGCGGGAGACCGAGGCGATGAACGTCGCCCGCGAGGTGCACGGCAAGGCCATCCGCCGGGCCCTCGCCCAGCAGTGGGTGTTCGAGACCCAGTGGCAGGAGCTCCGCGCCCACGCCGAAGCCCACGACGTCTCCCTGTGGGGGGACCTGCCGTACTTCGTGGGTCTGTGGAGTGCCGATGTGTGGGAGGACCCCGAGGGGTGGCGCCTCGACGCCGATCGCCAGCCGGTGGTGATCTCCGGCGTCCCCCCCGACGCCTTCTCCCCCACCGGTCAGATGTGGGGACATCCCCTGTACGACGATGCCCTCCGTGCCGAGCGCGGCTTCCCGGGCTGGCGAGCGCGGATGGACACGGCGCTGCAGCGCCACGACGTCGTCCGGCTCGACCACTTCCGCGGTGTCGCGGCCGTGTGGGAGATCCCCGCCGGCGACGACGACGCCACCAACGGCCAGTGGGTCGACGGCCCCGGCAAGCCCCTGTTGGAGGTGCTGTCCAAGGACCACCCCGGCCTGCCGCTGATCGCCGAGGATCTCGGCGTCATCACCCCCGACGTCGAGGCACTGCGGGATGGCTTCGCGCTGCCGGGCATGGCGATCCTCCAGTTCGGCTTCGACAGCGACGACCACGGCTACCAGCCCCACAACCACCAGCGGCGACTGGTCGTGTTCACCGGGACCCACGACAACGACACCCTGCGGGGCTGGCAAGCCCACAGCCATCCCACCGCGGTCGACCGCGCCCGTCGCTACCTCGGCTGCGACGACGGCGGCCTCCCTTGGGCCATGTGCCGGGCCGCCTGGCAGTCCGTCGCCGACACCGCCATCGTGCCCATGCAGGATCTGTTGGGCTTGGGGGGCGATGCCCGGATGAACGTTCCCGGCACGCAAGAAGGCAACTGGGCATGGCGTATGGGGGTCGGCGCCATGAGCGTGGCGCTCGCGGGTCGGGTACGGGAACAACTGGTCCTTGCCGGCCGAGCCTGACATGCTGTGGCCCCGGAGGCGTCCATGCCCGTCCTGATGCTTGCCCTGCTCGTAGGGTGTTTCGACTCCAGCCTCACGCTGCCGTCCGAGGAGGGCGCGTTCAAAGGCAAGCTCAAGAAGGGTCTGAAGATGCCCTTCCGCGAGCGCGTCGCCGTCCTGCCCGGGTCCGACAGTCGCCCGCCCATCCCCGAGTACGTCGTCCATCGCGAGCAGTGCGACGACCTGCAGGACGGGGGCCCCAACTACGGCCCCGACTGCATCACCGACACCATCGAGTGCGGCGAGACCATCGTCGGCCACACCAAGGGCGGTGTGCGTCGCTTCGACAGTCGCTTCTACGAGAAGAACTTCTGCACGCCGTACACCACCAACCACGATGGTGGCGAAGAGCGCATCTACCGGCTGGAGCTCCCCGAGGGCGACATGTCGGCCTTCGTCTACCTCGACACCCCCTGCGCCGACCTCGACATGGCGGGCATCCGGTGGTCCGAGGACACCTGCCCCACGATGAAGAACCTCATCAACCAGTGCGAGATGTGGCCCGACGCCTACGCCCGGGATCGGGAGTACATGCGGCTCGTCAGCCAGAAGGGAAGCACGTGGCTCATCGTGGTCGAGGGAAAGAACGACGAAGAGGGCGCCTTCGCGCTTCATGTCCAGTGCCGCCCCGGGCTGATGTGACGTGCTGAGCTTCCTTGGACAGTTCCTGCGCGACCCCACGGGTGTCGGCGCCGTGGCTCCGAGTGGGCCCGTGCTCGCCAAGCTCGAGGTCGACGCCGCCGAGATCGGGCCCGAGCACGTCGTCGTCGAGCTCGGCGCCGGCGATGGGCCGATGACCGCCGAGATCGTGCAGCGTCCCCACGGCCCGTTCGTGAGCCTCGAGCCCAACGCGGTTCTTGCTGCCCAGCTGCGCACACGCTTCCCCGGCGTGCGGATCGAAGAGCGCTACGCCCAGGACCTGCCCGACATCCTGGCGGACATGGGGGTGGAGAAGGCCGACCGGGTGGTGAGCAGCCTGCCGTGGGCCATCTGGGACGCCGACCTGCAGGGGGCCGTGTTCGACGCCATCCTGGAGGTGCTGGCGCCGGACGGGCGGATGGTCACGTTCAGCTACCTGCACGCCAAGCCCTTGCCCGCTGCACGGCGGTTCAAGGCGGCGCTGGAGGCGCGGTTCGAGCGTGTGGAGATGACGGCGCCGGCGTGGAGGAACGTGCCGCCGGCGTTCGTGTTCGTGTGCGACGGGCCGAAGAACTGAGGGCGTCCGACGGCCGCGACGAGTGACTGCCGAGCCTCGGTGAGCGGCCGGGCGGAGGGGCCACCGTCCGGAGGAGCCATGGCGGGAGGCCGGGCGGAGGGGCGCGCCGTCCGGCTTGAGGCACTGCGGGCGCCGAGCTTCCGCGACCGCTGCGCGGGGGCGGATGGTGTCCTCCAGTCATACCCACGCGAACGTCCGGTCCTCTTGCTTCGCAACTCGGACCGGACGTTCGGGAAGGCTTGGCGTAGTGGGGGGACACGGCCACCTTGGTCGTTGGGCAGGCTACCGGCTGTCGGCTGTGGCTGTCGCTCGTCGGCCGGCACGAGCTTGTTGCTGGTGGCTGGTGGCTTCTCACTGGCCGCCACCTCTCCCCCCTCACCCGTACACAGCCACCAGCTGCTCCAGGTGCGCCAGCATCCGCCCCTCCCGGTCGTACAGCTCCCCCCGCATCGTCACGAACCCGTCTCCGTGGGCCCCCACCACCCGGGCCTCGAACCACAGGAAGTCGTCCACCGTGATCCGCTCGGGCAGCTCCAGGAACTGGGCCGTCCACGTCACCGACGACGCCGGCGCGGGCCCCTTCAGCTGCTGCAGCGCCGGCGAGGGCCACGCGTCCAGCAAGCCCACGATGGCCGCCACCGCCGAGCCAGGGTCCGTCCGGTGCCGGCACCAGCCTGCGTGGCTGTCGCCGTTCCCCCCCATGAACGGGAAGCCGCCCTCCGCGTAGCGGATGTCCATGTGCTGGACGAAGTTGGGGACGATCCCCGGCATGAACGGCATCGCCACGGCCTTCGCGGGATCGCCGAGCGCCCGGGTCGGCCGCCGCTCGACCACCGAGGTCCGCGGCACCCCGTAGGCCGCCGTCACCGAGCACACGACGTCGTCGTCGGCCATCAGGTCACACCGCGCCTGGGTCACCGACCGACCGGCGCGCAGCAGCTGAGGTCGCGCGGTCAAGGCCCGGCCTCCCGTCGACCCCACGAAGGACACCGACATCGAGCGCAGGGGCCGCCCGTCGGCCAGCTCCTCCATCGCCCGCAGCGCGGCCACCGTCTGCAGCCCCCCGAAGGCCGCCTTTCCCTGCAGCCAGTCCTCCGGCACCACCAGCGGCCCGTCGCCCCAGCGGGTGACCTCTTCGAAGCTCGCCATCGCGTCCTCCTGCCCTGGCCGTATCGCCCCCCGGGGGCCCCCAACACGGCCCCCGCGCAGGCCCACGCTGCACCCCCGCAGCCGTTGATGGGGGTCAGGCCCCAACCCCCAACACCTCGCCCCCGCGTTAGGGCGGGCGCCATTCCAGAGGAGCCCCCTATGCCCCGCATCGCTCTCATCCCCGGCGACGGCATCGGCCAGGAAGTCATCCCCGAGGCCGTCCGCGTGCTGAACGAGCTCCGCTCCGACCTCGACTTCGTCGACATGGACCTCGGCGCCGACCGCTACCTCCGGGACGGCACCACGATGCCCGACGAGACGATGTCGGACATCCGGGACAACTACGACGCCGTGCTCCTCGGCGCCCTCGGCGACCCCAGGGTCCCGAGCAACGTCCACGCCCGCGACATCCTCCTCGGCATGCGCTTCCAGCTCGAGCTGTACATCAACCTCCGCCCGGTCCAGCTCCTCGACCCCCGCTTCTGCCCCCTGAAGGACAAGGGCCCCGAGGACATGGACTTCGTCGTCTTCCGGGAGAACACCGAGGGGCTGTACACGGGCATCGGCGGCCAGTTCAAGCGGGGCACGCCCGACGAGGTCGCCATCGAGGCGGAGATGAACACCCGCAAGGGCGTCGAGCGCATCATCCGTGCCGCCTTCGAGTACGCCGACGAGCAGGGCCGCGAGTCGGTCTGCATGTCCGACAAGTCCAACGCCATGCGCCACGGCCACGACCTCTGGCAGCGGACCTTCAAGGAAGTCGCCGCCGAGTACCCCCACATCCGCGCCTTCCACCTGTTCGTCGACGTGCTGACCATGGAGATGGTCCGCGCCCCGGAGCAGTTCGACGTCATCGTCACCAACAACCTCTTCGGCGACATCGTCACCGACCTGGGCGCCCAGCTGCAGGGAGGCATCGGCCTCGCCGCCAGCGGCAACATCCACCCCGGCCAGGTCAGCCTGTTCGAGCCCGTCCACGGCTCGGCCCCGACCATCGCGGGCCAGGGTATCGCCAACCCCCTCGCCGCCATCCTCTCCGCCGGCATGCTCCTCGAGTTCCTGGGACACGCCGACCAGGCCAAGGCCGTCCAGAACGCCGTCCGCACCACGCTGCAGGCGAACCAGGTCACTGCCGAGCTCGGGGGCGATCTGCGGATGACCCAGGTGACGGACGCCCTGCTGCGCAACCTCGGCAGCGAGCTCTGAGCGGAGGCGTCCGCCGATCGGCCGCCAGCAGCCAGCAGCCAGCCAGCAGCCAGCAGCCATGGGTGTGGTTCAGCCACTGATCACCTCCGTGACCTGGCTCTTGGTCTAGGGACTCGGCCGAAGCGGCGAGAAGGCCGCTTCACCGCGGAGACGCGGAGACGCGGAGGACGACGCGGAGAGGCCCCCAGCGACGCTCTCCGTCGGAGGCATCTCGTCGTCTGCGACAGGGAGAGGGAGCATGCCGCTTCGGTGCGACACACATTCAGGCAGGCGCTGATGGGGGCATGACGACCACGGAGCATCTCCCTCCTGTGCGACACCGTGCGGAGGCATCCCCTCTCGTTGCGACAACTCCAGGCCTCGGGGCAGGTTGTGTCGTCGAAAAGGTTGCTTTGCTCATGCGGCGCACACGCCAACTCCCCCGATTTGTCGCAACGAAGGGGATGATCCGTCACGCTGTCGCAGAATGGCGAGATGCCTCCCGCCACGCCGCAAGGTGTTTCCTTGCGGCGCCTGACCCCCAGGTTGCGACCCCGTGAGGTGCTTCCTGGCGGAGCCTGACCCCAGGTTGCCCTTGGGGGGCCACACGATGCCTCTGATGGTCGGCCAACCGGGAGCCTCTCCGCGTATGTCTCCGCGTCTCCGCGGTGAAGCGGCGTCTTCGCCGTGTCGGCCTCGACTCGGGTTCGCGTGTCGCTCGGTCGGGCGTCTTCAGAGATTGATCCACACCATCAGCCATCAAGCATCAGCCATCCCCCACGGTGCCGTCCTGCGCTCCCGCAGCCCAGCCCGGCCGTTCGGCGGGTGCCCCTCGCTCGTCCAGCGCGATACGACACGCCCTTTGCACCCGCATCCCTGGAGCTCTGAATGGCCCTCGACATCCGCAACCGCGACCTCGTCATCCTCTCGGCCAAGCGCACCGCCTTCGGCACCATGGGTGGCGCCCTCGCCCAGCTGACCGCCGCCGACATCGCCGTGCCCACCGCCACCGCCGCCCTCGAGGCCGCTGGCGTCGCCCCGGACGAGATCGACCACGTCATCTACGGCAACGTCCTGCAGACCGCCAACGACGCCATCTACATGGCCCGCCACATCGGCCTCCGTGCCGGCGTCCCCCAGCACGTCCCGGCGCTCACCGTGAACCGCCTCTGCGGCTCGGGCTTCCAGTCGGTCGTCACCGGCGCCGAGCAGATCCTCACGGGACAGGCCAACGCCGTGCTCGTGGGCGGCACCGAGAACATGTCGATGGCCCCCCACGTCTCCTACGACATGCGGACGCCGAGCCGCTTCGGCAAGCCCCCGAAGATGTACGACCTCCTCTGGGAGTGCCTCACCGACTCCTACACCGGCGCGCCGATGGCCATCACCGCCGAGAACCTGGCCGAGAAGTACGACATCAGCGTCGAGGACGCCAACGCCTTCGCCCTCCTCAGCCAGCAGCGCTGGGCGGCAGCCCAGGAGGCGGGCCACTTCGCCGCCGAGATCACGCCCATCGAGCTGAAGACCCGCAAGGGCACCGTCACCTTCGACGTCGACGAGCACCCCAAGCCCCAGACCACCCTCGAGGGCCTGGCCAAGCTCCGCGCCGTGTTCAAGAAGGACGGCACGGTCAACGCCGGCAACGCGTCCGGCATCTGCGACGGCGCAGCCTCCCTGGTCCTCGCCGACGCCAAGTGGGCCGAGCAGAAGGGCCTGACCCCCATCGCGCGGCTCGTCAGCTGGGGCGTGTCCGGCTGTGACCCGAAGATCATGGGCATCGGCCCCGTCCCGGCGGCCAAGCGGGCCTTCGAGAACGCCGGCATGGGCCTCGACGAGATGGCGGTGGTGGAGGTCAACGAGGCCTTCTCCTCCCAGTACATCGCCGTCGAGAAGGAGCTCGGTCTCGACCGCAGCATCACCAACGTCAACGGCGGCGCCGTCGCCCTGGGCCACCCCCTCGGTGCCACCGGCGCCCGGATCACCGGCACGCTGATCCACGAGCTCCGTCGCCGCGGCGAGAAGTACGGCATGGGCAGCGCCTGCATCGGCGGTGGCCAGGGCATCGCCGTCGTGGTCGAAGCGCTGTAGACCCCCTGCACAGAACCTGCACGGCAACGCCTCCGCCGTTCCGGAGGCACGACGGGTAGCCACGCCGTAGCCTGTGGGCATGACGTCGCGGCTCTCCAACCTCGTCCTCCTGGCCTGCTGGTTGCTGCTCCACGGGAGCACCTTCCGCTGGCTGGGTCGGGCGTGGCTCCGCGACGAGGGGCTGCTCCACCTCGTCCTCGCCGGCCTGGCCGGCGCGTGGGTGCTCTCACGGGTCTCCGCTGCCGAGGTGTGGTCCGGCATCGGTCGTCCCCTTCGCCCCAGCCTCGCGGCGGCCCTCCTCGCCGTCGGGCCCGTCGTCCTCGCTCGCGTCGGTCCCGACCTCGAGACCCTCCACGCCAGCCTGGCGCTGGTGTCCGCATGGGGTCTGTACGGAGGCTTCGTCGATGGAGCCACGTGGCGACGCTCCGCGGCTCCCGCCCTCCTCCTCGCTGCCGTCCTGCCGGTGACCGGTACCCTCGACGTGCTGCTCGGCTACCCGCTGCGCAGGGGGCTGGCCGGGGTCGCCGCCACGCTCACCGGCTCCGTGGACGCAGGCACCGTCCTCGCCATCGACGGACGACTGGCCCACGTCGACCTCCCCTGCTCCGGGGTCCGCGGCCTGTGGAGCGCCTCGGTGCTGCTGCTCGGGGCGTCGGTCGCCTGGGGCCGCGGCCTGGTCGGATCCACCGTCGGCGCTCTGGGCCTCGGCCTCCTCCTCCAGCTCGCACAGAACCTCGCGCGGGTCACCCTGCTGGTGCTGCTGACAGGGGTCGACCCCCTCCTGGCCGACATCGCACACCTCCCGCTCGGTGTCCTCGGCTTCGCCGTCGCCCTGGTCGGGCCCCTGGCGATGGTGGCCGCGACCGCCCCTCTCCCGCCGCTCCCCACCGCCGAGCGCCCGCGCAGCCCATGGCTTGCTCCCCTCGCTGCCGTCAGCCTCCTCGCTCTCACGACCCTCGAGCGGCCCGCGCCGGCCCTCCAGCCCTCTCCACCCGTTGCCGCCCCGTCCGGCTGGCGCCCCATCGACGCCGGATCCGACGAGACCGCCTTCTACGCCGAGCACGGCGCCCGACTCACGAAGGCCGCCCACCCCACCGGCGCCCAGGCCGCCATGGTCAGCAGCCGATCCTGGCTCGCACACCACGTCCCCGAGCAGTGCCACGAAGCGGGGGGCTGGACCCTCTCGGACGACCACGCGGCGCCAGTGGGCGAGCACCTCGTCCGCATCGCCCACGCGACGCGGAGAGGGCAGCAGGCCACGGCGCTGTGGTGGTTCCGCTCTGCCGACGCCGTCACCGACGACCACACCGTCCGCATCCGCGCCGCCTGGCAAGACGACGCCCCCTGGGTCCTCGTCTCCATGCTGGTGCCCGGACATGCCGACCCCCACGACCCCGCCCTCACCGAGCTGGTGGCCGAGCTCGACACCGCCGTCCTCGCTGCCTTGGAGCCCCGATGAACACCAAGCCCCTCCGCATCCTCGGCCTCGTCTTCGGCCACGTCCTGTTCTGGGGCTGGAACCTCCTGTTCCTCAGCCTGCTGACCTTGGGCTTCGCCCCCATCGTCCTCGGCGACATGCTGGTCGCCAGCTGGGTCGGCATGATCCCGTGGAGCATCACCCTGCCCGCCGTGTTCATCGTCACCCTCCCCCTCCCCTTCATGGTCATCGGTGCCTGGAAGCTCCGGTCGGACCCCGGACGGCTCCTCACGCTGTTCTACGGGGTGCAGACCCCCCTGATGGTGATGTGCCTGGTCCGCATCTTCGCCATCGGCCCCCTGAGCGCGCCCACGGTGCTCGCCATGGCGGTGTTCGGCCTGTCCACCCTCGGCCTGCTTCGGACGGTGCTCCACGGCTTCGAGGAGCGGAGCGCGGCGGCCCAGGGCCTGCGCCAGATGGCCGGCGCCGCCTCGCTGCTCGTCGGCCTGTGGAGCGGAACCGTGCTCGGGATCTACGCGGTCTCCCTCGCCGGGGGCTTCCTCCAGATCCTGTGGGAGGAGGCGTGGCGCGTCGACATCTTCCAGCTCGTGGAGGGCGGCTTCTTCGTTACCTTCCTCCTGGTGAACACGCTGGTGATGGCGCTCTACCCCATCGCCATGGTCGGCATCAGCCTGCGGGCCTGGCAGGTCGTCCATCGGGCCACCGCGGCCCGGCTGGGCGCCTTCCAGGCCTGGGGCGTCACCGCCGCCACCCTCGCCACCGCCATCACCCTGTTCGCCGCAAGCTCCTTCCAGCCCCAGGGCGCCGCCTTCGAGCTGGCCGACGCCGCCCTCGCCCCCGAGGCCACCGACGCCGACCGCCAGGCGATCCTCGACCGCGAGGGCGCTGTCCGTGAGGGCCTCGTCGCCGCCCGTACCGGTCCGGACCGCCTCTTCGAGTCCGACCCCGACGGCGAGCACGTGGCCGGGTTGTACCGGGACCTGCTCCCCTTCGGCGCCGAGGTCGTTCCCCAGGTCGCCTGGACCACGCTGATGTCCCCCTTCCTCTACCACCGGGTCCGGGACGGCTGGGCCCGGGGCGCTCGTCGACGCAGCGTTCCGGTCGACAGCCAGGACGCCAGCAAGGCCTACGCCGCCCTGTTCGACGAGCCCATGGACCGCGCAGAGCGGGCCACCCTGCTGGCGTCGGCCCACGCCACCTGGAGCTGGGAGGAAGCCCAGGCCAGCCTCCTCGACATCGGGCAGCAGCGGGTCCACCTCGACCAGCAGGCGATCGACGTCGCGCCCCACGGAGACGTCGCCACCGTGACCATCCACGACGTCTACCGGAGCCGGACCTGGAGCCAGGAGGAGATCCTGGTCTCCTTCGTTCTCCCCGAGGGCGCCGCAGTGACCGGCCTGTGGATGGGCCCCGTCGACGACAGGGAGGCCGCCTTTGCCCACGTCCTCGCCCCACGGGGAGCGGCCCAGGAGGTGTACGAGGCCGAAGTGAGCCGCCGGGTCGACCCCGCGCTCCTCGAGCAGGTAGGCCCCCGTCAGTACCGACTCCGCGCCTTCCCCGTGCTTCCCCGGGAGGGGGAGGCCAGCGACGTGTGGAGCATCACCTCCGAGGGCCCGGCGCTCCACCTGTGGCTCGAGGTCGTGGTGCCCCGCAAGGGCGACCGCTATCCCCTCCCGGAGGCCGTGGAGGTCCGCAACCTGTTCTGGGATGCCGACACCGTGCGCGCCGACGGCGCCGACCGCTGGCTCCCCGCCTCGGTCCCCGCCACCGATGGACCCCTCGCAGCCCACAGCGCCGTGGTCGCCGGCTGGGAGGTCACCGCCACCCCTGCCGAGTCGCGCCATCCGACGCCTGGCCGCACCGCCGTCCTCATCGACGGCACCTTCTCCATGGGCCAGCGTCGGGCCGCCCTTCGCCAGGCCATCGACGCCCTCCAGGATCAGGGCCCCGTGGAGCTGTGGTGCACCCGGGAAGCCGCGGTGGTCAGGTGCCCCGACTTCGACCCCGACGCCGCGCTGTTCTTCGGATCCGTGTCCGTCGACGAACAGCTCCTCGACTGGGCGCCCGACGCCGACCGTCGCGTCGTTCTCACGGACGGCGGTTCCTACGAGCTCGGCCTGAGCCGCACCCAGGAGATCCCCGGCGACACGCCCCTGTGGCTGGTCCACCTCGAGGGCCTGTTCCCCGCAGCCTACGGCGACACCGTACTCGACGAGCTGACCCACACCGGCGGCGGCGCCGTCGGCTCCGTCGAGGAGCTGGCCGATCGCTCCGACCCGACCTGGGTCGACGGCTGGCGCTGGGCCTTCCAGCCGACCGACGCCCCGTCCACCGACACCCCGTTCACGGCCATGGCCGGCCGGGCCCTCGTCGGTCACCTGGACCGCAGCGCCGAGGAGCACGACCTGGCCTTCTTCGACGCCGTCCACGACGTGGCGCGCCAGGCCGACGTCATCACCCAGTACAGCTCCATGCTGGTGCTGGTGAACGAGCGTCAGCTGAAGGCCCTGGCCGACGCCGAGGCCCGCGGAGACCGCTTCGATCGCGAGGTCCTCACCTCCGAGGTGCAGGACATGTCGTCCGTCCCCGAGCCGGCCACCTGGCTCCTCCTCGGGCTCGGCGGCCTGGCGGTGGGCGCCGGGAGCCGCCGCCAGCGGGCGGTCAGCCCCCGAACAGCTTCTTGATCGACGCGATCAGCCCGGTGGGCTCCGGCTCCCTGGGCTCCCTGGCCAGCTCGGGGGGGCGCGACATGCGCAGGGATCGGGCCACGTCGTCCGAGGTCTTGTAGCGCTCGGCCCGACGCCCGGTGGCCTGGTTCGTGGTGGTTCGTTGCCCCGAGAGCAAGGCGGGCACCACCTCGACGTCCTCCACCCGCTGCTGGGCCTCCACCGCAGCGCTGAGTCGGTGCAGCGCCGTGCGGATCGGGGCGACCACCAGCACCTGGGAGCGCAGCGGCGGGAGGGTCTGCTCGAACGCCGCCGCCAGCCGCTGCCGGGTCTCCACCAGCTCGGGGAGGGACTCGGCGAGACTGTCGTCGCCCTCGTCCCACGCGATGACCGCCGGGAAGAAGGTGGAGGAGCCGTTGTCGAGCCAGGCCTGCAGGGCCGTCGCCATCGGCTCGAAGGCCCACCGGACCTCCTTGAGGTTCCAGCCGGCGATCTCCTCCCTCTTGTCCGGGGTGTCGCTCTTCTTGGCCCCGAGCCAGTCCGCCTTCCGGGTGCTCTTCCCGAAGTACGCCTGCTGCTGCTCGTCGGCCTCCTCCAGGGCCTGCCTGGCGGCGGCGAGCTTCGAGACGACGTCGACGACCTCGGTGGTCTGGAGCTGTCGAATGCGAGCGGAGAGGCGCATGCCTATGGGTAGACCACACTGACCGTGGCGGCAAGCCGCGCCAGCAACCGCGACGAAACGATCGGTGCAACCCGGGGTGGCGCCTCGCGATCCTCCCCCTCCGCCGACGTGGCCACGGCGCTGACACCATCCACCGTTCGCGGTCGTCGGGCCCTCCGGTTAGCACGCCCGCCACCCTATTGGAGGTCGACATGGCCATCGAGCGCACCCTGTCCATGATCAAGCCCGACGCCACCCGCAAGAACGTGGTCGGCAAGATCCTCGCCCGCTTCGAAGAGGAGGGTCTGCGCATCGCGGCCATCCGCAAGCAGCACCTGTCCAAGCGCGAGGCCGAGGGCTTCTACGCCGTCCACGCCGAGCGTCCGTTCTTCGGCGAGCTCACCGACTTCATGAGCAGTGGCCCCAGCTACGCCATCGTCCTCGAGGGCGAGAACGCCATCCTCAAGAACCGCGAGATCATGGGCGCCACCGACCCCGCCGAGGCGGCTCCGGGAACGCTCCGCGCCCTCTTCGCGGACAGCAAGGGCGAGAACGCCGTGCACGGCTCCGACAGCGCCGAGAACGCTGCCATCGAGATCGCGTACTTCTTCCGCGAGACCGAGGTCTTCTGAGACCCGCGCCGGTCCTGCCCATGACCGTGGGACCGGCCCCGCCTCGTCAACGGGACACCGTCGGAGGTACGCTGTGCAGACGGCCGGAGTCTGCATGAGCCACCACCTATCCCTGTCCCTCTCCCGCGAGCTGTGGAACGAGCTCCTGGGCGCCGCCCTGCCGGTTCGCCTGGCGGGCGATTCCTTCGATCTCGCTCGGGATACGCGGCAGGCGATTCGCCAGCTGGGCGTCCGGCAGCGGGTGGCCGGCCTGCTGGAGGACCGGGAGCCCCCCGCCGCCCTGCTGGCCGTGAGGGATCGTGCTCGCGCCTCCTGGAACAAGCGCAAGCCGAGCGTCTACCGACGGTTCAATGACCTCGTGAAGGTCGAGGGCACCTGGAAGGTGGAGCTCGACGACCTGGGCACGGAGCTCACCTACGCACGGCAGCAGGTGGGCGCCGACGCGTACGTCCGCGGCATCGCCGAAGGCACCGTCTACCTCCTCAAGGAGAACGTCGAGTTCCCCTTCCGCATCGAGCGACGCATCGGCGCCAGCGTCGCCCTGGCCGACATCCGCTACAGCCCAGAGCACGAGGCGGTGATCGGCACCCTGCAGGACCTCGGCGTCTACATCGGCGACAACGCCGTGTTCCAGCTCTTGTCCCGCCTCGCCGAGTACGGGCTCGAGCAGCAGCTGCCCCGGGTGAACCCCGTCCCCATCCTGAAGCGGGGCCAGGTGGAGGAGATGGTCGGCCCCATGGGCGGTCCCCTGAAGATGCAGATGGGCGTGGAGGACCTGGAGCTGGAGATCAACGACGCCGACCTGGTCCTGAAGGTGCGCTTCGGCTTCACCCGGAAGCAGCTCACCGTCAGCCCCGAGGGGGACTGATGGACGCCGACGACCGCCTCCGCTTCTTGTTCGCGAAGGCCTTCGAGACCTCCACCCCGACCGACGACTGTCCGAGCCCCGAGGAGCTCCTCGACGCCTACCACCGGCAGCTCCCCAAGGACCGGGCCGACGACATCGTCGACCACATCGCCACCTGCGCGGTGTGCGCCGAGGCATGGCGTCTCGCACGGCAGGCGCCGCCGCCCACCCAACACCCCTGAGAGCCCGACCAGGAGCCAACCACGCCGGCTCCAACCGGGAGGGACCCGCTCGACCAGCCTCCAACGAGAAACGCCCCCTCGGGCGTTCCGAGGGGGCGCTTCGAAGTGGGCGATACTGGATTTGAACCAGTGACTTCCACCGTGTGAAGGTGGCACTCTCCCACTGAGTTAATCGCCCGGGAGTGGCGCTCACGTATCGTGTCCTCGGGCCGCGTCAAGCGCCGACCAGCCGACGGCGGTCGACCTTGCCAAAGGGTCCTTCCTTCCTGCTCCGACAGCGCCACCGAGCCCTGTCGGGATCCGACCGACGGAGCCTCGTCGGCCGACGATCGTCACAGAACGGGCCAACGCCGAGAATCGGACGGCACCATCCTTGCGACGGGCCTCGTCGCCGTGCCCACTTCAGGGCCGGCCAAGCCCGGCGTCGTCCGGGAGCGAGGTTCTGATGCGAGGAATGAGCTACGTCCACATCGCCGGCACGGTCGGCAGCCCCCCCCAGATGCGCACCACCCGGGAAGGAAAGCCGTGGTGCCGACTGCGGCTCGCGGTCACCCGCTGGGAGTTCAGCAGCCAGCAGGAGGTCACCGACTGGTGGACCATCCGCCTGTACGGCAAGAACGCCGAGCGGGCCGTCAAGATTCTGAAGCAGGGGGTTGGTGCGGTGTTCCGTGGAATGCCCCAGCTCGACGAGTGGACCGACAACGAGGGCAAGCAGCGGAGCGACCTGTCGGTGGCGGCCGACACGTTCACGGTGGTCCGCTACCCCCAGGGGCCTCGGACCGACGGGCTGCAGCCGATGCCGCTGCCTCCCACCCCCACGGCCACCTACGGTGCGCCGATGGAGCAGCCGAGGTGATCCGCAGCCTGGCGGACGATCGCGGTCACGTGCTCGTCCGCCAGCGCATAGACCCGTCGCCGTCCGTCCTGGGTCACGGCCACGAGCCCCTCCTTTCGGAGACGACGCAGCTGGTGAGACAGGGCCGACTGCTCCACGCCCAGGTCGTGGCAGAGGCAGCTCACGTCGCACGGACCGTGGTGGTCCAGGTGGACGAGCACCGCCACCCGGATGGGGTGCCCCATGGCGGCGAACAGGCGGGCAAGACGGTCCTCGGCCTCAGCCACCGCAGCGCTCCGGTGCGAGACAGGGGCCGTCGCGCTCGACCTGGAGCGTGCCGTGGTGCACCCCGAAGTCCTTCTCGAGGCGACCGTCCAGGGCAACCCGCACGGACTCCAGATCCGATCCGGCTCCCGCCATCACGTGGGCCGTGAAGATGGGCGCGCGGCCGTCGAGGGTCCACACGTGGAGGTCGTGCACGCCGACCACCCCCTCCTCGTTCAGCATGGCCTGGCGCAGGGCCCGCACGTCGAAGCCCTCGGGGGGCAGCTGGAGAAGCACCCGTGCCGTCACCTTGAGCAGCCCGATGGTGCCCCAGGCGACGAGCAACGCCACCAACACGCTGATCACCGGGTCGGCGAGCGGGTAGCCGGCCATCACCAGACCCGCGGCGAGCATGGCGCCCACGGAGCCAAGGGCGTCCGCCAGCATGTGAGCGAGAGCCGCCTTCACGTTGAGGTCGTCGTGGCCGCCCCGCCAGAGCGCCCACGCTGCGCCGAGGTTGATCACCAGGCCGATGGTCGCGACCACCAGCATGGCCATGCCCGGCACCTCGGGCGGCCCCTCGAGCACCCGGTGGACCGCCTCCCACCCGATCCAGGCGCAGGCCACCAGCAGCAGCACGGCGTTGGTGAAGCCCCCCAGGACCTCCGCCCGACGCCAGCCGAAGGTGCGGTCGGGTCCTGCAGGCTCGCGGGCCAGCTGGGCCGCCCCGAGGGCCAGCACGAGCGCCCCGACGTCGGAGGCCATGTGCGCGGCGTCGCTCATCAGCGCCAAGCTGCCGCTCCACCATCCCACCCCGAGCTCCACGATGAGGAAGGCGCCGTTGAACGCCAGGGCACCCGCCAGCGCCGCCCTGGGGTCCGTGCCCTCGGGGACGTGGACGTGCACATGGCCCGGACCGTGGTGGTGGCCGTGGTCATGATGTTCGTGGTGGTCGTGATGACCGTGGTCGTGCTGGTGATCGTGACCCATGATGGGTTCATCATATATCTGTCCCCAGCCAACGACCACCCGACATGTGAAGCTGTCTCCATGTCCCTCCTCACGCTCCTCCTCGCAGCCTGTGTCGGCGGTGCCGAGCCCCTCGAGCCCGCCTGCGTCGACACCTGCGAGATCCTCGTCGGCACCTGCGGGGTGGAGGCCTTCCCCGACGTGGGCAGCTGCCAGGAAGGCTGCCGCTACGCATCCCAGGAGGGAGCCGACGTCGTGTCCTACGCCCAGTGTGTCGACCTCGCCGCCTGCGACACCTTCGCCCTCATCTCCTGCGAGCACGACTTTGGCCTGGACTGACGCCGCACGCTGCCTGCTGCTGGCCACGGGAACGGCCTGCGGCTCCGAGTACGCCATCGTCGACCCCATCGACGTCGACCCGGCCCTGGTCCTGCCGTGCGGCTTCACCGCGGTCGCGGGCACGCCCATCCGCGCCTACGACTGCAACCCCGTGTTCACCGGCACCAACGAGGACTGGACCGACGGCATCGGCGCCGTCGCCATGCGCGCCCAACCCCTCCTGGGCCATCCCGTCTACCAGCTCTGGTACACCACGGCGGACCAGCCGGGCGACGGTGGCTGGGCGCTGGGGCACGCCGTGTCGACCAACGGCGTCGACTGGCAGCCCCACCCCGACAACCCCATCCTCGAGTCCACGGGAGGCTGGGACGCCGACGGGATGGAGCAGCTCGCCGTCGTGTGGGACGCCCGCCGGAACCACTACACCCTCGCCTACCAGGGCTACGACCTCGATCCCGTCGACAACACCTTCGGCCTCGGCGTGCTGACCGCCGCCGATGGCGTCTCCTTCCGCTACCCCGACGACCGCGAGCCCATCCTCGACCTCTCCCGGGTGCAGGCCGGCCGGGACTACTGCTGGCCGCTCTCGCTGCAGTACGTCGACGGGGACTACACCGGCCTCCTGGCAGGCAGCGACGTCGGCGATCAGCAGTGCCAGATCTACACCTTCGAGACCAGCACGGTGACGCAGCCCTTCGTCCTCGATGCCGAGCCCATCCTCGCTGCAGGCCCCCAGCTCTACGACCGGACGGGCATGGTGAGCGCTGCCTACGTGCCCGCCACCGAAACCGAGCCTGCGCTGCTCTTCTACGTGGGCTTCGAGGAGTGGCGCTCGGCCGGTGCCAACCTGGTCACCCCAGAGGGCCTGTCCCTCGCGGTCGCCACCTCCATGGACGAAGGGGTCACCTGGTCCAAGCTGCCCGAGAACCCTCTCCCGATCGCCACCGAGGGGATCGGCCCCACCCACGTGGCGGCCCAGCGGGTCGGCAGTCGGGTGCACCTCTGGGTCACGGCCGATCACCCCGAGCTGGGCCAGCAGGCCGTCGACTACTACATCTGGGAGACCGTGCAGACCGAGGGGACGTAGCGCGGAGGTCCGGATGTGCCTTCCCAGTCGCACGCGTAGCGCGGAGTTCGCTCGGGGGCTTCGGGCGTCAGGCTGCGGGCTTCAGCTCGCACCAATGGGGCCGCGCTGCCCGAACGACGCAGCGCCACAGAGGTCTTCGAAGCCGGTCCATGGGTCCTTGCATGCCGTAGCCCGAAGTCTGCAGCCTAAGCCTCGCCCGACGGCCTGCGGACATCTGGCGAGGAACTCCCGGACCGCCGCACCAGGCCGGCCGGGTTTGACACAGCCCCCCCAACCGGCCATTCTCGACCGTCGCAGGAGGGGCCGTGGCGAGGCGCTACGTGGTGGTCGAGGGCCTCATCGGGGTCGGGAAGACGACGCTCTGCCGCTTGCTCGAGAAGGAGCGAGGCGCTCAGCTGTTCCTTGAACCTGCCGCGACGAACCCGTTTCTCGAGCCCTTCTACAGCGAGCCCGAGCGCTTCGCCTTCCCGGTCCAGATGTTCTACCTCATCAACCGCTGGCGGCAGCAGAACCGGATCCGGCAGCAGGATCTGTTCAGCGAGCTGGTCGTCAGCGACTACCTGATGGAGAAGGACAGGCTCTTCGCCGAGAAGACGCTGCCCGACGACGAGCTCGAGCTGTACGACCGCTTCGCCGGCGCCCTCGGGGAGTCCACCCCCACCCCCGACCTGCTCATCTTCCTCGACGCACCCATCGAGGTCATCCTCACCCGCATCGCCCGTCGGCAGGCCCCCGGTGAGGAGGCGATCCAGCCCGACTACCTCCGCGACCTGCGGGACCGATACCACCGCCTGCTCTCGGAGTGGACCCGCTGCCCGGTCCTTCGGCTGAACAACCAGGATATGAACTACGCGGACGACATCGACGCCCAGATGCGTTTGTTGTCCTGGATCGACACGGCCCTCGAAGGAGGAGCCCTGCCGCCCGACGCCCCCGGATCCATGTCGGACCGGGAGGAAAGCAAGCAACCTTCGCTCTTCGGCAAGTAGAAAGCACAAACGACGAGGGACTCGTCCCTCTGGTCCCCGGCCCAGGCCGGACCCCGGCCCACTGGGCCACCACGGGACACGACGCGGTCTCCGCCCTCGAGGCGCCCGACGGACCGTCCCCAGGAGAGAACATCGTGAAGCACCTCACCGTGTTGGACCTTCGCAAGATGAAGGCCGACAACGAGAAGATCGTCATGGTCACCGCCTATGACTTCACCATGGCCCGCCTCGTCGAGATGGCAGGCGTCGACATGGTCCTGGTCGGAGACTCCCTCGGCATGGTCGTGCAAGGGCACGACAGCACCCTGCCGGTCACCCTCGACCACATGGTCTACCACTGCCAGATCGTGAAGCGCGGTCTGAGGCGAGCCCACCTGGTCGGCGACATGCCCTTCCTGTCGTACCAGGCCAGTCCCGAGCAGGCGCTCCTCAGCGCCGGACGCCTCGTCAAGGAGGGCGCCGTCCACAGCGTCAAGCTCGAGGGCGGGCAGCGCAGCGCCGAGTCCATCCACCGCATCGTCGAGGCCGGCATCCCCGTCGTGGGCCACGTTGGCCTCACCCCCCAGTCGGTCCACGCGATGGGTGGCTTCCGGGTCCAGGGGCGCGCCGAAGACGACGCCGAGCGCGTCATCCAGGACGCCCTGGCCGTGGAGCAGGCCGGCGCGTTCTGCCTGGTCCTCGAGGGCATTCCGAGCGAGCTGGCAGCCGAGATCACCCACCGGCTCGACATCCCCACCATCGGCATCGGGGCCGGCGCAGACTGCGATGGCCAGGTGCTGGTCGCCAACGACCTGCTCGGCATGGACCAGTCGTTCAAGCCCAAGTTCGTCAAGCGCTACGCCAACCTCGAGCAGACCGCCGTCGACGCCATGAAGGCCTACGCGAGCGAGGTGAAGGGCGGACAGTTTCCCGACGCCGACCACAGCTTCCACCGCAAGCGGCCGGCGCCCCGCCTCGCAAAGCTGTACTAGGTCGCCATGGACCTGCTGGACACACCGGACGCGATGACCAACTGGGCCCGGGGCCGGGAACGCCATGGGGTGATCGGTCTCGTCCCCACCATGGGCTTCCTCCACGAGGGCCACGCGTCGCTGATGCGGCGGCTCCGGCCCTTGTGCGACCACCTCGTCGTCAGCATCTACGTGAATCCCCTCCAGTTCGGCCCCGGAGAGGACCTCGACCGCTATCCGCGGGACCCCGACGGCGACATGGCCATCTGCCGCCGCGAGGAGGTCGACGCGGTGTTCATGCCCGACGACCTCTACCCCGACGGCTTCGCCACCCAGGTGGCTGTCCACGGCCTCACCGACCGGCTGTGCGGCGCGGGCCGTCCAGGGCACTTCGAGGGGGTCACCACCGTGTGTGCGCGGTTGTTCGGACTCACGCGCTGCCGGGTCAGCACCTTCGGCGAGAAGGACTTCCAGCAGCTGATGACCCTGCGCCGCATGGTGGAGGATCTGGCCCTCCCCGTGCGGATCGTGCCGGCCCCCCTGGTGCGCGACCGAGACGGCGTGGCCCTGTCCTCCCGAAACAAGTACCTCTCCGACACCGAGCGCCGTCGGGCCGCGACGCTTCACCGGGCCTTGTTCGCCCTGGCCGACGCCGTCGACGAGGGCGAGACCGACGTGGCCTCGCTGGTGCGCGACGCCGGAGCCGCCGTCGACAGCGACCGCCTGGAGTACCTCGAGGTGGTAGACGCTCGGAGCCTGGCCCCCTTGGAGCGCATCGGCGACGCACCGGCACGGGCCCTGGTCGCAGCCCACTACGGCACGACCCGTCTCATCGACAACGTGGCGGTCGGCGCCCCCCTCAGCTGGAGCTGATCGTGGACACGAGCACCGCCGTCCTCTTCGCCCTGGTCGCCATCATCGGCATCAACCAGGTCGCGGTGCGTACCCGACTCGCCCGCGAGAAGAGCGGCGTGTTCTGGGCCCTGACCATCGGCGACCTGCTCGCGGGCATCGCCGTTCTCGTCTTCGGCCTGCCTGGCTTCGAGCACATGGAGGTGGTCAGCTGGGTGGTCGGGCTGCTGCTCGTGATGCACGTCGCCAACAACCTGATGCTGCGCAACGGCTGGGAACAGGAGGCCCGCGAGGAGGCCAAGGCGGCCCGCGACGAAGAGCGGAAGCGTCGCCGCCAGGAGCGAGAGGAGCGGGAGGTCCAGGAAGCCGAGGCCGCCGAGGTCGAGGCTACCTGAGCCAGCGCCGGAAGGCCCACCACCAGCGCACGAAGAACCAGGGACGTGGCGTCGTGCGTGCGAAGGCGTCCATCCACGTCTCGACGCAGGCCTCGCCGGTCAACTCCTCGTGGAGCTCGGCGATCGCGCGGGCCATGTGCCGCACATCCTCGAAGCGGTCCGCGGGCTCGTGGGAAGAGCCGCGACGGATCAACGGCTGGAGGCGCTCGGGGCAGTGCTCCCACACGTGGGGCATCTCCTCCGGGGCGTAGAGGAAGGTGGGACGCGCGCCCGTGGCGATGGCAAAGAGCGTGGCGGCGACCCCGTACTGGTCGGCCTCAGGTCCGACCCGCTTGGCATCGTCCGCCTGCTCGGGGGCCGCGTAGTCCACCGTGCCCAGGGACGTTCCCGTCACCGTGGCATAGCCGACGTCGCCAGCAGGGAGCTGCGCCACGCCGAGGTCGGCGACCACCACGCGACCGCCAGCAGGACCGGGGCTCGTCGAACCATCCGGGAGCCTTCGCTGCGTGTCGGACAGGAAGACGTTCGACGGCTTGATGTCCCGGTGCACGATGCCGCGATCGTGCAGCGCGGCGAGGCCCATGCACAGCTCGAAGACCAGCGCGAGGGCCTGGGGGATCTCGAAGGCGCCATCGGCACGCACCGCCTGATCGAAGGTCCGACCGGAGAGCCGCTCCATCTCGATCCACTGCCATCCGTCGGAGGTGCCGGATCCGAACACGTGCACCACATGGGGATGCCGAACCGCGCTGAGGGCCGCCACCTCCCCGCCGAGACGAAGGCTCGCCTTGTCGAGGGTCACGAGCTTGACGGCGCGCGGCTCCCCTGACCTCTCCGCGGCCACCACGGCGGCCTGGGCACCAGCGCCGAGATGCTCGCCAACGACGAGCTGACCATCATCCAGGCTGTGGGGGACGTCCATCGGCTCCTCGACCGGGTGGACGCCCGGTATCCAGCCTGGGGGGTCCGGGGCGACGGCATCGGCCCCCGCTGACGAAGTCACGACAGAACGTCCGCGGCCCCCGACCCGCCTACGCACTAGAGTGTCGACATGCGAACGAAGCTCCCCATCGTCCTCACCCTGCTCCTGCCCGGCTGCCTCTACATCACGCTGGAGGAGCACGAGGGCCGCCAGGACCAGCTCGGCGACACCAACGACACCGACGACACCGGCAGCACCACCGACGTCGACCCGGCGCTGCGCCTCGACAGCGTGGAGGGAAGTCTCGACGCCTGCGACGCCGCCACCGGGCCCACGGTGTCCGGGGGCGTCGCACCGGGCACCCTCACCGGCGCCCAGATGGTGACCCTCAGCCTGGAGGGCGGCACCGAGTGGGTCCAGCAGCTCGACCTTCCCCCGACCGGCGGCTTCGAGCTCGAGCTGGCCCCCACCGACGGTGCGACCGATGGCTGCCCGACCGACGGCTCCCACTGCGGGCTCGAGGTGCGTCTGCCCGGCAAGGGGCCCGGCCGCACCGCCGACATCGACGTGCCGATCCTCCCCGACACCACGCCCACCGTGGCCACCGCCCGGGTCAACGGGGTCGACCTGTCGTCCGGCGGCGCCAGCAACGGCACCCTGGTCGTGGAGATCGACGACGCCCGGGTGACCGACACCGCGTCCGGCACCTACACCCTGCGGGTCTGCGACGAGGCCGCGGGCCTGGTCGGCAGCGCCTGTGCCAGCATCACCCCCACGGTGGACGCCGACGACGGCACGGTCAGCCTCACCGTGCCCGTCGACGACATCGCGGCGGTGTCCTGTGGCGACGTCCCCACGACCGTGGCCCTGTCCGTCGTGATCGAAGGCCATCCCTGCGCCGGCTCGCTGGAGCTCCCCCTCGCCGCGGGTACCATGGGATGGTCCGACGACTGCGACGACGACGGCAGCGTCGGGGATGTCGACTGCGACGACTTCGACGCCAGCCGCTACGACGAGGCCCCCGAGGTGTGCGGCGACGGCATCGACCAGGACTGCTCTGGCGACGACGACTTCATCATCGCCACGGACACCGCCGGCGTGGGCGGCACGCCCTACCCCAGCCTCGATGCGGCCCTGCAGGCCGGCGCCACGAAGGTGGAGATCTGCACCGACATCGCCGGCGGATTCACCCTCACCACGGCGGGCGACTACGCCTTCATGGGCTCGGGCACCACCACCCCGGTGTGGACCTCCGACGACCGCCACATCACCGCCCTCGGCAGCCCCGGCACCAACTACACCATCGCCTTCGACAACCTCGACATGGACGGGGAGGACATCGGAGGGGGGATCCGCACGGAGCACGCCGATGTCACGCTCACCGGCGTCACCCTGCACAACGTGCTGCGGGAAGGAAGCGACCGGGACGGCGCCATCAACATGACGGCCGGCCAGCTCACCCTGATCCAGTCCTCCCTCGTCGACAACGTCGGGGACATGGGCGGCGGCGCGAGGCTCCAGGCGGTCGTGGCCACGGTCGACGCCGACAGCCACATCGACAACAACGACGCCGCCAGCGGCGGAGGCGTCGCGCTGGTCAACGCCGGCCTCACCCTCGACGGCACGATGACGGGCAACACGGCGAGCGACGAAGGGGGAGGCGCGCTGCTGCGGGGCGACGCCACGGGTGGGCCTGCCGACGTGCTGCCCCAGGTGACGGGGAGCGCGAGCATCAGCGGGAACAGCGCTCCCATCGGAGCCGGCGTCGCCCTCGACAGCATGGCCCCCACGTCCGGCTTCCTCGAGATCGATGTCACGGGCAACACCGGCGCTGCCGGCAGTGCCATCCACGTAGCCGCGGGGACGACCCTCGTCCTCGGCGACGCGCAGATCGCCGGCCAGGTCCTCGTCGAGGCGACTGGCGTTCTCCAGACCTGCGGTGTCGTGTCGCCGCCCCTGCCGGAGTTCGTCTACGACGCCACCGTGGCGATGATGCCGCCCATGCCGCCGGACTGCTGGGAGCTGGCGAGCACCTCGTTCACCACGCTGCCGGAATGCACGTGCCCGACCGCCAACTGAGCGTTCAGCGGGCCAGCAGGCCCCCCACTCCGAGCCCGACGCCCAGCGCCAGGGTGACGCCCGAGCCCACGGAGAGGCCGTTGTTGAGCCCTCGGACGCGGTCCAGGGTGTCGAGGTCCGTCGCGTCGTCGTAGGCGTTGTGAACCGCCACATTGGCCGCGAACAACGCTCCAGACGCCACCGCAGCCCCGGCCGCGCCGATCAGGAGGGGTCGCTTCAGGGAGGCCTTGACCGGCTCCGGCTCGGCCTCGACCCCATCGGCCTGGGCGTACGCCGGCAGAGGCTGCCCTGGCCACAGGTAGGTGGTCTGGGCCAGGCTCCCGGAGCCGTCGAGCAGCTGCATCACCGTAGGCCCACTCATGGGCCGCGACAGCGCCTCCTTTCCGTCGAAGCGAAGGGAGCCCTCCGCCGGCTCGGGCACCGACACCGCCGGGGGCGAGAAGGGGTCCGCCGTGAAGTACACGTCGAGGAGGGGGTTCCCCGGAGGCACCTGCTCTTCGGGAAAGCGGTAGTCCGGCTCCAGACGACGCGCGCTCGCGAAGGCCTGCGGGGCCCGCTCGGCCTCCTCGGCGAAGAAGGCAGCGAGGCCCTCCATCCGGTGGAGCTCGGCGGCCAGACCGGAGGGGAGCGGCTCGCCCAGACAGGTGACCGCCTGCCGGGTGGTGTCGCGAGCGGAGGAGAAGCCGTCGAGGTCGGCGCCCGCGAAGGCTCCCTCGGCGGCGTCGAGGGCCTTGCGAACGTCGCCGGTCGTCGTGGGGGTGTCGCAGGCGAAGGCGATGGCCAGCCAGAGCATCATGCGGACGCCCGAACCACGGCCATGACCTCGTCGTCCGACAGGACGCGGTTGGTCTCCTTCGCCGCCGCGAACACCGCCTGCACCAGGTCGTCGCGGGCCTCGATGCCTCGCTCCTGCAGCCAGAACTTCACGTTCGACACACCGGACTGGTGGCCGATCTGGATCTCCTGCCGGCGGCCGAACCATTCGGCGGGCACACCGGAGTAGATGCGATCCGCCAGCCAGTCGTCGCCCTGGGCCTTGGCCTTGATCACCGCCGCCGCGTGAACGCCGGTGCCGGTACGGAACGCATCGTCGCCGAACACCGGGTAGTTCACGGGGATCTCTCGCTCGACGGCGCGACTCACCAGCTCGCACAGCTCGGCCAGCACCTTCACCTCGCGCTCGTGGGCCCCCGCGAGCCGGAGGTTCACCAACAGCAGGTCGAGGGGCGTGTTGCCGACCCGCTCGCCGATGCCGAGCACCGTGCCGTGGACGCGCTCGCAGCCCGCCTCGGCGGCCACCAGTGCGTTGATCAACGACAGCCCGCGGTCATCGTGGCCGTGCCAGTCCAGCTTCACCTTGTCGCGGGCCCCCATCTCCACCAGCACGTCGTGGGCGTAGCGCACCAGGTTCTTCACGCCCGCGGGCGTCGCATGGCCCACCGTGTCGCACAGGACGAGCCGCGTCGCCCCCTCCTCCACGGCGGCCACGAAGAGTCGCTTCAACGTCTCGGGGCGGGAGCGGACGGTGTCTTCCGTGACGAAGGAGAAGGGCAGGCCCGCCTCGACCGTCATGCGTGCCGCATCGCGGGTGAGCTGCTCGAGACGGTCTTCCTCCCACTTCTCCGCCAGCATCCGGATCGGCGAAGAGCCGAGGAAGGCCATGACCTCGATGGGCACCCCCGTCTTCTCGCTGATCTCGATGATCGGGCGGATGTCGTTGGGGTGGGTACGGGCCGCGCCGCCGAGCTGGATGGCGAGCTTCTCGTCACGGACCATCTCCGCGATCACGGTGACGTCCTCGACGGCCCGCGGGCCGGCGCCCGGAAGCCCCACGTCGGCGGTGTCGACGCCGAGCTGATCCAGCAGGCGCACGATGGCGAGCTTGTCGTCGATGGACGGATCCTTCACGCTCGGGCACTGGATGCCGTCGCGCAGGGTCTCGTCGTGGATCTCGACCCGGGGCGTCTGCCGGTGGTTTGGGGGCAGCTCGTTCCAGTCGTAGATGACGTCGTCAGCCATGGCGTTTCTCCCGAGAAGGGGAACATACCCCGCCAGGACGGATCGGCAGCGGCTCTCAGGCCCTGCCGTAGTCGTCGTCGAAGCGCTCGATGTCGTCCTCCGCCAGGCGCTCTCCCAGCTGGACCTCGACCACGACGAGGGGCTCGTGCCCTCCGCACGCCAGCCGATGCACCGCCCCTCGGGGCACCTCGATGCTCTGCCCGACCGAGAGGGAGGTGGCCTCGCCGTCGAGGTGCACATGGGCCAGTCCCTGCACGACGGTCCAGCGCTCGGCTCGGTCCCGGTGACGCTGCAGGGAGGTGCGCTGACCGGGGTCGACCCGCAGACGCTTCAGGGCGTAGCCGGGCCCCCGATCCAGGACCTCGTAGTCGCCCCACGGACGCTGGATCCGCCCGAGGAACTCCCTGGCCAGCGCTCCCACGGCCTGGGTCGCTCCCCGTGAGACCACCAACACCCCCTCCTCCGCCGAGACGACCACGGTGTCCTGCAGGCCGGCCGCCGCGACCGGGCGTGGGCCCTGCTGCACCAGCAGGCTGCCCGAGCAGTCCGTGGCCACCACGTCGCCGACCGTGACACCGCCGTCGGCGTCGGCCCCGGCTGCGTCCAGCACCGCGTCCCAGCTGCCCACGTCGGACCAACCCATGGCGGCGCCCACCACGGCCACGCGGTCGCTGCGCTCCAGCACCCCCACGTCGAAGCTGACCGAGGGCCCGTGGCGAAGGGCGTCACCATCCAGCCACGTCGCATCGCCACGGCTCTCGGCCCCAGCGAAGGCCCGCTCCACAGCGAGCAGCACATCGGGGGCATGACGCCGGGCTTCGCGGATCACCGTCTCCGGGGAGGCCAGCACCATGCCGCCGTTCCACAGGAAGCCCCCCGCAGCGAGCAGGCGCTCCGCACGGACCCGATCGGGCTTCTCGACGAAGCGACGGACCGGCACGGCGGCGCTCGGGTCCCCCTCCGAGCGCTCGATCCAACCGTAGCCCGTGGCTGGCTCCGTGGGTTCGACCCCGATGAGCACCAGCTCCCCCGCCTCGGCGGCCGGCAGCCCCCGTCGCACCGCGTCCGAGAAGGCCGCCACGTTCGCCACCACGTGGTCCGACGGCACGACGAGCATGGGACCCGGTCCCTCCTGACGGGCATGCAGCGCCGCGGCGACGATGGCCGCAGCCGTGCCCCGGGCCACGGGCTCCACCATCCGTCGCAGACCGGGGGCCTCCCTCCCGATGGCTGCCTCGTGGGCGGCACCGCACACCAGCACGGCCTCGGCGGTTCCCAGCTCCCGGAGGCGGTTCAGCGTCAGCTGCAGCAGCGTCGTGGGCTGGCCCGGCAGCTGCAGCAGCGGCTTGGGTCGGCGGGGGGTCGAGAGCGGCCAGAGCCGCGTGCCGGAGCCACCACACAGGACGTAGGGTCGAACGGACATCCGCGACGTCTAACCGGCCTGACCGCCGCCGTGAGCCTCCTCGGAGCGCGCCAGGGCCTCCCAGTCGATCTCGCAGACGTCGCCCTCGCACACCGGACCCTCCGAGGGGTTGGCCACCGGGGTGACCCATCGGTTGAAGGCGAGGCGGTTGCGGGCGAACAAGCGGTAGCCCACCTTCGCCAGGGCATGCACGCCAGGAAGGCCGAGAAAGGTCGCGACCCATGGCCACGGCGCGGGCAGCTCGGCGAGCACCTCTCGGACCGCGTCCAGGCCGATCACCACGCTGCCGTCGGCGCGAACGGCGTGCATGGAGGCACGGACTGCGTCGGGGTCGAGGGTGGGGAAGCGCTGGGCGGCCACCGGGTCTCGGAGGTCCTGGCGCTCCACGTGCCCGTGGGGATCCCGGCTGCCGAAGAAGCGGGAGGATCGGCTGCACACGCCGCAGTCGCCGTCGAACAGCGCGACGATCCGCTTGCCGGGCCCGGGGGCCATGTCGGGACCGGCAGCGGGATCGAAGACAGGGGCGGCATCGCTCATGTCCTTGCCGTATCGCCTGGACGCTGCTTCGCCCTCCTCCCGCACAGGACGTGACGGCATTGGATACCGCCCGGCATGCCCTTCGCCCCAGACCTCCGCGTGTCCGTTCCCCACGAGCGTCCCGTCGACCCCGACGGAGACTACGTCCTGTACTGGATGGTCGCCGCCCGGCGCCCCCGGGACAGCTGGTCCCTCGACCATGCCGTCGCCCACGCCCAGGCCCTCGGAAAGCCCCTGGTGGTCTTCGAGCCGCTCCGGCGGGGCTACCAGTGGGCCTGCGAGCGCTTCCACGCCTTCGTGGTCGAGGGGATGGACGCCAACCGCCGCACCTTCGAGGCCCAGGGAGTCCGCTACGTCTCCTACGTCGAGCCCGAGGAGGGCGACGACAAGGGCTTGCTCGCCGCCCTGGCCGATCGCGCGTGCCTCGTCGTCACCGACGCCTTCCCCACCTACTTCCTGCCCCGGATGGTCGCCTCGGCGGCCCAGGGAATCGAGCGCCGCTTCGAGGTGGTCGACACCCTGGGGATCGTGCCCCTCGATGCCACACCGAAGGCCTTCTCGAGGGCCCACGACTTTCGCCGCTGGATCCACAAGAACGTCCGCCCCTTCCTCGACGCCTTCCCGAGCCGGGCGCCCCTGGCCGACTACGACCTCGGGCGTGCCGCGCTCCCCGACCTCTCCCGCTGGCTGTCCGAGGAAGGCCAGCAGGTGGACACGGCCATCGGGGGCCCTGGCGCCGCCGAGCTGAAGGGTGGCCATGGAGCGGCCGCCGAGAAGCTGTCGGACTGGCTCGGCGAGGGGCTGCAGGCCTACGCCGACGGCCGCAACCACCCCGACGACGATGCAGCCAGCGGCCTGTCCCCCTACCTGCACTTCGGCCACCTGGGGTCCCACGGTCTGGTGCGGGCCGTCCTCGACCGCGACGCGTGGTCCCCCGACGACCTCGCCGACAAGCCCACCGGGAAGCGGGAGGGCTGGTGGGGCTGTAGCCCGGAGGTGGAGTCCTTCCTCGACGAGTGCATCACCTGGCGGGAGGTCGGGCACGTGTTCGCCCACCACGAGCCGGACCACGACCAGTACGGGACCCTACCCGGCTGGGCGCGCCGCACCCTCGACGACCACCGGGACGATCCCCGCCACGTCTACACCCTCGACGAGCTCGACGGCGCCCGCACCGACGACGACATCTGGAACGCCGCCCAGACCCAGCTCGTCCGCACCGGCGTGATGCACAACTACCTGCGAATGCTGTGGGGGAAGAAGGTCCTCCAGTGGTCGCCCAGCCCAGAGGAGGCGGTGGAGCGCCTCATCCACCTCAACAACGCCTACGCCCTCGATGGACGGGACCCGAACTCGTACTCGGGAATCTTCTGGTGCTTCGGCCGTTTCGACCGCGCCTGGGGGCCGGAGCGACCCATCTTCGGCAAGGTGCGCTACATGACCAGCGATTCGACCCGGAAGAAGCTCCGCCTCAAGGAGTACCTCGACCGCTGGTCCTGACGCCCCGGCCCGCCGGGGTCGGAGAGAGGTGTCGTCATGATGGTCAACAACCGTGGATCCCTCACCGGGCTGCTCCGATGGCAGTCCCACAACGTGCGGACCTACGTCATCGGCGGCGTGGTCGCGGTGATGGCCTACGGGATCTTCGACCAGTGGCTCGGCTGGCTCGACCTCGGCCTGCCCACGCTCCCCCTGGCCGTGGTCGGCGGCGCCCTCGGCATCTTCGTGTCGTTCCGGACCAACAGCGCCTACGACCGCTGGTGGGAGGGTCGCAAGCTGTGGGGCCGGCTCATCAACACCAGCCGTCACTGGTCGAGCCAGTGTGCCTCCTACATCAAGGATGAGGAGCTCCGGAACGAGCTGATCATCCGGCACATCACCTACGTCCACGTCCTGCGATGCCTCCTCCGAAAGCAGGACCCCCTCACCGACGAGAGCGTGATGCGGTGGACGAGCGAGGACGATCGCGCCTGGCTCGCCACCCAGACCAACCCCACCCACGCCCTCCTCCAGAAGCAGCTCGACGCCGTCACGGCCCTGGGCGACGCCGGTACCCTCGACGAGCGCCGACTGATGTCGATGGACGAGTCGGTGCGCCATCTCCTCGACATCCAGGGAGGTTGTGAGCGGATCAAGAAGACGCCGCTGCCCCGGGGCTACGGCTACATCGCCGAGAAGCTGGTCGACGCCTTCAGCTTCCTGCTTCCCCTGGCCATCGTCTCCGAGCTGCATCTCCTGGCCATCCCGGTCAACGTCCTCGTCTGCCTGGCCTTCATGCTCATCAGCGAGGCCGGCCGGGTGCTGGAGGACCCGTTCACCATGTTCTTCAACGGCCTTCCGCTGACCAACATGTCCGACACCATCGAGCAGAACCTGCGGAACCGGATGGGAGAGACCGAGATGCCCGCCCTCGTGGGCCCCGACTACCGCGGCATCCTGATGTAGGTCCGACATGACCTTCCTGGAGCTCCTGCTGGGCGCCGTCGCGCTGGTGGTCGGCACGGTCTTCGCCGTGTTCGCACGCGGTCGGGATCGGTCCGTGAAGACAGCCCTCGAGCAGGCGGGCTTCGCACCCGACGGCTTCGACACCTGGGTCCGGCCTGGCGCCGTCTCGGTCACCGCGCGGATCGACGGGGATGCCGGCTTCCGGAAGATCGTCCTGGTCGGGCCCGAGCTTCCCGAGGGAGTGCCCGAGCTCCAGTCCACCGCGGAGCCAGCCCCCCCTGGACGCCCGGTGGTGGCGAGCGGCGACGACCGCTTCGACAAGGACGTCCGGGCCATGCACACGCGGGGCCCCGAGGCGCTGGGCTGGCTGACCCAGGAGGTGCGCACGCAGGCGCGACGGGCCGTGCGGGCTGGCGTCACCCTTCGACGGCGGCGATGGCAGGTCGAGCTGGACCAGCCCGATGCCGCCGAGCTCAAGGCCGCGTCGACCGCTGTGGAGCGAGCGTCGGCCGCGATGGCAGAGGGTCCCGAAGACCCCATCGAGGCCGTCCGTGCCTTGCTTCTCGACGCATCGCCCGGCGTCCGGGTGCAGGCCCTGCACGCCCTCGTCGACCGTGTGGCCATCCATGCCGACGAGCTCGACCGCCTGGCCCGCGGGCCGTACGGTGAGGTCCACGTCGCCGTCGTCGCCCTGGGGGGCGAGCCCGCGCGGATCGCCTTCCAGCGCCTGCGGAAGGCCGGGTCCCGAAGCCAGCAGGCCGAGGGCGCCGTCGAGCTGTACCGAGCGTGGAAGGAGCAGCGGGTCCGACTCGACGAGGGGGACCTCGAGGAGCTGGTCGACGAGCTGGTGGAGTCCCTGGCGGACCCGACCTTCGGGGAGCGGGTGGCCAAACAGCTCGAGGCCCTGGGCCGGGCCGACCTGCTGCCACGGCTCGCCGAAGCCTACGGGGAGGACGCGCCGCCCTGGGTGCGGACCTTGCGTCGGGCCCTGCTGGCCGCCCACGGCGACGCGGCTCGTGGGGCGGTCAGCCTGGTGGACGATCAGCGGGGCGGCCTGTCCGTGGCGAGGCCCCCCAAGACCCCCGAGGGGTGACGAAGGTCCGACGGTGACGGCCGTCACCCGACGCCCGTCGGCCCCCGACATCCGCCCCCGATCCCCGACCGACCGAGCAAACGACCCACCGCCGCGGTGAGCGGGGCGGTGGATCGATCCGTGCACGCGGAGCCCTCGGGAGGTCGGGATGAGCGAAGCGTGGGTCGTCGTCGGGGTGTGGATCGCCATGGTCGCTCTGCTGGTGGGTCTGCCGCTGCTCGCCTGGCGCTCGGGCCGGCACATCCTCGCGCAGCGTCTCGTGGAGGAGAGGCTGCGGTCGTCCGGCTTCGTCGTCGACGGGGCTTCCTGGGTGTGCGAGGCCTGGGGTGGGCCGGTGTTCGCCCGGCTCCGCCACGTCGACGGGCTGCCGATGCTGGAGCTCGCTGGGCCCTCGCTCCCCGAGGGCGTCCCCGGCCTTCGCGCCCGTCGGGCAGCGGAGCGGCTCGTTCCCGAGAGCCTGAGGGAGGGTCTACCCACCGGCGACGCCCGCTTCGACGGGGAGGTCGTCGTCACCGGTGCAACGCCCTCGGCCCTGGGGTGGCTCGGCGCCCACGAGCGACGGGCAGCCCGATCGGCGGTGGCGAAGGGCGCCGTCCTCGTCCACCAGCGCTGGACACTTCGGGTCCGCTGCACCTTCGACCTCGACATCCCCGCCCTCGGCCGGGCCATCGCCCAGGCGAGCCAGGCCTTGCTGGCGCGGCAGCCGTCGGTCCCCCAGCTCCTGCAGGACCCGCTGCCAGGTGTGCGGGCATGTGCGCTGGGCCTCCTCCACGACGCCGGGTCGCTGCGGGCAGCCCAGATCGACGCCCTTGCCCGAGGTCCCTTCCCCACCGTGCACCTGGCGCTGATCGAGCGCGGCCTCGCCCTGATGGAGGCGTGGGCGACGCTGGGACGAGCCGGGAGCCAGCGCCAGCGGGCCCGGGGAGCCGTCGGTGTGGCGCGGGCGTTCCGGGCCCACGGCATCCCCATGCCGCCCGAAGACCCTGCTGGCATCGTCGAGGGCCTGATCGACGCCCTCGTCGACCCCGACCACGGCGACGCAGCGGCCCGGGAGCTGGGCGAGCTGGACTGGCTCTCGCTCCCGAAGGAGCTCGCCTTGCGCTTCGGCCCGGAGGCACCCCAGCGGGTCCACGACCTGCGGCGGCGTCTCGCGGACCGGCACCGGGGTGCCGTCGTCGGAGCCATCGCCCTGGCGGGCGAACACGGCGGCGGACTGTCGCTGGTCGCGGACCCATGAACCCGGGCCACGAGCCCATCGAAGGAGGTACGAGATGTTGGACCCGAGCCTGTTGTGGTTGGGTGGAGGCGTGGCTGCCACGGCGGTCGAGGCCGTGCAGAGCGTGGCCGTGACCCGGAGGAGCCCCCAGCGGAAGCGAGCGCGCGAGGCGCTCCTTCGTCGGGGCTTCGTCGAGGGCCCGAGGGGCTGGGAGCTCGAGGTCGACGACTGTCGGATCACCGTCTGGGAAGGGCTGATGGGCCTCGACCTCGACGGCCCGCCGGTCTCCTCCCGGGCCCCCAACCTCGTCGAGCGTGAGGGGGCCGACGACGACTGGGCGGGGAGCGCCATCCACGTGCCCTCGGGCGACCCCGACTTCGACGCCGCCGTCCTCTGCGAGCACCCCGACGAAGACGAGGCGCTGGGCTGGCTGACCTATGCCCGTCGGCGTGCCGCCATGCGGGCCATCGCATCCGGCGCCTTCCTGTCTCGGAGGTGGCGGCAGCGGATCGAGTACGGGGGCACCGTGGGGGAGCTCGAGGAGCAGCTGAACGTCTTCGTCGGTGCCTGTCACGCCTTCTTCTTCCCACCGTCCCGGGCACCCCACATCGCCCTGCATCCCCTCACCCTCGACCCGCTGTTGGGGGTGCGGATGCGGGCCCTCGGGCGACTCCTCGTCCGCGACGAGCTTCCCGTCAGCGTCGGCGCCCGCATGGCCCGGGAGACGGCCGAGCCCCCGCGCCTGGCCCTCATCCAGACCGGGGGCCCCCGGGCCGTTCGGCTCGCCACCCGCATCATGCTGTGCGGCCACGAGCCGCACCGGGCGGCCATCGCCCTGGCGAGGGTCATCCGGACCGACGCCTACGCCGCTGAGGCCGTCGACGGCGTCGCCGAGGACCTCCTCGTCGACCGACTGCTGGAGGCTCTGGGGACCCGGGAGCTGGGCCTGGCGGCGGCGAGGGCCTTGCGAGGCCTGTACCTGCCGAACCTCCCCCAGATGCTCCTGGACCGCTACGGCCCCGACGCGCCGCCGCGGGTGGAGGCCCTGCGCTGGGAGATGGTCTGTCGGTACCGGATCGCCTGGGGCGACACCTGGGCCCCCGAGGTCCTCCAGCCGCCGGTGACGCCATGAGCGCCCACCCGAGAGACCGGCTGAAGATGCTGTCGTGGGAGAAGCACCCCGTGCCCACCTTCCACGCCCGGTGGCCCCTGCCCATGGGTGTCTCGATGGCGGTGCTGGAGGAGCGGCTGAACCGGCGCCTCAACGAAGCCATGCCGGAGTGGGCGCTGGCCTGGACGGCCGTCGACGGACGGGAGGGCGTCGCGGTCGTGGAGCTGCGGGGTGTCGATGCCGACGACCCGCTCGTGCAGTGCGTCATGCGGCCGCTGTGCACCCTCCAGCTGGACGACGCGGCCTACGCCAGGGGTGACGAACCCGGCTGACGGACGTCCGTCGGACGGCTGTCGTTCGACGGACGAATGACGGACGAACCACGACTCTTCGGCGGCCCCGGGCTTGCACTGGACCTGTGCATCCCGGAGGTCGAGATGTCCGCCCTTTCCCAGCAGCAGCAGCAGAGCACCCAGGTCCAGCAGCCCAGTCAGCAGCAGGGGGCGCAGCAGGGACCGGTGCCGGAGGCGGCGGCGTTCGGCGCGGGCAACGCGGTCGACTTCCAGAGCGCGTACGGCAACGAGGCCGTGGCCGGGATGGTCGGGGTGGAGGGCACCGGACTGGATGCCGGAGCTGCCGGCGGCGATCAGGAGGGCGGCTCCTTCGAGAAGGACGAGCCGCAGCTGGCGCGGGAGATCGCGGTCGCCCTCGAGCGGAGCGGTGCGGCTCTGTCGGGCAGCGGCGACTGGTCCGCCAAGGTCCCTCCCAGCCTCCAGGCCGACGCCGACCGAGTCGTGAACGGCCTCGCCGATGTCGACGGCTACCTCGCCAGCCAGCTCGCCACGCTCGAGAAGCTTCACGCGGCAGAGGAGCGAGACGAATCCGCCATCGTGGAAGCCATCCTCTCCACGGACGATCTCCTCGACCGCGTCGACGTCGCTACCCAGCTCGTGCAGGCGTACGAGACGCTCTACTACGGTTCCGTCGCCGAAGTGGCGGGCGCCGCATGCGCGCTGGCGGCGTTCGCGAACGTGGGGGCAGATCTGCTCGAGATGCGGGAGAAGGCGCAGAGCGCCGAAGAAACGGCTCAGGAGGCGTTCGCTTCCATGCAGGCGGCCGCGCAGGACATCGCGGAGGTCAACCTGCAGACGGCGGCCCAGGCGGGGCTGATGATCGCAGAGGATGCGGCCAAGACGAGCATCCTCGGCGCAACGGGCCCGCTCGGGCTCCCCATCGTTCTCGCACTGGGTCTCGTCTGCGGCTTCATCGGCGACAAGATCGACGAGAACCTCGGCACGGAACCCGCCGACCTGACCAATGGCATCGACAGCGTCGCCGGCGACCTCAGCACCCATGCCGGCCGGATCACCACCGTCGCCGAGGCGACCGACACGTTCAAGCCGTACGCCAAGAGCATCGGAGACAAGCTCGGAGCCTTCGACAAGGCCCTCCTCGTCTTCGAGGGCGTCGAAGAAGGTACTGCCGCCACCAAGGCCTTCATCGAGGCCGCGACGGACTACGGGGTCGCCCAGAAGGCACTGCACGACGTGTGCGCCGAAGCGGAGGCCGTCTACAACGAGCAGATTCCCGAGCTGCTCGAGAGGCTGTCCGAGATCCCGGACCTCGTCGAGGAGGCCAAGGCAGAGGCTACGGCCGCAGCCGCGGAGATTGCGGGGCTGGAAGACATCTTCGGAGGCGACCTCTACTCGCCACCCGCATAGTTCTGAACGGCCTCCCGCCCGCACCTGCCTATGTACATCCTTCCTGGAGGCCCCTATGGCCATCGAGCCCATGACACTGGCCTTGGCCGGCATCGCCATCTTCCTGCCAGTCCTCGCCTTTGCAGGGTCTGCCGCCCTGGGGGGTAGCGCCACGGTGCACCAGCTCCGTAGCTGCGGCTTCGAGCCCGATGGGGATGCGTGGGTGCATCGCCGCGGCGGAGTGGTCCTGACGGCCCGGATCTCCCAGGTGGACACCCATGACTGGCTCGAGATCCTGGGCCCGCGCTTGCCCGTCGACGCGCCCGTGTTCCGAGCCAGGACCCAGGTGCCAGCAGGCTCCATCCTGTCCGGCGACGTCGACTTCGACGCAGCGGTCGCCGCGACGCACCACGACGCCGCCACGGGCCTCGCCTGGATGTCTTCGGAGGTGCGAGCGGCCGCCCGGGAAGCCGTCGCCCTCCCCGCACGAGTCGTGGACCGGCGATGGCGCTACCGCAACGTATGCACCGCCGAGAGCCTCGCCCCCATCGTGGACGCGCTCGCCCGCGTCAGCGCAGCCATGGAGGCAGGCCCCAGCTCCACCAACGTCGGCCTGGCCTCCCTCGTGCGCGCCGACCCCAACCCGGCGGTGCGGGTCCGAGCACTGGAATCGCTCGCGGCCAGGAATGCGGCGGACCAGCACGTCGTCGACGTCGTCGTCCGCAGCGCCCAGCCAGACCTGCTGCTGGCGGCCGTCCGGAGCGGGGGTCCCTACTCCCCCGACGCGTGGGAGGCGCTCACTCGCTTCGGTTCACGTCGCCAGCGCGCCGAGGGTGTCGTGGCACTGGCTTGTCACGTCATCAACGGCCGCATCGTCCGCTGCGAAGCCGGCTCGCTGGTGCCGCCGCTGCTGGACGCGCTGACGGAGCCGACCCAGGCGCACCGTGTGCCCCCACTGTTGGGTCAGCTGAACCCACCACGACTCCTCCAAGCGATCGTCGATCGCTTCGGAACCGAGGTCCCGCAACCCCTGGCCCCCCTGCTTCGGGACCTTCGGGAGGCGGCGCGACCGAATGCTCGAGGCAGCGTAAGCCTGGTCGACGCATCGAGCGGCGGGCTGGCGCTGGCCGACGATGACGCGAAGCAGGCCTGACCGTCAGCGCGTCGTTGCACCGAAGATGGCGCCGACGCCCAGGGCCTCCAGGTCGACCGTCCGGACCACCTCCCCCCGCAGCTCGGGCCGGTCCGCCAGCCGTACCCCCACGAGCCGCGTCGGCCGGTCCGTGACCTCGACGCGGCCCCGGAGCTTGCCCCGCACCCAGGCGAGGTTGCGGCGCCAGCGGGTGGCGCGCAGGCGCGAGAACCCGACCCACAGCAGCCCGTCGTGGAAGGCCAGGCCCCGGCACCAGCCGAGGGGGCCCTGGCCGTCGTTCAGGTCGAGGACCCGGCGCTCCCCTCCCCCGTCGATGGCGACCACGCGGCCGTCGACCGTGGTGAACCACACGCGCCCTTCGTGCACGACGCCGTCGTGGATGCGCTCCTCGTCGACGAACAGGCGCTGCTCGGGGTCTCCGACGACCACGGCGTCTCCCTGGTGAAGGCGCGTCACCCAGACGCGGTCCTCCCAGAGGAACAGGTGGTTGGGGTGGACCCGGTGGGGCTTCAGGGAGCGGGCGCGGAGGTCGCCGTCGGGGAGCGGACCGCCGAGGACGTGGGTGCGGACGTCGTCGCCGCGCACCTCCAGGACGGCGTCGGCACCGGTGGAGGCGACCCACAGGGCGTCGTCGTGGCGGATGGCGTGGTGGACGTCGTTGAGGTGCGGGTGGGACCATCGGCCCGTCTCCTCCCAGCCGCTCTCCGTCGGGCCCAGGAAGACGAGCTCCCGCTCGAGGCAGGCGATCAGGCCGTCGCCGTCTGCGGCGAGTCCCTTGAGGGCGTGGCCGGGGCCCCGTCCGGTGAGGCGGAGGAGGACAGCGTCGACGGACGCCAGCAGACCCGCGTCGTACAGGGGCTCGTGGTCACGGTCGGCGACGCCCGCGGCGCGGGCCTGGTGGGCACCGGCGAGGAGCATCAGGCCGCCTCCCGGCGCAGATCCGACGGGCGCACGAGCCACAGGGCGGTGTGGGAGAGGCCGGACGCGCGGAGGAAGGCGACGGCGAGGATGGCTCCCTGGAGGGCGTAGCTGATCAGGCTGGCGAGCGCGGCACCCAGCACCCCGTGCTCGGGGATCCACCACAGGTTCAGGACGAGGTTCAGCACCAGGGAGACCACGAGGGCACCGACGTTGACCCGCTGGCGGTCCACGGCCTGGAACCAGCGGGAGAGCACCAGGTAGGGGGTCAGGGCCACCGCTCCGGGCAGCAAGACCCACGCAGGGGCCGTGCTGGCGTCGTAGACGGGTCCGAACAGCCACGGGAAGGCCCACGGCGCCACAGCGGCCACCAGGAGGCCCAGGACGATGGCGCCAGCCGCAGCGACCCGAGCCACGCGGGCCGCGAACCGGGCGCCGTCGGGTCCCTGCATGCCGGCCACGTGGGGGAACAGGGCGCTGGCGAGGGCCAGGGGGACCACCCGTAGCCGGTTCACGACCCCGACGGCCACGGCGTAGATCGCGACCTCGGTGGGGTCACCGCGGAGGACGGCGAGGAGCACCACGTCGAGGCGCTCGTGGAGCTGGTGGGCGCCCGTCGTCAGCCAGGCCATCGAGCCGAAGCGGAGGCTGGCGCGGAGCTCGTCGGTGTCGAGGATGGGACGGCCCGTGGCCCGGAGCACCCGGCCCGCCAGGCCCGCCGCCACCCCCAGCTGGACGGCGAGCACCGACAGCATCGCCAGGGGGACGCTCGGGGGCCAGCCCAGGGCCAGGGCGCCGAAGGCCAGCAGGCGTCCGGCGCGGTCCGACAGCTCGGCCCGCGACCACCAGTCGAAGTGGTCGAGCCCTCGAGCGGTCGCTCCGAGGATCGACGCCCACAGTGTCGGCAGGACCAGGGCTGCGAGGGCCACGTAGGCGGCGATGGGGGCGTCGAGGAGGACGCGACCTCGGAGCCAGGGCTCGCCGAGGACGAAGGCCGCCACGAGCACCAGCCCGAAGATCGTCACGCCGGCGAGCCCGGAGCCCAGAGCACGTGCCGGGGAGGTCCCTGCCCCGCGCATCCGCTGGATGGTCGCGGCGACCTGGCCCCCGTTGCCCACGGTCGCGATCAGGGCCAGCAGCGACAGCATCGCCTGGAGCTGCCCGTGGGCGTCGGCGGGCAGCCAGCGTGCCGTGACCACCGCGGCGACCAGGACCAGCGGACCCGACAGACCCGACGCCAGCAGCGACCAGCCCGTGTCGCGGAGGAAGCCTCTGGGTGCGCTCACCAGGGCCGCTCGACGTAGCGCATCCGCCCCAGGACCGTGCCGGGGCCGAGGAGCACCCGCCAGACCTCGTTGCCATCGGCGTCGTACTCTGCCACGTCGCCTGGGACCGTCCAGCCGCCCAGGATGTGGCCGTCGGGGGCGGGCTGCACGTCGCCGAGGAAGCCCACGTGGCGGTAGTCGGGGGCGAAGATCGTCTGCTCGATGGTGACCGGCTCTACGGAGAGGTCGTAGTGGACGAGACGGCTCGCGCCGCCCCAGTGCACCCGGTTGTCGAAGACCCAGGCCTGGTCGGCGTCCACCCACGACGTGTGGGCGTGGTCGAAGGGCCCACGTCCGGGTTCGGCGAACGCTCGGGTCCCGTCGCGGCCGCCGAGCTGCCAGGTCACCGCTCCCGAGGTCTCGTCGATGGCGAGCAGCGCGTCGAGGTGCCAGGACATCAGGTAGAACAGCCCCTCGTCGGCGTCGTGGACCAGGGAGTTGCTGTGGGTCCACTCGTAGACGTCGGTGTAGTCCCACTTGTCGATGGCTCGGTCTGCGTGGGGGCAGGGCGACCAGGGATCGGTCGTGTCGAAGAAGTCGAACACCACCTCGGGCTCCAGCTCCCCGCTCTCGTACGGGTCGTCGCCGTCGACGAGGGACGGGTCCACCCGCTCGATGCGGTCGGTGAGGATCGTGCGGGGCACACCGTCCACATCGATGTCCCGGGTGGTGTGGGCCAGGTAGGCGATCCGGCCGTCGGGGAGCTCCACCAGCTTGTGGTGGGCGCGAGGGGTGCGGACGTCGAGGCGGTCGCGACCGTCCCAGGAGAGCCGTGTGGCGATGCCCCGATCCGCGACGCGGTCCCGGTCGTGCTGGGCGAACCAGATCCCGGTGCCGTCGAGGGTGACCGCCGGAGAGGCCACCGTCATGTCCTCGGC
>Ga0213839_1000499_pt1 | contig 46467 bp, 35 predicted proteins | sample SWPATP21_FD_160075 | JGI IMG/M metagenome (GOLD analysis project Ga0213839, IMG submission 160075) | Coastal seawater microbial communities from Marineland, Florida, United States - SWPA TP2 #1 | ecosystem: Environmental > Aquatic > Marine > Coastal | place: USA: Florida | collected 2016-08-14
GCCGGCGTTCGTGAGGCGGCGGCGGCGGGCTGGGCCGATGCCTGGGAGGGGGTGGTCGTCGAGGGGGTGCATGGGGGATGCCGTGGGGGGTGGGGTGGGGTGGGAAGGTGGGATTGTACATCGTATGGTCGTTGCTGATGTGGGGGGCTCGAGGGTTGGTCGCAGAGGGCGAGAGTTGCGTCGGCTGAAGGTGCGGCTGTGACCAGGTCGCCCGGCAACCGGTCGGGTCCTCAGTCCACCGCCCGCCACCACCATTGGATGGGACGCGCCGCCCTCCTGGCCCTCCAAGGTCAGCAGTGCCAGCCGCTTGAGGACGCCGGGCCCACCGGCACTCACCTCCTCCGGCTTGACGTTCCGGACAGATGGTGGGACGGATGTCCACGGTAGCAGACAGCATCTGGCAGACGGCCTCCCGGTTCCGCGTATTGACACCTATCCACGCCGACAACGACCATCACGTTGGGCCTGTTGTCTGGCGGCGGCCGGCCGAGACGTCGGCAGGCGGCCGCTGGCGGTGGCTTCGGGCGCTGCGTGTCCGAGGTTTGTCACCTCCCAGCACCCTTTGTCGTAGGTAGACCAGTTACCCCAGCCCTAGCTCGCCCAGTTCAGTGAGCACCGACTCCGCAAGGCGCAACGCCTCACTCTTCGTTGCTGCTGGAATCCCGGCGGTCTGCTGGCGTCCACCACCACCATGACGTTCGCACAAGTGGCCAAGGTGCACCGGGACCAAGGGCCGGTTCCACGGATTCTCCCCAACGCTTACCACGAAGCCATGCTTGGCTCGGTAGATGGCGACCGACCATGAGCATTCGGGGTAGCGCTGGTACGGGAGATATCTCTGGTAGGCAGCCTGGATATCGCCTTGGTCGAAAAGGACTGCTGCACCGCGAAGCCGAGACTCCATCAGAGCGAATGAGGAAACGAGATCCCTGTCCTCAATGACGGCTTCCACAGCGCGGCTCACCCGGCTGTGTTCAAGCACCTCTCGGACACTACCTGAAGCTACGACTCGGACGATCTCCGCACCTACTGGCTCGTGCACCCAACGCGAAATCGACGACGCGAACCTTAGGTACGGATTCTCCAGATCGAGAGCTTGGCGCGGCGATTCATACAGCGCCGAATCCACGACATCTGCCCACCGAACCCATTCACGAAACCGGTCTCGAAGCTCATTGGGGAACCAAGGCCTCTGTGCGATGACGGCCGGACACGACTCCGCCGAGGGGTCCCAAACATGGAATTCGTCAGCGGCGTAGTCCGACGGGCTCCCGTGGGCTTGGAAGGTTGTGTCGTGATGGTCTATCCACAGTGCCGCATCGGGACGGAAGAGGAAGTCCACGACTGCGACGGCTCCAACCAGAGGCTCCTGCAACCACTCGCCCCGCGCCCCATACGTCACCGGCCTGGTTGCCAGAGGCCTGGATTGCCAGGCGACCAGCATCCCGGCAGCGACGACGCCGTCGAAGTCATCGTGGTGATGCACGGCGTCGATGCGCAGAGTCACTTCTGCTCCGCAGTGTACTTCGAAGACCCTTCTTCGGAGAGCAGGAACTCTGCCTCCTCGCCGAGAGCGTTTGCCAGCATCTCCCCGCCTCCAAACAGGAATCCGGGAATACGAGCGGGGTCCTTCCCCGGCTTCGACCACAATGGAGTGAAAAGAATGCGCTCGCCATCAAATCGATACATAGCGAAGTGGTAGGGCTTCCTCGCCACTCGAATCGACAGCCTGTTCGTCGCATCGACACTTTCCGCGAGTTCCTGTGCGTGTTTGATCGACTCGAGGACTTTCCTCCGACGCGTTCCAGAGTCTTCCCCGAACGCGGTATCGTAGTGCTTCATGAGCTCCTCGTCGTCCGGGTCCGCAAAGACGACGGTGAGCTTCGTGTCTGGCCTTCGAAGGAACTCCTTGACCGAGCCCATAGAGTCCCCGCCGAAGAATGTGGCTGCCCGGATCGCGAACACTTCAAAGCTCTTTGTGTCCTGCAGCCAATCCTTCCATGGCACGGCCCCGCCGAACCAAACCACGTCGTTCAGGCCGAGTGAGAGCATCGCTCTCAACGGGCCCTGGAACTCCGACACCAAGTCCTTGAAGACGGACCGAACGGCCTCCTTCCACCACATGGTGCGTACGAGAAGAGTCGCCGACCCAGTCCCTGCGAGCATTCCGGCAGACACGTAGAGAGCACGTGCCAAGAGCGGCTGTTCAGCCTCTACCGCCGCACTCCCATAAAGTAGTCCCAAGCTGACCAGTAGCATAAGGACGAATAGAAGAAGGATGCCCTTGCCGTCATCCAGCAGAAACGACAGAAATTTCGCCGTTGCGGACGAGCTGAATGAGCGTAGGCCTCGAATGGTACCCAGAGCCCCCCCTAGCACCGCTAGGACTAGGGCGATGCCCCACCCCAAATAGGGGTGCGCCGCAAAGAACGTCAGCATTCGAGTCTCTCCTGTTCACCTCGACAGACAGTCATGACCTTACGGTACTCCCATTGGACTGCAGATGTGCGGCAAAACCGACCATTACAATGCTTCAAATCAACCTCTGCTGGAGCAAGGCGTTGTGGATTATTGTGGCGTCTGCCCCGCCCGGGAGAGCTGGCTCGACAGCATCGCGAAGGAGAAACAGCCTCTTGTTGGCGGTCCGCACCAGCTGATGGAAAGTGCATGCTTCGATGAAGCCCCTGTCGACTTCACCATCCTTCAGCGTACGACCGCTTGAGCGTCGCTCCTCTACTCGTGTGCCGACTACGAACGCGCGAATCTTCGGCTTGCCAGCGCTCTCGCCGGCGTGCATCAGCTCCTCCACGTACTCCTCAGCCTGTCGCATCTCCGCTCGGCCAATGGTCGAATCGCCCTTCCTTAGCTCAAGCAAGAGAATCTGATCGAGGCGTGCCAAGCCGGTTGCCTCGTCCCAGCCGTCCACAGCGGTCGCGGAGAGCGTACTCTCCTGGAGGAACAGAAGGTCTGGCCGCTTTCTTGGATTCTCGAACTGTTCGCCCGAACCCCGCCCCCCAGTGATTCGAGAAATTGCAGTCCGCAACGCAACATTGGAGATGAAGCGGGGTGAATAGAATTGGGATCCAAACAACCATCGCGTCTGGGCTACCAGGGGATGAAGGGTGTGAAGCTCATTGGCATCGGGAGCCAGGGCAAGCTTCTCAATTGCTTCAACTACTCGAATCCGCTTACCAACCTCATCCAGGACCGCCAGTGCATCCCTGATGGTCCACTCTTCTAGAAGACGATTGAGCCCGACCACGTCGTCCGGCTCAAACTTGGCAAGCTTGCGAATCAACTCCTGGCCAGACCGACTGTCCTCGAGGCGCACCAAAGCGTCCACAGCCGCAGAAAGAACCTCATCTGGGACCAGCGGGTGGCTGCGGACTACGTCGTGTGCGAACTCTGCCACCTCCAAGCGAGCCAGGGGCTGAAGGTCGCGAACCTGCTCTCGATGGGCGTGGATCATGGCCTCCACTTTCGACTCGACCCTCTCACTCATCATCTGGCGCATTGTCTCGCGGGCGACGGCAGCCGAACGCTCCAACAGATCGGTCACCACCCGCGACGGAACAAACCCAGACCAGTCGGCCTTCACCTGGTCGTGGAGCCCGTTTGCCTCGACGATGAACGTCAGGCGCTGCGCCTCCTTGGTTCGGCCATCGAGGAGGTGCTCATCTCCAATGGTCCAGCTCGGACGCCCCACCAGACGCCGAGAGACCCAGAAGGCAATGCCATGCTGGAACTTCGTGCGGGCAGATTCGGCTGCGTCGACCACGAAGAGCTTCGCCGTCAAACCATCCGCGAAGTCGAACTCGTCAACGGTCACAAGGCCAGAGTGGTCCTCCAGCTCCACTGCAGCCCCGTTGACCACAACAGTGAACTCGGGATCGTAGAGGAATCTGGCGGATAGGACCTGGCGAACTTCCTCCACATCCGGAATGCCTTTGGTGAGGGAGCACTCTAATCTCGTCCCGTGACGACTACTGCTCTCTTCCTTCAGCGTCTCGATTCGGAAGGGCGCGTCCCCCGCCGTCTCACTCACCAGAAAGAAGGTGCGGACTCCAGCCTTGGCCGTCGCCACTTGGTAGCTGTCGGCGAAGCAGAGCATCGCATGGCGTCCAAATCCATTCCGGCCGTAGGCCAGCCGTGTCCGTCGTTCTACACCTGGCGGAAATTCGACGTTGTGCCCTTGATGCGCGGTTCGATTGTACCGCAAAGTACGCCATCGCCGGTCGAACTCTGCGGCTGTCATCCCCGCCCCGTCATCCACTACCAAGAGCTTGCCGCCCACCTTCTCTGGAATCGCGATCTTGACCGTTGTAGCGCCCGCACCCCACGCGTTCGCGACCAATTCAGTCAACGCCACATCAGGTTGCGAGACGACGGCTCCGAGGCTTCGCCGAAAGTAAGAATCTTCGAAAAGAGCGGTTTCAGAACGGTTCAGATTGGTTGTCGACTCCGTCATCCAGTAGCCTCCCCAAACACCGCACTCGCGCTCGCGTTGAAGCCACACACGATGCTTACGATCTTGTCCGCGTCCGCATCGCTGAACACCCCATCCAGCCCGTCGCAGTGGATGTCCGAGAACGGCGGTTCGTACAGCAGCCCCGGGTCCATCACGCCGTTCTTCGTCAGGTAGTTGATCAGCGTCTCCACGAACTTCACCTGGTTCGCGTTGAACCCGACTCCCTCGAGGTACGTCGCGAACGCCGCCTTCGCCTCGTTCCGGTCGAGCCCGACGAGCTTGCGGATGAACAGCGCCAGGCTCAAGTCTTTGCCGAACACCTTCTCGAACTGCTCCCGCGTCCCGAGCTCGTCGGCGTTGAAGAGCAGCGTCTCCAGCGCCTGCAGGTCGACCTCGCTCAACGGCAGCCCGCGCTTCACCTTCGCGATGGCCACGTGGTTCTCGTGGTCGCGGACGTAGGCCTCGACCTTCTTCTTGTACTGCCAGGGGCTGAAGCCCGTCTGGTAGATGGGCACCTCGACATCAGACACGACATCCCCGGCCTCATCGTCGAAGTTCGTGTACACGATGGTGCCGACACCGTTCTCGATGAACTGCACCAGCCCACGCAGTCGACGCCGCACGTGCTCCACCATTGGGAGCGTGATGTCGGTCCAGTAGTCCTCGTCCTGGATGGCATGGATGAGCTCGATCTCGGCCTTCACCATGGGGATGCTGTCCATCTGCTCCAGCTTGTCTGCGAGGTCCCGGATGCGGTCGCGGAACGCAACGAATGAGGTCTCGCCGGCCAAGGTGGCCACCATCATCCGATAGCAGAGCACGTCGAACTTCTTCGCCTCGAAATGCTCCCGGTCCAACCCGTTGGGCAGCGGGGCGAGGTGCTCGAGCACGTTCTCCTGGTCGTGCGGCGTCAGCTTGTCCCACCGCGCCCGCTCGGAGAACTCCTCGACCAGCTTGCGGTGCTTGCGGACCATGAAGCTGTCGAGGTTCATCGTGGACACATGCCGGTGCAGCCCATCGAGCAGGTCGCCGCGGAGCTCCTGCTGCTCCTCGCTGGCCTCGACCAGGGTGTCCATCGTGTGCACGACCGCGAGTCGGGCCCGCACGAGCTGGGCGTCCAGCCCCTCCCGCTGCGACTGGTCGGGCTCCTTCATCTCCTGGTTGAAGAACTCGAAGTTGGAGCACAGGTCGAAGACCAGGAACTCGGTCTTGTCCTGGCCTGGCCCCAGCAGGTCGGGGCACAGCCGGGTGCCGCGCCCGATCATCTGGTTGAACTTCACACGTGACCGCACGGGCTTGAAGAACACCAGGTTCAGGCACTCGGGCACGTCGACGCCGGTGTCGAGCATGTCGACCGACACCGCGATGTGCGGGTTCTTGTCGGCCTCGCTGAACTCGTCGAGCAGGGTCTGGGCGTAGTCGTTGTGGCTGTCGATCACCCGGGCGAACTTACCGGCCAGGTGCGTGTAGGCCTTATCGAAGCGCTCTACGATGAACTCGGCGTGCTTGTGGTTGCGGCCGAAGACGATGGTCTTGCCCAGCCGGTCGCCGTCGTGGACCGTGAGCCCACGCTCCATGAGCAGCTCCAGCGCCTTGTCGACCGTGTCTTCGTTGAACAGCCACTTGTTGAGGGCGGCAGCGCTGACGTGGTCGGGGAGCTCGCCCGTCTCGGCGTCGACGAGTTTCGCCTCGTATTCCTCCTTCTCCTCCTCGGTCAGGTCCTTGTACTTCACGCCCTGCTGCAGGAACTTGAACGGGGCCGACACCCCCCTTGGCGCCACCAGGTAGCCGTCCTCGACCGCGTCTGAGAGCTCGTAGGCGAAGGTCGGCACCCCCTTCTCGAGCCCGAAGATGCGGTAGGTGTCGCGGTGGAGCTCGTCCCGAGGGGTGGCCGTGAGTCCGACCAGGAGCGCATCGAAGTACTCGAACAGCGCGCGGTACTTCTGGTATATGGACCGGTGGGCCTCGTCGACGATGACCAGGTCGAAGTGCCCGACGCCGAAGGGCTTCTCGCCGTCCTGAACGTCGTCGATGCGGTTCATCATCGTCGGGTAGGTCGAGAGCACGACCGTGGCGTTGGTGCCCGACCTGTCCTCGGTGATGTCGACCGTCATCGCCGACGGCAGATGCTCCTTGAAAGCCCGCTTGGCCTGGGTGAGCAGGGCGTTGCGGTCGGCGAGGAACAGCACCCGCTTCACCCAGTCGGCCCGCTTGAGCAGGTCGACGAGCGCGATGGCGGTGCGGGTCTTCCCGGTGCCGGTGGCCATGACCAGCAGGTGGCGTCGGGACTTGAGGCTCAGGCCGTCGGTGATGCGGCGGATGGCCTCGGTTTGGTAGGAACGGCCCGCAATGTCAGGGTTTACCTGGACGAGTGAGAGCTTCTTCGCGTTGACCCGGCGGTGGATGAGAAGCTCGAGCTCCTCCTTGCGCAGGAAGCCATGAATCTCCCGGGGCGGGTAGCCGCGCCCGTCGTCCCAGATGCGGTGCTCGTACCCGTTCGAGTAGAAGATGACCGGCCGCTGCCCGTACATGCCCTCGAGGGCGTCCGCGTAGAGCTCGGCCTGGCGCTTGCCTTTCTCGGGGCTGAACCGGGTGCGCTTGGTCTCGACGACCGCCAGCGGCAGCCCGTTGTCGCCCCACAGCACGTAGTCGACCTTGCCGCCGCCGTTGGGCGACCGCTTGGTGACGGGCATCCCGGTGACCGGGAACTCCACCACGTTGGGGGCGGCCGGGTCCCAGCCGGCTTCCTGGAGCAGCACGTCGACGAAGCGGAGCCGGGTCTCGTCCTCGTCGTAGTCGTGGTCGTCGGGGACGCTCTCGTTCTGCTTCTTGAGCTCGGCGATCTGCTTCTTGAGCTCGGAAAGCTCGGCCTCGGTGGCGTCGAGGCGCTCTTGTTTGATCCGGTCCATCTCGGACGACTGCTCGAGCTTGGCCTCGAGCTCCTGGACCTGGGCCTGGGAGAGGTCGTCCTGCTTGCCGGGTTTGGGGAGCAGGCCGGGGTCGAAGGTGACGTGCGCGTGGGCGCTGGCGTCCGCGGAGTACATCCGCGACACCCAGTACAGGAAGTGGAACAGCTCCTTCACGACGTGGACCGAGTCGCGGACGGTCAGGGGGGCCGGCTTGTGGGCCGCGTGGTTGCCCACCATCAGGATGGTGCGGACCTTCGGGAAGAGCTTGCTCGGCAGGTTGTCCTTGAAGGACTGCTCGTGGATGAGGGCGCCGAGGCGGTCGTCGTAGGGCAGTGAGAGCTGCGGGTCGTTGTCGTAGAGCCAGTGGACGGTGGTCTCGAGCGCGAAGCGGGCGTAGAAGCACGCCGCCCGCGGGGCCTGGTGTGCGAGGGCCTCGGCCTTCTGGGCCGGCTCGAAGAGCTCGGGCTTCTCGGTCTGCAAGAAGTCGAAGTTCGAGGCCATGGGGTCTCCTTCAGAGCTCGCCGCGGAAGGCGCGCTGAACGAGGGAGTGGAAGAGGTCGTCGGCTTCAGCCGCCGCGGACTCTGCGGGTTGGCGCAAGCCGCGGTACCTGTCGAACACCAAATCGAAGGACTGTTGTTTGGAGAGCGGAGGAAACATGAGCTCGAGCTTGGACAGGCGGCCCTTGCTGACGAGGCCCTTCATGCCGCCGGTGGAGATCTCCTGAACGCGCTGCTGGGCGTTGGAAAGCATCGCGTACATGAACGCTGTGGTCGCAACGGATGGGTGGGGTTCAAGCGCGTTGATCTGCTGGTTGAAGGTGACGCCCCTGTCTGCGATGGCGACCTTGCCGATGCTGGACATGCTCCCAGCGATACATGCCATCAGGACCGCTCCTTCGCGCACTTCGCGCCCAAGGCGCCGTCCAGTCACGGACAGAGACTCTGCCGCGGGAGTCAGGACGTCGTTGTCACCGGTGATGTTGTCCGTCTTGATCCACTCAATGTGAGCGCCGAAGTTCGCTGGGTCTTTCCGGCTCGGAGTATTGCCGGTGGTGATTGTCGCGGCCTTGCCGAGAGGCTTCGTCGGCCACCCCTTCGGGTTCGTCACCGGGTCGCCGAACATCTCGAGGAACGTCGACCGCAGGAGCTCCTCGGTCAGCGCGATGGCCTCACGGCGCTTGCGTCGGATGGCGTCTGCCCTGTCGAGGATGGTGGCGATGCGGCGCTGCTCGTCGAGGGGTGGGACCGGTGCCTCGAAGGCAAGCAGCGACTTCCGGTTGAGCTTCGGGATGTTGGTGCGCGTGCTGTGCTTCTCCGCATAGTCCAAGAACCTGCGAGACCGTAGAAGGTGAACGACGAAGGACTGATCAAAGCCTGGCTTGACCTTGAGCGGGTAGATGTCCGCGCTGCAGATTCCGCGAAAGCCGGGAATTGCGACCTTGTTCAGCCGGGGGCGGATCTTGGAGAAGAGGATCGATTCCTCATCGAATTCGTACTTCCCGCTGATGAGGCCCAACTCTGCAGCAGTCCGAACACCGTCGACTCGCCCCGTGTCCTTCTCGATGTTCTCACCGCCGATGTGCAGCATGTTCGAGAACGGTGCCTGCGTGGGATCAACTTGCCCAGTGGCGACTTCCACGGCGTCAGCGAGTCGCGCTGTAGGCCAAGCGGAGGTCACAGCATCCTCCGCAACTCGCGCAGGTCACCGGCAATCTCGTTCTGCAACGCCTCGAGGCGGTCGATGATCTCGGTCGGCGGGTCATACTCGACCTCGTCGTACTCGATCTCCTTGTACCGGTTGATCGACAGGTCGTACTTGTTCCCCGCAATCTCGGACTTCGGCACGAAGAACGCCTGCGCCTTCCGGTCACTCACGGCCTCTGGGTCCCGCGACGCCCACTTCTCCAGGATGTCGGGGATGTCGTTGTCGTCCACCTCCTGCCGCTTGTCGTCGAGCGACAGACCGTCGGCCTTCATGTCGTAGAACCAGACCTTGTCGGTCCCGCCCACGCCGGTCTTGGTGAACAACAGAATCGCAGTGGACACGCCCGCGTAGGGCTTGAAAACGCCCGAGGGCATCGAGATCACGCCATCGAGCTTGTGCTCCTCGACGAGCACCCGCCGGATCTCCTTGTGGGCCTTGGACGAGCCGAACAGCACCCCATCCGGCACGATGACCGCCGCCCGTCCACCGGTCTTCATCAGCCGCAGGAACAGGGCCAGGAACAGCAGCTCGGTCTTCGTCGTCTTGATGACCTTGGCCAGGTCCTTCGCGATGGTCGACTTCTCGACGCTGCCCTTGAACGGGGGATTCGCCAGCAGGACGGTGTACGCCTCCTTGTGCAGCGCGTGGGTCTCGGACAGCGAGTCGCGGGCCTCGATGTGCGGGTCCTCGATGCCGTGCAGCATCAGGTTCATGCTGCCAATGCGGAGCATGGTCGCGTCGAAGTCGTACCCGTGGAACATGTCGCGGTTGAAGTGCAGCCGCATCTGCGGGTCGTTGAGCATCTCGTCGCGGACGTGCTCACTCGCGGCCACCAGGAAGCCCGCCGTGCCGCAAGCCGGGTCGCACACGATGTCGTGGGGCTTGGGGTCGAGGAGTTTCACCATCATCTGGATGATGTGCCGCGGGGTCCGGAACTGACCGTTCGTGCCCGCCGTGGTGAGCTTCGACAGCATGTACTCGTACAGGTCGCCCTTGGTGTCGCGGTCCTCGAGGGGCAGGCCGTCGATCTGGTCGACCACGTTGGCGAGCAGGGCGGCGTTGCTGATCAGGAAGACCGCGTCCTTCATGTGCCGGGCGTAGGAGGTCTCGCCCGCGTCGCCGCCGAGGGTCTTGATGTAGGGAAAGACCTCGTCACGAACGATGCGGAGCATCTCTTCGGCGTCGCCCAGGTGCTTGAACTTCGACCAGCGGAGCTTCTGCTGGTCAGGACCGAACCGGGGATCCTGAACGGCCCGGCCGAGGCGGTTGGCCTTTCGCTCCTTCACGAGCTCGAGGTCGTCGAGCCGCTTGATGAACAGCAGGTAGCTGACCTGCTCGATGACCGAGAGCGGGTTGCTGATGCCGTTGTTCCAGAAGGTCGTCCAAAGGGCGTCGACCTTGTTCTTCATGTCGCCGGTGATCACGGGTGGGTCTTCCTTGGCCGGGGTTGCCGCGGTCGCGGTACCCCGATGCAGTGCACTGGGCGTGCCATTCTGCTCGGGAGCGGGGTCCAGATCCAAGCAGGAGCCCGTCGGTGCCCCGTATGACGGGCGAAGGACACCGATCGGACAGCGGACGGTTGGCGCGATCGTCTGGTAGGTTCTCTTGTCTGGACACAAGGTCTCTTGTTGTCCACTCTCCGGAGACCGCCGTGGCGAAGATTCTGTTCAGCTGGGTCGGAATGCACGACTTCCGGGCCGCCAAGAGCGACGACCCCGACGAGGTGGGGCCCCTCGCCAAGGGGATCGCCTTCGACGACTTCGACATAGCCGTCGTGCTCTACGACTACCCGGAGAAGGAGGTGACGCCGTACCGGGCGTGGCTCGAGGCCCGGGCGCCTTGTCCGCAGTCGTTCGTGCGGGTGGAGCTCGAGAGCCCCGTGCACCATGAGTCGATCTACCGGTCGGTTCTCGCATTGCTCGACGAGCACGTGGAGCGAGGCGAGGACGAGCTCACCTTCCACCTGTCGCCGGGCACCCCGGCGATGCATAGCATCTGGCTACTCCTCGCGAAGACCAAGTACCCGGCCCGCCTGCTCCAGAGCTCCCGCGAGGAGGGCATCAACGAGGCGGAGGTGCCCTTCGATATCTCCCTCGAGCTCACCGAGCTGCTCCGCGAGCCCGACGCCGCCCTGACCGAGATGGCTGTGGGACGGACCCGGGCACGGGCCTTCCGCCACATCGTCCACAAGAGCCGCGTGATGCGGAACCTCATCGACCTGGCCCACCGAGCGGCCCAACGGGACATCTCAGTCCTCCTGCTGGGTGAGACGGGCACCGGCAAGGAGGTGTTTGCAAGGGCCATCCACCAGGCGAGCGCCCGGGCTCGCGGGCCGTTCGTGGCCGTGAACTGCGGGGCCATCCCCGAGAACCTCATCGAGTCTGAGCTCTTTGGGACCGAGCGCGGGGCCTACACCGGAGCGATCCTACGGAAGGGGCACTTCCGGGAGGCCGACGGCGGCACAGTATTCCTCGACGAAGTGGGCGAGCTCCCGCTGTCGGCCCAGGTGAAGCTGCTGCGGGTGCTGCAGGAGCGGGAGGTCCTGCCCGTCGGTGGCTCCAAGCCGGAGCAGGTCGACGTTCGGGTGATCGCCGCCACCCACCGCGAGCTCCAGGAGCGCGTTCGCGACGGGGCGTTCCGGGAGGACCTGTTCTACCGACTGGCGGTCGCGGTGCTCGAGCTGCCCGCCCTGCGGGAGCGCCCGGGCGACGTCAGTGCCCTCATCGACGCGCTGCTCGACGAGATCAACGACGAGCACACGGGCCGCGGCGACGGCTACACACCCCGCTCACTCACGCCTGGAGCCAGGCAGCGGCTGCTGCAGCACACGTGGCCCGGCAACGTGCGGGAGCTGCGGAACACCCTGGTCCGGGCGGCGGTGTTCTCGAGTAGCGAGAAGGTCCGGGCCGACGAGATCGTGCTCTTCCCTGCCCTGCGCGACGCGGACGACCACGTGATGGAGCGGCCCCTCGGCGATGGCTTCTCAGTGAAGGACCTGCTGGTGGAGGTCGAGCGCGCCTACATCGAGCGGGCCCTCGGCGAGGCGAAGACGAAGTCCGAGGCCGCTCGGATGCTCGGCTACGACAGCTACCAGGCGATGGACTACCGGATGAAGGCGCTGGACATGAAATCATGAGAGGAGACAAGACATCTTGTGCTCGGCGGCGGCGACCGACACCTGTCCGTAGCGAAGGATCGAGTTCTGATGCGGATCGTTGCTACGGGCTCAAAGATGGTGCGCCCGTTGCTTTGGTCCATGGCGAACCCTCACGAGGAGTTGGCCATGAACCAGCACACCTTCCAGCGCGGCATCACCTTCGGGGCTGTCGCTTGTCCGGCGGCCCGGGCACTCGCCCAGCAGGTCGCCCGCACCTTCGGCGTCGAGCCGTCCTGGACCGACGGGGCCACTCGCCTCGTGGTCACCGGCCCCCGCGACAGCGTGGACGCCTTCTTCTCCGTGGCCCAGGCCGCGATCTGCCTCGCCGGCCAGCCGCCGGCGGCGGCGTAGGAGGTCACCATGAGCCTCATCGACTACCCGAGACGGCGCCTTCCGCTGTCGCTGATCATCGACGACCCAGAGGTCGTCAACTTCCTAGGCGAGTACGAGGAGTCAGAGCGCAGCCAGCACGCGTCCCTCGCCCTCCGCATCGGCGTCCTCGCCATGGGCCAGGCCCGTGGTGCCATCGACGTGCAGGCGGTCCACCGCGAGGGCGAGTGGCTGGTCGCCAACGTGCGGGATGCCCTCAACGGCCACGCCAGCATGGTCAGCCAGTGCGTCGGGGAGCGCCTCGCTGCCTACCTCGACCCGAACACGGGACTGCTCCCTCAGCGGCTGCAGCAGCTCACCGCCGAAGACGGCGAGCTCGCCCGGGTGGTCGGCTCCCTGGTGGCGGGGGACGACAGCGCGGTCGCGAAGACGCTGGCGGCCCACGTCGGGGCATCGAGTCCGCTGCTCAAGAAGCTCGACCCGGCCCAGCGGGACGGCCTCGTCCACACCCTCGAGCAGACCATCCAGGATGCTCTGCAGGCCCAGCACAAGCGGATCGCGGGAGAGTTCACCCTGGACGATCCCGAGTCGGCCCTGTCTCGACTGATCCGCGAGCTCACCACCAGTCAAGGCGAGCTCCAGCAGGGCCTGTCCGGTGACGTGGACCAGCTGCGTCGGCTGCTCTCCCTCGACGAGGACGACTCCGCGCTGTCGCGACTCGTCCGCAAGGTCGAGCAGGCCCAGGCCGGAATCGTCGATCAGTTCTCCCTCGACAGCGAGAACTCTGCGTTGTCCCGCCTGAAGAAGGAGCTCCATGGCACCCTGTCGGCGATGCAGCAGAACCAGGCCGCGTTCCAGGGCCAGGTGCTCGAGTTGCTCACCCGACTGGACGAGCGTCAGAAGGTGGAGCGGCAGGGCACGCTCCATGGCCATCGCTTCGAGGATGCCCTCGGCGCACGGGTCCGTGCGATGTCAGATGGGGCCGGTGACCTCGCCGAGCACACCGGTCACACCACAGGCCGACTGAACCACTGCAAGAAGGGCGACCTGGTGGTCACCCTCGGGCCCGAGCGGGTCGGTGCGGGCCGGTCGATGGTGTGGGAGGCGAAGCAGAACGCGTCGTACTCCGACGCCCAGGCCCTCGCCGAGCTCGAGGAGGCTCGGAAGAACCGGGGCGCCGATGTGGGCGTGTTCGTCTACAGCCGGTCGTCGTTCCCCGACGCGAAGACCTTCCGTCGCTTCGGGAACCACCTTCTCGTGGTGTGGGATGCCGAGGACCCTGCGTCGGACGTGGTGCTCGAGTGCGCCTACTCCGTGGGCCTCGCGCTGCTCGCGGCTGCCGCTTCGGACACCGTCGAGGTCGACGTGGACATGGAGGCGGTGGACGCCGCCATCCTCGCCATCGAGAAGCAGGCCGACCGGATGCAGAAGATCCGCGGGAAGTGCGACTCCATCCGCAACGCGGCGGGGTGGATCGACGACGAGGCTCGCAAGATTGGCGACAACCTGCGTCGGGAAGCCGGACGGCTCCGGGACCAGGCGGTGAGCCTGCGAACGGCGTTCGCCTCGGACGGGGGTGCGGCATGAGCCTGCCTCTCACCGACCACGCTCAGCGCCGGATGAGCCAGCGAGGCCTGTCCGAAGACGCCATCGACGCGGCCCTCACCTACGGCCGGGAGGTCCGGACGCGCGGTGCAGTCATCTACGCGATCGGGAAGAAGGACGTGCGAAAGCACCTGGCCGACGGAGTCGACCTTCGAGCTTTCGAGGGGATCCAGGTGGTGTGCGTGTCCGATGGCACGATCCTGACCGTCTACAAGAACCGGGACTTCTCCGGGCTACGGGATCGTCGACGTGGGCATCGGAGGGCAGCATGAGCTGGCTGCACTACGCCAACCAGACAGGCACGGGCGACTGGCAGTACGCTCACGGCAGCGTCGAGTGGCAGCTCCGTCCGTACGAGATGTTCCTGTCCCGTGCCATCCGGCGTGCCAAGAACAACGCCCACGCTCTGGGATGGGTCCAGGCTTCCCGAAAGGAGGCCCGGGACCTCTCGGAGCGCGCACGGTGCGAGGTCCCTCCAGCCGCTCGGTGGCTCCTGCTCGACGCCCTCCCCGACCGTGCCGACGACTTCGAGGAGGCTCTCGCGGCCTTCGTGTCGCGGGACACCGGGCAGGTCTACGATGAGCCTCGGTGCCGTCGAGCCAACGCCCTGGAGGTGCTGCACCGGGATCGGGATGCGGCCGCGATCCTGGTCGAGGCATTGCCGAAGCCGTGGATGCAAGAGACCGACGAGGGCGAGCAAGCCCGCAATGTCCTCTTCCTCCGCGTCGACACCTACACGCTGTGGGCGCAGAGGAGTGCCGTTGAGGCGCTCCGCCGGGCTCCCCAGCCCCACCAGGCTCCCCTGGTTCGCCTGATGGTCAGCCAGCGCTCGGCACAATGGCCCAGGTTCCTCCCCTTGCAGGGGGAGCTGGATTGGCAGCTCCTCACGGACCTGGCCCGGAGCGGCACGCAGGAGCAGCGCGACTTTGTCCGCGTCGCACTGGCGACGCCGGACTTCGCATTGCTGGAGGGCCCGCCGGGGTCTGGCAAGACCACCACCATCTGCGAGCTCATCCTTCAGGCCGTGCGTCGCCAGCAGCGCGTCCTGCTGGTGGCCTCCACCCACGTTGCGGTCGACAACGTGCTCGAGGCACTAATGGCCCATGAGGTCGACGCAGACCAGCGCTCCGTCCTGCCGGTGCGGATCGGCCACGAGGAGCGCGTCGACAGCGAGCTCGCCGCCCAGTTCCTGGTCCACCGCCGCGAGCGAGAGCTCCGCCGACACATCCGTGACCACCTCGAGCATGGCGGCCACGAGCTGGGTTCGGCGCGGCCCTTCCTGCGCCAGGCGCTGTCGATGCAGGGCACGAAGGAGCGAGGGAAGAGCCCGCTGCTCCAGATGCTCCTCGAGAGTGCCAACCTCGTGTGCGGCACGAACATTGGCTTCCTCTCCTTCACTCGGCGCCCCGAGCTGCAGACGCTCTTGGCCGAGCCTTTCGACTTCATGATCCTCGACGAGGCCTCCAAGACGACCTTCTCGGAGTTCCTGGTTCCTGCCCGCTTCGCGCGGCGATGGGTCATCGTCGGGGACCGGCGTCAGCTCTCCCCCTACGTCGACGACGAGGAGATCCGCGGCAGCCTCGATGCCCTCCTCCCCGAGCCCGACCGCCAGGTCTGCGAGGACGTGTTCCTCTCCGCCTCCACCCGTAGGGACGAAGCTCGCACGGTCGTCGTGGCCGACCGCGAAGCCGTGTTGTCGCGCTACCGGACGCAAGCGCAGGCGCTCGGGGCGAGCTGCACCGAGGTCTCCGCCGCCAAGCCAGTGGATTTCCTCCGCTCTCGGCTATTCCTGGGATCCCCATCAGAGGTTCGAGCCCGTGAGGGCATGCTGCCCGAGGACACAAGACGCATCCGGGGCGACACCTCGCTGCCCCTCCTGCAGCGTCGCCGCACGTGGACCCAGCACGTCGATCGGCTCGACGCGACCACCTGGGGCTCGCTGATTGCCTGGCGGCTGGTTCGCTCCTACGAAATGCGTGACGACCCCGAGCTCCGCGAGGACCTCGACACCACCGTTCGGCAGCTGATGCCCGCGTGGCTGGGCGACAACGACGCCCAAAGGCTCCAGCACCAGGTCGACGACGTGCGTCGAATCGCGTTGCCGTCCGTCCTCGAGTTGCTCCAGCGAGGCTTCGGGGGCCAGGAAGGGCAGCGGTCCCGGGTAGCGCTGACCCACGGGCTTGGGATGGCGCTGCCCAGTCGGATGGTGTCGCTGACCTACCAGCACCGCATGCACCCGGACATCTCGGCCTTCCCCCGTGCGGCCTTCTACAGCGACGCCACCGCTCGCCTGCTGCTCGACGCGGACGGCATGGAGGCTCGGCGTACGGCGCCATGGGTGTTCCGACCCGCCGAGCGTCGGGCGGTATGGCTCCACGTGGCCGGTCGAGACCGCCAGAACACCAACGAGCACGAGGCCCAGGCCTGCATCCGCGAACTCCGCGACTTCCTCGACTGGGCCGAGCACGTCCCCGGACCCGACGGGGCGCCTTGGTCCGTAGCCGTGCTGACCTTCTACCGCGGGCAGGAATCCCGGCTGCGAACGCTGCTCCGGTCCCTGGCCCGCAAACTCGGCGATGGCACCGTGTCCTATGACCGCTTCGTATTCCGAGACGCGGCGGGTCGAGCGAAAGCGGAGGTCTCCCTTCGCACAGTCGATCGCTTCCAGGGCCAGCAGGCCGACCTGGTCATCCTCTCCTTCGTGCGCACGGGCAGCCCGGGCTTTCTCACCAGCCGACAGCGGATGAATGTCGCCCTCACCCGTGCCAGGTACAAGCTCGTGATGGTCGGTCAGGTCCAGAACTTCGCCAAGAACAAGCGGATGCCCGAGTTCCTCAGGAGGCTCGCCACCGACGTGCCCGTCCGTGATCAGTGGGGGGACCGATGAGGCCCATCGAGCTGAAGCGAACCGTGCCTGTGCACGTGTTCGAGACCGTGGCATCGATCGCCGTCCCCGAGGCGCGACCCGACCTGCTCGCAGTCGTCCATCTGGTCGGCGCACGAGGAGAGGCCACGGGCCGCGACGTCGGCCGCGATCTGCTCGGCATGGATGCCGGCCTCGGATGGCGTGTGCTCGAGCGTTGCCAACGCCTCGAGCTCGTCACCCGGGAGCAGAACTCTGGGCCCTACCGCCTCACGGAACTCGGTCATCGCGCCCTGGCGGACGAGCAAATCCTACTGCCCGAGCGGTCGGCCTACGCCTTCTACTGGATCGACGACCCCCTGTTGCCCGAGGTCGTGCTTGGCTGGCGGGCCATGGCGACCGAGAGTCCCCACGACCGACTGGCCCTCGACAAAGAGACGCGCGACCTCGCCAAGGATGCAAAGGCGGGACGCGGGCCCGCTCGCGCGGCCTGTCCGAGACAACTCGCAGGCCTGCTCGGCGTGCCTACGGCCGCCCTCCACGACGGCGGACTCGTGCGCCTCCTCGAGCTCGGAGAGGGGTTCGCGGACACAGCGGGCAGTGTCGAGCTCATTCTCACGCTGTGTGCCGACCAGGAGCCGACCCTACGCCTGCATGGCCAGGTCGACAGTCAACGAATCGACAGGTCCCTCGAGGTCGGTGACCGCGTGGAACACACGCACGGGACCTTGTGGCGCCACCTCGTCCGCAACGCAGTGAACGTGCCCGACGAGAGGCTCGAGGAGTGGGAGGCCCGCTTCGGTATCGGTACGGTAGGTCGCTCGTTCTCGGAGCTCGGGGACGCGGCACGGCGGGCCTTCGAGGAGCGACTGACGGTCCGAAACGTCGAGCTCGACCACGCTGGCCGCTTCGACGGCACCAGCCTCACCGTGGCCATCGCCCCGGAGTCCGACGACGACGCCCACCAGTGGGCCGATTGGCTGGTCTGGGATGGCCTGCATGACCACCACGCACGGCACGAGCTGGAGGCACACCTGACCGCTGTGACCCAGCGATTCCCCCATCACCGGGTCGAGCTCCCTGTCCCCGGAGTGTTCCTCCAGGACGCCCGCCGCCGTCTCCGCGACGATCATCGGGCCTGGAGGCTGGTCGCACCAGGCGACCTCGGGCTGTGGGAGGTGACCCATGGCTGACGAGGAGTGGGTCGATCATCGCGATGACGCGCTGCCCCCTTTGTGGGTGGGCACCGAGCGCACCGGCAACCGCACCCCCGAGTGCCTGGGACGGCTCTACCAGGCTGGGCCCAACGGGGCGCTGCGCGACGCCATCGTCAAGGTCATCGAGGGCGCCCTCGAGATGGTGTGCCTGTGCAGCTTCCTCCTCTCCGATGAGCGCATTCATCGCGCTCTACTCGCGGTGGCCGGTCGGGGCGTGCGTGTATACGTACTGACCGCGAGCCGTGAGCAGCTGGAGCGCCTGCCGAAGGACGAGGAGCGCAGCAGGGACCGCATCCAAGAGCACCAGCGACGACTCGACGAGCTGGCAGGAAAGGTGTTGGTCCGGTGCTCCAACCAGTTCCACGCCAAGTTCGTGCTGGCCGACCCTGGAGCGGTGTGGGCGAGCGGTATCCTGTCCACCGCGAACCTCAACCCAGCGTTGCTCACCAACGCGGAGCTCGGGGTCACAATGGGGGCAGACGACGTAGGCGCAGCCTTCGCGTTCTTCTGCAAGGCCTTCTGGAGCCATGCCGTGAACGAGCTCCGGCAGCCCGGGGAGCTGGCCACATGCCAGGGTCGAGCGTTCCCGTCGCCGGCACCGCACCCGAGGGTGATCTGGACCCTTCCCGAGAGCACCGGGCTCGGCGAGCAGGTCCTCGGCATGCTGGAGAATGCGACGAGCAGCGTGACGGTGGCGGTCTACGGCCTCGATACCCGCCACCGTGCGTTCCGCATGCTGGAGGACCGGGCGAAAGCAGGCCTGGAGGTCACGGTGCTGCTGCCCGTGCGGACGAAGGTCGGCCAGGCGGCCATCGAACTCGCGAAGGCGGGGGCGACGGTGGTCGGGGTCGACCGACTGCATGCGAAGGCCATCGTCGCCGATGACCAGGCGGTAGTGATGACTGCCAACCTCGAGACGCACGGCCTTGACCAGGGCTGTGAGCTCGGCGTCGTGCTCAACGTCGACGAGACGATCGAGCTGCTGGACTTACTCGAGCGCTGGGAGGCGTCTGCGACTTGGCGGCTGGTGGCGAAGGCGACGGTTGGCCAGGTGCTGGGGCCGGTGATGGACCCCGGCAGCGGAGAGACCGGAGATGTAGTGGAGGAGGCCAACGGGCACCGCGGCAGGCTTCGATGGGCGCATCGAACCAAGGCGAAGAAGAAGGCGAAGCGATGACCGCGGAAGGCAACCCGAATCTTTTCGACTATGCGACCAGCGAGTTGTCTCAGGATGCTTTCATAAGCTGGCTGTTGAGCTGGGCCGGCGCTCCAACGGACACCCCGCTTCGGCGGGTTGGCCTCGCGTTCATCCGATTCCTCTACTGCCTGGACGGTCCTGGTCGCGAAGCGGGCATCGAGGCGCCCGCTCGCATCACGCTCACTGGCCGCGTCAAGCAGCAGCACCTCGGAATCGATGTGTACTTCGAGGCCCGTATAGATGACCGTGAGGTCTGCTTCGTCATCGAGGACAAGACCGACACGTCCCACCACTCCGACCAGCTGCAGCGCTACCTTGATGCGGTCCAGGCAGACCGGAAGATGGACGAAACCATCGGTATCTACTTCAAGACCGGTGGGTGGTTCAAGGAAGACCACGAGGTGGTCGAGCTCGGATACCGGCGGCTCGACGCCCCCGCCATGCACGAGTTCTTGTCGCGGTACGACGACGTCCGACACCCGGTCCTAAGGGACTACGTCGACCACCTGGAGCGTCGATATGTGGTGCCCCAAGCGTCCTTCGTGCCACAGGTTCTGGATGGGGACCTCGCCCCACTGACGCAGCCTTGGGTGGCGGCGAGCGTCATGGCGCTTCTACGCAACGCCATAACGGAGGTTCACACGAGCGTTGCCGAGGCCTTCCCGTCGTTCGCACTCGGCCGGATTCGCCGAGGGACCAGTAGGGGGCAGCCTTGGACCCAGTTCACGGTGGCACGGTTCCACGGTATGTACGGTGACAAGGCTGAGACCCTGTTCTACCGCCTGGACCGGCGAATCGGCGGCTACTACATCTCGCTCCGGCAATACGCCAACATTCGCGACGACGAAGAATGCCGGCGCCACAAGGTCGAGCGGCTGGGTCGCTACCGGAAGCTGGTGAGCGGACTTGCCTACGTGGGCCCGCTGCAGATGGGGCGTCCTGTGACCGACCGGAGCGGCAACAACGAATCCGAGATCGTGGTCTTCTTCTTGCGAGAGAACCCTGTTGTGGACCTGCGGAAGCACCTGCCAGGCTTTCATCACTCCTTGATGCTGGCCATCGCTGCGGCCATGGCCGACAGCCGATGACACATCGGCCCTCTACTCGCCGCCAGTTCGGTGGGAAGCGTGCTCAACCGGGCATAGGGCGCCTCGTGCCCTGCCACCGCGCCACCTCCACGCAGAACTCGATCACGTCGTCGTCCGTGAAGCGATGCTTCGCAAGGTTCGCGATCATCGCGATGAAGCGCACGTTCCCGCGCAGGTACCCACGCTCCGGATCGATACGATCGAGGCTGGGCTTCCACGGGTCACCGGTGCGTTGCTCCCACTCGAGGGAGTTGCGCGGCATCGACATTTTTCGGCCGCTGAGAGCACAGCACTGCTCCTGCGCCTCCCAGAGACGCGCCAGGTAGGCCAGGTCGAGATCCGTGTCGTACTTGCGATTGCGAGCCTTTTTCATGAAGTAGCGGAAGGGGGAGTGCACGTCCTGCCGGTTCCCAGCATCGAGCACAGCAGCATCGCCTCTGCCAAGGTAAGCCCCCAGGTTCGAGCGACCTGCGTGGCGTGAGTAGCAGCCGCGGCTGCAGTAGAACGCACGATGCGCGTTGTGCTTCCTCTGGCGGCGCACCTCGGCAGTCGACCGCTGGAACTCGGTGGCGCACCCATCGCAGGTCAGTCTGGTCATCTTCATCAATCCGCCCCCGAGCAGGAATAATGTCCAGCCTACCCTCCATATGGACCAGAAATTGACCGCCCTAGACCGTGTGACCCGAAGACACACCCGATGCCGCAAAAATGCGAAAGCCCGCCATGCAGGCGGGCTTTCGGCGATTGGAGGTGGCGGGAGTTGAACCCGCGTCCGAAGCCACTCAGCCAGAACCTCTACGTGTGTAGCCCTGGTGAACAACCCGGCCGCCTCCAGGGCACGACGGCAAGCGGGTTGGCAACGACTTTATTGGATTGTTTCGTCATCCCCTGGCAGATGCGTTGCCGTCCGCCTCAGGATCAGTCAGGTCAAGACATGCCCAGATGAGGCCCCTGACAGCGACTCATCCGGACAGCTGAGGCCCGTAGGCCTGGAATGGAAGACTAGGCAGCCATCCGCGCAGCGAAGTGGTTGTTGTTGTTGGCAACTACTTTGGTTTGCACGATGTTTTACGAGGTAACGCACGTCCTCGACACGCAGCTCTGTGCCTACCATGACCCCGTCGAAACCCTTGCACCCCCTGAACGGTGAACGTGGCCGCACCCGGGGTGGCGCGACGCTGCTCTCCCCCACAACCTGCCCACCCACGGCCCCGTCGTCAAGAGGCGGAGCTGCGAATCCGCAGGCGCTCTGCCCCCGCCACAACGCCCCCCGATGAGCGAACTCCGGGGAAACCACCTGGGTTCTCCGAGGTGCTAGATTGACCACCGATGACCGAGCCCAGCCCCCCGCCCCCCGTTGCCCGACACCCAGGAGCAACGACCTACCGGGGTCGCTCTCTGCTGGCCCAGCTGGCCTCCGAGCGCTCGCGGTACCAAGGCCGACTCCTCCTGCTGTGCATGCTGGCAGTCGCAGTGGGCGGACTGGCCTCGGCGATCGGCGTGGCCCTGGTGGTCCACCCGGAGCCCGTGTTCTGGGGCCCCTACCTCCTCGGCCCCGTCGCAGCCGCCGCAACCTGGTGGCTCGACAAGCACGGCCAGCGCAGCGCCGCGGTCATGGTCCTGGCCATGTCGACGACGTTCATCTCGGGCCAGGCCGGCATCCTGGATGCCACGTCCGTCGGCAGCGCGCTCTTCCTGCTCCCGATCTCGATGTTCGTGATGTCGTTCATCGAGTCGACGACCGCGCGGCGGACGGCCCTGGTCGCGATGCTGGCCATCGCCTTGGTCCAGCGACTCGTCCGGCTCACGGCCGGCCTGGATGTCTCGTTGGAGGCCTGGGTCGAGGGAACGTTCCACAGCGTGGCGATCTACGTCCTGTTCGCCGTCCTCATCGAGTGCCTCCACCTCCGCCACGCCGCGGACCGCCGACGCCTGGAGCAGGCCTACCGGGAGGTCTCCCAAGCACGCCTGGCCGCCGAAGCCGACGCCACCGCGGCCCTCGACGGAAGCCGGAACACCTCGGCCTTCCTGGAGGCGATGAGCCACGAGCTCCGCACCCCCCTCAACGCCGTGGTGGGCTACGCCGAGCTGCTCCTCGACGACGCGCCCAACGACGAGAGTCGCGACGATCTGGAGCGCATCTGCGGGGCCGGCCGACACATGGCCGAGCTGGTCGACGACGTCCTGGACGTCTCCAAGGTGGAGTCCGGTCGCCTGCAGCGAGATCTCTCCCGGGTCGACGTCCGCGCCACGCTGCAGGCGGTGTCGGACCTGGCGCGACCCCTGCTCCGACCCGGGGTGGCCCTGCTGATGGAGGTAGACGACGGGGTCTCGGTCGCGGTCACCGACGGGCAGAAGCTCCGACAGATCCTCCTCAACCTTCTGTCCAACGCTGCCAGGTTCACGCCGAAGGGGACCATCCACCTCCGCGCCACGACCCAAGGAGAGGAGCTGGTCCTCACCGTCGAAGACACCGGCAAGGGAATGGACCCCGACGAGGCGGAGCGGATGTTCGAGGCCTTCGCCCAAGCCGACCACAGCCAGGGCACGGGCCTCGGACTGGCCCTGTGCATGCGCTTCGCCGACCTCCTCGAGGGCCGAATCGACGTCGTCACGGAGCTCGGACACGGCAGCACCTTCACGGTGTACGTGCCCCTGCGCCCTCGAGGGCTCGACGAGGTGATGGCCGACGCCTCCGATGACGCCCCCGTCCTCCTGCAGACCGACCAGGACCTCCAGGCCACGGCCGCTCACTGGCTCACCGTCGGTGCGGTGGCCTCCGGTGCCTTTGGGCTGATCACGACCGGGCTGGTCATGGCGGGGCTCCTCCCCTCCCACCTCGGCCCCTGGCCCTACATCGCCCTGTGCGCCGCGTCCGCCACCACCCTGGCTCTCGCCCGTCGCGGCGCCACCCACGGAGGCTTCGGCGTCCTCGCCGTCGCCGTCCTGCTCGTCGACGCCCACAGCCACGTCTTCCACCCCCACGCTCAGACCGCGGTGCTCTACCTCTGCGTGGTCGCGGCGTTCGCCAGCCTCGTCCTGCCCGCCCGCACCCTGCCGCCCGCCCTCCTGGCCGGAGGTGTCTCCGTCCTCGGCATGCTCGGCCTCCGAGGGAGCCAGGGCCTCGACAGCCCCGACCAGCTCTTCTCGGTCGCTCTCGACGCCACGCTCATCTACACGACCTCGGCGCTGCTGCTCGGCATGTGGGTACACCGACACCGCCGGGAAGAGGACGCCCTGGCAGAGGCCACCTTCGACGTCGACCGCCTCCGTGCCCAGTCCGCCAGCCTGGCACGGGCCGCCAACGCCGCCAACAAGGCGAAGTCCAGCTTCGTGGCCGCCATGAGCCACGAGCTTCGCTCCCCTCTCAACGCGATCCTCGGCTACGCCGCCCTCCTCGACGAGGAGTGGCCGAGGGACGTCGACGGGCGGGAGGACATCGACGCCATTCGCCGCGCGGGTGGAGCGCTGCTCGCGCTGATCAACGAGGTCCTGGACCTCGCGCGGGTCCAGGCAGGGGGCCTCCCGATGGACCCCGAGCCGGTCGAGCTGGTGGAGCTCGCCGCCGAGACCGGCCTCGGCATGGACGGATGCGGAACGGCCTACGTGGATCGACAGGTGATGGCCCGCGTTCTCGGCCTCCTCGCCCAGAGGGGCGCCAAGACCCTCCGGGCCGACAAGGGCAGCCTGTTGGTCCATGTTCCCTGCGGCGAGGTGCGGGGAGACCCCCTGGAGCCCCTCGGCTACGACCCGTGCCTGGGTCGCCCCGGCGCCGGGTGGGCACTGGCCCAGGCACTCTGCCTCGGCCTCGGCGGACAGCTGGACATGCGGATCACGAGCCACAGCCTGCTGGTCCGCATCCGCCTGCCCACCCCACCGACCCGCCCCACCCACGCGCCGAACCGGCCGCCCATGCGCTAGCCTGCGGCATGTCCGTCGACGCGCGAACGCTCCACCGTGCAGGCCGCTTCCGGGCGGTGGTGGAGGCCGTCCCCGCCACGGCCCCCGAGCACGTCCACGCCCTGGTCGTGCTGGGTGCCCTCGACGACGCCCAGCGCCTCGCCAGGGAGGGGCTCGCCGCCTCCGAGACCGCCGGAGCGGCCCCAGCGGTCGCACGCTGGCTGGAGGTCCTGTGCGACGTCGCCGTCCGCCAGGGCAGGGTCCGCGCTGCGGTGATCCTCGCTCGTCGCGGCGTCGCCCTCCACACCCCCGACCCCGCCACCCGACTGCCCCTGCGCATCGCCCTCGCGAACGCGCTGGCATCCCTGGGCGACCTGCAGACACCGAAGACCATTCGCACCCGGGTCCTGGAGGAGGCCGAGGCTTCCGGCGACGCCTTCCTCGTCGGCATGGCCCACCTCTCGCTGGGGTCGAGCCTCGCCCATCGGTCCCCGGAGACGGCCCTCGACCACCTGGACCACGCTGCCTCGTGCCTGGGACCCAGCCCCTACTGGCTCGCCCGCGTCGGCATCCCGCGACCGATGGCCCTGCGCCTCGATCCCCAGGGGATGTACAGGGCCTACGTCGCACTGCTGCCGGCCCTCCTGGAGGCCGGCGACGCCCACCACCAGGCGCTCATCCACATCGGCGCCGCCGCAGCATGCCGTCGCCTCGGTCGCCTGGACGACGCCGAAGACCACAGCCTGTCGGCCCGACGCCTGGGCAGCCCCGCCCAGGTCCCCCTCGCCCACTACGGCCTCTCCGAGGTGGCGCGGCTCCGGGGGAACGACGGCCCCGCCGACGAGGCACTGGAGCTGGCCCTCGCCTCGGACGCCCTGTCCAGGAACCACCGGGAGATGCTGGCGCTCTCGTCCCTCGGCAGCGCCGCCCGGCGGGGAGACCTGGTCCTGTGGAACCGACGCCTCCGCGCCGCGACCCGCCAGCACCGCGACGACCCCGAGGGCCTCTGGGCCGCCTTCGACGCCAGCCGGAGCGCGGGCCTTCCCCCTCGGCACCTCGTCCAGCTCGGCGCCCTGGCCTGGGGGGCCTCGGACACCGCCCAACGGGAAGCGCGCGCGGCGGACCTCACCGGCGTCGGCACCGAGGGCTGGCCCTGCGGCGGCATGATCCTCGAGGCGCCGCTGGGGGCCGGAGGCATGGCCACCGTGTGGGCTGCGTCCCCAGCCGACCGGCCCGACGAGGCCCTGGCTGTCAAGTTCGTCGACGCCGACCCGGCGGTCTTCGACAACTTGCTGGAGGCCTTCGAGCGGGAGGTGCGTGCCCTCGCGTCCCTCGCCCACCCCGGCATCGTGCCGGTAATGGACCGGGGCTCGACCGGTGCGGCCCTGGAGCGCCTCAGTGAGGGCCGCATCCGCGCCGGCACACCCTGGATGTCGATGCCGCTGGCGAAGGGAGGGGCCCTGAGCGACCACTGCGGAGCGCTCCGGTGGCCCGACCTGCACCTGGTCCTGCACCAGATCCTCGACGCGCTGGCCACAGCCCACGGCGCAGGAGTGCTGCACCTCGACCTGAAGCCCGACAACGTGCTGCTGGCGACCGAGCCCCCCCCGTTCCGCACGCTGATCGCCGACTTCGGCCTGGCCCGCGCCCTGTGGGACGCCCGCCCCAAGCACATCGCCGGCACACCGGCCTACATGGCGCCAGAGCAGTTCCAGGGAGACTGGCGCAGCTGGGGCCCCGCGACGGACCTCTACGGGGTGGGCTGCGTCGCCTACCACCTCGTGGCGGGCCATCCGCCCTTCGAGGGGTCCATCCCGGAGCTTCGGCGTCAGCACCTCGGCAGCCCCGTTCCCGGCCTCGCGTCGCGCCACCCCATGCCCGACGGGCTCCAGGGCTGGATCGAGACGCTGATGGCCAAGGATCCGGACCGACGTTTCCCGAGCGCTGCGGCCGCCATGGCTGCCCTGGAGAACGTCGCCGCAGGGCGTCCCGTGCACCTCCCGACCCCGACCTCCGCGCGGACGGCCAGCGCCGCCGACACCCTCGTGCTCGACGCCCCCGAGGCCCGCGGACCACGCCCCACCCGTTCGACCCCTCCCGCCCCGGCCCGCGCGACCCTTCCAGTGCGTCCCCACTGGGAGCGACCGCGGGTGGCAGCCTTCCACAGCGTCGGTCTGGCCACCGCGCGCCAGCTCCCGGTGGTGGGCCGGGACCGGGAGAAGACGCTGCTGTGGGACGCCCTCCGGGACGTGGCCACCGGACACCCCCGCATCGTCCTGCTCGTCGGGGAGCGAGGCCTCGGCGCCCGACGGATCGGTCGCTGGCTCGCCCACGAGGTGCGCGCCCAGGGCCTCGGCACGGTCCTCCGGGCCTCCTTCGGCGCCGCGGCGGGTACCCGTGGGGGCTTCCGGGGCATGGTGACGACCCACACCCGGTCCCATGGGCTGGCTGGCCCGCCCCTGCATCGCTGGCTGGAGCGCTGCCCCTGGCGTCCCCCGTCCCTCCCGGTCCACTCGCTGGTCGACGCCTTCCACGCCGACCTGGACCCGGAGCTGGCGATGCCCATGGTCGTCGCCCTCGCCCGGCAGGGCCCCGTGCTGCTGCTCCTGGAGAACGTTCACGACGCCCCCGACGCCATGCGACTCGCCCGGCGACTGGCCGAGAGCGACGGGCCGGTCCTCGTGGTGGCCACCTGCCATCCCCAAGGCCTCGACCGCCTCGGACGGACGACCGCGGCAGAGACCCGACACGTCGTCGGCCCCCTCGACCCGACCAGCTCGGCCCAGCTCGCCGACTCGATCTGGCCCCTCGAGCCACGTCAGCGGGACGAGCTCGTCGATGCCTGCGACGGCGTCCCCGCCCGCATCGTGTCCACCCTGCGCGACTGGCTGCGTCGCGGGCTGCTGGACCCCTCGGAGGAGGACGGGCGCGCACGGGTCCCCGAGACCGAGCTCGACACGCTGCGCATGCACGGCGGCCCCTTCGAGGTCGTCCAGGGACCGGTCCCCGAGGGGGCCCACCTCCTCGCGGTCCTCGGCGGGGACGCGCCCCTCGAGGCCCTGGCCCCCCACGTCGACCTCGACGCCCTCACCGCCAGCGCGTGGGCGACCGTCGAGGAGGACCGGGTTCGCCTGGTGGATGGCGCCCGCAGACGCCTCCTTCAGCAGGCCTCCGATGGCGGCCACCTCGCCGCGCTCCACGACGCCGCAGCCGACATCCCCATCGACGACGACCCCGCCCTCACCGCCCGTCGCCGAGGCCGGCACCTCCTGGCTGCCGGTCGTCCGGCCGCAGCGGCCCAGGCACTCCTCGAGGCCGTCCGCCTGTTCGGCGACTTCGTTCCCCACGCACTGTTCGCCGAGTGGGAGGAGGCCTTGCACGCCGCGGGCACCCCCGAGGACGACCCGGTGTGGCTCGAGGGCTGGAGCCTCCAGGTGATGCCCCTGTTCGAGCAGGCACGGCAACGGCCCGAGCACGAGCCCCTCCTCGAGGCCCTGGCCGCCCGGGGCAGCGAGGAGCAGCGCTGCATCGCCGCCCTGGCCCGGGCCACCGACGGCAACCAGCTCGACATCGATGCCCTGAGGAGCCTCGGAGAGCGCATCCTCGCCACCCCCGGCATCGGTCCCGCCCTCCGTGGTCGAGCCGCCCTGTTCGTCGCCCACGCGGCCCTCCGCAGCCATCGTCTCGACGAGGCGCGCCGCTGGACCGACCGCGCCAGCGAGCTCCTGCGGGGGCATCCCCTCCGCGTGGCTGCCCAGCAGCTCCTCGGCATCCGACGGCACCTGGAGGGGGCGAACGACGAGGCCCGGGACGTGCTGACCCGATGCGTCCTGGCGTGCCGGAGTCGACGCCGTCAAGGCCTCCTGGAGATCCACAGCTGGCAGGCCCTCGGCGACGTCTACCGAGCCATGGAGGACCTCGACGAGGCGGAGCGCTGCTACCGGGAGGCCCTGGTCGCCAGCCGGGGCCTGGCCCACCACAACCAGTTCCTGGACGAGCTGAACCTCATCGGGCTCGACCTCGCCCGAGGCCGCATCGACGACCACGCAGGACGGCTGCCTCAGCTCACCGAGACCCTACGGACCCACTCCTGGATCGGCTTCGTCCGGGTCGCCGAGCTCATCGGACTGGCCATCGCCGGCTCCGACGTCCCCGCGGGGCTCGCGCAGCTCGAGGCCCACCTGGAGCCCAGCTCCCCGAGGTCGGAGCTGGCATCGGTGGGCACGATGGTGGTCAGGCACCTGAGCCGTGTCGGACGGCGCTCGGACGCCCTGTGGGTGCAGCGCTTCGTGGACGCCATCGGCCTCTCCTGAGGCAGCGCCTGGCTCAGAGGCCGACCGCCTCCGCCGTCGCCGCCCAGTCCAGCGGCTCGGGCCAGGAACTCAACCGCTCGACGTTGGCCGGCTCGTGACCCGACACCACGATGACCCCGCGGTCGGCGAACCAACGAAGGGCCGCCAGTGCCTCGACCCCACGCTTCCAGTCCGCCTCGACGAGGGTGCGCGCGGTCCACCCCTTGGGTCGCGGGCCGTCCGCCCAGTTGGCGTCGACCCAGGCGGCGTCCCCAGCGAACAGCCAGGACCCCTCGGGCTGGTTCACCAGGTACATCACGTGCCCGAGGGTGTGGCCCGGGGCCGGCAGCGCGATCAGGGTACCGTCGCCGAACACGTCGGCGCTGCGGGGTACCGGCCCCACGGGCCCGTCGTCGAAGAGCACGGGGGCGAAGGTGCGGTCCGCGTAGGGCTCGGGCTCGTAGCCCGAGAGCGCCCCGACCTTCCCGCGCCCCTCGACCCACTCCCTCGCGTCGCCTCGAAGCACCGCGCTCGGCAGGTCCTCCACCCCGCCCACATGGTCGTGGTGGAGGTGGGTCACGTAGACCTCGGCGATGTCCTCCGGGGCGAGCCCCACCTCCGGCAGGGCCTCCGCGATGGTCCGGTGCAGCTTCAGATCGAGGATCCGACGGACGAAGCGACTCGGATAGCTGGGTTCGTCGCCCATGGTCGACGAGCCGTAGCCCGCATCGATCAGCACGGGCGGGTGGTCGGGATGCTGCAGCAGGGTCACCGAGGTGAAGCCCCGCGAGGCCCCTCCCTTCCCTCCGGCGGCGACCTGCCGGGCGTCGAACGCGAAGTCCGCGCTGTGGAGCACCCGGAGCGGAACCACGGGCAGCGCGTCTCGATCCACCGACCAGCTGGCATCCGCATCGAGCGACACATCGGGTACCCGCGGAGCACAGGCGGCCGTCAGCACCAAAAAAGCAAGACTCACTCTCATTCGCAGCGCTCGCTCCATGTAAGCGGACAGCACATCCGGACAACGGCGGTGTGCTTCCGCGCTTCACCCTTCGACCCCACGGACCCGGCGGTCAGGGGGTGAGGAGGTCGACCACCTCGTCGTGGCGGTCCGCCAGGGTATCGCACACGGTCGTGTCGTCGAACAGGTCGCAGCCGTCGTAGCGCTCGGACCGATAGGTGATGCCACCGGTGAGGGTCTGGCGCGCGGCCACCAGCCCGCTTGCACGGTCCACCTCGACGATCTCGTTGCTCCCGAAGAAGGTAGCCATCGTCAAGAGCACCCGATCGCCGTCCAGCAGGTCGATGTCGCCGAGGGCCGGCTCGTTCCACCCGGGCTCGGTCCACGACCACAGCTGCTGGGCGGTCATCAGGGTCGGATCCACCACCCACTCCGAGGCGATGGACTGGCCGCGACCGGTGCCGTTGTCGTAGACCAGCAGGTGGTTGGGCGCCAGCACCTCGAGGCCGTGCTGGCACTGCGGAAGCGCCGTCTGAGGCAGCATCTTGCCTGCCGCATCGAGCACCGTCCATCCACGGCCAGCCCCGAGGATCCACTCGAGGTCGCCGGTGACCCCGTCGAGGGCCATGATGCTCTCGTCGAAGCAGTGGCTGATGTACAGCGTGGTGCCCCCAGCGCCGTCGTCCTTCAGGTCCATCCAGTTGGCATGGTACGGGTCGTTGTCGAAGAAGCTGGACGCCGGCGGCAGCACGCCCTCGTCGTAGTAGCGCTGGCTGTTGATCTCGAGCTCGATGATGCCGGTGGCCTGGTCGAACACCTGGATGGCGTACCCGTCCCACGTGTCGGATCCGCTGGTGTTGTCGCGCCACTCGAGGGTGGCGAGCCGCCCGTCGTCGAGGCGCTTGGCGTCGTGGTGGTAGCGGATGCTCTGCCAACCCACCGGCTCGTAGGCGAACAGCTCCTCGTTCCACAGGTCGACGATACGCAGATGGCCCTCTGCCACCTCTCCACCACCCCACACGACCTCGTCGAGGTCCACGTCGTAGAGGGCTTCGTAGTCGATGGTGACCCCGCTCGGCAGGCGGTGGTACCAGCGGACCCGCCCCTCGTTGTCCCACACGACGATCCAGGACGTGCCTCCGAAGGCATTGAGGGTGAACGGTGCCATCGTCCACGCACCGGTCATGCCGAGCTTCTTGTCGATGACGACGTCCAGGCGCCGCATGTCCGACGGCGGCACACCCACGGTGTGGCTCACCTCCGCCGGACCGGCCGCCCGCCCGGGACAGACCGGCGCCGCCGTGCAGGTGTACGTCTCATTGGGGAGGAGGCCGCTCATGCGGATGGTGTGGGTGTCGAGCTCCTCCTCGGACTCCTTGAAGAAGATCACCGTGGGGTCGGAGTCCACCACGCAGCGGGTGACGATGGGGGCAGGGGCATCGAGGACGACGTCGAGCTGGACGTTCGTGACCGTCTGCCCCCCCGAGGCGACCAGGGACGTGACCTGGGGATCCGCGAGGCACCAGGGGTCGATCGGCGGGCCAGTGTCGCCCGTCTCGGTGTCGGTATCGGTGTCCGCGTCCGTGTCGGCGTCCGTGTCGGCATCGGCATCGGCATCCGTGTCGCCGTCGGCATCCCCGTCGCTGTCCGTGTCGACGTCCGTGTCTGCGGGGGCGTCCCCGTCGCCGCCGTCGTCGCCCTTGTCCCCACCGCAGGCCGCCGCCAGCAGCAACCCCACCATCCATGCATTGTACTGGTGCATCACTTGCCCCCTTCGTGCGAAGGGTAGCAGCTCAGGGTGTCAAGAGACTGGCAACTTCCCCGTGGCGAAGGGCCAGCTCGTCGCAGGCGAGGACGTCGTGGAAGAGGTCGCAGCCCAGGTAGCGCTCGGCCCGGTAGGTGTAGCCGCCGAGGAGCACCATGCGGCTCGCGACAGCCCCGGTGCCGCGGTCGACCTCGACCAGCTCCGAGTTGCCGAAGAAGGTAGCCATGGTCAGGAAGACCCGATCTCCCGCCAGCAGGTCGATGTCGCCGAGGAAGGGCTCGTTCCAGCCCGCCTCGCTCCATCTCCACGTCCGCGTCGCGGTCCGGGTGACCGGATCGATGGTCCACTCCTGGGCCTCTGAGCTCTGCCGGTCCTGGCCGTTGTCGTAGACCAGCAGGTGGTTGGGCCCCAGGACCTCGAGGCCGTGCTGGCACTGCGGGAGCGCATCGTCCGGCAGCGGCGCACCCGCGGCATCCTGCACCGACCACCCCTTTCCGGGTCCCAGGTGCCACTCCACGTCGCCGGTGACGCCATCGAGGGCGAGGATGGTCTGGTCGAAGCACAGGCTGACGTAGAGGATCGAGCCGCCGGCGCCGTCGTCCTTCAGGTCGACCCAGTTGGCGTGGTACGGGTCGAAGTCGAAGCCCCCGGCCGTATCGAGCACCCCTTCGTCGACGTAGCGCTGGCTGTCGATGTCCAGCTCCACCACGCCGGTGATCTGGTCGTGGACCTTGATGCCGAAGCCGTCCCACACGGCCCCTCGCCCGTCGGTGTTCACCGCCGCCTCGAGGGTGATGAGCCGGCCGTCCTCGAGTCGCTTGGCGTCGTGGTGGAATCGGTCCTGCTGCCAGCCCGGCGGCGTGAAGGCGTAGAGCTCCTGGTTCCACAGGTCGATGATCTGTACCCGGCCATGTGGTGACTCCCCCCCTCCCCACACGATCTCGTCGCGCTCGGGATCGTAGAGGGCCTCGTAGTCGAGGGTGACGCCGGGGGGCAGCGGATGCCACCAGCGGACCCTGCCCTCGTCGTCCCAGATGACGATGTAGGCGAGGCCCCCGAAGGTGCCCGGCTGAAAGGTGGCCATCGTCCAGACGCCGGTCATGCCGAGGGTGGGGTCCACCTCGACATCGAGGCGACGAAGCGCCGAGAGCGGCGGCCCGATGGTGTGGGTAGCGACGGCGGGACCGGCGGTGCGGAGCGGGCAGTCCGGGGCCGCGGTGCAGGTGTAGACCTGGTCGCCGAGCAGCCCGGTCATCCGCAGCTCGTGGTCCGTGACCTCCTCGGTGGACTCCACGAAGAACACCGCGGCGGGGTCGCTGTCCGGGACGCAGCGGGCCACCACCGGCGCGGGGGCATCCAGGGCCACGTCCAGCTGCACGGCGTTGCCGAAGAGACCCGCGGTGATGGCGAAGGACGTCACCTGTGGGTCCGCCTCGCACGCACCAGGGCTCGTCGGTCCGGTGTCACCCGTCGCTGCGGTGTCCACGTCGGTGTCGGCGTCGGCGTCGGTGTCGGCGTCGGCATCTGCGTCCGTGTCCGTGTCGGCCGCGACGTCGGCCTTGCCCTCGTCGCCTTCGCCAGAGCAGGCCAGGAGCACCAGGCTCCACCACACAATCCTCGGCGAACGGTTCATGCCACCTCCAGCAAACAGCGCCGTAACGTGGCAGGTCTCGGCGGGAACCGCTGCCCCTCCTTGGTGATCTGCCGAGCAGAGCGGTCCGTAGAACGCTACCCCTCCCTACCAGCCCCGAGGTCCCTACCCGATGCACGACGCCTACTTCGACCGGAGCCACCTCCCCAAGTTCGGGACGGTAGGGCGAGGCAACCAGGACCTGGCCGACCGCTTCTTCGCCTACTACGGCGCGGTCTTCGCCGACGGCGCGCTCTCGGCCCGCATGAAGTCCCTGACCGCCCTGGCGGTGGCCCACGCCGTCCAGTGCCCCTACTGCATCGACGCCTACACGTCGGACAGCCTGGAGAAGGGAGCGGACCTCGAGCAGATGACGGAGGCCGTGCACGTGGCCGCCTGGGTTCGTGGTGGTGCCGTGCTGGACTACGGAGCCCAGATGTTGGCCCTGGCCGGTCAGGCGACCGGCGAGATCCGCCTCCCCTCCCCCGACGCCTACTTCTCACGGGAGCACGGACCCGGACGCGACCAGCTGGCCTCCGGCGGCTTCGCGACCTGGGAGCAGGCCGTGATGGCAGAGGGAGAGCTCGAGGAGATGGAGAAGGCCATCGTCGCCGTGGCCGTCGCCCATGTGCTGCAGAACCCCTACGCCATCGAGCGTCTCACCCGCTGGGCGACCGATCAGGGGGTCTCCGTCGAGGAGCTCACCGAAGGCATCCACGTCGGCGTCGCCATCCGCGGCGGGGCCTCCCTGGTCCACGCCGTCCAGATGCTCGAACAGCTCGACCAGCGAGGCATGGCATGACCGACGCCGACCTCTCCGCACCGGAGCTGGACCCCGACGACGACTCCCCGCGGGCCATCGCCTCCCTGCTGGCCCGCCGCAAGCCGCTGGCCCATCCAGAGACCCAGCTGGCGCTCCTCGAAGGCGTGTCGGTGGACGGACAGGGGGACTTCGACGCCGCCCTCGACGCCATCGGCTTCCACCCCCTGACCCGGGCGGACCTCGAGATCTTCCAGGTCAACGTCGGCAAGCTCTGCAACATGACCTGCCGTCACTGCCACGTGGATGCGGGCCCGGACCGCCGCGCCGAGGTCATGGGTCGAGAGACAGCCGACGCCGTCCTGGACGCCATGGTCCGCACCAGCGCCCACACCGTGGACCTCACGGGCGGAGCGCCGGAGCTCAACCCGCAGTTCGAGCGCCTGGTCGAGGGCGCGGTCGGCCTCGGGAAGCACGTCATCGACCGGTGCAACCTCACCATCCTCCTCACCCGCCGCATGGCGCACCTCCCCGAGTGGCTGGCCGAGCGCGGGGTCGAGGTGGTCGCCAGCCTCCCCCACACCAGCGCCTCCACTACGGACACTCAGCGCGGAGATGGAACCTTCCAGCGCTCGATCGACGCGATGAAGCGCCTGAACGCCGCCGGCTACGGCCAGGGCGACCCCGCCCGCCGACTCACCCTCATGGCCAACCCGGTCGGCGCCTTCCTGGCCCCCGGTCAGGCCACCCTCGAGCGGGAGTGGAAGCGGAAGCTGGAGCGGAAGCACGGCGTGACCTTCGACCGGCTCCTCTGCCTCAACAACATGCCCATCAGTCGCTACCTCGAGTGGCTGGAGGAGTCCGGCAACCTCGAGGCCTACATGCAGCGCCTGGTCGACGCCTTCAACCCCGCTGCGGTCCCAGGCATCATGTGCCGCAACACCGTGTCCATCGGCTGGGACGGCACGGTCTACGACTGCGACTTCAACCAGATGTTGGAGATGCCGGTGCGGCGATCCGACGGCTCGCCCCTCAATGTGCGGGACCTGTCCGACGGCACGCTCCAGCCCGTGCCCATCCGGACCGACCGGCACTGCTTCGGCTGCACCGCCGGTGCTGGAAGTTCTTGCGGCGGTTCCACCGCTTGACCGCCTACTTCGCGGCGGAAACTTCCCTGGAACGCCCCGGTCCGTCGGGGTCGAAGCCCGCCGCGATGCGCTGCTGGCGGTAGGCCTCGGGGTAGCCGGTGCCTCCCTGCAGGTAGTGGTCGCGGTAGGCGTTGTGAACGCACATGCTCACGCCGCCGTCGTCGGTCATGCAGTGGAAGGAGCAGTTGTCGATCCGCTGGTGGTCGAGGCTCTGGGCATCCTGGAAGTTCTGCATGAAGAAGGAGAGCTTTCGGACCTCACCCTTGCCCCGGACCAGTGGCCGCCAGTTGGCCCGGACGTGGCGCATCAGGTGCCCCACGGCCTTGGGGAGGAGGCCACGCTTCACGATGACCGAGAGCGCGGTCCGGGCCCCCTTGATGGGCCGGTGGCGGTCGATGTACACGTCGTCCATCACCTCCAGCAGGTCGCTGAAGATCGTGGGGTCGTCGACCATGTCGACCACGTCCATGTCGCCCGTTCGGTCGAGGACAGCGGCGTAGGCCATCTTGTGGCACTCGGGGGAGCCGACCCGCACGGAGTCCCACGAGAGCTGGGCCTCCAGGCCGACCTCGATCTGCTCGGAGACGGTGTCGATGCTGATGGTCTGCTTGCGGGTCCGGTTGGTGCCGCGACCGGTGTCGGCCTGGAGCTGGAAGCTGGCCATCCCCACCACGTCGGAGTTCCGCTTGTAGAAGCGCACCAGCTCGGGGACCTCGTCGAAGTTCCGAGCGAAGACGGTCTGGTTGAAGATCACGTTCAGGCCCAGACCCCGGGCCCGCTCGATGTACTCCTGCCGGACCTCGCACAGCTGCTTCTCGCTGCGGTAGCCCTTCCGCTTCTCGGTGAGGTCGACGTGGAAGGCGACGTCCACGAGGCCGGCGTTCGCGAGCCTCCGTAGGAGCTTTCGGGTGGCCAGATCCCCGTTGGTGAACAGCGCCGGCGTCATCTTCTTCTCGGCGATGGTCCGCACGATGAGCTCGAGCTCGTCGTGGTCGCGCATCGTGGGATCGCCGCCGGTGATCTGCACGTTGGTGCCCACGCCGTAGTCCTCCCGGATCCGGTCGATCCGGGCCATGATGCACTCCATCGACACGTCGGCCGTGCTCTCGGAGTTCTCCGACAGGTAGCAGATCGAGCAGTCGAAGTTGCAGCGCTGGGTGATCTCCAGGGCGACACAGCCGATGACCCGCTTGTGCCCCAGGATCTGGTTCGGCAGCCGGTACTCGGGGGAGAGGCGGTCCCAGGTGGCCTCCAGTCGGCCCCGCAGGTGGTCGATCTCTCGGCTGGTGAAGGTCGGCATGGTGATCTCCTGGAGCGGCGGGCCCGTAGTACGGCCGGGGTACGACCGCGGATCAGCCGCAGTCCTTCCCGTGGTTTCATACCTTCTCGTTCCTGTGTTGCCCGCTATCGGGAGATGCCATGCTGCTGCTCGGCCTGCTCGCCTGCTTCAAGACCGCCGCCGTGGAAGTGCGTGTGGATCCCATCGAGGCGCCGGGCAGCTTCCCCTACGACCTGTACGACGAGGCCTTCTCCGGACGCGTGACCGAAGATGGTCTCATCGACTACGCGTCGCTCCAGGCCGACGGGACCCCCCTCGACACCTTCATCGGACACGTCGCAGCCGTCTCGCCCCACGGGGAGCCGGAGCTCTTCCCCAGCGACGACCACGCCCTCGCCTACTGGCTCAACAGCTACAACGCCCTGGCCGTTCGGGGCGTCCTCGACCGCCCGGAGATGAACAGCGTCATCGACCAGAAGGTCGAGTTCTTCTACAGCCAGCGCTACCGGATGGGATCGGAGAAGGTCTCCCTCTACACGCTGGAGAACGGCATCATCCGCAAGGAGTTCGGCGATCCGCGCATCCACTTCTGGCTGAACTGCCAGTCGATCAGCTGCCCGGCCTTCCCTGCGACGGCCATTCGTCCCGACACCCTGGACGCCCAGCTCGACGCCGCGACGACGGCCTTCGTCACCAGCGAGGCCCACGTGGAGGTGCTGGCCGACGGACGGATCGCCGTCTCGTCCATCTTCCAGTGGTACGCAGACGACTTCGGCGGGGAGCAGGGGGTTCTTCCCTTCATCCACCGCTACCACGAGGCCATCCCCGAGACGGGGGAGCTCGTCTACAAGGACTACGACTGGGGCCTGATCGAGCAGCCCGGGCGCGGACCCGACGCGTGAGCATGCTGTCGCTGGTCGCGACGTGGATCCTGAGCGCCGCGCTCGCCGAGCCTCCACGCTTCGAAGGCATCGTCGGAGCGCAGACCCGTCCGGCGGGCCTCGGCCTGTTCGGCACCGTGTACTGGGACGTGCACGACGAGGGAGCCGTCGACGTCGACATCGGCCCGGGCCTGGCCGTGTACTTCTACTGGTACGAGCTCCAGAGCACCCAGCGACTCACCCTCCTCGACGGCTTCGTGGTGGCCACCGGCACCCTGGCGGCCGAGCCCGGCGCCTTCCTGCGGGCCGACGACCGGGAGGGTCCACGGCGGGCCCAGCTGCGCCCCCTCGCCCGGGGGAAGGTCGAGCTGAACCTCCGCAACGACCTGTTGTGGCTGTACAGCCGGACGACGGGCTGGAGCCGCTACCGGACCTGGGCCGAGTACGACACCTTCAAGGACCAGGTCTTCGCCGAGGGGCTGGAGGGGTCCCTGGAGCACAGCGACGCCCTCATGGTGAGCCCGAGCGGCGCTTCCGAGCGGAAGGTCTGGTTCTACGCGGAGTACACGCTCGAGAGCACCCGCAACGTCGGCTGGATCAACCAGATGGCGCGAGGGGGCGTCATCCTGGAGAAGATGACCCCGGCTCTCTCCTTCGACCTCGACGTCTACTACTCGTTCATGGACAACCGCCTCGGCGGCCCGGGTGCCTTGCTGGTGATGTTCTACACGCCACCACGACGATAGGGCCCCGACATGTCCGTTCGCCGCTCGCTCGCTTCCCTGATGATGCTCCCCGCCGTCCTGTCCGCGTGCGGCGTCGGCGGGAAGCTCGCCATGGTCGACCGCGCGACGCAGCTCAAGCACCCGCAGGTGCCCACGGTCGACGTGGACGAGGCCCGTCGGCTCGTGCAGGACGGAGCGGTGTGGGTCGACGTCCGCACCCCCGAGGAGCGCTCGGTGAGCCGCATCCCCGGCGCCATCGACGGCGAGGAGGTGCTCGCATCCCCCGAGGCCTTCGAGGGCAAGGTGCTCCTGGCCTACTGCACCATCGGTGTCCGCAGCGCCGAGTGGGCTGAGAAGCGCCGAGAAGACGGGTTGGACGCTCGCAACCTCGCCGGGAGCGTCATGGCGTGGGCCCGTGCCGGCGAGCCCTTCGTCGCCCCCGACGGCTCATCGACCCTGCGCGTCCACACGTGGTCGGATCGCTTCGACTGGCTGCCCGACGGCTACGAGGGCGTGTCGTCGCCCCCGGTGCCGAAGGACTGAGGAGCTCGTAGCGCGTAGCGCCTACGGGCTCCTCCCCTGCCCTTGCCCTTGCCCTTGCCCTTGCCCGCCTCGAGCTGTCGTCCGGCTCCAGCTCATCCGAAGTGCCGAAGCGAGGAGCCACTGGGGCCACTTCCCACGCAGGCCTGATCGCCGAGCCGGTGCCGGGCAGGGCAGGGGCAGGGGCAGGGGCAAGGGCAGGGGTCGACTGAGACCTCACTTGTTGGGGAGCGCCTCGGCCTCGGAGCGCCCGAAGCTCGGGAGCGCGGTCACGAAGTCCTGCACGTGGTTCTTGGGGAGGTCCAAGGTACGGATCGGGAACGGGATCTCGATGCCTTCCTGGGCGAAGCGCCGGTGGATCCGCTCGATGATCTCGGACCGCGAGGCGAGCCAGCCACCGGGACGGGAGTTGTCGCTCCAGAAGCGGACGACCAGGTCCACGGAGCTGCCGCCGAAGGACGTGAACAGCACGTCGATGGGACGGTCTTCCAGGAGGTTCTCGATGCCCGCGACCTCCTCGGCGCACACCTCCTTGACCCGACGCAGGTCGGAGCCGTAGGCGACGCCGACCTCGATCTCGACCCGGCGCGGGGGCCGCCGCGTGTAGTTGACCAGGGGGTTGCCGAACACCTGGGCGTTGGGGATGTCGACGTGGACCCCATCCAGACGCAGGAGGGTCGTCGAGCGGAGGTCGACGGCCTCGACCGTGCCTTCGTGATCGGCCGTCTCGATGAAGTCGCCGATGGCGAAGGGCTGGCGGAAGGCCATCAACACGCCGCTCATGAAGTTGGACGCGATGTCCTGGAACGCGAAACCGAGGGCGACACCGACGACACCGACACCGGCCATCAGCGACATCACCGTCTTCTCGAGCTCCAGGACGCCGAGGGCCATGAACAGCCCGGCTCCGATCACGATCACCTTCATCATCCGGCTGGCGAGGTCCACCAGCTGCTGGTTCGGGGTGACGCGGTTCATGGCGGTCCCCGTCAGGCGACGGGCGACGTTGGAGAGCGCCCACGCGATGGCAACGACCATCGCCGCCAGGACGAGGTTCGGCAGCATGGCGAAGGCGGTCTCGGCCCAGGACTCGAGCTTCTGCGTCGCCTGGTCGATGAGGGGGGAGAGAGATGGGATGTTCATGGGCTCCTCTGGTTTCCCGACTCCCTGGGTCCCGGCCACGACGACACAAGGGGGGGTTGGGACCCCTGCTCTGAGAGCCATGGAAGAGGTGAACCACACACAGAGAGAAGCCATGCGACACGACGACGCGTCCCGACGGAACACCCCCCTTGACGAAGCCGAAGACGCTCCCTTCCCACGGTCCCTCCACGACCTGGCCTCCACCGCCTCCGACCTCCTCAAGCGGGTCGAGCTCACCCGACCGGAGCTCTCGAGCATGGTGGACGTGCTCGGGTCCTGGCTCGGCGCCCACCACGGACCTCGGCTCACCCTGGAGGAGCCGGTCTTCACCGTGGCCTCGACCGACGACGAGCGCTGGCTCGTCATCCAGATAGCGGAGGACGAAGAGAAGGTGATAGCGAGCGTCTCGGCCAAGGGAAGCGCCGTCGAGATAGCGCGCCAGGCCGCACGCGCTGCGGCGGGGAGCTTGGTGGTCCACCGCGTCGACGGCTCGGTGCAGTCGACGTACCACTACGGAACCGACGCCTGCCTGGAGATCGACGAGGAGGACGATTCCTCCGGGGTTGTCATCCCCTTCACCACGCCCATCTGAGCCCCGGGGTTGCGACCCGCCGGCTGATTCCCTAAGACAAACACAGCGGCGAAGCTCTGGCAGGCTTCTCGCCACCGACCGCGCGGCGCTCGACGTCCGTTGAGGAGAATCACCTCCCAACGTCGATGTCTCCGGCCCGGCGTCCCGATTCGGACCCCGCGCATCACCCTTTCCAGGAGACTCTGTGACTGCCGATTCCGACCTTGCACCCCGCGACATCGAGAACATCCACGCCCTGCGCCTCAGCCCTGACGAAGAGTCGGCGCTCTGCGAGCGACTGGTCGAGCTGGACGAACAGCTCGCCGCCGCCCTCGCGGCCCTCGGCGCCGACGTGGCCCCCGACGGAAACCTCGGCACCCGCCGTGACGAGCGAGCTCGCGCCGTTCGAGCCCTCCGTGGGCGCTCCGAGCCGGTGCGACGCGCCCGGCGCCTCCAGCGCGCCCTCGACCGCCTCCTCTGGCGACTGGCCCTCTCAGGCATGGACCAGGTCATGCACCTTCTCCGTCAGCGCTCCTACCAGCGGGTGGGACGCGACGAGCTTCGGCAGGCCGGCTTGCTGGGTCTACACAACGCCGCTCGCCGCTTCGAGTCGCGACGAGGGGTACGCTTCAGCACCTACTGCCGCTACTGGGTGCGGGACGCCATGGGCGACACCGTCGGACGGCTCGAGTACGCCGCCCGCCTTCCCGGCAAGGCGCGACGTCAGCTGTCGAAGGACCGCACCGAGCTGTCCCCGCGCCAGGCCCGCGCCCTCTCCCGGGTCCGCAACGCCGTCGACCTCGACGCCCCGGCCGGCGACGACGATGCCCAGCGTCACGGGGACCTGCTCACCGGGGACCGCGCGCGATGGAGCCCCGAGCTCCGCACCCGACGCCAGCGCCGCCTGGACCGACTCCGGCGCGCACTGGACGCGTCGGACCTGTCGGACCGTGACCGCTACGTGCTCACCCAGCGCTTCGGCCTGGGTGCCCGCGAGGCTCGCACCAACCGGGAGCTCGGCGACGAGCTGGGCATCTCCAGCGAGCGGGTACGGCAGCTGCAGAAGCGGGCCCTGAAGCAGCTTCGTCGTGCCTATCAGGCCGCCTGACGCCGGTCAGCCGACCATGCGACCCACGGCGCGGTACACCGCCTCGTAGCTGGCCGCCGAGCGGTTCCAGCTGCTGTCCCGACGCATGCCGTTGTCGCGGATCCGCTGGAAGGCCTTTGGGAATCGGCGCATCGTGTACAGCGCCGCCTGCACGGACCGGCCGAAGGCGTCGGTGGAGTGGGGTCGGAAGGACCAGCCGGTGGCGTCGTCGCGTCCCGTGTCGGCGGAGATCACCGTGTCGGCCAGGCCGCCCGTGGCGTGCACGACGGGCACCGTGCCGTAGCGCATCGAGTAGAGCTGGTTCAGGCCGCAGGGCTCGAAGCGAGAGGGCATCAGGAACACGTCGGAGGCGGCCTCGATCTGGTGCGCGAGGGGCTCGCTGAAGCCCACCCAGCCCCGTGCCTGGAGGGGCCACCGACGCTCGATGTACCGGAAGAAGCCCTCGTACTCGGCCGCACCCGACCCGAGCATGACGAGCTGCACGTCGTTCGAGAGCAGCCAGGGGGTGATGGCCTGCACGAGGTCGATGCCCTTCTGGTAGTCGAGCCGACTCACCAGGCTGAACATCGGCACGTCGCGCTGGGGGAGGCCGAGGCTGGCCTGCAGGGCCCGCTTGCACTCCCCCTTCCCCTCCATGTGCTCCCGGTCGAAGTGGGCCGGGAGGTGCTCGTCGGTGGCCGGGTCCCACTCGGGCCCGATGCCGTTGACGATGCCCACCAGATCGGTGTGGCGCTGCCGGAGGAGGCCCTCCAGGCCGAAGCCCTGGTCCACCTGGATCTGGCGGCTGTAGGTGGGGGACACGGCGACCAGGCCCTGGCTGGCGACGATGCCGGCCTTGAGCGGGTTGAGGCGCCCGTCCATGTCGACGGTGGGCCACCAGCGGCGAGGGAGCTCGAGCCCTCCGAAGGCGCTGGCCGACGTGCTCCCCTGGTGGCCGAGGTTGTGGAGCCCGAGGACGACCGAGGCGCGACGGAGGACGCCGCGGGGCTGGTAGAGGCCCTGGAGGTAGACCGGGAGGAGGCCCGTGTGCCAGTCGTTGGCGTGGAAGACGGTGTCGTCCGCCATCGGGCGCCCGTCGATCGCCGGGAGGAAGCGGACCGTCTCGATGGCGGCCCGGGAGAGCAGCGCGTAGCGGAACAGGTTGTCGTCGTAGGCACCGGTCTCGTCGCCGTAGATGCCGCCGCGGTGGTAGCAGGGGTTGTCGACGAGGACCCAGCGGACGCCGTCGCGGTCGAGGACGTAGAGCTCGCAGAGGTGGTCGACGCCGAAGAGGCGCACCAGGAACTTCACCCCGGAGTTCACCGCGCCCTCGATGGCCTTGTAGCGGGGGGAGATGGCGAGGACCCGGTGCCCTCGGGCGGCGAGGGCCTTGGGGAGGGCGCCGGCGACATCGGCGAGCCCACCGGTCTTGCTGAACGGGGCCATCTCGGATGCGACCCAGGCGATGTCCATCACTCCCTCCTCGCGAGGCCCCGTCTATGCCAGATCCCGTGCCGGGGATCGAAGAAATCGACGGTCGTCGGTAGCGGCCCCCACAGGGGTCGGTGTCCATCCCAGCACAACCGCTCGGAGATGCCACCCATGCTCACCGCTCTCGCCCTGCTCCTCTCCTCGGCCCAGGCCGGCGACATCGTCGTCATCACGGCCAACAGCCACTCGCGCGACCTCACCGACTACAGCGACGCGTGCGACGACGACTGTGACCACGACGGCGACCATGCGTGCCAGCACGACCACGAAGGCGCGGCGCCCGAGGTCGCGGTGGTCTCGTCGAGCCATCGCTCCCCCCAGCTCCGGGCCCGCTACGCGATGCACTTCCTGCCCGAGGCACCGGCCCACTACATCGGCGTGCGGCACACCGGGGAGAAGGACGCCTACCTGAACGGCGAGGTTCGCTACATGCCCGCCTCCGATCTGCTGTGGACCGGGCGGGCCGGCGCGGGTGTCGATGTGTTCGGCGGCGGCAACTGGGACCTGACGCTGGGGCTGTTCATCGGCACGAACGGCGAGTGGGAGCGCGCCGACGAGTCCCGCGTGCTCTACGCGGCCCCGATGGGCGGCACGGAGATCGGCCTCGGCTTCGAGGGGGACCGCATCTTCGCCAAGTACCGCTGGCTGGCGGGGCTCGGCAGCGGTCCCCTCGACGACGCCCTCACCGAGAACGAGCTGACGGTCGGGTACAAGGTGACTCAGAGCGTGCACGCCTTCGGCCAGTGGATCCGGGTGAACCCGGGCGAGGCCGAGAAGAGTGGAGGCATCGGCCTGGGGGTCCAGGCGGTGTTCTGAGTCAGCGCGCAGCCCAGTACCACCCCAGCGCCTGCTTCATCCACGGGGCCAGCCGGCCCTTGTTCCAGGCGCTGGCCGCCTTGAACAGCAGCTCGGAGCGGGTCGGGTACGGGTGGATGGTGCTGGCGATCTGCCCGAGGGTCAGCCCATGGGTCATCGCCAGGGTGATGGGGGCGAGGAGCTCGCCGGCGTGCTCTCCGACGATGGTGGCGCCGTGGATGCGGCCGCCCGTGTCCGCCCAGACCCGGAGGAAGCCCTCGGACTCGCCGTCGGTGCGACCGCGGTCGGTCTCCCCCACCCCGACGGTGAACGGGGTCAGGGTGGGGCGGGCGGCGGCTTCCTCGCCGGTCACCCCCACCGCGGCCAGCTCCGGGGAGGTGTAGGTGGCCCTCGGGATCACCAGATCGCCGACGCGGCGTCGGCCGAAGAACAGGGCGTTCTGGATGACGATGCGGGCGTGGTGGTCGGCGGCGTGGGTGAGCTGGGCCTGGCCGATGACGTCGCCGGCGGCGTAGATGCGGGGGTTGGAGGTGGCGAGCCGGGCGTCGACCTGGATGCCCCGCTTGTCGAAGGCCACGCCGGCCTTGTCGAGGTCGAGGTCGGTGTTGGGGGTGCGTCCGACCGCCAGCAGGATGGCGTCGGCAGGAACCCGCTCGCCGCCGTTCAGGACGGTGACCCGGTCGGCCTCGAAGCGCTCGACCCCGGTCCCGAGCCGCAGCTTGACGCCGTCCGCCTCGAGGGCGCGCTGCACGACGGCGGCTGCCTCGGCATCCTCCCGGACGAGGACCCGGTCGGCGACGTCGACCAGGGTGACCCTACTGCCGAGGCGGGCGAAGGCCTGGGCCATCTCGCAGCCGATGACGCCGGCTCCGACGACGGTGAGCCGGGGAGGTGCCTCGGTCAGGGCGAAGAGCTCCTCGTTGGTGAGGACCTCGACCTCGTCGATGCCGGGGATGGGGGGTCGGGCGGCGCGGGCGCCGGTGGCGATGCAGCAGCGGAGGAAGCGGAGCTCTGTGTCGCCGGCGCGAACGGTGTCGGGGCCGGTGAAGCGGGCGTCGCCGAAGAACACGTCGACCCCCTCCCGCTGGAGGCGTTCGGCGCTGTCGTGGGGCGCGATGCCGGCGCGGATGGCACGCATGCGCTCCATGACGGCGCCGACGTCAACGGAGCGGAGCTCGGCATCGACCCCGAAGCGGGCCGCGTCCTTCACCGCTGCGGCGGCGTGGGCGGCCCGCAGCACGGCCTTGCTGGGCACGCAGCCGTGGACCAGGCAGTCGCCGCCGAGCAGCCCCTTCTCGATCAGCGCGACCCGGGCGCCAAGCCCCGCCGCGCCGAGGGCGGCCACGAGGCCGGCAGGACCGCCGCCGATGACCACCAGGTGGTAGCGGTCGGCGACGGTGGGAGGCGCCCAGTCGTCCGGGTGGGTGAGGCGCGCGAGCTCGCGGTCGTGGACGTCGTCGAGGAGGGTCATGGCAGCACCTCGGCGAGGCCATGGTTGAGGGCGTCGAGGGCGGCCTTGAGGGCCGCGGCGTCGATGTCGGGGGCGGCGGGCGCGACGCAGGCGAGCAGGGCCCGGGGCACGCCCTCGGCCTGTGCGCGCAGGGCTTGGCCGGCGTCGGTGAGGGAGATCCGGACCACCCGGTTGTCCGAGGCGTCGCGGCGACGCTCCACCAGGCCCGCGGCCTCGAGGCGCTTGAGCAGCGGCGTGAGGGTGCCGGAGTCCAGGGCGAGGCGGTCGCCGATGGCGGAGACCCGCAGACCGTCTTCCTCCCAGAGCACCAGCATCACCAGGTACTGGGGGTAGGTCAGCCCGAGGGGCTCGAGGAGCGGCCGGTACACCGCCTGGATGCGACGGGACGCCGCGTAGATGGGGAAGCAGAGCTGATCGTCGAGGCGGAGGGACATCAGGAGAGCGCCTTACGCAGGTTCTCGACCCGCTTCCGGTTGACCCCCAGGTCGCCGTAGCCGACCCGCGAGGCCGAGCGGACGTGGGTGTGGTCGGGCTCGACCTCGATCTCCACGTCGTCCTTGAAGCCGAGCCACTTCGTCTTCACCACGTAGTGCAGGTAGTTGCCGTCTTCCTCGACCAGCTCGCAGCGGGGAAGCTCCGCCATCACCTGCTTGACCCGGTCGACGCCGACGGAGGGCAGCGGCTCGATGAAGTGCTGCTTGTCGCTGCGATCGGCGCGGGTGCTGACGCAGTTCGGGGAGCTGGGGACGGGGGCGAAGCGGGACATGGGTACCTCCTGGAGAGAAGGTAACTTGTGCACAATTGAATTGCGCAAAATGTTTTTGTGTGGAGGAAGGCGTAGACAGATGAGCAGCCAGCAGCCAGCAGCCAGCAGCCAGCAGCCATGCAGTGGCCGTGCCACCCCAACCGCGCCAAGCCTTCCCGAACGTCCGGTCCGAGTTGCGAAGCAAGAGGAACGGACGTTCGCGTGGGTATGACTGGAGGACATCATCCGCCCCCGCGCAGCGGTCGCGGAAGCTGGGCGCCCGCAGCGCCTCGAGCCGGACGGTGGCCCCTCCGCCCGGCCTCACGCTCCGGCTCCTCCGGACGGTAGCCCCTCCGCCCGCCCTCACGCTCCGGCTCCTCCGGACGGTAGCCCCTCCGCCCGGCCTCACGCCCAGGCTCCTCCGGACCGCGCCCCCAGTTGAGGAGGGTCAGGCACCAACCCCAAACACCCATGACCCGCCTGGGGGAGGCATGTCACCCAGATGACCGCCCTGGGGGAGGCATGTCGCCCGGATGACCGCCCACGGGGAGGCATGTCGCCCAGATGGCCGCCCTGGGGGCGGCATGTCGCCCAGATGGCCGCCGAAGACCACGAATCCGGCCAAACAGACGACATGCCCCACCGAGGCCGGCCAAACACACGACATGCCCCTCCGGCCCCGGCCAAACACACGACATGCCCCTCCGGCCCCGGCCAAATGC
>Ga0213839_1000500_pt1 | contig 46457 bp, 36 predicted proteins | sample SWPATP21_FD_160075 | JGI IMG/M metagenome (GOLD analysis project Ga0213839, IMG submission 160075) | Coastal seawater microbial communities from Marineland, Florida, United States - SWPA TP2 #1 | ecosystem: Environmental > Aquatic > Marine > Coastal | place: USA: Florida | collected 2016-08-14
GCCCACCACCGCGGGTGTGGATCACCGCGCGGGCATCGACGGTGTCCACGTCGACGCCGGCCTCCTGCAGCTCCTGGGCAAGCCACAGACGCGCGCGCACCTCCCCCCACCCCAGGGCGCGCAGCCGGGCGTCGGGGTCGGTCGCGGCCAGCTCCAGGGTGTGTCGCAGGCGACGGAGGGCCGGCTCCAGGTCCTCGCCGTAGGGTCCGTGCTCCAGCAGCCGCTCCCGGAGCACGCCCAGCTCGGCGACCAGGACCTCGGGGGCAGGCGCCTCCACGAGCCGGACCAGCCGGTCGGTGGTGCTCCCGGGGGCCGAGACGACCACGACGACGGGCCCCTCCTCCACGGCGTCGCGGATGCGGGCGATGGCGTGCTGCCGGCGCTCGCGGGTGGCGAGGCTGCTGCCTCCGAACTTCAGGACCTGCACGACAGCTCCTCCTGCGCCACCGACGGGCGCACACGGGGACGGGTGAGAAGACGAGCGACCCCGTGGGACTCCAGCAGGAACCCGTCGTGGCCGTGGACAGAGGGCAGCACGACGAAGCGGCTGCCGGGGACCCGAGCGTGGAGCCACGCCAGGTCGGACGGGGGAAACAGCTGGTCGGTGTCGATGGCGACCAGGTCGAGGCGCTCCCCACGTAGACGCTCGATGCCCCAGGGGCCGCCGTCGGACCAGGTCTCCCACCCATTGCGGACCGGGCGCCGCTCCAGGTCGTGGTGGTCCATGGCGTCGAGGCCCGCCACATAGGCCATCGGGTCGAAGCGGCGAGCGAGCTTGCGCCCCTGGTGGGTGAGGTAGGTCTGGGTGGCGTAGGGGTGGGTCCGCCAGGGACCGTCGTGGAGCGTGTCTCGGCCGAAGCGCGACCCGAGCTCCCCGGGCGCTCGGTAGGAGAGGTGGGCCAGCTGCCGCGCCAGCTCGAGGCCCCCCTCGGGGTCGAGGGCGATGGCCTGACGTCCGACGTGGTTGTAGGCCTGCATCCACGGCGTGCTCCGAGCGGCCGTCGCCAGCGCGACCACCCGGCCGAAGCGCTCCGGGGCCAGCACCGCGAGGCAGAGCGCCACCATCCCCCCGAGGGAGCCGCCCACGAGCCGCTCCACGTGGTGGACGCCCAGGCGATCCAACGCTCCGAGCAGGGCCCGGGCCTGGTCCCACGGGGTGATCGGCGCTGGAAAGCCTCGGGGACGGGGGAAGGCGCCCTTGGCGTCCACGGGCGAAGGGGGGCCCGGCACGTCCTCGGTGGTGGGGAAGTCGGGATCCGTGGGGCCCGAGCTCCCGTAGCAGCTCCCGAGGTTGTTGAAGCACAGGACCCGCTGGACCGTGGGATCCACCGGAGCCCCTCGGCCCACCACCCCCGACCACCACTGGTCCGCGCGCGCGTCGCCCGTGAGGGCGTGCACCACCAGGGTGACCGGCCCCGACCGCCCGGGGCCCAGGTCGCCCCCCGCGAGGCGGGGTCGGCGCACCGTCGCGCCGCACTCCAGGGTGAGGTCCGGGAGCTGGACGGTCACGACGCCACCGCGGACAAGGCGTGATCGAGGTCGGCGATGAGGTCCTCCGGGTGCTCCAGACCGATGGACAGGCGGAGCAGATCCGGCGTCACCCCCGTCTCCGCCTGCTGGGCCTCCGAGAGCTGCTGGTGGGTCGTGCTGGCGGGGTGGATGACCAGGGAGCGCACGTCGCCGATGTTGGCCACGTGGCTGAACAGCTGCAGGCCGTCCACCACCGCGCGCCCTGTGTCGATGTCGCCCTTCACCCCGAAGGTGAGCAGCCCGCCGAAGCCACCGGAGAGGTAGCGACGGGCCGTGGCGTGCCCCGGGTCGTCCTCGAGCCCCGGGTAGCGGACCCAGGCGACCCGCGGGTCGCTCTGGAGCCAGCGTGCGACGGTCAGGGCGTTCTCCGCGTGGCGACGCACCCGCAGGTGAAGGGTCTCGAGGCCCTGGATGAAGCCGTGGGCGTTGAAGGGAGACAGGGCCGGCCCCAGGTCCCGCAGGCCCTCCACCCGGGCCTTGGCGATGAAGGCGACGGGGCCGAGGGCCTCCGCCAGCTTCAGACCGTGGTAGCCGGCGTGGGGCTCCGTGAACTCCGGGAAGTTGCCGTTGGCCCAGTCGAACGTGGCCCCGTCGACAATGGCACCACCGATTCCGGTCCCGTGTCCGCCGATGTACTTGGTGCAGCTGTTGACCACGATGTTCGCGCCATGGCTCAGGGGCTGGGCCAGGGCCGGGCTGGCGGCGGTGTTGTCGACGATCAGAGGGATGCCCGCAGCCTTCGTGGCCTCGGCGATGCGCGCCAGATCCGGCACGATCAGCGACGGGTTCGGCAGGGTCTCCAGGTAGACCGCCCGGGTGTCGGGTCCGATCCGAGCGACGAAGGCATCGACGTCGGCGGGGTCCGCGAAGCGGGTGCGGATGCCGAAGCGGGGCAGGGTGTTGGCGAACAGGTTGTAGGTGCCACCGTACAGGCCCGTCCCGGACAGCAGCTCGTCGCCGTTGCGGAGGATGGAGAGCAGCGTCAGCGTCTCGGCCGCCTGCCCCGACGCGACGGCGAGGCCGGCGACACCTCCCTCCAGGGCCGCCAGTCGCTGCTCGAGGACGTCCGTCGTCGGGTTCATGATGCGGGTGTAGATGTTGCCGCTCTCCTCCAGCGCGAACAGCCGTCCGGCGTGGGCGGTGTCGCGGAACACGTAGGAGGTGGTCTGGTAGATGGGCACGGCCCGACTGCCGGTGGTGGGGTCTGGTGTGTAGCCGGCATGAAGGGCGAGGGTCTCGGCTCGGAGTGGGCGGTCGGAGAGGGCGGACATGGGGGCTCCTTCGGCCTCCCCGCGGGAGGCGCGTCGTAGATTCAAGACAGACCACGGCATCACCGTGGATGGGCACAGCACAAGCGACAGACGGATCCAGTCGACCGTGTCGGGTACTCGCGGTCCCGGGGGCGTCCTGCGAACGCACGACGGACCGGATCCCTTCAGGTCGTCAGAACATCGCCATGATGCGGGTTACGGCTGGAAGGGCGCGGCGAGACCCGACCAGCTAGCGCATGCAGCAGCAGCAGCAGCAGACCATCATCATGCCCACCACACCCCGGCGGAGCTGCGAAGCTCCGGCGTCGGACGGGTGGTGAGCCGAGATGGACATGTCGAGACTGTAGCGAGTGTGATCGGCGGTCGCAAGGACGGCGCCGAAAAAGCCGATCGGCGCCCGTCGGTCCGACGCAGGCACACCGGCCAGAGGCTACGTTCGACCCATGATCGCCATGTTGTTGCTGCTCGCGTGCTCGCCATCCTCCGAGCCCCTCGTCACCCACGAGGTGGAGGACGGCTTCTACACGGCCGTCGTCCCGAACGGCGTCGACCCCTCCACCGCGACGGTCCTCTTCCACCTCCACGCCAACGGCCTCGGCCACCAGACGGCGGCGCAGGTGGACGTCCAGGACGCCCTGGCCGACGAAGGGCTGGTCGGCATCTTCCCCGAGGGCTGGGGCGACGACGCCTCCACGGACTGGAACGTCGGCGACAACCGCCACGACATCCCCCGCGACGACATCGCCTTCCTGCAGCAGGTCGCGGACGACGTCCTGGATCGCTACGCCCCCACGTCGATGTTCCTCGGGGGCACGTCCAAGGGTGGGGCGATGACCTACGAGCTGGCCTGCCTCGGCGACGACAGTCCCTTCGACGGCTTCGTGCCCATGACCGGTGCCATCGAGAAGGAGCTCCCGGGCCCTTGCGTCCATCCGCCGCGCCCGCTGCGCCACCTCCAGGGACGCAGCGACGACGACCACTGGCCGCTCCACACGTCGGACCGCCCCGAGTCCTCCCACATGGGCATCATGGACTCCTTGGAGGCCCTCACCACCACCGGGGACGACTGCCTCGACGGGCCCACCGAGGTCGACGAGGACTGCACCACGTGGACGAGCTGTGCGGAGCCCGTCACGCTGTGCTGGTACGACGGGGGCCACCGCGTCCCGTCGGACTGGGTCCATCGCCAGGCCGACCGGATTCGGGGAATGGGCGACTGATCTCGGGGGATACATTCCACCCATGCTGCTCCTGCTGGCCACCGCCTGCTCCTACACCCCCACGGTCGCGCCCCACGACGTGGCGTTCCGAGACCTGACGCTGGCAGGGGCCACGGTGGACGTCACGGTGGCGGTGCACAACCCCCTCCCGGCGTCGGCCGACGTCGACGCCCACTGGCGGCTGCTCCTCGACGGCGTCCAGGTCACCGACGGGGTCGTGACCGACCTCGCCGTCCCCCCGGGGGCAGACAGCCTGCTGTCCGTCCCGGTGGCGCTCCGCTGGACCGACCTGTGGGCAGCGACGGGCACGGTCGGACGGCCGCTGCCCTGGAGGGTCGAGCTGGACCTGGCAGGCCACACCGCCCTGGGCACCTGGACCGTCCCCTTCGCCCACGAGGGGGAGCTGCCGGCGCTCGCCTGGCCCGACGTCTCGCTGGTCGACTGGCGGCTGGACCGCTTCGACACCGAGAAGGCCGCCGCCACCTTGGTGATCGACGTAGATCACGCCGTGGTGCAGGGCTTCCGGTGGGGGGCGCACGTGGGGGTCGTCCCGCTGGCCCACGGCTCCCTCGACCGGGTCGAGGGCCGCACGGAGCTGCCGGTGGTCGTCGAGGTGGGCCGCGCCCTGGAGGCCCTACGCTCCGTTGCCGCCGTCGGCCTGGGCTTCACCCTGGAGGGAGAGATGCGTACGCCTCTGGGGATGCTGCCGGTTTCACTGGATCGGCGCTGGAACCTCTGACCGTCCGCCAGCGGGACCCATCCTCTATCGACCACGGTCCACAGCACCTCGGAGCCTGGTGGCGAGCGCCTCCATCTGGATTGGCTTGCGCACCACGCCGTCGACGCTCGCGAGCTCGGTCTCCGGTACGCCGTCACCCGAGAAGTACAGCGCCACCGCTTCGGGAGAGGCCTTCCTCAGAGACTCGACGGCGCCCCCACACACCCCGGGCAGCGCAGACCGATCGAGAAGCATGACATCGCAGCCGCCGTCCGCCTTCAGGCAAGCCAACGCCTCCTCCACAGAGGCCGTCCCGGCCACCTGGATGCCGTAGCGGGGAAGCGCTCGGCCGAGCACGCGCCGAATGGCCGGCTCGTCGTCGAGCAGCAGCACCCGTAGGTCGGGGGACCTCGACTGCTCCCCCTGTGGCACAGGGGCGATCGCTGGCGGGCACGCCACGGCGGGCAACTGGATCAGGAACTCGGCGCCTCCCCCCTGTTTGGGGCGGTAGGTGAGGAAGCCCTCCAACTGCCGCACGATGGACGCGCTGGACGCCAGACCGAGACCCGTTCCCCGGTTTCCCTTGGTGGTCACGAAGGGCTCGAACAGATGTTCGACCACCTGTTGAGGCAGACCCGGCCCGTTGTCGGCGACGGTGATCTCCGCCCAGGCATCGCCGAAGGCCTCGGTCCGTTGGACCCCCACGTGGATGCGCGGGCGCGGCGTGCCGGCACTGACCAGCGCGTCCCTTGCGTTGAGGATGAGGTTCTGCAGGACCTGATCCAGCGCCCCAGGCCTGGAGCGGACTTCGGAGCGCGCATGAACCACCAGCACGAGCTCGATGTCCTCTGGCAGGCTCCGCCGGGTGAGCCGCACCACCCGCTCCACGGTTCGATCCAGCTCGCAGCGGGCGACGTGCGCCGGACCCGCCGCAGGCCGTGTCATCTCGGCGAGCTGCTGCACCATCAGGGAGGCGCGCCGCGAGGCTTCCATGGCGTCCACCAGGCTCTCGGGCACGGCCCCGTCGACCGAGCGGTCACTCAGCTCGTGGAGGCAGCCCTGGATCACCAGGAGCATGTTGTTGAAGTTGTGGCTGATCCCCGCGCTGAACTGCCCCAGGGTCTCCAGACGCTCGGCCTGGAGAAGGCGCTGTCGAAGCTGTTCCTCCGCCGTGACATCGATGACCAGCCCCGCCACGCTCATCGCCGGGTCGGGCCCTACCTCGAAGGGGCCCGTCAGCCGCACCCACCCACGGGTGCCGTCGACGCGGCGGATCGGAACGGACGCACAGTCGAAGCGCGCGCCGCCCGCACTGGCCCCCTCGAGCGTGCGGCGAACGAGCTGCTGCTGATCCCCCACCATCGCGAGGAGCTCCTCAAGGGACATGGTGGCTCGAGCGCCGAGGATCTTCACGGCCCTCGGGTCCAGTTGGATGCGGCTGGTCGCTCGGTCGAGCCGGAAGCGGCCCACATTCAGGAGGGCCAGCGCCTCGTTGGGGGGATGATCCGCCAAGCGTACCTCAGAGCGCCAGCTGGGAGCGGCTCCACTCGAACGCCGCCTGGGTCGTCGGGAGCACCTCGGTTCGAAAGGGAGGGGACGAGCTCCACAGAACGGCCCGAAGCGCCCCGCGAAGAGCGCGGGAGCGCAGCACGAAGCAGCAGCAAGCCCAGCGCCCATCGTGGCGTGGCCCGACCCATCGAAGCCACTCCCGAGACCGGCCGATGTACTGCAGGGAGAAGTCGCGCAGAGGGCCTTGCTCGAGGACGATCCCGAAGCGTCCGGACTCCTCGTCGAAGGCCTGCTCCAGCTCACCGAGGTACTGCTCGAAGCCCTCGGGGGTGAGCGGACCGACGACCCGCACGTGCAGCACGGGCGACCTGGAGCGATCCACCACAGCATATGGGGTCACAGGTTGCGGCGTACAGTCGACCATGAAGCGACCTAACAAGACCTGGGCGTTCGACGCGGAGAATGTACAGAGTACTGCAACTTCGATGGAACGGCACGCTGTCAGCCCCCGACGTCGCTCGTGGCCGGACGGACGCGATCCCGCTCGAGTCAGCGCGCGGCCACCTCGCGGGGAGCGCTCCGGGATGCAACAAGAACTCCCTTCCGCCCCCCGGTACGACGTTCACGTCGGCGAGGGCCCCATGCCCACACTCTCGGAAGCCCAGCGTAGAGCAGGAGGTGGAAGACCCGCTGGGGCAGGAAGCGCCGGGCCGCGTCGAAGAGCCAGGCGTCCGCCGTGCCGGCGACCCGAAGGGGGGGATGCCGGCGGTGCATGGTGCGCACGATCGTGCGCGCGACGGTGTGGGACGTCGACCACGTCAGCGTCATCAGCCGCTCCACCATCTCCTCCATGTTCCGGTAGTGACGGTGGTAGGGGTCGTCGGGATCCGCCAGGGCCTGCTCCCCCTGGGCAGTGAAGTGCACCTTCCGGAAGCCGTCGGAGTTGATGAAGCCGGGCTGCACCAGCGTGACGCGGATCCCCCAGGGTCGGACTTCGTACCAGAGCGACTCCGTGGCACCCTCGAGGGCGAACTTGGAGGCCGAGTACACCGCCATCGTGGGCATCGCGGACATGCCTCCCACCGAGCTGACGTTGATCACGCGACCCGCTCGCTTGGACCGCATGCCCTCCAGGACCCGGCGCGTCAGGGCCATCGGCGCCCGGAAGTTCACGGCCATCTGCTGGAGACGCTCCTCCTCGGTGACGTGCTCGACGACGGCCCGGACCGAGAGCCCGGCGTTGTTCACGAGGATGTCCACCCCGCCCCAGTCCCGCTCGATCTCCGCCACGACCGCATCGCGCGCCTCCTCGGAGGTGACATCCAGCGCCCGAAGGCGCACCCGAGGTCCTTCCTCGATGCCTGCCTCGGCGAAGCGCCCCATCGACCCCTCACGAGCGGTGAGGACCAGTCGATGCTCCGTCTCCGCCAGGAGGAGGCGCGCCACCTCCAGCCCGATCCCGACGCTGGCTCCGGTGACCAGCACGGTCTGCGGGCCGCGCATGGGCGGGGTCCACTGCCAGGTGGCGCCCAGCGAGCGGACGATGTTGCGAAGGCCGCCGGCGAAGGCGACGACGCGCTGGCGAAGGGTCGGCAAGAGGGCTCCAGGATGCAGCGATGCGCTGCACCCAGGATAACCACGGTTCCCCCGTCCCACACAAGCGAGAACCGGGGATCGTCCGTGGCGCACCCACCAGTGCGTCCTCGATGGCGGCCGTCTCGTCGACCTACGGCATCAGCTCCACGGTGCTGAGAGTGCAGCTGAGCTCGTCGACCACCTGCACCGGCTCCCCCGTCGCGAGGGGCGGGGTGGCGGTGGTGAGGGAGAGCTCACCGAGGTCGTCGGCGTGGAACCGCCCCTGCACCCGAGCCCCCGCGAGCCCCGTGCCCACGCCCGCGCAGGGCCCGTTCGGGACGGGTTCGACCCCTACTCCGGTGCCCGTCAGCAAGGCGAGGGATGCGTGGGGCGTCGCGCCGCTCACGAGAACGTCCGTGGTCGCCCCGCCGGTGATGAGCAGGCTCGGCGGCCCCACGAGCAGGCTCTCGATGTAGAGCGCGCCCGGGCTCCCTGCGGCGCCGTCGTTCCCGGCGGCCCCCGCTCCACCGGCTCCTCCCGCCACGTCGTCCAGCGTGAGCGGGCCGCTGTAGGGCCCGAAGACCTTGATCCGGCCGCCGCCTCCCCCGCCCCCGCCCCCGGGGTCGTTGCAGTACCCGTTCGCGCCATCGCCCCCGTTGCCCCCGATCGCCCGCACGGTGCCGTGCACGAGGACCGACGCCTGGCCGTCCAGCACCAGCGTTCCACCCGAGCCGCCGCCGCCGCCGCCCGTGTCCGGACCATCGGCCTCTCTGGCATGTCCGCCGCGAGCAAACAGCCGTCCCGTGGGGCCGACCTCGATGGTGTCGGCGAAGAGCGACACCGCGCCCCCGCCCGCCCCGCCGGCCGTGGTCAGCGACGAGCCGAAGCCCCCGGCGCCGCCGCTCGAGCCCATCGTTGCCACGGCATCCCAGGGAAGGCCGTAGCGCCGACCCCCGCGTCCGCCGACCTGGGTGGGTCCCGCCAGGCAGCCGGAGTCGCCGCCCCTCCCTCCTCTGCCGCCCATCGAGCCGCCGCCGCCGCCCTGCAGGTCGCCAGCATGGCCGCCACCGAGGCCCGTGCCGTCGGGGATGCCCGCTCCATCCGACATCGGCTCCCCCGCCTCGTCCGCAGACAGGGTGCCCTCGATGACGATCTCGTCGGCGTGGATCTCGAGCGGCACCCCGGGTGCGACCCAGGCGGTGACGTCTTCGGGGACGGTGAACACGCCCACGTTCGTGAAGACACCGTCCAGCACGTCGAGGTCTCCGACGGTGATGTCCGCGCCTCCGTAGTCGCCGCCTGTCCAGCGGGTGGAGACCACGGTGTGGTAGGCGACGACGATGTCGTCCCGGTTGCCGACCACGAAGTCCGGCACGCCGTCGTCGTCCAGGTCTCCCGACGCCACCGACCACGCCCCGCGGGGCTCGACCACCTCTGCCGGCCCGTACACGCCGCCGCCCAGGTTCTCCAGGAACCAGGTCAGGTTGGTCGTCGTGCTGGCGACCACCAGGTCCGGGTCCCCGTCCTGGTCGAAGTCCTCGGCCGTGACGGGCATGGGGTTGGGCAGGCCCGAGGCCAGCGTCACCGGCATAAAGCCTGCCGGATCGTTGTGGACCGCCACGATGTCGCCCGACACGAAGTCCGTGTACACGACATCGAGGCGCCCATCGCTGTCGACGTCGACCACCGCGAAGATGTCGGGAGAGCTGTTGGTGTCGACCACCTGAGCCCCCCCGAAGGCACCGCCGCCCAGGTTCTCGTACCAGACCACCTCGCCGGACGTGGGAAAGGAGGCGACGATGTCGGGATCGCCGTCGCCGTCGACATCCACCAGTCGGGCGCCGGCCGCGGTGACCCGGACGGCGTCGACGACCACAGCGGGAGCGAAGGAAGCGCCGCCCAGGTTCTCGAGCCACGCCAGGGAGCCGCCCGACATGCCGCCCCGCACCAGATCCAGGTCGCCATCCCCGTCTACGTCGCCGACATCCAGCCCCTTGGCGTGGGACCCGACCTCCACACCGATCTCGACGAACGCGCCACCACCGACGTTCTCGAACCAGTTGGTCAGGCCGTTGTAGAGGGACACGACCACCAGATCCAGGTCGCCGTCGCCGTCGAGGTCCCCCTGCCGCGTGGCACTGGAAGCCGCCGTCGTGGAGAGCACGATGGGGGGCCCGAACACCCCACCCCCGAGGTTCTCGGACCAGGACGTGGTGTTGGTGAGGGTCGCACCGACCACGACGTCGAGGTCACCGTCGGCGTCCACGTCGAGGGGCTGCACCGAGATGGCCCGCGTGACGGCGCTGTCGATCACGCTGGGCAGGAACTGGGGGGGATCGGCGCTCGCCGAAGCGGGGAGCACCAACGTGATGGCGAGCGGGCATGCGACGCGGAGGGTCATCTGTGGCCTCAGGCAGTACGGCTCCAACGTACGGGACCCCCGAGATGTCTCACAGGAATTTCGGCGCGAGGCCCACCGCGGTCGCGACGGCTCCCGGCGCCGCGCCTACCACGCGGTCCACAGGATGCGCAGCCCCAGCATCAGCAGGACCAGGCCGGCGATCCTCTCAGCCCACGGGCCGACGCGCTCGGCCGCTCCGGCACCGAGCCACGCCGCCGTCACGCTCGACACCGCGGTCACGACGCCGATCACCGGTACCGACACCCACAGCGGCGTCCCCCACAGCGGCAGGGCCACGCCGGCGGCGAGGGCGTCGATGCTGGTGGCCAGCCCCAGTCCGAGCACGGCCGGCCAGCTGGCGACGGTCACGTCGTCGTCCTCGTCGCCGGACCACAGCACGAAGGCGCCGAGGACCACGAGGATGGTGCCAGCGGCCCACGGGAGCACGGGCCCGAGGAGGGACTCGCCGGCTGTGCCCAACACAGCGCCGGCCAGGGCCATGCCCGACTGGAAGCCCCCGAACACGAGGGCCGCCCGCCACAGCTCGGCGGGGCGCGCTCCCGCGGCTCCGACCGTCGCGCACACCGTGGCGGCGTCGACGGCGAGGGCCAGGGCCAGGAGGATCAGCTCCATGGTCACGGCGCCAGCTGGAGCATCAGGGCCGGCTCCAGGAACACCGACGTGTCGGTCCCCGGGGTCAGGACCGGACCGGCTGCCAGCCGTGCCCCGACCGCGACGGGCCCCGCCACGACCCCGCCCTGGAGCTCGAAGAGCAGCGGCATCCGGGACCCGCCCGCCCCCACGGCGACCGGAGCGGCGGCCCCGGCCAGGAAGGAGCCCCGCTCCCCGACCCAACCTCCGTGGAGCCAGGCGGTGCCGGTGAGCACCACGCCGGGGTCGACCAGAGGCACCAGGAAGCCACCCGCGAGGCCGGCCTGGAAGCGACGTACGCCCGAGCCGAGGGTCCAGCGCTGTCCGACGCTCGCGCCGGTGGAGGCGCCGTTGGTGGCGAGCTCGGCCGCCACCCATGGGAGCTCCTCGCCGAGGGATGCGGACACGGAGGCGTCGTGGAGGCCCACCGTGGCAGCCGGAGTGTCCATCGGGGCCCGCATCGCGACCGGGTCGGCGAAGGCCAGGGCGAGCCAGATCAAGGGGCCTCCACGCCGGGGAAGGGCCCGTCCAGCAGCTCGTCGTCGGCCCCGAAGAGCCGCACGTCGAGCCAGGTGTCCAGCACGCGGAGGGCGTCGTCGCGGGTGTCCTGCACCGCGCGGGTCTGGGGGCCGTCGGACGCCAGCTCCCCCTCGGTGGCGTCGTCGGTCCAGGCGTAGTGGTTCATGCCGTCGACGCGGGCCGTGTCCGTCGGTCCCGACACCCGCGCCAGCTGGCTGTCCAGCTCCTCCCAGTCGAAGACGTCCGTGGCGCCGACCAGCGCCAGGGCCGGCCCCGTCGCGTCCTCGATGGGCTGGAAGCTCGCCGAAAAGGAGGCGAGGAGCACGAGGGCGTCGACGTCGTCGTCGGTGGCCCAGTGTCCGGCCGCCATCACGCCCCCCAGGCTGTGGCCCATCGCGACCACCGGCTGGTCCGCGCCCACGAGGCCCTGCAGCACGTCGTGGTCGTCGGAGATCTCCTGGAGGCGGTCCAGGGCGACGCGGCTGTTGCCGGGCTCGGTGATGGCGAGCTCGAGGTCGGCGGCGGGCAGCACGCTCGTCCAGCCCCGGGTCGCCAGGTACGCCGGGAGCCAGTGGTAGCGCTCGGGCTCCACGAGCCCGCCGTGAACGAAGACGACGACCGGCGTGCCTCGCAGCGCGACGGAGCCGTCGGCGGTCGCCGGGTAGAGGATGTCGAGCTGGATGGCATCGGTCACCCGTGCCTGAGCGCGGGTCTCCACCAGGGCGGCACCGTAGGGCCCCCGCTCGCCGGCCGCGAAGGCCTCGATGGACGGGTCGGGGTCGATGAGCAGGACCGGGTCGCTCACGGCGGAGCAGGCGAAGAACAGGAACGGGAGCCACATGCCGACGACCTATCCAACGCGGCCTCCCCCGGCGCCGACAGCCGAGACAGTCTCGAGACAGTCTGGTCGCGATGGTCTCCCTAGCTTGTGGACATGCAGCACTGACGCTGCATCCACCCGAAGAAGGGGCAAGCTCATGTTCTCGTTCACCCAGAAGGCCACGGCCATCGCCCTCGCCGCATCCTTGACCTCGGTCGCCCATGCCGGCGCGCTCGACGACATCCATGTGTCGACGCAGATCTCCAACGGCCTGGCGCCCGCCCTCGCCTTCGACATCGTCGAGCTCAGCGATGCCGAGGGACCGGTGCGATTCACCATCGGCACGAAGGAGCCGTCGTTGCTCGAGATCGAGCACACCGGACGGGACGTGTGCGTCCACTTCTGGCTCACCAGCACGTCCGAAGCGCACGTCAACTGTCAGCCGGCGAGCGACGACACCGACGGGCCGGTGACCACGTTCCAGGACGGCATCACGGTGTCCGTGAGCGTGTCTTCTCAGCCGCTCCCGGCCGGCACCGAGGAGGGCGGGATCCTCACCTACGCCCGAAAGGACTGTCCCCCTCCCTCGGAGCTGGTCTTCAACGAGTACGGCTCGACGAGCTTCATCGGCTCCGTGCTCGACTGGGTCGGCGGCCGGCGGGCCCACAGCTTCCGCCAGTTCCCGGCCAAGGGATCCATCGTGGTCGCCGAGTGTCTGGAGCGCGGCGTGGAGCCCGGTCAGATCGGAGGCGGCTTCGAGGAGCCAGCTGAGGTCGTCCACGAAGGGATCTGAAGGGACCCGCGGCCCGACAGGGGCGGGGGCCTCCGCGAGCGACGGGGCGGGTTACGGCGCCTCCTTCCGAGGTCCCCCATGCGCGCCGTTCTGTCCCTGCTGATCCTCGCCGCCTGCTCCGGCTCGAGCGACGACGAGCTCCTCACCGTCGAAGGGGGCACCCTGGTCACCGGCACCACCGCGTCGGCCACGCCCCCCTGGCCCGACTGGGCCTTCACCCACTGGGTCTGGGAGGACGAGTCCACCCAGGCCTCGGCCACGGCCCTGGTCGACGGGTACCTGGCCCGCGACATCCCCGTGGGCGCCGTCATCATCGATAGCCCATGGGCCACCGGCTACAGCACCTTCGAGTGGGACACGGAGCGCTTCCCCGACCCCGAGGGCTTCGTCGACGACATGCACGCCAAGGGGGTGCGCGTCTTCGTGTGGACGGTGCCTGCCATCAACGTCGACGTGCAGCCGCTCTACGACGAGGCCGCCGAGGCCGGCTACTTCATGAAGGTCAACGCCGACGCCGAGGGGCCCGGGGTCATCGACTGGTGGAAGGGGCAAGGCTCCCTCATCGACTACTGGAACCCCGAAGCCGTGGCCTGGTGGCACGAGCTCCTCGACAAGACCCTCGCCACCGACATCGATGGCTGGAAGTGCGACGGCCTCGACTACAACGCCATTCGCATTCCCTACAGCCCGGGTGCGGGCCGCACCATCGACCGCCTCGAGTACAGCCACGCCTACTACCGGGACTTCCACGACTACACCCGGGAGCAGCTGGGCAAGGACCGCCTGAACACCCTGCGCCCCATCGACAACTACGGCGCGGGCATCGGCGGCGACGTCGCGGCCTTCGGGCCCGTCGACATCACCTGGGCCGGCTGGGTGGGCGACCAGGACGCCACCTTCGAGGGCCTCGTGGCTGCGCTCGACAACATGTACTGGTCCGCCGACTACGGCTACGTCGCGTTCGGCTCCGACATCGGCGGCTACCGGGCCAACGGCGAGGGCCCCCAGGGCCGCAGCAAGGAGGTCTTCCTTCGTTGGGCCCAGCAGGGCGCCTTCGTGCCGGTCATGGAGAACGGCGGCGGCGGCCGCCACGAGCCCTGGGCCTGGGACGAGGAGACGGTCGACATCTACCGCACCTACGTCGAGCTCCACATGGCGCTCCTCCCCTACCTCAACGAGCAGGGAGGCATCGCCTTCGCGGAGGGCCGCACCCTCACCCCCTTCGTGTCCCGGGACGACTACAGCTACTTCCTCGGTCCCGACCTGTTCGTGGCGCCCATGCTGGCGTCCGGCACCTCCCGCGTCGTGACGCTGCCCGAGGGGGACTGGGTGTGGCTGTTCGACGACGACGTCACTGGAAGCGAAGGCGACGTGCTGACCCTCGACGTGCCCCTGGACCGCTTCCCCGTCTTCGTGCGGAAGGGGCACCCCCTCCTCGCCACCCTCAGGGACGTCCTGTGATCCACACCGTCGACACCGAGTACACCGACCACCCGAACGTCGCGGCCGCCTTCGTGGTCGAGCACGACGACGGCGTCTACGTCTGCGAGACCAACACCACCTACGCGGTGCCCGCCATCCTGGCCGCGGTGAAGGGGGCGGGACGCACGCCCGAGCAGGTCACCCACGTCATCATCACCCACATCCACCTCGACCACGCCGGCGGCGCCTCGGCCCTGATGGCGGCCTGTCCCAACGCCACGCTGCTGGCCCATCCGCGGGCGGCTCCCCACGCCATCGACCCATCCCGCATCGTCGCGGGAGCCAGCGCGGTCTACGGCGAAGAGCGCTTCGCCGAGCTGTACGGCACCATCGGACCCATCGATGCCGAGCGGGTCCGGGCGATGGCCCACGACGAGACGGTCGAGGTCGGTGGGCACAGGCTCCGCTTCCTCCACACCCGGGGCCACGCCAACCACCACATGGTGGTCTTCGACGAGGCGGAGAACGCAGTGTTCACGGGCGACAGCTTCGGCATCGCCTACCCCGACGTGCAGCCCGAGGGCACGACGGCCGCGCGTCCGTCGGTGGTGTTCCCGTCGACGAGCCCGACGGACTTCGACGCCGATGCCGCACGGGCGAGCCTGAAGGCCATCGTGGGGACCGGCGCGACGGCCGCGTACCTCACCCACTTCGGTCGGGTGGAGAACCTCGACGAGGTCGCCCGTGTCCTCGACGGCCAGCTGGCCCGCTACGGGGAGCTGGTCGACCGACTCGACGACAGCGGGGCGGAGGGCGACGCGCTCCACAGCGAGGCCGCCCGGGTGGTCGACGGCTTCTTCGCCGAGCTCTTTCCGGAGCCCAGCGAGCTGCAGGCCACGCTGATCTCCCTCGACCGCGACCTCAACGGACAGGGGGTCGCCGTGGCGGTGGAGCGTCGCCGGTACCGGCGCGCGAAGGCGGCGAAGGCGTGAGGGTCGTGCTGCCGCTCCTGGCCGTGGCCTGCTACGGTCCGGGCGTCGAGCCGGCCGAGCAGCTCACCCTCGCCGACAGCTACGGCGACGTGCGGGGGTCCCTGGAGGTCGACGGCGAGGCCGTGTCCTTTGCCTCGGGGGTCGCCTACGGCAACTCCTTCTTCCACGGCGGCGACAACGTGTTGGTGTTCACCGAGTGGGGCGGCAGCCAGTGCGACGGCGACGGCCCGGTGGACTGGGAGGCGACCGAGGCCGGGTACGCCCTGGATGTCGCCTTCGACGACGAGGGCGGGGTGGAGGAGGAGCAGAGCACGCTGTGGCTGTGCGGGGCCACGAACGGGCGCATGGTCTGCGAGGGCGTGGCCTACCCGGACCTCGTCCTCGGCTTCACCGCCCTGAAGCTGGAGGCGGGGGAGCTGGCGACGGGGACGGTGGAGGTGTCGAAGGATGGCGTGGAGGGATCGCTGGACTTCTCGGTCACATTCTGTGGAGTGGAGTAGGAGTTGAGGGCCATGGCATCCATTCGCACCCTGCTGGGGGTGGCCGCTCTCACGACCCTGCTTGCTGCTGGCCTCCCTGGCTGCGGGGGACTGTTCAAGCTCGCGCGAAAGGGAAGCACGAAGGCTTCGCAGAAGGTCTCTCGGGGCGGCTGCCTGGGCCTCGGCGCACGCGGGGGGGCGAAGGGCTGGCACCTGGCCGAGGAGGCAACGCGAGGCGCGGTGCGTGTGTCCGACGAAGGCAAAGGCCTGCGCTTCACGCTGCATCGACCAGGCGGGACGGTGGAGTCCGTCGAGGACCTGGGCCAGCTGCCTGTGGACGAGACGTTCGACATCTTCCTCGACACCCCGCTCCTGGAACGCCTCGCAGACATCGAGCCCACGACGACCCAGCGACTCTGGTGGCTCGGCCGGGATGGCGTCGCTCGCGCGGTACGAATGGGCAGCGACGGAGCGGCACACGTCGCGGCCGCCACCACCCGGGACGGTCGACCACGCATGTGGGTCCGTGCCACCGAGGACCTCGTGGACCGCCTGCTGACCCTGTCGGAGGAGCCCGCCTGGTTCGACGAGATCGTGGTCATCGATCCGCAGTGCACCGAGGTGCCTGGAGCGCGGGTCGCGCGCGACACAGCGGACGCCCTTGCCGGCACCGAGGGACTCCTGCTGCTGGTGTCGGCGGGTGACCTGGCGCCCACGACCGTCGAGCTCGCGCGCATCGAGGGGCTCGACCTGCTGGCGTTGGCTTCGCTGCCGGTGTGCGGACCGGAGGGAGCGGTGGAGCCACCCGCCGCCGAGCTCCTGAGAGACGCCGGGCAGGCACGCACATGGGGCGAGGTCTGGTCCGTCGGGGCGACGTCGACCCGACCCGTCGTCGTCACCGACGTCACCCAGAGAGGAGACTGGCTCGCGATTCACTCGCCGTCTCGGGCCGCGAGCGTCATGGTCGCCGAGCCCTCGGTGCCCCCGATCTTGTGGGTGGCGCTGGCCGGTGGCCTGGGGGGGCTGATGCTGGCACTTCCGCTGGTCTGGTGGCGGCAGCGGCGCTGAAGGCACCGCTACCCTTGCCGAGGGGTACGTCGTGGATGAGGCCGCGAGCTGCAGGCCTCCGTGAACCTCGCTGTGGCGCGTCCCGGCACGGCGACCGCGGGAGGCTTGTCGCTGCTTTGGCCGTGGCGGCAGAGGCATGTCGCCTCGTTGGCCGCCACCGGGAGCATGTCGCTGCTTTGGCCGTGTCGGTGGAGGCAAGTCGCCTCGTTGGCCGCTCGAGGCGCCACACCCGGCCATCCAGGCCGGATGCCCCCGAACAGGCGGCCAACCCCGCCACATGCTCCCCGACAGCCGGCCATCCAGGCCGGATGCTCCCCAACCGGCGGCCATTCTCGCCACATGCCCCGAAGTGGCCGGCCGGCCCAGCCCTTTTGCTCTGACACCCCTTGGCCATGTGCACGTCTACCGCGCGGTCGGCCCCCTCGTCCGCAGCAGCGGCCAGTGGCGGAGGCAAACCCGGTTTTCCCTCCAGAGCTGGCCCATGCACGAAGGTATCGTGCCCAGACTGGCCCAAGAGGTCAGGGACGACGGCAGGCTGAAACGATTCCCCCTTGGTTTTCACTCGTCCCGAGCAGCCGACGAGCCCTCGGCGGACCAATCAGGGGCCGAAACCTCCACGAGAGGACCAGACGGGCAGGGAAAACCTGGTTTCGTGACCGAGCTGACCACTCCACGTCGCCATCGCGCGCGAGGCGCGGCCCTTTCTGCCGCATGCTCCCCGACAGCCGGGCATCCAGGCCGGATGCCATCCAGGCCAGATGCCTCCCCAAGGGCGGCCATTCCTGCCGCATGCTCCCCGACAGCCGGGCATCCAGGCCGGACTCCTCAACCGGCGGCCATTCTCGCCACATGCCCGGCGGCCGCCGCCGGCCCAGCCCTCTTGCTCTGACACCCCCAACATCCCCTTCCACTGCCGTTTCACACCCCCTCCCCCACACGCCCACACCGCCCGGTGAACCTCCTGCATCCACCCCAGGAGGACCCATGACCACCACCCTGTTCCAGCTCGTCGGCGGGCGCTGGCCTGCCGAGCACCAAGGAAGCGCAGAGCGCCTCCAGATGGCCATCCGGGCCACCGGCGCCGCCGTCGTCCTCGCCGCAGGCTACGGCCTCGCCGCCGGCTCCACCGACCTCATGCTCGCCGCCGGAAACGCCTGGAAGGTACCGATGATCGTCGTGCTCTCCGGCCTCACCGCCCTCCCCGCCGGCCTGCTCGCCTTCAAGGTCCTCGGCGGAGAGTCCGGCGCCAGCAAGCTCGTCGTCTCCGCCGCCGCCGGCAACTTCACGGCCACCCTCGTGCTGGCCTCCCTCGCCCCCCTGGTCGCGCTCTACTACAACTCGACGGCCTTCTGGGGCGCCCCCCTGGCCATGGCCACCTGCGCCCTCGCCGTCACGGTCGGCCTGTTCAGCGCCGGACGCCTGATGCATCGGATGCAGGCCCGACCCGCACCCATCGACGAGGCCGAGACCACCGCCGTCGACCGCCCGCGCCGCCTCACCATGGCCATCCCGTTCGTGGTCCTCGCCACCACCCAGCTCCTCGCGCTGCTGCAGTTCACCTCCCTCGCCAGCCCCCTCCTCCCCGAGCAGACCTTCTTCGACAAGGGCGTCGACGCCCTGGTGGAGCTCCCGTGACCTGGCTGCTGGCCACGGCCCTCGCCGCAGGCATCCCGACGGAGAGCGCCATGCATCGGGGCACGGTCGCGGTCGATACCGTGCAGTGGGCGTCGACCTGGCGAAGCCAAGCCCGCTGCGTCGAGCTCGCAGCCCCCTTCGACCCACCCGCCCCCTACACCATCGAAGCGCGCAAGGGCCGCCCCTGGCTCTGCCGCCCGGACCACGTCGCCTGGAGCCTCCGCTACGAGCGCCCCTTCCCCAGTGACGAGCTGGACCTGCCCCTCCTCGCCCACCAGCTGCAGCGGATCGAGGTGAGCGGGGCCCACTTCGACTCCGACGACGGAGCCGTCACCAAGCACCTGAGGGTGTGGAGTGGCCCGGGCATCACCCGACGCGACCGCAAGCAGCTCGACCGCTCGCTCCCCCGCAGCCACGCCACGACCCGGATCTACGTGGAGCCCACGCCGGGCACGTCCCTCCAGGGGCGCCTGCGCCCGTCCGGAGCCCGCAGCGGCGCCGTCTATGGGGCCCTCGCAGCCTTCGTGACCCTGGGTGCGACCCTGGCCGGGGCCTACCGCCTGCTGGAGCGAGGGGCACGCCGCGAGCGCTTCGAGCGCTGGCTCCAGGACGGAGGGGCCGTCCCGGCGGACGAGAGGCAAGGGGACGCGGGTTAGCTCCGAGGAGCCGGAGTCCCCATGCCCCTCGTCGCCCTCGCGCTCCTCGTGCTCCTCGCCCCCGCCGAGGCGGGCCGAAAGAAGAAGAAGAAGCGCGCCGCTCCCGCACCGGTCGAGGAGCCTGTACCCGCGGGCTCCGTGGTCCTCCCCTGCCCCTACGCCCCCGACCGGAGCTTCACCTGGGACATGCGCTCCACCGGCTCCAACCCCGCCACCGGCACCGTCACGTTCACCGGTCGCGAAGGCCCCAGCGGCACCGTGCACGTCCGCATCGAGACCACGGTCGAGCGCCCAGCACACCTCTCCTCCTCCGTGGTCGACGAGGCGCTGGCACGACTCCCCACCGAGAGCGCCCCCATCGTCTCCTTCGAGCCGGCGACACGCGCCCTCACCGTCGTCAACCTGCCCGCCGTCCAGGCCGCCATCCAGCCAGCCCTCGAGGCCGTCCTGGCCGAGCGCTACGCCGACGCCGACCCCACGCGGCTGGCCTACACCCGTCAGCTCGCCCGCGACCCCGGCATGCTCGGCTCCGCGGTCCTCCAGGGGAAGGCCGTGCTGCTCCTCCACACCTGCGCAGAGGCCCCCGTCGACCAGAAGCTCGAGCAAGCGATCTACATGCCCGCGCCGGTCGGCGACGCGCCCCTCGACGCGCTCTCCACGTACCTGGTCCGGGTCGAGGGAGACCGCGTCGTCATCGAGGCCAGCGAGGCCAGCCTGCCGGGCGCCATGGGGGTCCTGGTCGACGGCATGGTCGCCCGGGATCTCCTCGACGCCGAGCTCGCCGACGACCTCCGGAACTTCCAGATGGCCTCCAGCGCCCGCACCGAGGTGACGCTGGCCGACGGCGTCGTGCGGACGTCGACCTCCACGATGACCCTGACCGGAGCCGAGGTAGGCGACTCCGACGACACGCGGATCTTCACCCTACGGGCCGACTGAGTCGCGCCCTCCCGGGGGCCGGTACCAACCCAGCCCGGCGGACACGACGAAGCTGTCGGTGGGGTTGTTCCACGCCCAGGCCGTGCCGTAGCCGCTCACCGACAGGGTGACGCCCCGCTCTCCGACGAAAGCCGCCGTTCCTCCCACCTTGAGCTGACCGACCCGCAGCGACGCGAAACCGTTGGGGCTCGACAGGTCCACCTCCTGGCCCAGGTCCGACCCCGACGGACGGAGGAGGAAGTCGACGACCGGCCCCACCGCCCACACCCCCGTGGGGGCCATCAGCGAGCCCATCCGCGCCACGATCTCGTCCCCCGGCACCTTGGGGGGCCCCTCGAGGGGCAGCCGATGCCAGTAGCCGACGTCGAGGTGGACCTTGTACCAGCTCGTGTCGCCCATGGTGGCGGTGCGCCCGGCGGACAGCACGGCACCGAGGTCCGTCTGCCCTTCGCCGAGGGCTGTCAGGCGCCCGCGGGCCTCGCTGACCCAGTCCGAGCTGCGGAGCCTCCCCGACACCGACACCGTCAGCGGTCTCAGCTGGGCCTCGTCCAGCAGCAGCCCCTTCACCGAGAGGCTGCCCGGCCCGAAGCCCTGGCTCAGGGCGCAGAAGTCGTCGGGCCGACCCGGCCGGGTGCAGGTGGCCGAGGCGGGGTCCAGGTGGCGACTCCGCACGGCTGAGACGGAGGCCTCGGCCTCCAGCTGGTCGGTGAGCCCCAGGGAGAGCACCCCCACCAGGCCGTTGGTCGCCACCCCTTCGTCGAGCCCGACCGGACCTCCCAGGGTGTCCACCGTGTCGAAGCGAACGTAGGTGGTCCCGACGTACACGTTGGACGCACCCGCCGGCAGCGCCCAGGGTCCGTCGCCCGCCGCTGCGAGGGTCGCGATCAGCCAGAACATCACTGCGTCGCCTCCATCTTCATGGTCCGCTTGCCGCCCATGCCGATGGTTCCCTGGAAGCGGCCCCCAGACACCATCCCCGACAGGGTCCAGTCGCCTCCCTTCTCGGCCAGATCTACCTTCCACCCCTCGCCCGAGGGCGCAGCACGCCCCGTGAGCTTCCGCATCTCGCTCCGAGCTCCGAGCTTCAGCTCGAGGTCGGCGGTCACGGCCGACTCGCCGCCCGACAGGCTGAGCACGAGGGGTCGACCGCTGGCTGCTCCCTGGAAGGTCCCACCCGGGAACACGGGCTCCGGCTCCGGCGCCACCGCCGCCACCGCCGGCTCCTCGACGACGGGCTCGTCCACCGGCTCCTCGACGGGCTCCTCACCGACGGGCTCCTCACCGACGGGCTCCGCCAGGACCGCCGCCTGCTCTTCCCCCACAGGCGCCGCGGCGGCGGGCCCCGGGACCGCGGCCACACCGTCCTCCGACGGCGCGGGCGGCTCGGCCTCGACCGCCTCGGGCACCTCCTCGGGCAGGTCATCGACCTCAGCGTCGTCGGCGGGGGGCGGCTCGACCCGCACCACGTCGACCGGCTCCTCCTCGGCGACCGCCGCCTCGACCCGCACCCCGTCGACCGGCTCCTCCTCGGCGACCGCCGCATCGACCTCGGCCGGGGGCCTGTCGTGGGACCAGGACATCATCACCGCCCCGAGCCCGACGCCCACCACCAGCGTGGCACCGGCGAGGAGGAGCCCCCCCGTGGTCAGCGCGGCCGCCCCCAGCCCCAGCCAGCGGACCGAGACCGTGTCGGTGGCCTCCCCAGCGGGTGGCCGGCCCGACGTGTGCAGCGCCACGGAGAGCGTGGGCTCCAGCTCCCCCAGGACCCGCACGAGTGCACGCTCGACGGCCTTTCCGTCCTGGGGCCGATCCTCGGGCTCCAGGGCGACCATCTGATCGTGCAGGGCCCGCAGGGCGTCCGGAACGTCGAGATCGTCGGGCAGCTTCGGTCGCTCGTGGGAGAGGTGCCTCGCCATCCAGGCCGCCGCGCTGCGGGCCTCGAAGGGGCGCTTTCCCGTCAGGAGCAGGTGGAGGATCAACCCCAGCGCGTACACATCCGAGGCAGGCTCCGCATGCCCCCGGAAGCCCTCGGGGGCCATGTAGGAGGGCGTGCCGAGGGCGATGCCGGTGCTGGTGATGTCGCTGTCCTCGACGTGGGCGATGCCGAAGTCCGCCAGCTTGGCCACCGGGTTGTCGTCCACCCCGTCGAGCAGGATGTTCGACGGCTTCACGTCGCGGTGCACCACGCCGATCGCGTGGGCAGCGCCGAGGGCACCGGCCACCTGAGCCAACAGGCGTACGGCCAGCGCGGTGGGCACCGACCCGCTGAGCCGCTGCAGGGTGGAGCCCTCGACGCACTCCATCACGACGTAGGGTCGCCCATCGCCGAGGGTGCCGGCGTCGTACACCTGCACCAGGTTGGGGTGGCGCAGTCGGGCCACGAGGCGCGCCTCCTGGAGCAAGCGCTCTACGGTCTCGTCGTCCCCGGCGTCCCGCAGCACCTTGACGGCCACGGAGCGGTCCAGGGGTACGTGGCGGGCGCGGTACACCACGGCCTGACCTCCCTTCGCCAGAGGTCGAACGTCGGCATAGTCCGGGTGCTCGAAGTTCACCGCACGACGCTAGCACGGTTCCCAGGGCGACAATCCAACGAACACCTCGACCTCCGCCTCGCCCCGCGACACCTCGGGCACACCGCCCGGCGCAACAAGCTCCCCGACCAGATCGATACACTCGCACCACCTCTCTCCGCGGCCTCGGAGCCTTCGTCCATGTCCGACCATGACCAGATCGTCATGCACCTTCGCCAGAGCGAAGAGCGTTTCCGCACGATCTGCGAGAACGCGCCGATCATGATCGACCAGTTCTCGGCCGACGGTCAGTGCCTCCTGTGGAACCAGGAGTGCGTGAAGCAGCTGGGCTACACCTTCGAGGAGATCGCCGCGTGCGACGACCCCCTCGCGCTCTGCTACCCGGACGTCCAGGAGCGGCAGCGGGTGCTCGAGGCCATCCGGCGAGCCGACGGCACCTTCCGCGAGTACCGCGTGCGAGCGAAGGACGGCAGCATCCGCGTCCAGATGTGGGCGGACTTCATCCTGCCGAACGGCCAGCCCATCTCGGTCGGCCACGACGTGACATCCCAGCGGGCCGTGGAGGACCAGCTTCGCCAGGCGCAGAAGATGGAGACCCTCGGTCAGCTCACCGGCGGCATGGCCCACGACTTCAACAACCTGCTCACCGTCATCCTCGCCAATGCCGAGCTCCTGATCGACCTCGGCCCCGAGCAGGCGGCACGGGGACCGATCCGGGAGATCCTGTCCGCTGCGACCCGTGGGGCCACCCTCGTCCAGAAGCTCCTGGCGGTCGGCCGCACCAACACCCTCGACGTCCAGCCCATCGAGCTGATCTCCCTGGTCCACGACCTGGCCCCCACCATGAGTCGGTTGCTGCCGGAGTCCATCCGGGTGCGGGTGGAGAGCGAGCCTTCCCTCCCCACCGTCTCCGCCGACAAGGGCGCGGTCGAGCAGATCCTCATCAACCTGATCACCAACGCACGGGACGCCCTGGGCCAACGGGGCACCCTCACCATCCGTATCGAGCCCTACTGGGTCGACGCCCAGGAGGCGAAGAGCCTGCAGTGCGGTCGCGGGGACCACGTGTGCATCGTGGTCGAGGACAACGGGGTGGGGATGGACGAGTCGGTACGCTCCCGCGTGTTCGAGCCCTTCTTCACCACCAAGGCCAACAGCGGCACCGGCCTCGGCATGCCGATGGTCTTCGGGCTCATGCAGCAGCAGGGAGGTGCCGTCTGGGTCGACAGCGAGCCCGACGATGGCACGCGGGTCCACCTGCTCTTTCCGGTGGCGAGCGCCAAGGGAGAACGGGCGGCCGCGCCACGACGAGCGTCCAAGAGGGTGCTGGTCGTCGAAGACGAAGGAAGCATCCGGGAGATCACCGTGACCATGCTCGACCGCAACGGCTACGCCGTCGACGCGGCCCCCGACGGTCGGCACGCCCTGGAGCTGCTCAGGGAGCAGGACTTCGACCTGGTGGTCTGCGACCTCATCATGCCGGGCATGGGCGGGCAGGAGCTGTACGGGGCCGTGCGAGAGGCGGGCAACGACGTCCCGTTCCTGTTCGTGACCGGCTTCGCCGACGAGCAGGTGCTGGCCGCCCTCGGCGACGTCCCGATGCTCCGCAAGCCCTTCCGGATGCGGCAGCTGATCGACACCATGGCAGAGGTCCTCGGCCCGTCCACCTAGAGCACCATGGACCGGCGTCCAGACCTCTGTGGCGCCGCGCCTCTCGGCCAGCGCGGCCCCATGGCTGCGAGCTGAAGCCCGCAGCCCGAGGCCCGAAGCCCCCGAGCAGACTCGGCGCTACGCGTGCAGCTGGGGCGGCCCATCCGGACCTCCGCACCCGGGCTATTCGGCGCCCTTCACGTGCTCGTCGAACCAGCGCAGCTGCTCCCACAGGACGTGCTCTACGCTCTGGCGGGCCTGGTAGCCGTGGTCCTCGTAGGGAAGCAGGACCATCCTCGCCGTGCCGCCCGAGCCCCGCACCCCCTCGAAGAAGACCTCCGACTGGAAGGTGAGGGTGCCGGGGTTGCTGTCGGCGTCGCCGTGGATGACCAGCACCGGCTCGTTCACTTGATCCGCGAAGAAGGTCGGGGACACCTGGATGTAGGTGTCCCGCGCCTCGAAGAGACTGCGCCGCTCCGACTGGTAGCCGAAGGGCTGGGTCGTCTTGTTGTAGGACCCGCTGCGGGCGATGCCGGCGGCGAACAGATCGGTGTGGGCGAGCAGGTTGGCCACCATCAGGCCCCCGTGGCTGTGGCCGATCACACCGATGCGCTCCGGATCGGCCACGCCGATCTCGATGGCCTTGGCGACCGCAGCCTCCGCGTCGTCGACCAGCTGCTCGACGAAGGTGTCGTAGACCGTCTCCGGGTCGCCGACCATCGGCATGGCGGTCCGATGGAGCACCGCGTAGCCGTCGAGGAGGAAGAACAGGTGGGACGGGCCCCGAAAGCGGTCGAAGTGTCGGGTGGAGCCCCGGACCTGCCCGGCCGTCGAGGCGTCGGAGTACTCGAGGGGGTAGGCGTACACAACGGTGGGGAGTGGCTCGCCCTCCTCGTAGCCCGGGGGAAGGTAGAGCTGGAAGGACAGCGGCACACCGTCTTCCCGCTCGTAGCGGACGATGCGCTTGTCGATCTGCCGTAGCTGCGGGGTCGGGTCCTCGAACCTTGTGATGGGCGTGCGCTCGTGGGCCCGGGTGGCCTCGCCTTCGGGGGCCTCCACCTCGTCACCGAGGGTGGCGACGTAGTAGTTGGGTACCTCCGTCGGGGACTCGGAGCGCATGATCAGCCGGTCCTCCCCCGCGAAGGACACGATGCGCTCGTAGCGCTCGGCGTCGGCCCGGAAGAGGCGCTGGGACCTGCCGGTGTCGAGGCTGCGGAGGTCGAGGAAGGGGCGATCCCCGTCGTCGGTGGCGCCGCTCCCTCGGAAGTACACCGAGCGACCCTCCTGCTTGAGGACCCAGCGGCCGTTGTCCAGGGGCTCGTACATGGGGTCGCCCGGGTCGTTGTACTGGTCGTCCTCGTTCAGGTCGAACCATGTGCGTGCCTTGCCGCTGTCGACGTCGAGGAGCCAGGTGGTGAGCCAGCGCTTCATCCGCTCCCGCTCGGTCAGCATCAGGGTGCCGTCGGCGGTCCAGCGCCCCTGCCAGCTCCACACCCGGTGCTGGGCCTTCCAGACCTCCTCGGCCGGCGCGTCGAAGGGAGCCCCCAGGCGCATCAGCCGGTCCCGGTGGTCCACCTCGGCCACCGGGTCGCCTCCGTCGAGGGCCTCGACCCAGAACAGCTCGTGGTCAGAGGTGCTGCGCCACGACACGCCGCGGGGCCCCTCCGGCACCCCGAGGATGGGCACCTCGTCGGCGAGGGGCAGCGAGGCGACCGAGGCCACGAGCTTGCCCTTCTTGTCCCAGACCTCCACCTCGCTGGCGAAGCGCCACCACGGCACCGCGTGGCTCCACGGTCCGACCAGCCGCTCCACCAGCAGGTACTTGCCACTCGGAGAGGGCGTGGCGGTGGTGAACACGGCGGGCTCCCCCAGGGGGGTGGACCTGCCCTTCTTCGGGTCGACGAGGAGGAGCTGAGAGGTGCCGTAGTAGCTGAACAGCTCGTCGTCGTGGGCCGTCACCAGCAGGTTGCGGGACTCGTAGGTGGAGCGTGCGATGTCCCCGTCGCCCTGCTGGACCATCGGGCCCGCCGGGATGGCCGGGGGCGGGGGCTCCTCACCGAAGCCGTCGGGCACCACCTGGACGAGGAGTCGCTTCTGGTCGGGCATCCAGCGGACCGTGGGGCCGAGCATCGGGGCGAGACGGACCCCGTCGACCCGGTCGAGGCCTCCCTCCACATCGCCGACCCACAGGCTCACCACGTCATCCTGCTCGACGGTCAGGGCGAAGCGCTCGCCGTCCGCCGTCCACGACACGTCGTGGAGCTCGGCACCATCGGGCAGCGGGAGCGGAACGGGGTCGCCACCGTCGACCGAGAGAATCCGTGGGGCGAGCCCTCCGGGATCGGCATGACGAAGACCCGTGCCAGGGGCGATGCGCACCCCCGCGAGCTCGTGCCATCCAGCCGCGTACACCTCGAGGTCCGGGTACGTGATCGGGTCGGCGAGGAGCAGGTGCTGGCCGGAGGGGGCCGTCCACACCCAGGGGAGCTGGGGGGCGTGGAGGACGTCGAGGACCTCCTGCTTCGGCTGCTGCCACTCGGTGGCGAGGGCGGGAGCGGCGAGGAGCAGCAGAGCGACGAGCACGGGACCTCCGGGGCGACGGTCCAGCATGATGCCAGAACCCTCGCCGCGGGCAAGGAGACGGGCCGACGGGTCAGCCTGCGTCCGTCTGGGCGAGGGGGGCGGGCCAGCGGAGGACGGCACCCACGCGGTTCAGCTCGCCGCGTTCCACCCGACGGACCTGTCCGCCGAACGCGACCACGTCGCAGACGGTGCCAGAGTCGATGTCGTCGTCTTCGGGCAGGAGCAGCAGCGAGACACCGCCCGAGCGCGCCATGGAGGCGATGAGCGCTGGGTCGTCGCTCCGCTCGGCCGCCTCGGACCAGATGTCGTGGGGCTGCCCCTGGTCCTCCGAGGCCGGCAGGCGCTCACGGGCCAGGTCGACGAGCTCGAGGGGGCGGAGGTCTCCCGGGTTGTGGTCCACCCGGGTCACCACGTTCAGCTCGCTCATGCGGGCGAAGGTCCCGATCCAGGGCTCGTTGCCGACGAGCACGACCGGGACCTCCTTGCCGACCGCCTGGACGAGGGGGCCCGAGAGGTCGCGGAAGTAGATCTCGGCGTCGTTCTTGCGGCGGTCCTCGTGACCGAAGCCCTGGGGATGCACGTCGGTCGCCCCCGACGGTCCCCCGGTGTGGTGGCCGTGGCTGGATCCGCCGGGCACAGGGTCCACCACGACGCGGGTTGCATCCTCCAGGGACGAGGGCCCGTCGACGTCGATGGGCGAGACCTGGTCCCCGGCGACCTCGTAGGCCGACCAGCCGCCCAGCTGCAGGGCCACGACCACGAAGCGGTCCTCGTCGGCCATGGTGGCGATGGGGGTGATGTGGAAGCGCTCACCCCGCTGGACGTGTCGGTCCACCTCCTGCGTCAGCCAGGTGCCCATCATCACGCCATCGTCGGACGCAAACAGCGCAAGGGCCGGACAGGACTTGTCCCATGTGGACAGGTCGTCGAGGAGCGGCTGCACCTCCTTCGCCAGCCGTGCGCCGAGCTCGGGGGCCTCCCTCCTCGCCTCCTGCAGGCAGGAGCGGAGCTGCACACGGTTGTACTGGTCGTTGCCGAGGGTCAGGGGAACGTAGACGCTGAGGCCCGGCCCATGGTGGGCCGAGAGCTTGCGCAGGTCGTCATGCTCGAGGTCGTGGGGGAGCGTCTGTGCATCCATGAGGTTCCTCCATGGTGGTGGTCGTGGATGTTGGTTCCATGGCTCGGAGCGGGGAGACCCCAAGTGCCCGACGGCGTCTCCTTCCCGCGCCCGCGCCACGGCCCACGGCCCCGTCCGCGCGGATGCCACCTGAGCCACGCTGAGCCGCCCCTCCGCGAGATACCCCTCCCGCCGTGATTCGCCTCGACCAGCTCCGAAAGGCCTACCGCACCGGCAGCCAGACCATCCCGGTGCTCAAGGGCATCGATCTGACCATCGAGCAGGGCGAGCTGGTGGCCATCATGGGGAGCTCGGGCTCCGGGAAGTCCACCCTCCTCAACGTGCTCGGCATCCTCGACGGCTACGACGAGGGCTCCTACACCCTCGCCGGCGAGCTGGTGAAGGACCTCACCGAGGCCCGGGCGGCCCAGCTCCGCAACCAGGCCATCGGCTTCGTCTTCCAGTCCTTCCACCTCCTCCCCTTCAAGTCGGCCCTGGAGAACGTGGCGCTCCCCCTCACCTACCGCTCCGTCTCCCGTCGCGAGCGCATGGAGCGAGCCATGGAGGGCCTCGAGCGGGTCGGCCTCTCGGACCGCGCCGACCACCTCCCCAACCAGCTCTCCGGCGGGCAGAAGCAGCGGGTCGCCATCGCCCGTGCCCTGGTCACCCGCCCCCACGTCGTCCTGGCCGACGAGCCCACCGGTGCCCTGGACTCCACCACGAGCAAGGAGGTCATGGACCTGCTCCTCGAGGTGCACCGCAACGGCAACACGATGGTCATCGTGACCCACGAGCCCGACATCGCGGCCCGGTGCCAGCGCACCATCCACCTCAAGGACGGCCTCATCGACGCCGACGTGCGCGCGTGAGCGCCCCGGTCGCCCCTCCCGGCTTCCTGCCGGACTGGGTGGTCGACCTCCTCGACGACGTCGTACGCCACCCGCTCCGCTCGGCCCTCACGAGCATCAGCGTCGCCTGGGGCACCTTCATGCTGGTGGTGCTGCTGGGGCTCGGCGAGGGTCTGCAGAACGCCGTCCGACACCAGTTCCGCGACGACGCCACCAACTCCGTCTGGCTGTACAAGGGCCAGACCTCCATCCCCTACGGCGGCTACCCCCTGGGACGACGCATCGTGTTCGACGACGACGACATCGCGGCCATCGACACCATCCCCGAGGTCGACAAGCTCACCGGCCGCTTCTACGCCCCTGGGCGCGACCTCGTCCTCGCCCATGCCGACCGCAAGGCAGCGTTCGGGGTGCGGGCCGTTCATCCCGACCACCGCTTCCTGGAGAACACCCAGATGGTGTCGGGCCGCTACCTCGACCCCCTGGACCTCGACGAGAAGCGGAAGGTCATCGTCATCGGCCGCGAGATCGCCCGCTTCCTCTTCGGCGACCGACCCCACGACCGCATCCTCGGCACCTGGATCGAGGTTGCCGGCAACCCCTTCCAGATCATCGGCGTGTTCACCGACGCCGGTGGCGAGGGGGAGGAGAGCGAGGCCTACCTGCCGATCACCACCGCCCGCACGGTGTTCAACGGGGGCGACCGCATCGACCAGATCATGTTCACGGTCGACGAAGGGGCCACGCTGGAGGAGGTGGAGGCCCTCACCACCGAGGTCCACGCCCACATCGCCAAGGCCCACCACATCCACCCCGACGACCGGAAGGCCCTGCGGGTCCGCAACAACGTCGAGCGCTTCCAGAAGCTCTCCAGCGTGTTCGACCGCCTCGCCAACTTCGTGTGGGTCGTGGGCATCGGGACCGTGCTCGCCGGCATCGTCGGGGTGTCCAACATCATGCTGGTCAGCGTGAAGGAGCGGACCGTGGAGATCGGCCTGCGGAAGGCCCTCGGGGAGACGCCCCGCTCCCTGGTGATCCGCGTGGTTCGCGAGGCCGTGCTCCTCACCGCCGTGTCCGGCTACGCCGGCGTCGTCGCGGGGGTCCTGGCCGTGGAGGCCATCGACACGCTGGTCCCCGCCAACGAGACCCTCCGCAACCCCACCGTCGAGCTCGACGTCGCCCTGTTCGCCACCGTCCTGCTCACCCTGGCGGGGGCGGCCGCGGGCTTCGTGCCGGCCTGGCGCGCCGCCTCGGTCAAGCCCATCGTCGCGCTGAGGGGAGACGCCTGACGCTCCGGGTCAGGATGTGCGCCCTGGGCGCTCACGACGGGCGACGCACGATCCACCCACCCCGCTCCACGAACCAACCTGCCCTTTGGAGGCGTCGGGGTTGGCCCGGCCCCTGCACCGTGGGAGGCACACCAGACCTGGAGCGCTCCATGTTGTTGTCGACCCTACTCGCACTGTCCGCCCACGCCGCCGACGAGGCCGCCGCCGCCCGCGCCGAGGTGACCGCGACCTCTTCCCCCACCGCCGAGCTCGCCGGTGAGGTGTGCTTCAGCACGCGGGACTGCCGCCCCTACACCCTCGAGCTCGACGAGGACGGAACCTTCGCCGACTCCCTCTCCCGTAGAGGCACGTGGCAGCCTCGCGGCACCGGCAAGACCGTCGACCTGCAGCTCTCGTTCACGAGCGGCGACGACGTGGTGCTCGGGGGCGTCGGCGAGCCCGACTGCTGGGCCGACCCGGGCCCGAGCATCAACCCGGCCATCGGCCAGATCAACGTCTGCACCGTCGTGCCGCACACGGAGCACAACTTCGACGACCGGGCCTGCGGGGCCTCCGGCACGATCAACGTCGTCGCACCCTACCCCCAGGAGGATGGCCACTGGTCCGCCGGGCGGGTGACGCCGACCGTGCCGATGTGGGTCACGAGCGTGGAGTACCACCTCAACCACACCACGGAGGATGTCGACGTGAACTGTGGGCAGGTCGCCCACAGCTACCAGGTGTTCCTCGGCTCCGCCGGGGCACCGCCGGACGCCACCCCCACGCCCATCGCCTCTGGCTTCGTGTCCGTCGCCGAGCTCGGTGGGATCAACTCCCACATCGAGATCGACCTGGAAGAGTCGGTCTACCTGACCCCCGCCGACAGCCTGTTCGTGAGCGTCGAGATGCTCTGGGACGGGGATGAGCAAGTGTGCCAGTTCACCTGCCCTGCGACCTTCGAGCCGGGCCTCGGCTACTGGTCCTACGCGACGAGCACGCCCTACGCCTGGCAGGACCTGTTCCTGGACGACGTGAGCGTGCCGATCGTCACCGCCTACGGGCTGCGCCTCTGGCCATAGGCTCCGAGCCGGGCCCGTAGGACGCGAGGCCCTCGCCTTCGTCCGACGCCGAGAACGTCGGCAGGCACCGCGCGCCCTCGACGTCACGACGATAGGGGCGTGCATGGACCTCGAGCTGCAGCGCAACGGCACGACGCTGTTCATGGGCATCGTCGCGCCGCGGGGAGACGCCTGATGCGGCTGTTCGACCCCGAGCTGTGGGCAGAGATCGGCCAGGTGGCCTGGCGGAACCCCCTCCGCACCGGCCTGACGGCCCTGGGGGTGTTCTGGGGCACCCTGATGCTGGTGCTCATGCTCGGCTTCGGCCAGGGGCTCGAGCAGGGCGTGCTCCGCAGCATGGAAGGGTCCGCCCCCAACGCCGTCTACGTGTGGGGCCGTCGGACGGCCCTCCCCTACCGGGGCGAGAAGCCGGGGAAGCCCGTGCGGTTCCGCATCGGCGATACCGCGGCCTTGGAGCAGCTGCCCGGCGTGGAGCTGGTCACGCCGCGGCAGCAGATCGGCGGCTATCGGGGGGGGGCCGTGATCAGCCACGCCGAGAACAGCGGCACCTTCCAGCTCCAAGGGGACACCCACCGCTACGGCCGCATCATGAACGTCGTCTACGACGCGGGACGCTTCATCGACCCCCTCGACGACCTCGAGGGCCGCAAGGTCGCCGTCATCGGCCGGGAGGTCGCCCGCACCCTCTTCCCCGACGAAGAGCCCCTGGGGCAGTGGATCGAGGTCCAGGGCGTGTCCTTCCGGGTCGTCGGCGTCTTCCACGCGGCCGTGGCCAGCGACGACGGCGACCGCCTCGAGAGCACCGTGCACGTCCCCCTCGAGACCTTCCGGAGGGTCTTCCACACCGGCGACGAGGTCCGGTGGTTCGCCCTGCTGGCCGCCGAGGGGGTCGACGCCGCCGTCGTGGACCGCCAGGTCAAGTCCACGCTCGGGCGACTCCACGGGGTGCACCCCGACGACACCCAGGCCATGGGCTCGTACAACAAAGCCGCCGAGTACGCCCGACTCCAGAACCTGTTCGCCGGCATCCGCTGGCTGGTGTGGGTCGTCGGGACCGCGACCCTGGCCAGCGGCGTGATCGGCGTGTCCAACATCCTCCTCATCGTCGTCCGGGAGCGGACCAGCGAGATCGGGCTGCGGCGGGCACTGGGGGCCACCCCGTCGAGCATCGTCGGCATGATCGTCGGAGAAGCGGTGGTGCTCACGGGCGTGTCGGGCATCGTGGGGGTGCTGACCGGCACGGTGCTCATCGAGGTGGCCGCGATGAGCATCGGCCCCGACAACCCCGACTACGGCCAGCCGGGCATCGACGTGGGGGTGGTGCTGGTGGCGTCGCTGGTGTTGGTGGTGGCCGGGGCCGTGGCAGGCCTGATGCCGGCACGACGGGCGCTGGCGATCGAGCCGGTGACGGCCCTGCGGACCGAGTAGGCCGTCAGGCGGGCGTTCGGGTCGGCACCCGGAGCGTGAAGAGCGCCCGCCCCTCCCCGGCCTCGGCCTCGAGGGACCCACCGAGCCGGGTGATCAGCGTGCGGGCCAGCGCCAGCCCTACCCCCGTGTCGCCTCCGGCGTCGGCGCTCGGGTCCAGCGCGAAGGGCTCGAGCCGGGCCTCCAGGGCCCCCTGGCTGCCCCAGCTGCCAGGAACGGCGAAGCGAAGCCGCAGCTCCCCCTCCGCCAGGGCCGCCTCGACGTCCGTGGCGCCCTGGTCCATGAGACAGGTGATGGCCCGCTCCACGAACCAGGGGTCGGTCCTCACCAACCCGATGTCGGGGAGCGCGTCGCCGACGGGGAGCTCGGCCAGCATCTCGCGGCCGTCCACCTCCTGCAGCGACACCGGAAGCTGGCCGGCGTTGGCCTTGGCGAGGTCCAGCACCTCGTCGACGATGCGGAGGAGGTGGGTGGAGGAGCCGTGGATTCGCGCCAGGTCCCTCGCCCGCACGTCCTCCGGGCCCAGCTCGTCCTGCAGTAGCTCGGTGTACCCGATGATGGCGCCGAGGGGCGTCCTCAGCTCGTGGCTCATGGCCGCAAGGAAGCGGTCCTTCGCCGCCGACGCCGACCGCGCCGCACGGGCCATCTCGTGGAACTGCGCCTGCAGCGCCTCCCGGTCGAAGGCGGCCTGTCCGAGGAGCTGGGCCTCACGGGCAGCCTGGCGCTCCACCAGGAGCACCAGGGCCGTCGTCCCGATCGCGACGACGCCGACGTCGATGGTGATCAGCGACCAGCTCGCAGGATCCGCCCCTTCGAGCCAGCGCAGGCCTCGCGCCACCGCGAAGGCCGCGAGGCACAGGGCGAGCCCCCGCCCCAGGAACGCTCGTGGCGCAACGAGGGCGATGAGGGGTGGCAGGGCGATGGGGTACAGCACCGCGACATCACCGGCCTCGGTGAGGTGAAGGATCCAGCTCGCGCCCACCGCCGCCACGCTGACCGTCCACAGCGCCACCATGGGTCGTCCCCAGCGGGCGAGGAGCGCCGCAGCACAGCTGCCGGCAGCGGCAAGGAGCGCCGGGAGGGTCCCCGCGTCGGTCGGGGCGACCACCTCCCACACGAACAGCAGAGCCGCAGTCCCCAGCGCCAGCAGCATCACCCGCTGGAACCACACCGTGCGGACCTCCAGCCGCTCCGCCTCGATGGCCGCAAACGCCTCGAGGACCCGACGGCGCTGGCCCGAGGGGGTGACCTCCGCGGCCTCGGCCGCCCCCGCAGGTGCCTCGCGCGGCAACACCACGCGGAACGTCGACCCCTTGCCGAGCTCGGACTCCACGGCGATGGAGCCGCCGAGTACCTCCACGAACTGCACGCAGAGCGCCAGCCCGAGCCCCGTGCCGCGGTGGTCCACGCCCCCCGCCTGGGTGAACGGGCGAAACAGATCGTCGAGGGCCTCGGGAGCGATGCCGATTCCGGTGTCAGAGACCTCGATCCACACCGTGTCCGCGTCGCCGGAGAGCCCCACGGTGATGGTGCCACGGTGGGTGAACTTGCAGGCGTTGGAGAGCAGGTTGAGCAGGACCTGGCGCACCTTCCCGGGGTCGCTGACGAGCCCACCCACCGCCTCCGCGCCCACCACGACGACGCGGCAGCCTCCGGCCCGCGCCAGGGGCTCCACGGTGGACACCGCCTCGTCGACCAGCTTGGCCAGGTCGATGGAGACCACCTCCAGCTCCAGGCGACCGGACTCCACCTTGGAGACGTCCAACACCTCGTCGACCTGGGAGAGGAGGAGGTCGCTGGCGGAGATGATGCGCCCGAGGTCCTCGGCGATGGAGTCGTCGTCGCCCTCCCCGTCCTCCAACACGAGCTCTGCGTAGCCACGCACGGCGTTCAGCGGGGTGCGCAGCTGGTGACTCATCGCAGCGAGAAAGCGGCTCTTCGCGGCGCTGCCGGACAGGGCCTGGTCGGCCTCCACCTGGGCCTTCGCCCGCAGCTCCTCCCCCCGCCGAACCGCTTGGTCGAGGAGGCTCCGCGCCCGCTCGTCGCGGTGGATCACCCACAGCATCAGGACGGTCCACAGCAGCAAGATGGCAGCCACGTGGCCGTTGACATGGAGCCAGTGGCTCTCCTCCACGATGCCCGACGCCAGGCGGAGGACCCGCATCACCACCACGGCGACCAGCATCGTCACCATCACGACGCCGGTGCGGCGGAGCACCACGACGGCCAGCAGGGCGACGGGCGCTGCGTAGAGGGGCGCCAGCTCCGAGTGGGCCTCGTGTACGTGGGCCTCGGTCATCACCGCGAACGTGACGAGGCAGGTCACCAGCAGGGAGCCAGGGAGGCGATCGGTGCGGGCCAGGAACAGCCCCAGCGCGCCGCAGGTCGCGGTCGCGAAGCTGAGAGCGGCCCGCGGCAGGTTCGGATCCGACAGGAACACGAGCCCCCCGAGGCTCCCCCCGCCCAGCATCAGACACGCGGCCACCGTGAGCAGCCGCTTGGCGAAGGAATGCCGCTCCTGCTCGATGTCCATGGTTCTCCGGAAGCCCAGAGCGTAACCGGAACACTCCGCCACGATCCTCGCTCGCCACGTCTCGGAGCCGGGCGCCCGCTCAGCCCCCGAGCGGACCGTAGCGGGCCTCGACAGCCTGCAGGCGCGCCGCGTCGAAGTCCTCGTCCTGCCCCGCCAGGTCGTCTTGCTCGAGGGGGTCTGCCCGTACGTCGTACACCTCGACAGCCCCTGTTCCTTCGTGGCGAATCACCTTGTACCGCCCGTCGAACGAGCCCCGCAGCTGCCCCTGACGGCGCGTCTCGGTGAGCACGAGTCGGTCCGCATCGACCCGAGGACACCCGCTCGGTCCCAGCAGCGACGTCCCCTCGAAGGTGTAGGGCACCGCCACGTCGAGCAGCTGGAGCACCGACGGCGCCACGTCGATCAGGCCCACGTTCGCCGGGATCCGGCCCGGAGGGCAGCCCGGTACCTTCAGCATCAGCGGCACGTGCACGAGCTCGTCGTACAGCGTGCGGGTGTGGCGCGAGCCGCCGTGGTCCCCGAACTCCTCGCCGTGGTCCGCGTGGAACACCACCAGCACGTCGTCGACGGCGTCGATCGCAGCGAGCAGACGGCCCAGCTCGGCGTCGCTGTGGGCGATCTCGCCGTCGTAGACGTCGCTCTCCGCGCTCCCGAAGTCGTGGGCCTCGTGGGGCAGGTAGTGGAAGTGCGGGTCGTAGTAGTGGACCCACAGGAAGAAGGGCGCGTCGTCCTCCACCAGGCGATCGAAGGACGCGACGGCCTGGTCCGTGAGGGCGGTCGACGTCTCGACGTTGTGAGGGTTGCCGCCCTGTTCCTTCCAGCTGGAGGGGTCGTAGGTGTCGAAGCCCAGGTGGAAGGTGTTCGACGCGGCGTCGAGGGCGAAGGAGCCCACGTGGGCCACGGTGGCGAAGCCCGCCTCCTGGAGGACCAGGGCGACCGTGGGCTGCTCCGGATCCAGCGCCGTGTTCCACTGGGTGACCCCGTGGACGTCCGGGAGCGTCGAGGTGAACACCGACGCCATGCTGGGCTTCGTCCACGGCGCGTGGCTCGTCGCCCGATCGAAGACGGTCGCCGACGCCCCCCAGGCCTCGAGGGCCGGCGTGGTCGAGCGGTCGTAGCCGTAGGGGGTGAGGCGGTCGGCCCGGGTGGTGTCGATGCTGATCCACACGACCCGCTGGAGGTCCTCGCGGGCGACCGCGGTCTCCGGCTCGGGCACCGGCACCGTGACCGACGTCGCTTCGGGCTCGGAGGTGCACGCCGGGAGCAGCGCCAGTAGGGAGAGGACCATGTGGACCCCTACTCCGAGCGCCGAGCTCGGGACAGCGTCCGCGCCCAACCATGCATGGAGACATCCCCCCCATCGCCCGGATACCCCAGCTCCGAGGACCCACACATGCTGCTGATGATCCCCGGCCCCATCGAGCTCTCCCCCGCCGTGAAGGCCGCCGCCCAGGACGTCCCCTCCCACGTCGCCCCGGACTTCATCGACGCCTTCGGCCGCGTCCTCGGCGGCATGCGCGCCGTGTGGCGAGCCCCGGACGGCGCCCAGCCCTTCGTCCTCGCCGGCAGCGGAACCCTCGCGATGGAGGTGGCCGCCGTCAACCTCATCGCCCCCGACGACCCCGTCCTCGTCGTCGACACCGGCTATTTCTCCGCCCGCATGGCCCTGATGCTGGAGCGCCGCGGGGCCCTCGTCCGCCGCGTCCCCGCCGAGCCGGGCCACACCGTGCCCCCCGAGGCCGTCGCCGCCGCCCTGCAGGCCGCCCCCGCCAAGGCCGTGTTCATCACCCACGTCGACACCAGCACCGGCGTGCGCGCCGACGTGGCCGCCATCGCCAAGATCGCCAAGGCCCACGGCTCCCTGGTGGTGGTCGACGGCGTCTGCGCCACCGTCGGGGAGCGCCTCGACCAGTCCGCCGACGAGGTCGACGTGTACCTGACGGCCTCCCAGAAGGCCATCGGGGCCCCTCCCGGACTCGCCATGCTGGTGGCCTCCCCGGCGGCCCTCGCAGCGCGCGCCGCCCTCTCCACGCCCCCTCCGCTGTCCATGGACTTCGACAGCTGGCGTCCGATCATGGAGGCCTACGAGGACGGCCGGCCCAGCTACTTCGGCACCCCCGCCACCTCCCTCGTCCTCGCCGCCGACGCCGCCATCGCCGAGATCGGCGACGTCGAGAGCGCCTGGACCCGCCACCAGGCTGTCGCCGATCGGATGCGTGCAGCGTGGACGCACCTCGGGCTCTCCCTGCTCCCGGCCCGGGAGGACCTCGCCGCCAACACCCTGTCCGCCATCCACTACCCCGACGGCGTCGACGCCTCGTTCCTGGGCGGGGTCAAGGAGCGCGGGGTCGTGGTGGCCGGCGGCCTGCACCCGCTGCTGAAGGACTCCTACTTCCGGGTGGGCCACATGGGCTGGGTCACCACCCAGCCGCAGCTCCTCGCCCAGACGGTCCGCGCCATCGGCGAGGCCCTCTACGACGCGGGCCACACCGGCGACATCGCCGCCGCCGTGAGCGCGGTCCAGTGAAGTTCGTCCGCCCCATCGTCGACGGCGTCGGCGGGCTGGGCCGCAGCGTCGCCGACCTGGCCCGTCTCCAGCAGGTCGCCCGCATCCTCGTGCGCCACGGCTTCGGCTCCATCCTCACGGGCATCGACCTGCCGGGACTCCCCAGCGGCGGCGCCAACGAGGAGGCCACCCCCGAGCGGGTCACACGGGCGCTGACCGAGCTCGGTCCCACCTTCGTCAAGCTCGGCCAGGTCCTCTCGACCCGCAACGACGTCCTCCCCGACGCCTACTGCGAGGCCTTCGCACGCCTCCAGGACGACGTGGGCCCCCTCCCCTTCGTCGAGATCGAGGCGGTGCTCGACGACGCCCTCGCCGAGGACTGGCGGGAGCACATCGAGCTCGACCCCGAGCCTCTGGCCACCGCCAGCATCGCTCAGGTCCACCAGGGAACCCTCTCCGACGGCACCCGCGTCGTGCTCAAGGTGCAGCGCCCCGGCATCGCCAAGACCATTCGGGCCGACCTGAACATCCTCGACTTCCTCGCCCGCCGCATGCTCGCCGAGTACCCCGAGACGAGGAGCTTCGACCCCCTCGGCATGCTCGGAGAGTTCGACCGCTCCATCTCCGCCGAGCTCGACTTCGAGGTCGAGGCCGGCCACATGCGCCAGTTCCAGAAGAACTTCGCCGGCGACCCCGAGGTGGTCATCCCCGAGGTCTATGGCCACCTGTCCGCCGACCGGGTGCTCTGCATGGCCTTCCTCGACGGCGTGAAGATGCGCCACGCACGGGCCGCCGGCTGCGACATGAAGGTGGTCGGCGACCGCTACCTCCGCGTCGCCTACGACATGCTCTTCGTCCACGGCCTGTTCCACGGCGACCTGCACCCGGGCAACGTCATCGTGCTCGAGGGTGAGGTCATCGGCCTCATCGACTTCGGCATGGTGGGCCGGCTCACCCAGGAGATGCGCAACAACGTGATCTCCATCATGTTCGCTCTGCAGCGAGGCGACTACCGCACCATCGCCCGGCTCTTCTACGAGATCGCGCTGAAGGACGAGCGCCTCGACTACCAGGCCGTCGAGCGCGAGACCATCGAGGTGATGGAAGAGCACTGGTCCGGCGACAGCGTGGCCGACATGAACATGGGGGCCTTCGTGATGTCCCTGGCCCAGCGGGCAGCGCGCCAGGGCTGCCGCATCCCCAGCAGCTACACCATGCTGTTCAAGGGCATCATGACCAGCGAGGGCCTCTCGAAGAACCTCATCGAGGAGGTCGACCCCATCGCCGCCATCCGCCCGTACTTCGAGCGGATGGTCGCCGAGCGATTCAGCCGCGACGAGCTGGAGAAGGAGGGCTTCTACCTCGCCTTCACCATGCAGAGCCTGTTCTCCAGGCTGCCGGTCACCCTGGGCCAGCTCCTCGACGACATCGACGCCCAGCGTCTCCGCCTGTCGATCCGCAACATCGCCGACCCCGACGAGCTCCGGGCCGCCGACCTGCGGACCAACCGCGCCGTGCTCGGCGGCTTCGCCATGACCAGCGCGGTGTGCGGCACCCTTGCCCTGGGCCTGCCGGTCGCGTGGCCCCTGGGCTTGCTCGTGGCGGCCGCCTTCTACGGGGTGATGCTCGTCCTCTCGATCTACGTGCTCTGGGCCGTCCTCCGCTCGGGAGGCTGAAGGCCCAGAGGGGGCCTACGGCAGCTCGAAGCTCGGGTCGTCGAGGTCGTACTCCTGGTGGGGAGCACTGTCGTGGAGGGTGGCGCTGTAGCCGTCGCCGTAGAAGACCGTGACCGACTCCTGGCCCGTCGACGGGTCGAGGTTGATCCACCCTCCGATCGGCTGGCTCGACGTCCGCATGACCGTGCCCTTGACGGACCCGTTGTCGGCGTCCCGCATCTCGTAGACGAAGGAACCCAGATGGTGGAACTCGAGGCTCGGAAACGGCGCGTCGACGAAGATGAAGTCCGGGTCGTTGAGCGAGACGGTCTCCCCGAGGGTCACGAACGTGAAGGGGTCGTTGCCAGCCGACACGCTCACCGAGTCCTTGCGCCCGTTCCCGTTGGTGTCGTGCGTAGAGAAGTGGTGGGTGAACTCCACTTCCCACCAGCTGTCCTGACCGGTCGGGATGTAGGTCGACCGGCCACTCACGTCGTCGACCATGGCGTGGACGTGCCCGGTGAAGGAGTCTCGGGCCTTGATGCCCACCCCCGACACCGCCAGGTCCAGGTCCATGCAGCTGTTTCCTGTCTCTGCGTTCGCAGCGTCGACGACGTAGCCGTTCGTGCCGGTGAACGAACGAACGAACGACGAGTAGGACCCCCCATTCGTGATGGCGGCCGTCTTCGCCGCACAGGCGCACAGGAGCGCACCGGGGGAGGTCGGACTCGACGTGGAGCAGTCCTCCACTGTGTAGAAGCCACTGGGGGCGGCCAGCGCGGAGCTGGGGGTGAGGCATGCCAGGGCGGTGAGGTAGGCGATCGATCGTGTCATGGGGGGTGTCCTCGGTGTGTGGCCGTAGCACGACGGGGGCGGCCGATCTGTCTCACCTGGATCGCGATTTCGTGGTCCAGGTGGTCGCCTCGCTCGGGCTCGCCTCCTCAGCCGACCCGTCTCACCACCCGGAAGGCGAGGGACGAGAACCGGGCATGCTCCGAGTGCTTCTCCGGCACGTGGTGGGCGAGGCGGCAGCCGGTCACCCCCTGGCCGACGAATCCCCCACAGCGCCAGCGCCGGCCGTCGTCTCCGACCACCCAGTCGGCGACATTCCCGGCGAGGCCTCGCACGCCGAAGGGCGACGAATCCTCGGGATGCTCGTCCACCACGACGAGCCGGAGCCGCTCTTCGGTCTCCCGCATGCGGCACCAGGTCGGGTCGAAGGCATCTCCCCACGGGTAGAGACGTCGATCCGACCCCCGACCGGCCCGCACCCACTGATCCGGCGTCGGAAGGGCCGCGCCGGCGTCCGACGCGTAGGCCATGGCCTGCGACACCGTCAGCGACACCATCGGGGCCCGAGGAGAGGTCGGAATGCTCTCCCACCCCGGCTTGTCGTTGCGCATGGACTGGAACCGCCCCTCGGGCGTGCGCTGCAGCACGGCCTCCTCGGAGTCCGGAACGGTGGGCTGGTTGGCCTCCGCCTCCTCGATCCGGCCATCGTCGAGGAGGCGATTCAACCACCCGCCGTACGCCCCCACGGTGACCGGGAAGCGCCCGATGACGAACCCATCCGACCAGCGGCGCTCGAAGGGGGGCAGCGCGCCAAGGGTCCCGTCGTCGCCCCACCAGAACCAGCCGGCCGGTACGTAGGCTTCCTCGGCAGAGAGGTCGCCGGTGCGGGGCACCCAGATGGGATGAGGGTCCGTGCCGCCCGGTGGCACCCCGTGCCAGTGTTCCTGACGCTCGATGTGCACCGGGTAGCTCACCACTTCGTGCCCCGGCCGATGCAGGGTGAGGAGGTAGCTCCCCATCTCCAGGGGCACCTCCACCAGCGGGGTCGAGCCCAGGCTGCCCACCGCCTCAGGCACGAGGCGGCGATCCCGGAACACGAAGCGATGCACCCGCACCTCCACCCCAGGGGGATCCGTGATGAGGGTGAGGGCTCCGGTGCCCCGCAGGTACGGAGTGAATCGACCGGAGCGGTCGTGGAGCGCCAGTTCCTTGGCGACCTGGCGCGCGTCCTGATCCGCCCCCGCCGCCTCCAGCTCGGCATGTCGGGCCACGAAGTGGTCCGCGAGGAGGTCGTGGGCCAGCAGCAGGTCCGGCGCGTGGGACAGGGCCGAGCGCAGCTGCTGCACCGCTTCCGTTCGAGCCGAGCGCGCCCGCTCCTCCAGACTGCGCGCATCGTCCTCCAGGGCCCAGCCCGTCCGCTTCTCGGCGATGGGCGCGTTCCGAGGCACCCCCGAGAGCACCTGTCGCGACGCCTCCCACTTGGCGCGCGCGGTCTCCAGGGCGTCCTTGGCGGCCTGCATCCGGGCCCGGGCGTCGTCGACCAGCTCCATGGCCTTCTCCCGCTTTCGAGCGTCGTCGAGCCAGTTCGCCAGGTCGTCCGCCATGGCGCCCGCGTGGGGGTAGCGAGCGTCGATCTCGGTCTCCAGGGCCTTCAGGCAGATGCGCTCCAGCTCCTCGTCGATCGGGGGGCCGTCCGAGACGTGGCGAGGACGGGGGAACGTCGTCCCGACGGCAACCTCCAGGACCAGCTGCTGCGGGCTCCGGGCGAGCCGCGGGGGCCGCTCGCACAGGAGGTCGTACAGGGTGGCGCCCAGGCTGTAGACGTCCGCCGGGGGCCCGGCCTCTCCCGAGGCACCACGCGCCTGCTCGGGCGACATGTAGGCAGGGGTGCCGGTGACGGCGCCCACCTGGGTCTGGAACCGGTCGTGCGCTGCCAGGGGGAGCCCCTCCGACGCCACGGCCTTGGCCAGCCCCCAGTCCACGACCAACAGCTCGCCGTAGGGCCCCACCATGATGTTGGAGGGCTTCAGGTCCCGGTGCACCACGCCCTGGCTGTGGGCATAGGCCATGGTCTCGCACACCCGCAGGAAGCCCTCCAACATCCGCCGAAACGTGAAGCCAGACGGGCCGCTCTCGAGCCCCATGCGCCACGCCCGGTGCACCTCCTGCAGCAGGACCTCCAGCGTGCGGCCGCGGACCTCCTTCATCGCGAACCACAGCCGACCATCGTCGAGACGCCCAACGTCGTGGACCGGAATGATGCCCGGGTGCTGAAGCTGGGCGGTGACCCGTGCCTCCTCCTCGAAGCGAGTCAGCAGGGCCTCTTCCACCAGGGGGCGGTGGATCACCTTCAGCGCTACCGGGCGCTGCAGCCTCCGGTCGAAGACGCGCCAGACCTCGCCCATGCCGCCGCTGCCCAGGCGCTCTCGTCGCTCGTAGCGGTCGGCGACGACGTCGGGAACGTCGCCCCCGCTCGCCGAGTCCCTCCCGAGCAGGGGCTGCGGCGCGGAGAGGTCGCTCGGTAGCTCCTCCACCGTGGCGACCGACGAGGTGCGGAACAGGGACCCGTAAGCCCCTCGAACCTCGCTCGGAGCGCCCCATCGTTCGTGGTCGCCGGTCCCCATGCCTCCCCTGGAGTCGAGGCATCGTACCCGAGGTGGACGACGGCTCGTGCCCCCCGGAGCCGTCCTGGGGTCGTCCACCGGTGCCATCGCCACGCGACCAGGGTACGCCTCATGGCCAGCGTCGAGGAGGGACCATGGCGACCAAGCGCAAGTGGTGGGCTGCTGGGGGCTGCGGCGCCATGGGGGCTGCCGGCGGGGTCGCAGCCGTGGTGCTGCTGGGAGGTGGCCTCGTCGCCATCGCGGTGATGGTGCCGTCGATGGCCGAGACCCAGGCCCGCGCCTTCCTCGACGAGCAGGTGGCGGCGAACCTCCAGGCCGAGCTGGCCTTCGGCGACGTCGAGGCCTCCCTGTTCGAGGCCTTCCCCAAGGTCACCGTCACCGTGCACGACCTGGCACTGACCGGCACCGGGCCGTTCCAGGGCGTCCCGCTGGCTGCCATCGACACCGCCTCCGTCTCGGTCGACGCCTGGTCGCTGCTGGGCGACGAGCCCACCCTGAAGCGGGTCCACCTGGTCGCTCCCCGCTTCGACCTGCGGGTCACGACAGACGGCGTGGCCAACTACGCCCCCACCGCCGGGAGCGCCGAGGAGAGCGAGGCCTCCTCCATGCGTCTGCGCCTCGACGACCTCACCATCGACGACCTCGCCCTGAGCTACGCCGACGACACATCCGGAATGCGACTCGCCCTGGCGGACCTCGACCTCCACGCCACCGGTGCCTTCTCGTCGACCACCGCCCAGACCGGCGTGGAGATGGCGGCCACCGGCCTGACCGCCCACGCCACCGGGGTCACCTGGCTCCGCGACGCTGCCCTCGACCTCGACATGGACGCCGACCTCGACCTGCAGACCGGCGGCGTGACCCTCGGCGAGACCCGCCTCACCGTGAACGCCCTCCCGCTGACCTTCCGGGGCTCCGTCGTCCCGAAGGGGGACGACCTCGACGTCGACCTGGCCTGGGAGGCGGCCGACACCTCGTTCAAGGCCCTGCTCTCGCTGGTCCCCGCCGTCTTCCTCCACGGCTACGAGGGCGTGAAGGCCGACGGCACCGTCGCGGCCAGCGGCTCCGCCAAGGGCCGCTATGCTGCCGAGGGAGACCACCTCCCCGCCTTCGACGCCAAGATCACCGCGAAGAACGCCTGGTTCCAGTACCCGGACCTCCCCGAGAAGGTGTCCGACATCGACCTCGACGTCGCCATCCGCCACCCGGAGGGCGCCACGGACCTCACTGAGGTCGACGTCGACCGCCTGCACCTGGCCGTGGGTGGCGCCCCCGTCGACCTGACGCTGAAGCTACGTCAGCCCGTGACCGACCCCTTCGTCGACACCACGGTGAAGGCCAAGGTCGACATGGCCATGGTGTCCCAGGCGGTGGAGGGCATCGACACCAAGGGAAAGGTCGACGCCGACTTCGCCGTGAAGGGCCGCATGTCGGACTTCGAGGCCCAGCGGGTCGACCGCGTGACCGCAACCGGCGGCGTGCGGGCCAAGGGCCTCGAGTACCGCAGCGAGGACCTCCCTCACCCCGTGCTCTTCGAGCTCCTCGACGTCACGTTCTCTCCCCAGCGGGCCGACCTGAAGGCGATGGACCTGGTGACCGGCCCCACCGACCTGTCGGTCACCGGCTCCCTCGACAACATCTGGCCCTGGATGCTCGCCGAGAAGCCGCTGAAGGGCGACATCGACGTGGACTCCAAGACGCTGGACCTGCGGCCGTTCCAGGGCGACGACGAGGAGGCGTCCGCCGACGACGAGGCCGCCGGCATCGTCCCCGTGCCCACCGACCTCGACATGCGCATCGGCTGCAAGGCCAAGCGGGTCTTCCTCGACGACATGGAGCTGACGAACCTCGTGACCCAGGTCCAGGTCAAGGACGGCGTGGCCGACCTCCAGACCCTCACCGCCGGCTTCACCGGCGGCTCCGTGGAGATGCACGGCACCTACGCCGCCCCCACCGCGGAGAAGGCCGACGTGGACTTCACCATCGACAGCGTCCGCCTCGACGCCGCCAAGACCATGTCCACCTTCGACTCCCTCGGGCGCATCGCGCCGGTGCTCGAGGGCACCTCCGGCACCTTCGGCTCCGGCCTGGCCATGAAGGCACGGCTGCTCTCCGACCTCTCCCTCGACCTGCCTGCCCTCGTCTCCTCCGGCAACCTCCGCGACCTGAACATCGCCATGAAGCCGTCGGTCCTCGGGGAGGTGGCCAAGCAGCTCAAGACCCCCGACCTGTCCAAGGTCGACCTGGGGGGAACCCTGGTGAAGTGGAACATCGAGGGAGGGCGCATGAAGCTGTCCCCCATCGACATGAAGCTCGGCGGCACCCCCGCCACCCTGCGGGGAAGCACCGGCGTGGTCGACCAGACCCTCGACCTGGTGCTGGCCCTCCCGGTCTCCACCAAGGCGCTCCAGGGGGCCGAGGGCAAGCTGGGCAAGCTCGCGAAGGACGTCGGCGAGGTCGACGTCCGCGTGCTGATCAAGGGCACCTACGACAAGCCGAAGATCGCCATCGAGGCCGGCGACGCCGCCAAGGAAGTGGTGGAGGCCGCCGTCGAGGAGGTGGTGAAGGAGGTCAAGGACGACGCCCTCGACAAGGCCTCCGACCTCATCGACGCTGCCTCCCGCGAGGGCGACAAGCTCATCGCCGCGGCCGAGGAGGCGGGGGATGCCCTCCGCTCCGAGGCGAAGAAGGCAGCCGACAAGCTCCGCAAGGAGGCCACCAAGCAGGGCGACAAGCTCATCGACGCCGCCAAGAACCCCGTGGCCAAGGCCGCGGCGAAGGAGTCGAAGAAGGGGCTCGAGAAGGAGGCCGACAAGGCGGGGAACAAGGTGGAGCGGGACGCCGACAAGAAGGCCGACGGCCTGGTCGACGAGGCGAAGAAGCAGAAGGAGAAGCTGATCGCCGAGGCCCGGAAGAAGGTCGACGCCCAGCGGTAGGCCGCCACCACGTGGATGCGGCCCACGCACGCCCGTCGGATCGGGTGCTGCCTCCGCGCGCGGCGGGGCCATCTGCGCCAGGCGTGCTCAGCCCTGTCGCTGGCGGGCCTCGAACACGGCGAGGTGAAACGGAAGCCCCAGCGAGAGGTGATGCACGACGTCGTGCCAGGCGACGTCGTTGAGGCCCCGATCGGCGGCCTCCAGGGGGGACTCGGGACCGTCCGGTCCATGGGCTCCGACCCGAAGCGCCGAGCCGTCGGTGTGGTCTCGGGGGCGGAGCCGTCGAGCGGGAGGAGCGGTGCAGGGGCTCGCGATGGTCCAGGCGGCCCCAGCCACTGCGCAGGACAGGCCGTCCTCGGAGGAGGAGTGGGCCCGCCGACGCACCCGGTAGCGGGTGGGCCAGGTGGGCTCGACGACCTGGGGCGATGCACGCTCGCTGGTGACGGAGCCCACGGGCTCGGGCCAGATGTGCACATCCCCCGGCGTGGTCACCGCCGGGAGGGGCCCGGGTCCGATGTGGACGTCCCCCGGCGTGGTCACCGCTGGAAGGGGCCCAGGCCCGACGCGGACGTCTCCTGGCGTGGTCACCGCAGGGAGGGGCTCGGGTCCGACCCGCACGTCCCCTGGGGTCGTCACCGCCGGGAGAGGCTCCGGTCCGACCCGCACGTCCCCTGGGGTCGTCACCGCTGGGAGCGGCGGGAGAGGCCCGACC
>Ga0213839_1000505_pt1 | contig 45832 bp, 56 predicted proteins | sample SWPATP21_FD_160075 | JGI IMG/M metagenome (GOLD analysis project Ga0213839, IMG submission 160075) | Coastal seawater microbial communities from Marineland, Florida, United States - SWPA TP2 #1 | ecosystem: Environmental > Aquatic > Marine > Coastal | place: USA: Florida | collected 2016-08-14
GCGCCACCCGGGCCGCCTTCGCTGTGGGGCTGCTGACGAGCCCCTCCGTCGCGCTTGCCGCCGACTCGGGCCCCAACCCATGCGAAGTGCTCGTCGCGCTCGCCGTGGTCATCGCGGTGTCCACCCTGATGGCCTGGGTGGCCGTCCTTGCCCTGCGAGGACCCTGATGAAGGTCACCGACCACATCACGATCCTCGACGGCGACCTGGTCCACCCCGACTCGACGGACCGCCTACGGGAGCTCATCGAGGAGTTCCAGCGCCTCAACCCCGGCGCGCTCGTCGTCCTGGACGAGGAGCCCGAGCTCCCCCCGGAGGGGGCCCGCATCCGGATGCTCTCCGTCGGCTGCCACCTCACCCCCGCCGGCGTCACCATCGACGGGGTGAAGGTGGAGACCGTAGAGGACCTTCGCGCGGAGGACCTCCCCGCGAAGCTGGAGCGCCTTCGCAAGGCGACCGTGGCAGCCGTAGCGCTGACCCCCCAGGAGGTCGTCTCCGGCGGTAGCTGGGTGGGCAAGAGCTGGTACGGCGGCAACCGGGACGGGATGAGCGTCCTCGTCGACGGCCGTCTTCAGCACACGTGCTTCGGTGTCGACTGGGGGCACGAGGAGCCGATCGTCACGAGGGCCACGGTTCGCGATGGGGTGATCTACCCCGAGCCATCCGGCACGGTGGACGGGGAGGCCGCAGCCAAGCTCAAGGCGGCCGAGGAGAAGCGTCGCCGTCGGCGCGAGCGGCGTCTCCGTGACCTGTCGAGGCAGCCATGACCCAGGCATCGCTCTTCGCTCCAGGGGAGGTCGACCCGGCGCCGACGGTGGGGGACCCGGATGAGGCTTGCTACACGCCGCCTCGCCTGGCCGACGCCGTCCTGGAGCGCGTGCTCCAGCGCTGCCCGGCGTCAGCGGTCAAGCGCGTGGTCGAGCCGTCCGTTGGTGGTGGGGCCTTCGTCCGCGCCGTGAACAGGCGTCTACCGAAGGCCGTGGTGACGGGTGTGGACCGGAACCCGTTCGCGCGGGGCCTGCTCCTCGCCGACGAGACCTTCGTGGGGGACACCCTGGAGTGGTGCAAGGGGCAGGCACCCGGCCGCTTCCAGCTCATGCTCGGCAACTTCCCCTTCTCGGTGGCCCTCGAGCACATCGTGGGCCTCCTTGGACTGCGCCCGTACCGACTCGCGGTTGTGGTGCCCCAGGACCGCATCAGCCGTCCGGTCTGGCGAGAGGTCATCTACGACCAGCCGGTGGAGGGCATGCGGTGCCGGGAGATGCACCCCATCGCAGAGCGCCCCTGGCCCGACCTGGTTCGTGAGGTCGCCCTGCTGGTGTTCGGAGCGGACGAGCCCCGGTGCTCGCGCGTCTGGGGCGACCCCATCGACTGGCGGTGGGCGGCATGAGCACCTACACCGAGCTCTGCGCCGGCGCGGCCGCCGTGGCCCTCCACCTGGTGGCGGACGGGGACAAGACCGTCGTGCCCCTCGTGGCGTGGATGGGGGGCAAGCGTCGGCAGGCCTCCGCCATCCTCGAGCACCTGGGCTGCACCCTGGACGCGGTCGAGCGCATCCACCTGGTGGACGCGGGCCCGTGGGGCTGGGTCTGGACGGCCCTGCTGGTCGACGGCCAGGGCCCCGAGGTCGCCGAAGTACTGCACCGCTGGGAGGGCGAAGCCCCGCGGGAGCTCTGGCAACGCCTGGCCGACCAGCCTCCCATCGAGGGCGTCGAAGGCATCGCGCAGTGGCTCTGGCTGCAGGCGCGTTCGGCCTCGGGCGCTCCCGTGTGGTGGGACGGATGGCGCGGAGGTCCTGACCGGTGGAGGCAGGCCTCGGGCACCAGTGGCGAGGGTCCGCCGTGGCAGACGGCAGGCCGGTGGCGGAAGGGCCGCTCCGGTGGTGGCGAGACCGAGCCGCGGGAAGCTGGCTGGCCTGGCTGGAAGGCGGGCTCGAGCAACGGCCGGGAGACGACGGCCTTCCAGAAGGCCGGGGGAGAGCCGTCCTGGCGGATGGGGCACCCTCGAGGGGACAGCGTCCTCGGTCAGCGCGGGAGCTGGCGCATGGGCGAGGAACCATCGAAGGCCCGCCGGCGGGACCGCACCGTCAGCCAGTGCGGCGGGGGTCGGTCGATCAGCGACCAGGGGCCCGACCGCCGATGGACCGGGGGCGGCATCGTCCACCCCGCGACCATCGCCACGCGCATCGAGTCTGTCCTTGCGGCCGTGGAGCGCTGGGGGGGCGAGGTCCACGTCACACACGGCGACGTCGCGGACGTCCTGCCTACGCCTGGCTGGTGCTACTGCGATCCTCCCTACGTCGGCCGCACCGGCTACGGCTGGGACTGTGGGCGTGATGTAGTACTCGAGGTGGCGCGCGCCTGGGGGGCCGTCGCGCCCACCGCAGTGAGCGAGGCGGAGGCCCTCGACCTCCCGGGCTGGTCCGACGTCATCCTGCCGACTCGACGGCGCGCCAAGTGCCAGGAGCGGCTCACGCTCTCGCCGGGCCTGGTCACCACAAGCGCCCAGCTGCCGCTCGTCGCCACGAGGGGACGCTGATGCCCGTCACCCTCCGCAACGACCAGTGCTTCGCCACCGAGGACAAGACCGAGGTTGTCTACCCGGCCGGGTCGGAGGTCGAGCTCCTGGCCGACGCCGAGCTTCCCGAGGATGGCGGCCCAGTTCGACCGCGCGATGCGAAGGGCGGGAAGTACCGGACCTGGTCCGAGGCCGCCCGATGGCACAGCTACAACGGCGGCCGGAAGACGCGCGCCTCGAAGGGCGAGCAGGTCCCCGAGCTGTGGCTGGTGAGGCTTGGCGGTCGCATCCGCTGGATCCCTCGAGCCGACCTCGAGACCGACTCCGACCGGAGGCGCGCCCATGGTCGCTGAACGGACCAACCTCGCGTTTCTGCCGAAACGTCGGATAAGAAGCCCTCTGGAGCGCCGGGTGTGCTCCTACTGCCTGGGCCGGCACGGCTCGAAGCGGCCGCGTCGGTGGTGCTCGGACGCGTGCCGGAAGTGCGCCTCGGCGGCGCGGCGGCCCGAGGTCGCTGGGCTTGTGACGCCCATCTGCCTGCGCCGGACGACCACCAACGCTGAGAGGCGGTCCGCGACCGGGTTCGGCACGCTCACGGCCACCGAGGCGTACATGGCCGACCTTCGGGTCCGCTGCATCGACCTGCTCGAGGTGGACAGCCAGGCCCAGCTCGAGGCGGCCGTCCAGCTCCTCGGCTCCGTCGAAGCCGTCGCGCTCCACATCGGCGTGGAGCCTCACACCCTCGCCCACTGGGGCGTGGATGAGGCCGCCGCCGTCCGCTCCGTCGCCTGGTCCTGGCGCGACGACCTCCCCGCAAGCCCCACCGACCCCATGGAGGCCCAATGAACCCCGACGCCTGCGTCCACTGCGGCGCCCCCAACCCTCCCCCTCCAGGCCGCTCTACCGTCCCCCACGTCGACGGGTGCCTCCCAGGCGTCTCCTGGGAGAAGCGCCGGCGCGACGGGACCGCCTGGGGAGCCTGGACCGCCATCCCCGCTCAGGACGCCTACCACTTCAGCCGGCAGCGCGACGTCCAGGTGCGCGCAGCTCCGGAGGCGTGGTGAGCGGCGGCTGGACACCATGCGCCAACGACTGGTGGCCGGTGGTGGCGGAGAGCCTCACCCAGCCCTGGCCACGTGAGGCCGCCTGCATGGATCTGCGCTGGAGCGTGGACCAGCGGGGGGACGTTCCCTCGAGGCGCCAGCTTGCGAAGCGCTGGGGATGGACCCCGGGCAAGGTCCGTGGGCTGCTCCGCTCACCGGATGAGTGGTGGGACCCGAAGAAGGGAGAGGCCCCTCGATTGGCCTCGCCCAGGCCTGCCGACAAGCCGAAAACCGGACCCACCCTGCACCCACCCGGACCCGACCGGACCCAGGCGGACCCACCCTGCACCCAGCCGGACCCAGAAGTCGCCCAAACCGGTGAGGAGGAAGGCGAACAATCCGACACGTCGGACCCGCCCTGCGCCCAGGCGGACCCAGCCGGACCCGACCGGACCCACCTTGCACCCGACCGGACCCAACCGGAACCACACGCGTCTTACCAACCCTCACCCTCACCCTCACAACAACCTGTGTGTGTTGGGCAGGCCGACCAGGTCCGGGTGCTGGAGCTCTGGGCGGCCCACGCTGTCGCGGCGGGGCAGGTTGCCGAGGACGTTCCTCACGGCTCCCCGCTGGCGCAGCTCGTCGCGTCGGCAATCACCGAGCACGGCGTGGACGACATCGACCGGGTGGTGCGCTGGTTCTGGGTGGGAGTCGACAAGCGAGCGACGTGGCTACGCGACCGGGACTTCGACCTCCGGACCCTCCTCGACCCTGAGAAGATCGGCGGGAACATCCGACGCGCCCGCGGTGACGTCGGGGTGGTCGAGCGGTCTGGGCGCAAGCTGACGGCGGAGCCGGGTCAGGCGGAGGCCGAAGCCGAGGCGGCCGGACTCAACGAGCTCATGCAGCAGCAGGCGTGTCAGCTGCTCGACGCTGAGTCCGTCCACATGCCGACCGGGCTGTACAAGCGGGTCAAGGCGCTGGCAGCAGAAGGCGGACGCGAGGGTTGGGACGAGAATCGGATCGACCAGCTTCGGCAGCTGGAGGACGAGTACAAGGCCGAGCGAGCCAGGCAGCTGGAGACCGAGGAGCGCAAGCGGCGAAGGAAGTCCGACGCGAAGCGCGCTGAGAAGCTCGCCAAGGCGACGACCGAGCTCGACAGCCTTGAGGCAAGCTACCGCAACCACGTGGCCGGGAAGGAACGCAGCCCGCCGCCGAACGCCACGACGTCGACCGCCTTCCTGTGGCGGCGCACCGCAGAGAACTTCCGAGCCGCCCTCGAGCAGGCCAGGGCGGAGATGGCACGGGGCGGGGTTCCAGACCTGTCGGAGGCCAAGGCGAGCAACAGGGCGATCTCCAGGCTCCTGGCGGAACCTCGACTGCGAGGTCGGGCATGACCCGCCACGTCATCGGCATCGACCCGGGCTCCGGCGAGCTCGGCTACACGTGGACCCGCCCCACCGGCGCGGAGCCCCCGGAGGTCCTCGAGCTGGACTTCCTCCGCACCGAGGGCGAGGAGCGCACCACCGAGGGCATCCACTTCCTGTTCCGCCTCGGGAGGCGGGTGGAGCAGGCCGGGGCCACGTCCGTCCTGTGGGCGGTCGAGGCCGCGCCCCCGAAGCTGAAGAAGGGGCAGCACGGGTCCCACATCAGTGGGGCCGGCCCTGAGCGCTGGCGGACCGTCGCCCGCGTCGCCGCGCTGATGCTCGGGCACGAGTTCGTCCAGGTCGGCATCAGCCCATGGCGCCGGACGATGGCCGCCCTGGACCGGCGTTGGTCGGGTCGCCGGCGGGGTCGACCGACGCCTCGTCCTCGAGGCCGGTGCAAGGTCGCCGGCACGAAGCGCATCCCGGGCGCCATGGTGCGGGTCACCTTCGAGTGCGGCCATCGGGACGACTGGATGAGCGCCGCCCTGCTGGACGGGCATCAGCCGGCGTGCCCCGCCTGCTCGAGGATGCCAGCCGGTGCCACGCCGTCCGACCTCACGACGGACGAGCACAAGCGGGCGGCCTGCGACTGGGTTGCCCTGCACTGGCCCGACCACTTCGAACGCCTGGTGGAGGGCCCGAGGAAGCGGGCCAAGACCAGGAAGCCCGACCACCGACTCACCGGCGTCCCGGACGCCTGCGAAGCCCTCGGCGTGGCCTGCCACGCGATGACCATGGAGACGAGATGACCCACAAAGCGCATGTGCCCTCCAAGCTCGCTCACGCCATCCAGAGGCGTGGTGTCGGGCTGCGGGTGCTCGACGACCCTCCCCGATCGACGGAGGTGTTCATCACCACGGGCGGCCTCTGGTTCGAGGTCGACGCTGACATCCGGACGACGCTTCCCATGGACCAGGAGGGTGCGGCCGCAATCGCCGCGGTCGCCGATGCGGTCCAAGATGCCGAGAGTGAGCGGTGCCACGGCTACTGCATCGTTCGGGTGGACGAAGTCAAGAACGCTGCCGGAGTCGTGCACGCGGTGGTGGCAATCATCAGCTCGGCGACCGCTGGATGGAACGCCGTGCGAGCCCGGAGGTCGGTGATCTTCGATCTCGACGACGTGGAGGACCTCGAGGCGGTCGTTGAGGCGGGATGGATTCCCGGGAGGGTGACGCCGTGAAGAACTGGTCGATGAACATGGACGGCGTGCCGGCGTGGCTGCTCGTCCTGGTCGCGCTCGCCGGAGTCTCCCAGGACGTCATCCAGCACGTGTGGCCCCCAGAGCAGCCCACCTTGGACGCAGATGCCTGCGCGAACCACTGCTACCCCTACGGCCTGCGGTCGGCCTCGACGACAGCGTGTGAGTGCGAGGTGCCGTCGCGGTACCCCGCCGAGGTCTGGCGGCCTCGGGTGGACCACGGGGCATGCGATGCGGTGTGTGGCGAGGGGGAGGTGCAGTCGTACTCCCCAGTGGATGGGTGCGTGTGCATCGGGGGGGCTGATGAGGCGCACCGATGAGACCCGGTTGAGGACCCTAGAGGAGGTGGCCGCTCATAGGCCAGAGGGCCGGCTGGAACGCGCCCTGGCAGGCCTCGTGTCCACGCTGACCCTCGCTCTGTGGGTGCTGATGTGCGCGGGTGCGTGGCACGCCTTCCAGGCACGGCCATGACGCAAGGCACCCTCATCGTCATCACCGAGGTCATCCGCCAGGGTGACGGCTACACGCGCGTCCCCCGACGTGAGGGCGAGGTGGTTGGGCACCCCGTGGGGCGTCCCGACCTGGTCTACGTGGACTGGTGGGACACGGACGACCAGAGCGAGGAGCGCACGGTCCGGCAGCTGCGGCGGACCGAGGAGATGGAGCGGTGGGCAGTCGACCCGACGGACGGGCCACACACCCACACCTACGGGGACATGGGCTGATGGCCAGGAAGGCCCGCGTCACCACAGCCATCGCCGCCCGCACCATGGAGCGGCGTATGGGCCAGGTGTTGCGTGAGGCCCGTCAGGAGAAGGACGGGGGGAGGGGGTGGTCCCGGGAGCGGGTGGCCCGCGCGTCGGGCGTCAGCGTCTCCACCGTGTGCCGGTACGAGGTGGGGGGGACCCCCCAGAACAGCCGGCACCTCACGGCCATCCTCGCCGCCCTAGGCGTCACCCCCGAGGAAGCCATGGCGCGGGCGTTGGAGCTCATCGCGCTGGCCCGGTCGGAGGGTGGCCATGCTTGAGGTGCTCATGGACCAGATGAGGAAGGCGACCCAGCCGGCCTTCGAGCCGAGCATGCTGATGACGCCCGGCCAGTACCTGCTGGTCCTGTGTCCTCGGTGGGGATGGCCGCCGAGCATCCGGCAGCGCTACGTCCGGTGGACGACGCTGGCTGCCTGCCCCGACCTTGACGCGATTCTCGGTGCCGCTGAGCGCCGGGAACCCCTCTCCGCGCCCATTTTTTCGGGCCCTCTCGACCATCCGTTCCCATGGGGGATGGGGCCGTGAGCGACGACTACCGCCACGACCCGCGCTCCTACGTCCCGATGTCGGACGAGCAGCTCGTCACGACGCTGCAGTACGTGGAGAGCGGTCTGGGGGTGACCGAGTCCCTCCGCACGGCGCTGCACGGGTTCGAGTTGACGGGCGCGGTCGCGAAGCAGCACGCCTCGAGGGTGCGGCGGTGGATCAACAAGCACGGCTTGCCGAGCTCGTGGATGGACCCGGCCACGCTTCCGCGGCCGGAGAAGCAGCCGCCGCCGTCGGATGTGATGCCGGCGGCTCCCGGCGGGAAGCTCCACATCCTCCCGAACACGCGGAGCGCCTACCCGAACCGGAAGCACGGTTCGAACCGGCCCCAACAGCCGCCAGGTGGCGGTGGGGGCGAGATCATGGACGACGACCAAGACGGCGTCATCCACGGCAACGGACTCGCCCCGGAGGTCGTCCTCGAGCAGCCGCATCACGTGGTGCTGGAGCACCTCCTCGACTGCCAGCTCCGGGTCCTCGACTTCGCCATGGCCAAGGGCGACAAGCACCAGGCCACTTCCGCTATCGGGTCGGCCGCGAAGCTGTCCCGGGAGCTCAAGCTGGAGCGGGCCGCCCTCAAGCGTGCCGGCATGGCGGACCGCACAGCCAAGGGCCTTGCTCGTCGGATGCGCGACGACGAAGCCGCTCTCAAGAGCATCGAGACCATGCTGGCCCTCACTGAGGGCGCCGGCGGATGATCGAGAACCGCGTTCGCCTCCCCATCGAGGTGGTCGACGATCTCTCCACGACCCTCAAGGTGCCGGTCGGGCCCACGGTCGGCGACGCGAAGCACGCCCTCCATGCGTGGTTGATCAGCGAGCGAGGCGCGGAGCTCCCCTCGCTGGAGGACCTGACGCTCCGCGACCTCCACGGCGCCGTGGTGGAGAGCATCCACTCCAGCCTCGACCACGTTCGCGAGCTCCGCATCTACAGCCCGCTGTCCCTCGCGGTGCTCTGGCGCAACGAGGAGCTCGACGTCGACCAGCGTCGGATGTTCATCCGGGCAGCGCAGGAGCGGATGAGCTGGGAGAAGGGAGGGAACCGCGCGGGGAAGACCTACGCGGCGCTGCTCCTCGACGTGTGCACGGCGCTGTCCACCGCGCATCCGATGGTTCGCCGGTTCTGCCACAACAACGACGTCCCCCTCGACATCCTCCCCGACACCCCCCAGGACGTCGTGGTGGTTGCGGAGTCGGCGTCCCTGTCCATCCGGGACCACCGCGGCCCCATCGAGGAGATGCTCCCTCGGGACGAGATCATCTGGCACGGCCGCAACGCCAAGGACGAGGCGTACGTCGAGTGCATCGTGCCCGGCCACGACCGACCGGGCCGAATCTGGTTCAAGAGCGTCAAGCAGACCCACAAGGCCTTCAAGGGCGGGAAGGCCTTTCGGTACCACATCGACGAGGAGCCCAGCAGCCGGGAGGGGGAGCTCGTCATCGAGGAGTGCTTCCGCGGCGTCGCTGCGGTGGGCGGCAACGTGTCGATCACGGCGACGCCCCAGGAGGGCAGCTCCTGGCTGCGGGAGAAGCTCGTCGACCAGGTCCCGCCCTCCTACGACTGCGTCGTCATGTCGCTGGACGCCCTCGGGAACAGGCTGGTCCCCGACTATGGCGCACTCGTCGACTACTTCGAGCGCCTTGAGCGGACGGACCCCAGGCAGGCGCGCATGCGCCGGTTCGGCGACTTCGTCGACCGCGAGGGCCTGGTGGTCGGCGACCACTGGAACCGCGGCGACTACAGCCGAGAGGGCACGGGTCACGTCGTCGACGACTTCCCCATTCCGAAGGACTGGCCTCGCTTCAGAGGCGCCGACTTCGGAGTGGGCGACCCGACCTTCGTGGTGTGGGGGGCTCGCGAGCCGGACACCGGCATCCTCTACGTGTACGAGGAGTACGAGGTGGTGGGGAAGGGGGCAGAGGGGCACGTCCAGCCACTCCACGAGCTGCAGGGCGACAAGCGAGTGAAGATCGACGGGCTCATGGAGTGGCGGTCCGCCCATCCCTTCCAGGGCAGTTGGGGTGACCCATCAGGAAAGACCTGGATGGAGGTCTGGTGCGACCACGACCTGGACTTCGAGGCCGCGAACCGTGACCGCAAGGTCGGCATCGGCGCCGTCCTCGATCGTCTCGCTCCGGGGCCTGACGGCCGACCGCGTGTCCGCATCTTCCGGAAGTGCGCTGCCCTGCTGAAGTCGGTGGAGAACCTGGCCTGGGACCCGAACTCAAAGACGCCGATGTGGATCAAGAAGAACGACCATGGCTGGGACGCCTTCCGGTACCTCTGCGTAGGGGTCCTTGAAAGCTGGGAATCGGGCATCTAGTCACAGAAGAATAGACTCATTTCGGCGCTTTCTTGCTCGTGGATCGGCGGGCTCCTACCGTCACACCATGTGGTTCAAGTCTCTCATGCGTGGCGCCGCGCAGATAGCGGCGGGCACCTGGGGCAACGTGGAGCGCCTCCTCGCGTCCACCGTGCTCGCAGGCGGACTCGTCGCCGCGTCTGGCCCCACCGACGAGGACACCGTCACGGCGGCCAAGAGCATCAACCACGGGGAGGCGATGGCCGTCGCGGCGCGCATCCCGATGGTCTACGTGTGCGCCAAGGCTGTCGCCGAGGACATCGCCGGCCGGCCCCTCTACGCCTGTCGGGAGGGGCGCAATCGGGCGGAGCGGCGGGCCCGGAAGAAGGTGGAGCGGGTCGACGACGAGGTCATCGACCGCCTGGAGCGACCGAACAGCCAGCAGGACGGCCTCACGTTCCGCACCCAGGTCGCGTTCGACTGGGCGTTGACGGGCAACGGCTACGTCGAGCAGGACCCCGTCACGGGTGCGCTCTACCGCATCATGCCGGACGCCATCGAGGCCATCGTCGGCCCGCACGGCCTCATCGCTGGGTGGCGCGTCCGGGACCCAGTCCGCGGCCGTCCTGACCGCATCCTGGACTATGAGCGCATCATCCACATCCGTGGCGTGTCCTGGTCTTCCGACATCCGTGCGGTCTACGGCATGTCGCCAGTGGAGCCGCTCTACCACCACCTGGTGAGCGAGCTGAACGCGCTGGAGATGCAGTCGGACCAGAGCAAGAAGGGCCGGCCTGACGTCATCCTGTCGGCCCAGGGGAACCTCTCCCCAGAGAACGCCCGGACCCTGGCGACCCGGTACGCCAACAGCGTCGCCAAGAGGCAGAGCGCGTTCGCGGTGGGCAAGGGCGTCAAGGTCGTGCAGATGCAGTTCACGCCGCAGCAGCTGCAGCACGCCGAGCATGCCACCCGCGTCCAAGCGGTCATCCTGTCGGCCTTCGAAGTCACGCCGATCCGCGCCGGCATCACGGACGCCAACTTCGCGTCCAGCAAGGCGGAGCTCCGGACCTACTGGGAGACCATCCGGCGTCGGGCCAAGCTGTTCTCCGTGGCCTGGTCGCGGCTCGCCCAACCCGGGCACCGCGTGGCGCACGACTTCTCCGACGTCGAGGCCCTCCAGGTCAGCTACAACGAGCGCCTCGAGCGCGTGGAGAAGTGGGTCGACCTGGGCATGACCCCGGCAGCCGCCGCCGACTATGAGGGCTTCCTCGATGCCCCGGTGCCGGACAGCCACATCGAGACGCCGAAGCGGCAGAAGCCAAGGCCCCCACCGAAGGAAGTCGAGGAACCGCGCAAGTCGCACGACGTCATCGTGGGCGAGGTTCGGCAGGTCGACGAGCACACCCTCGTGCGGGTGCTGCAGGCGTACCTCAAGGCATCCGCGGAGCGGTGGGAGAAGGCGGCGGAGTGGCGCGTACGTGGCGCGGACATCTCCCTCCTGGCTGGACTGGAGCGGGACTCCCTGGCAGCGGAGCTCCGCGCCGCTGGTGTGGAGCCCGAGGTCGCTCGCGTGGTCGCCGCCGACGAGGTCGCGGTCACGGAGGAAGCCGTGGAGCAGCTCACCCTCTCCGCCCAGGAGGGGGACAAGCTGAAGCTCGAGGAGCTCAACGCCTTCGGCGAGGGCCGCGCCCTCCGCCTCGCCAAGCACATCACCACTCAGCTCGCGAGGCTCGCCGCATGAGCGCCACCCCCCTCATCAGCCTGTACGACCTCGTGCTGTGCTCCCTCACCCCCCAGGGGAACATTGCCCCCGACGGTGTGGTCACCAAGGAGACGAGCGACCCCGAGACGGGAACCACCCTCTTCGTCGCCTCCTCCGAGACCGAAGACAGGATGCTGGACGTCATCCGCCAGAACTGGAAGCTGGCCGAGTTCCGGCAGTATGGGCCGATTCTGGACAACCACATCCGCACCCGGGTGGCGGGCATCGGCATCAAGGCCTGGGTGCCAAAGAAGGAGTCCAGCGAGGTGGCGAAGGCCGACATCGGCCGGCTCCACGTGCGTGCTCGGTGGGACCTCGACTGCCCGGACCCGTCCATCCGAGCGGTCGGTCACCAGCACGTCAACGGCATTCGCAAGGGCGGCTCTGTCGGCTTCGTCTGCGACAACAAGACCCGTCGCGACAAGCTCCCCTCCGACCACCAGTGGTTCAGCACCGGCAAGGAGGTCAAGACGTCGTGGGGTCCCTACAAGATGCACGGGACCTACTTCGACGGACCGACCCTCCGGGAGTTCAGTTCCGCCGGCATCCCCGCCAACGGCAACGCTCTCCAGAAGAGCCTCGTGGAGGCCTACGCGGGGCTGGCCATCGACGACGTCGAGGCACGCGCCAAGATGGCTGGCGAGGCTGGCGTGCCTGGCGCCGTGGTCTCGGACCTGGTGGAACAGGTCAAGGCCATGTCCGCCGAGGGGCGCGCCGAGCTCGCGACGCTCCTCTACCCCGACCTCGTGCACGCCCTCCGGGCCGACCCGAAGCTCGGACTCATCGTGCGGGGCGCCCTGGAGCGCGGCCGCACGCCCATCCCCACCGACGGCGACGTTGTCGTCGTCGACTTCATGTCGGCCCTCGCGGCCAACCTCAACAAGGAGTGATCATGCCGATCACGGAAGCAGAGAAGGCCGCCAAGGAGGTCGCGAACACCATCGAGTCCATCCGAAGCGACGTCAAGGCGCAGGACGGCAAGCTCGATGGTCTCGAGACCAAGATGCAGGGCCTCCAGGAGACCGTCAACAAGGCTCGTGAGGAGGCAGAGGCCTACCGCAAGGAGGCCCTCAACCGAGCCGTCTCCGATGACGCGGACCGGTCGCTGATCTACCTGCGGACCGCCGAGGAGATGGGCGGCCGCCCGATGGACCCGCGACGCTTCGTCAAGGCGAAGACCGGCGACGACACCCTCCAGCTCTACGCTGTGAAGAGCGCGGACGGGAAGTCCATCGAATACGGCTACCTGGACGACCCAGACCCCGTCGACAAGACCCAGGCGGCCCTCCAGAAGGCCGTGTCCGACCGGGCTCGCCGGCGCCGCATCCTGGCTGCCCTGAACAAGACGGACGTCTCCATGGTGTCGACGCCCGCGTCGGACCGTGAGGTCCGACTGGCCCTCCGCGAGGTTCCGCCGGCCATCCGGAAGATCTTCTCCGAGGACCCCACGCTCCATGGAGCGTTCCAGCCCATCAACGTCGACCCCGACTATGAGCGGGACCTGATGGCCAGCTACGGGCTGACCAGCATCATCCGGAACTACCCCCACCCCGGCGGCACGCTCAAGAAGCCGTTCCAGGACGGCTACCTCCAGATGTTCGGCCGCTCCATCCCGACGGCCGACACTGGCACGCCCCCCGTCTACACGGACCTGCCCCAGACGCAGAGTGGGGACATCACCACCAAGCGCCTCTCGGTCGGCACCGTCTTCGACCGGGAGAGCGACGAGAACGCCATCATCTTCACGGAGGCGCTGCTCCAGGACAAGAGCGTCGACGCCTTCCGCTTCGGCGAGCACGCCGTGTCCGTCCATGGCCACGTGGCCGGCACGATGGACACCATCGCCGGATGGAACCTGCGGGGCCGGTACGGGGTGACCACCAACAACACCGACCACCAGCTCCGCCAGTGGGACGGCTTCCGTGCCTACGCGGCGGCGGACGCTGCGAACCGCATGGTCGACCTGGCCGGCGCCGAGACCTACGCCGGCTTCATGTCCCTGTTCGGGAAGATGGCCCCGGAGCAGATGATCCGGAGCAGCGGGGCCAGCTCCATGATCCTGCTCGTGGGCATCGAGTACTTCTTCAAGCACCTGATGCTCCTCGACGAGTTCAAGACCTGGGACAAGGTCGGAGCCCTCGCGTCCATCCTCACCGGCAACCTCGGCAACCCGGTGCAGGGCCTGCCGAACCAGGTTGGCGTCCTCGCTGGGCGCATCCCCGTCTGCCTCGAGTTCACCCTGGAGCCCAGCTTCAACGCGGCCGGCGTCCACGACGGCGTCGGTGGCTCCAACAAGAACGTGTGCGTCCTCCTCGACCGCGACCGGTGGGAGTACTGGACCAGCCGCAACATGCGCGTGGAGCGTGACATCGACATCAAGTCGGACACCGTCACCCTGGTGACCCGCAAGTCGATGGTCATGCGCTACAAGCAGGGCTCCCACCCGGCCGCCATCGTGGGCCACGGGCTGTCGAACTGATGGCCGGCCGCGAACTGGTACAGGTTCGGCTCACCGACAAGTGGGCCCAGAACGGCTACGACGGCGGCGGCCTCAAGCTCCGGAAGGGCGAGGTGGTCGTGGTGTCGCGGGAGGTCCTCACCGACCGGCAGGACCTCCATCCGGGGTGCTTCGAGGAGGTCGAGGGTGGCATCGGCGACGCCGAGCTCCTCCAGGCCCTCCAGGCCAAGGCTGCCGACCTCGTCGCCACTATCGCCGCCGGCGACTGGGACGACCACCTGGTGGAGCTGTCCGTGCTCGAGGCGGATGGGAAGGCTCGCAAGACCGTCCTGTCCGCCCTGGACGAGCGGGCCGCTGCCCTCGAGGAGGGCTGACCGGTGCCCGTGACCCCCGCCCGCTACGCCGAGATCCTCGGCGGCATCGCCGTCGGAGGCGGCGACGACGTCCGCATCGCCGATGCACTGTCTCGCGCCGAGACGCTGTGCTGGGGCGAGTGCGGCTGGCGGGTGGGGGACGGCGGGACCAACTTCAGCACCCAGACCGTGACGGCCTACGCCGAGCGCGACGAGGCGGAGCCCAGCGAGGCGCTCCTCCCCTGCGCCAAGGTGCAGAGCGTCACCGACGCGTGGGTGGACTCCACGCGCACCTTCGACGCCGGCGACGTCCTCACCGACATCGAGGTCGAGGACGACCGCGTCATCCGCGGCGACGGCGACTGGTCGGCCAACCGGCGCCACAACCGGGTCGTCTACACCTGCGGGTGGGGGGCCCTCCCCGAGTACGTCGAGGAGCCGATCGCCCGCCTGGCCCATCACCTGCTGATGGGGAAGCCCGGCTCCAACGTCCGTGCTGGCTCCTTCGGTGGCCAGTCGGTCACCCAGGACCCGCCGATGCACCAGGTGCCGGCGGACATCGTCAGCATGCTCGAGGCCGCGGGCCTCATCTGGTGGGGAGGCCGCGTTGGCTGAATCCCTCGACCACATGATCGCCGCCGAGCGCGCCCGGCTCCGCCGAGCTCCCCGCCTCGCTGAGGACGGCGCCCGGGATGGAGCTCGCCGGATGCTGGTCCGGACCCGCCAGCTCACCCCCGGCCGCTCTGGCCGTCTGCGGGAGAGCTTCGGGCTGACCGGTGGTCGCCGGGCCCCCGGGCACGCCTCCTACACCATGGCCACCGACCTGCCCTACGCGGCCCAGGTCGAGGAGGGCGGCCTCGTGCGCGGCGAGCCGCTCCTCACCGTCCCGCTGGTCCCGGAGGCGTTCGGGCTGGCGGCCACGGACGTCGCCGGGCTGTTCCCCCTTCGGCGCCGGGGCGAGGCCCAGGGCTACCTGGCGCGTCGCGTTGGGCGGTCCCTGCGGGTGATGTACGCCCTCCGCTTCACGACCCGGCAGACCGGCCACCACATGGTGCAGCGCGCCGCCGCCGAGCTCGAGACCCGAACCGCCACCGACGTCGCGGAGCGCATCCACAAGGCGAGGCGGGCATGAGCATGGCGTGGGACATCTTCGACGAGCTCGCCGGCGTGCTGCGGGCCGACCACACAGGCCTGGGTCTCCGGTGGGGCAGTGCCAACCTCGCGGCCGCCGGCCAGGTCCGCCTGGGGCTCGACGGCGTCCCGATGTACAGCGGGGACGGCCTCCAGATGGTGCTCCTCGGCTTCGACGATGGGGGCGAGCAGGGCCAGACCATGAGCGACTGGCTCGAGAAGTGGCAGGTGGTCATCGTGGGCTACGCCCAGGCGGACGGCGTCGATGCCCCCGCCCGCTGGCTCGCCGCCTACCGCCTGGCCGAGTGCGTCCGCTACGTCGTCCGTCGCTACTTCCTCGAGGGGCCCGGCGTTGCCTTCGAGTTCGGCGTGGAGTGGGTGGTGTCGAGCCTGGACATCGGCGACCTCCACAGGCAGACCACCGACCACGGCCACTACGGCGTCTTCGATCTCCGGCTCACCTTCGGTGTCGAGGAGGGAACCTGATGGCCTGGCTGAACCGAGGATGGCGAGACCGGGAGCCGGTGTCCGTGCCGATTCCGTCGACAGGGGGGAGCCGGTACGTCGAGGTCAACCTCCCCAAGCACGATGCGCTCTGGGACAACCTGGTCGACGTCCACGACATCCGGTTCACGCGGGCCAACGGCACCACGGAGGTCTTCCACGAGCTCGTGTCCTCCGACATCCCCAACCGCGAGATGCGGGTCAAGATCGGCGACATCGACACCACAGGCGCGGAGGACAAGCTGCTCCGCCTCTGCATGTACTTCTCGCCGGCGGACGGCTTCGCCCATGGAGCGCCCTCGGGCGGGCCCATCACCGCCGTCACAGGCCACGAGGGCTACATCGAGCAGGCGGCGCCCTCGACCCATATCTACCTGATGCGCCCTCCGGGACCGCGGGCCTCGAGCCCGTCCCGGCCCCTCGGCAAGCTCACGACGGACGACATCTTCGTCTGGCTCGACCCCACCGACCTGCTCGAGCCTGCAGCGCGTCCCTACGAGAACCATCGCGACTGGGAAGAGCCGGGCCTTGCCGAGGTGGAGGTCCGAGACGCCTCCAACGCGGTCGTGCCCGCGCTGACGGACGCCACCGAGCTGCGCTGGGTCGTCTACCGCGCCAAGGGCAAGCGTCGCCGGCGGATGGCGCTTCGCGTGCGCTTCGCGCCCGGGTCCGTCGGGGCCTTCACCCTTCGCCCTCGCTTCACCACCACCGTGCCGGGTCTCGTGGGGACCGGGCACCGCGACCTGACGGACGCCATCGGCGTCCGCGTGGTCAACCCACTGGAGACCTGATCATGGGAAACGTCGGACTCGGTAGCTACATCGGCTTCGCCGAGCAGGTCACGGCCGGCACGCCTGCGGCGCCGGACCACTTCCTGCCGGTCATCAACATGGGCCTCGACGCGGACTACCAGCGCCTGGCCGAAGAGCACATGGGGCACCCGTCCCAGAACAACGCGGAGGCCCGGGAGACCTACCTCTCCGCCATCAAGGCGGGGGGCAACCTCAAGGTCCTCATGGGCTACAACAACGACTCCCTGCTGCTGCTCAAGCACTGCCTGGGGCTGCTGTCGACCACGGGCTCCGGACCCTCGTGGGACCACGAGATGGCTCCGAGCCACAGCGTCCCCACCGGCACGGCCGGCCTGACCGTGGCGCAGACCTACGGGCTCCGCGGGCCCGTGAACCGCCAGCGGGTGTTCTCGGACGTCGCCCCCACCAAGTGGGACCTCCAGTGGTCCCTGGGCAAGCGGACCGCCCTCAACATGGACTGCGTGGGTGGCTTGGTGTCGCCCATGCAGGCCATCGCCGGCTCGCCGGTGTTCGAGGCCGCGCCCCCCATCTCCGCCTACCAGCACCTGTCGGCCGCCGGCCTCACCCTGGGCGGAACCAAGGTCAACGGCCTCGAGGACATCAAGGTCTCGCAGGACCGCAAGTTCGTGGCGCCGGGGGAGCTCGGCAGCCTGTACGCCACCACGCCGCTCCAGGACGGCGACTCCGACACCATGCTCGAGCTCGCCTACCGGTGGAGCGACAACACCATCCTCGACCTCTTCGAGAACGGCAACTACGTCACCGGCGCCGCCAACTTCACCGACGGAACCCACGGCATCGCGCTCGCGTTCGCGCGGCTCCAGGTGGTCGGCCACCCCATCGTGGTGAGCAGCCGCGGCCTCACGCGCATCACGGCGCGCCTCAAGGCCCTGGGCACCCCGACGAACCCGTCCATCAAGGCCACCGTCACCACCGACCGGGAGACGCTCTGATGCGCCGCGCTGTCGACCTCATCCCGTCCCGGACCGTCTACCGCTACGTGGTCGCCCGCGGCATCGTGTACCGGCTGCAGCCGGTCAACACCCTACTGCTGTCCGAGCATGGCTGGGCCTCCCTCGAGGGCTCCGCCGAGCTCCGCAAGCTCCGGAAGGACCACGAGGAGGAGTCCCGACGGCTGCAGATGGTGGGGGATGGCATCCCGGCCGAGGATGCCAAGGCCCTCATCGCTCGACAAACGGAGACCGAGCTCCGCCAGCGGGAGGAGGAGCTGGAGATGGTCCTCTCCACGCCCCAGGGGCGTCGCGACTATGAGGCACGGCGGAAGGCCTACGTGTGCGCCGCCATGTGTGGACTCGGGGTCATCGACCCAAGCGGGTCCTGGGACGTCGAGGCGTACGGGCCCGTCGAGCGCTTCCTGGGCCTGATGCCTTCGGACTGGTCCCCCGAGGAGGGGATGTGCGTGGACCTCAACGCCGGGGACGGGGAGGCGATGCTCATCGACCCGGACGCCCGCATCCTGCCCACCTACGACCTCCGGAAGGGCGAGTCCCAGGTGGACGCCGTCAACCGCGTCCAGGAGGCCGGGCACCTGGCCTACGGAGCTCATCTCGACCAGAGCGAGCGACAGGCCATCTTCCTCGCCGTCAAGGCCATGGCCAACGGCCGGGCGCGACGTGTGGCCGGCTTTCGTGTCGGCGGACCTGGCCCTGAAGGTGCGCGTCCACAGGATGTGCCAGGCCTACGGGAAGTGGCCGACGGAGGCCCTGGCCCTACCTCCTGAAGAGCTCGCCGTGAACCTCGACGTCTTCGAGGCAGGCGATGAACACCCCAAGCCCATTCCGACCATCCTCTGCACCGCGAAGAGCACCACGTGAGCGTTGTCCGCAAAGGCGTTGAGTACGTCCTGGCCCTCAAGGGGGACCTGGCCAAGCGTGCTGCGGACACCGACCGTGAGCTCGGCCAGCTCGAGGGAACGGCGGGGAGCACCAAGGTGGCGTTCGCCGCCCTGGCGGCGGCTGGGCTCGCGGCGGGTGTGGCCATCGCCGACATGACCGACGACGTGGTCGGCGCCATCGACGAGATGACGACCCTCGCTTCCGCCACGGGGTTGTCCACCGAGACCATCGAGGGCCTCTCCATCATCGCCCAGATGACGCGAAAGGACCTGTCCGACCTGGTCCCGCGGAACTTCGCCAAGAACATGGAGGATGCGAGGAACGGGACCGGCAAGGCGGTCGACGGCTTCCGGACGCTCGGGCTTCAGCAAGAGGACCTTCGGGGCCGGTTCGCTGACAACAACGTCCTGCTGCTGGAGACCATCAAGCGCCTCAACGCCGTCGAAGACCCCGCCCTCCGGGCCGCGACCGCCTCGGAGATCTTCGGGAAGCAGGGGGAGCAGATGCTCTCCGCGTTCGCCGACGTAGACGACCTCGAGGCCGCCATCAAGTTCGCGCGGATGTGGGGCATCGACACCGGACCCGAGGCGGCCGAAGCAGCCGGGAAGGTGCAGAGAGCCACTGCGTCGATGAACATCGCGATCGACACCGCCAAGCAATCGGTGTTCGACCTGGTGGCCGCGGGCGAGGAATGGATCACGGTCCTGTCCGCCGTCGGCGTCGGGATGGCCGAGTACACCGAGAGGACCTACCGCGCCGTGCTCGTGATGGACGGGCTCGGGAACTCGGTGGACCCGCTCTCGGCGGCGGTCGATGCGGGGTGGGCCTACTACGAGTCGGTGACCGCGCTGACCGATCAGCTGGAGACTGCCCAGGACACCACGAAGGAATGGGCGGACGAGCTCACCGAGGCGGATGACGTCGTCAAGACGACCAACGAGGACCTCGAGGAGATGTACAAGGCCCTCGGGCTTATCGACGACGAGGCAGAGGGAGCGAAGACCTCGGTGAAGGGGCTCCGGGAGGAACTCGCCAAGCCGTGGGACCTCGACATGAAGGAGTTCCGGAAGCTGGAGGAGGCCAACAGCAGGGACGCCAGGGAGCTGGAAACGAAGCGGGAGCAGGACGCCCTCAACCGGGGTGCTCAAGCGCTGCTGGACCGCCAGACGACCGGTGTCGACACGCCGGCGGAGGACGCGCCAGTCCATGCGATGATTGATGCGCCGAGCGTGGCCATGATGGGTGACGCACTGATGTCGGCCATGGTCCCGTTCCTGGCTCCAGTTGCGGCCCTCGAGCAGGTCCCCTTCCTGCTGACGGACCTGACTGCGACCGTGGAGACGCTCCCCGACACGCTCCTCTCTATTCCGGAGCTCACCGTCGGCCTGCTCGACGCGATCACCATGCTGCCATCGGAGCTCGTGGCCATGGCGCCCGAGCTGGCCCTCGCCATCGGTGACGTGGTCTTCACCAGCTTCACGGTCGGCGCGGAGATGTTCTTCGACGTCGTGGCGGATGCCCTCTACGCCCTGCCGGGCGAGTTTGCCTCCGAGCTGGCCAGCGTTCTGGACGACCTGTTTGGTGGTCTCAACCCCTTCGACGGGGACGGGAGCTTCTTCGGTCTCGATGCGGTCGCTGGCGTCGAGGACCTCCTGGGCGTGGATCTGCCGTTCCTCGACAAGGGCGGCACGCTCACCAGTGACGGCCTGTACTACGGCCACGCTGGGGAGCGGGTCCTCAACCCCACCGAGACCCAGAACTACAGCTACAACAACAGCCGGTCGGTGGGGGACATCCACGTCCACGGCGCGGACCCGTACCGCTCCATCGACCTCCTGAGCCGCCACCTCGGTCCCTTCGGCTCCGGCATGGGCATCCTGCCCACCGGCGTGGGGGTCTGATGTCCGCCGCCATCTGGTACACCCCCATCGGCGCGACGACGATGAAGCGCCTCGACCTCGGCCCCCTCCAGGCGATGCCTGTGGAGCAGCCGAGAGAGGCCCAGGCCCAGGAGACCGGGGGCGGTCGCATCGTCCAGCTGAACCTCCGGGCACGCCAGCGGGTGCGACCGGTTCGGGGCCCGTCCACCGACGACGAGCTCCGCTGCCGCCTCGTCGCCGTCGAGAACCACCTCCAGCTCGGGGGGACCATCATCCTCGCCGGGCACGCCGAGTTCGCCTGGGCCGGCTTCGCCAGCGTGCTGCCCCTCGCCGGCGGTCGCCTCATCCCCATCGAGGGCGACATCTACCGCGAGCTCGGCGGCGGTCTCATCGGCGCCGGCGACCACATCATCCTCCAGTCCGACTCCCCCAAGCAGGTCCTCGAGCGGCACCGGGTGTTCTCCCAGACCACTCGGGACTTCGTGACGACCGAGTGGGGCGTCGACCACGACTGGCAAGAGATCGGCACCTACTGCCTGCTGCGGCACTGGAGCTTCTTCCCGGCCCTGCGGCTGGCCAAGGAGGCCATCGGCCGCCCCATCCTCACCACGAACCGCGAGAACACCTGGACCTTCGACGCGGTCCTGGACGAGGACATCGACAAGCTCCGCGCCCTCTCCCAGGCGGGCGGGGTCCCCGTGCAGGGCACCACCGACACCGGCCTCGAGACCCAGGACTCCGTGGTCGAGAGCCAGCTGGAGAGCGCCTACGACACCGCCCTGGGCTCTGTGGGGGCCCTATGAGCTGGTCCCAGAGCTGGATCGACGCCGCGGGCAGCCAGTCGCTGGAGCCCCGCTACGTGCTCGAGACGGTCTCCGCCGGCCTGGCGGAGAGCCCTGTGCTCCTCTCCAGCCACGCCGAGGGGCCGGTGCACCAGCAGGTGATCATCCCCGAGGGCTGCAGCGTCCGGTGGGGCCAGCTGTCGCTGGACAGCTGGAACATGTCGGCCTCGAGCCTCACCGTGGCTACGCTACCCATCAACCTCGACAGCCTCCGCGAGGGCACCCTCATGCAGCTCCGCATGGGCTGGGCGGGCTGGGACCTGGCGGAGTACGAGCCGGTCTGGGTGGGCGTGCTCCGGGGCGCCGTCAACGACGGCCGCGGTCGCGTCGTACTCTCCCTGCAGGGCATCGAGGGCTCGCTCTTCCAGCGGTGGCGCCAGCTGTCCGGGGCGCCGGACCCGCGGCTGTTTGCCGAGACCGGCGTCGGCGAGGAGACCACCCTCGTCAGCGCGTGGTCCGCCGGGTCCGACATCCAGGTACACGACGAGACCATCTGGGCCCGACCCACCGGCGGTACCTACGGGCTCCTCATCACTCCGACCACGGGCGACCCCTTCTACCTGACCGCCGACACGTTCGGCGTGGTCAACGTGCCGATCCACGGTGACATCGGGGTCTTCGACAACGCAGGCCTGTCCTCCGCGCTCGACACCGCCCCCGTCCCGGCCGACGCCGGCGACACGGTGCGCTCGGTGGTGCTCGACGAGGAGCACCCCATCGTCCTGGCGCTGCGCATCATCACCAGCGACCTGGGCGACGGCGACAACGGCGACCACGACGTCTACCCCTACGGGTGGGGGCTGGGCCTGCCCGTCGCCCTGGTCGATGTCGACGACGCTCTGGTCAGCAAGGGCCTGGCCGGGCCCGACGGGCTGTCCTCCCCGTCCTGGTGGCTGCACCTGCGGGACCCGGTGACCGTCGGCCAGCAGTGGCTGTCCAGCTGGCTCGCCGCCGGCGGCTTCTACCTGTGCCAGCGGCAAGGTGCGCTGACGATCCGTGGCTTCCAGCCGTTCGACTCGAACGGCATCCTCTTCTACGTCGACGACCTCGACATCATCGACATCACCTACGAGGCCTTCGCCGGTCCCTCCGAGGGGGAGCGCTTCGTCGCCTACGACCACGCCGACATGCAGGGTGTGTCTGTGGCGCCGACGGTGCCGGACCGGACCCCTGACGTGGTCCGCCAGCTCCTGGGCTCCCTCGGTCGCCTGCTGCCGTCGGTGAAGCTCCCCGACGAGCGGAGCGACACCTACACCGGGACACCCTGGTCCAGGCCGACGCAGGGGGAGCGGGAGGTCGTGGTCCCGGTGTTCGGCACCAACGCCAACCGGGACGCCTGGCTGGCCTCCCTGGTGTCGCGCATCGGGGTCTACGCCACCCGGCGCCTCGAGCTCTGCCGCGTCCGCCTGGTCGGCCTCGACTGGGGCCGCGCCGCGCCGGGCGACGCCATCGGCATCGTCAGCTTCCGCGTGGACAGCCGGCGGGGCCCCTACGACCTGTCCACCAAGGGCGGGCGGCACATCGTCATCAAGAGCGCGCCCGACCTGTTCGGGCTCACCACCGAGCTCATCACCATCTACGTCCCACCGGACGAGGAGGGCTGAACCATGGCCATCGACTTCGCAGGGAAGCGGCTCGTCCGCTTCACCGCCCACGCCACCAACGGCCAGGTGGTGGTGGACGGCTCCGACGTCCTCATCAACGGCGTGTACCGCCTCCACTGGACCGCCGCGGCCGTAGGCCCCGTCTACGTGGAGAAGGACTCCCGCGCAGACGGGGCCCGCGACTCGAGCCTCCACTACGAGGTGACCACCGACGAGCAGGGCCACGTGATCACCGCCATCGGGCATCCCGTGCGCATCTCTGGTAACGGCACCGACGAGCTGGTGCTGGAGCTGGTCAGCCGATGACGCTTGGGTTGCCACAGCGCATCTGGCGTGCCCTGGAGTGTCTCGGGGGCGGCAAGGGGCTGCCCTCCGTCCTCGCGGCGCTGTCCGGGAGCTCCTCAACCACTTCGTTCACGGGCTTTCACCGCGCATCGGCGGGGGACGACTATCCACAGGGGGGCGCCAACTTCGCCCAGCCAGCCCAGACAGGCGTGTACGTGATCGGAGACATCGATAGCATCTCGGTGCTCGGGCCTCTGTGGGACGGGGGATCTGCATCGGGGTTCGCCACGGGATGGATCGCGCTGACCCTGGCCGAGGGCACCCCAGATCAACTGCGGCTCCGCTACCAGGACCCGCCCCCGACGGGTGGCACCTCCAACTTCTCCGTGAACATCCCCGGCACCGGCGATGCGACCGACGGGCCCCGCTTCTACTGGTCCGAGGTCGACATCAGCGGGTACAGGGTTGGGTGCGACGCTCCCGGCGTGGCCGAGGTGTCGGGCGCCCTGACCGAGCTCGCCACTGGCACGCTGTCGGCTCCGTCGCAGCTCTACGTGTTGGGCTCGACGCCGGCGCGCCAGCTCACCGGTGACATCGTGGCGCTGGTCACCAGCGGCTACCTGTCGGACGTCGACAAGACGGCGGTCGCGTCTGCGGTGAGCACGGGCGGCCTTGCGGCAGGTGTGGCCGAGCTCGAATCGCGCATGAACGCCAGTGGAACCGCCACCCTCCACGAGTGGATGCGCCCAACCACGTCTCCGGTGACCGCCATCGAGGATGGGGCCGATCCATCGGCAAGCCCCATCGTCGTGGCTGGCTCCAACCGCATGCTGGGGGTCGAGCGATGAAGTGGGCAAGGGTTGTGGCGGTGGTGGGGGGAGACCGCGTGCTGGGAACCGATCCCAAGCGGGCGGTGCCAGACGGGCGGCCCGCTCGGCACACGATCATGGACTCGGCGGGGGTGATGCGCACGTGGCGAACCACCGAGGCCGTCCCGGCTGATGGCGATGCACCAGCGCGTCCGGCCCGGCCGACGATGGGACCAGACGCCGGGATCGTGCACGCCGCGACCGAGGCTGTGCGTGTCATCGTGCACCACGCGGGCCCGACGGACCTGCCAGCCGAAGCGGCGGCAATGCTGGTGCAGATCGGCGCCGTCCGCATGGGTGACCCGGACCACGTGCTCTGGATTCCTGACCCCATTGACGGGTTCAGCGATGCCCTGAAGCTCGCCAACTTCGGGGCAGCGCAGCAGCTAGCGGGCCTGTACGAGCAGGCGGTCGTGTGGGCGGCCTTCGACCCCGGCTTCGCGGCTCTCGCCGACGGTGCAGACATCGCTGGTCTGAACGTGATCGGGTGGGACGGAGTGGACGTCGTCGGGCTGGGCGAGGCGTGGATCCGCGAGGTCGAGAGGTTCGACAGTGCCTCTTGACCTCATCGACCGCACCATCCAGTCCAAGGCCCTGTTGGTCGCCGGCCTCGTCGTCGCCTGCGTCTTCCTGGTGTACATCGCCATCACCCACGCCCCCGCCGAGGAGCCCTGCGACCTCGAGGCCCGGTGGGAGCTCGCCTGCTACCGCTACGAGGCGGCGGGCTGGCCTCCCTGCGACGAGGTCCTGGCCGACGTGTCGGTGGTGGAGCTCACCCCCGCCATGGTGGCGTCCGACAGGGACGCCCACGGCGCGTGGGACGAGGACAGCCGCACCGTGGCCGTCGCCGAGGACCACTGCGGTGCCCTCGACCCTGCCATGGAGCACGAGCAGTCCCATGCGCGCGGCCTGTTGCACGGCGGCCCATCGGGCTCGGTGACCGCATCGCCAGCCTCGCGAGCTGGGCTCGCCATCCCCGCGTACGGAGGGTCCCGATGACGCTCTCGCACCCTATGGGTCCGCCGCGTTGGCGTCCGGTCGTCGGCTTCGAGCTCGCCTATGCAGTGAGCGAGTGGGGCCACATCTGGAGCATTCCACGAGTGGTCCAGCGCTGCACCGGTGAGATGCGGGTCGCGGGGCGTCTTCTGGCCCAGACCCCGAACGGCGTCGGCGGCTACATCCAAGTGGGGCTGCAGCACGGCACCCGCCGGGTGAAGACCCGCGCCCACGTGGTGGTGGCAGAGGCGTTCTTGGGGACCCGCCCCGACGGGCAGTACGTCGCCCACAACGATGGTGACCCGTCGAACAACTGCCTGTCGAACCTTCGATACGCGACGCCAGAGCAGAACCAAGCTGACCGCACCGCACACGGCACCGACAACCGAGGCGTCCGTCACCATGGCGCCAGGCTGACGCCATCGCTGGTCCAGTACATCGACCGCCAGCGTCTCCTCGGCCGGTCCTATCGCTCCATCGGGAGGGAGTTGGGCGTCTCGTGGGGCACGGTCCGGAACGCATGGAAGCGGCGGCGGTGGAGCCACGTGCCGAGGCTCATCCCACGGAGGTCGCCATGACGAGCGAGGAGATGACGGTCCTGGAGAGGATCGAGGACAAGGTGGACCGCCTGATCGGGCGCGTGGAGAAGCTCGAGGAGTTCGTCTCCGTGGAGCAGGAGGACCGCCGCATCGCCGAGCGCGTCTCCGCACGGCTGCGGGACATGGGCTTCGAGGGCGAGCCGCCGTCGACGGGCGTCGGTCCGTCGCCGGCGTCGAAGCGTGGCACCTGGGCTCACACTGCGGTGGAGCTCGCCGCCACCTCCGGCGGCCGCAACATCCTCCTCGCGGTCGTGACGCCGGTCGTCTCCTACCTCCTCGGCGCGCCAGCAGTCGAGTACCTCAGCGAGGTCAGCGAGCTCCGAGCCCAGCTCGAGGAGCTCCAGGCAGAGGAGGCGGCCGAGGACGTGGCGGTCATGCCCGACGTCGGCCCGCCGCCTGACCCCGGCCCCACGGGCCCCGCTACGGACACGCCGAGCGCACCGAGGCCGAATCTGTGACACCCATCGTCTCCCAGCTCTGGCGCCTGCTCGCCCGCTACCTCGGTGTGCCGTACGGCCACGACTGGCCCGCGGAGATCGACTGCTCGTCGCTGGGCTCGTCCCTGCTCCGGGAGCACTACGGCCTCGAGGTGATCACGCTGGCGGTGTGGCAGGCCATCAACCTCTCCGTCGCCGGCGTCGACCCCTGGGAGGGCATCCGGGCCCTGGGGACAGCCCTGGGGGTGGAGCCCGTCATCTTCTCCGGCCCCACCCTTCCGACCAAAGACCGGCTCCACGCATTCCAGGTGTGGTCGAACCTCGGCGAGGACGGGTCCATCGTCCTCGACCAGGAGGGCGAAGAGGACAGCGACGGCCACTTCTTCCTCTGGCTCTCCTACGGCGGCTGGCTGGGCGTCGTGATCGAGGCCAACTGGCCGCAGGGGGTACGGGTTCACGACGCCCACGGCATCCACCGGCTGGAGGCCGTTGTCGACGTCGACGGCCGTCTCGTGGCCGATCTCGAGCCGATGGACCTCGAGGAGCGCCTCAAGGGGTGGGACCAGGTCGCCTTCGTGGAGCTCCCGTGACCGAGCAGCTCGAGCACCTCCCCGCCCTCGCTCCCTGGGTCGCCCTGGCCCTCGTGGGGCTCGCCGTGCTCGTCGCCCTGGCCTGGCGCCGGGGTGGCCCGCTGGCGGCCCTGTCGACCGTCCTGGGCGGCCTGACGCTGTGGCAGGGGGTGAGGCTGCTCACCCCCCGCCGGCGTCCCCGTGCACCGTCCACGCCCGCCTCCGTGGACCATGCGCTCCTCGAGGAGAGCGCACGCCGGCGGGTCGCGGCCGAGGAGCTCACGGCCGAGGCCACCGAGGACCGGGCCGCCCTCGAGGAGGTGGAGGACGTCCCCGCCGGCGTCCGGCTGTGGATGCGTGAGCACCTCGAGGCCCATCGGGTCGACGACGGGGACGACGAGCCCGGGGCGGCATCGTGACCGGCGTCGCCCCCGGCCTGGCCGCGGCGCTCGTGGTCCCGTGCCCCGAGCTCGCTCCGCCGGCGCCCCCCAGCGCTGAGGAGCTCGAGGCTGCACCGCGCATCGAGATGAGCCTGGCCGAGGTGGTCTGGTACGGGCAGCGGAGCGCCTACGCCAACCAGGAGCGTGGTTGCCGCCTGCAGGTGGCCGAGGACCTGTGGCTGACGAGGACCATCGAGCTTCCCGCCGCCGAGGGGAGGGCCGTCGCGGCCGAGACCCGGGCCGACTCCCTCGAGCTCCGACCCACCTGGGGGGTCGTCGCCGGCGTCGGGGGCACCGCCCTCCTCGTCGGGCTGGTCGCCGGCGCCATCGCGACGAGGTGAAGTGACACTGTCCGATTTCGCGACGGCCAAGCGTCCTCTGGTATCGTCCCGTGACTCCTAGGTGCGCAGATGCCAGCAGAAGAAGACCCTTGGTACGCCCCCCTCGTCAAGAACTTCATGTCCGAGTCGGGGAAGTGGGGTGGGCGCGCGATCTGGTTCATCCTCCTGGCATACTCGCCATTGGCAACGGGAACCCTCGACATTCTCAAGGCCTTTGCCGAGGGTGGGCAGACGTACAGCTTCTGGGCCTTCGTAGCCGTGCTGGCCACACCGACGATGGGCTTCGTGCTCTTCCGAGCCATGGGCTCCCGGTACTTTGAGACGCTGAACGACGTCATTCGGAAGCTGGATGCTGCGAATGCGCTACAGCACGACGCATCGTCACCCGAATTGGAGTCGGATACGATTCTGGCACTGCCGGACCGTCGGGCCGGCAAGGAGACCGAGTGACCACGGGATTTCTCCTACTGGTGTCCCTCACCATGATCGGCGCGTTTCTTGGAGCGCGAGGACCATTCCTCTCGGCCATGACGCACTACCATCAGGGGCAGCTGCGGGCTCTCGCCCTGTTGATGGAGCGCGAGGCAACGGCTGGAAGACTTGAGCGCAACTCGTGGTTCCAGTACGCCACGCGCAGCGCGGTCCGATTCAGCTGGATGCCTGCCGATGCCTTCCCAGGCATCCGGTCGTCGGTGGTTGCCGCGTACCACATCTTCCTGGCGCCGAAGGGGCAGAGGATGGCCGACAGTCCACAGCCGAGCACCGCCTTGGAGAAGAAGTTCCACAAGGAGATCAGCTGGCACATCGTTGAGGCCGCCAGGTACGCCTCCCTCCCCGTGTGGTTGCTGCTCAAGGTGGTTGAGGCGTGGCGGCCTGTGGCCGATGCCGTGAAGTGGGCGTCGGGCCTGCAGGTGGAGCGTAGCGAGCGGACTCTGTGGGGCCTCTGACTCCTGCTGGCGCACCTGGCCCTGACCATCAACGGCACCGAGCACCACCTCCAGGGCGAGGTAGTCGAGGTCGCGCCTAGTCGAGGTCGCGCCTGGGAAGGGCCACGCCTACCCCCACCCTCCGGAGCCCTGGCGGGTCGTCCTCGACATCGCCGGCGAGCTTGAGGTGGTGGAGGACGGCCGACGGAGCTCCGCCACCCTCCTCGAGGACGGGTCCGTGGTCTGCCAAGCGGTCCCGGCCGTCGTCGCCGGCGACGAGGGGCGCCTGGTCCTCATGGGCATCGGGACGTAGCTACCATAGGCATCGCGGTCGTCTACGACGCTCGGTCGTCCGCTCCGCCCACCCCCAGGCTACCCCTGAGCGGGAGGTGGTCATGGTCATGGACCCCGTCGAAGCTATGCGCGAGCTCGCCCGTCAGGGGCGCCTGACCCAAGACCGGATCGACTACTGGACGGCCCAGCTCGATGCTACTCTGCCACCTTCAGGGCTGGCCGATCGTCGACCTCGGTTCGCTCTTGGTCCAGCTCGCGCCCGCCCTCAAACACCGCCCACTCGGGGGCGGAGCGAGGCTGACCCACGATGTCCGCGGCCAGGTCGCGGCCGCAGTTGAGCAGTCGGGCCAGGGCCTCGACGCTTCCGAAGTGCTCGAGCAGCACGTTCCCCGCAGCCGGCACCTCGTCCTCCAGGCCAATCTCGATGTCTTCGACATCGGGCTCGCCGGAATTCCAGCCCAGCTTGCTGTAGCGCATCATCGCGTACCGGTAGGAGTCGTCGCGAAGCAGGCCCAGGCGGTTGGTCTTCCGCATGAGGCTCTTCACCGAGATGCCGTAGCGGTTCCTGTACGGCAGGTAGGTCCACGGGTTGTTGAGGCTGTGCCTGGGACAGATCTCCGCCCACACGTCGGTCGGCAGCAGCAGCTCCCCTGCGAAGTCGTTGGCCTCGGCCTCCTGCTGCTTCTTCGCCTCCCGCTCTGTCTCAGGCTTGTCGTGGCCCCAGATGTGGAAGAGCTCATGTAGTGCGGAGTGCCTCGTCCGGCAGGGGTCGACTGCAACCGGGTTCAGGAACGCGATGGCCTGACCGTCAACGGTCGTAGAGCAGGCGTCGACTGTCGAGTCTTCCGCCACACCCAGCGCCTGGGTGAAAACGCCGAAGAACTCGAGAATCCGGACGGCCGAGTAGATGGGCTCGTCCATCTGAAGCCCGAGGTGGGCGCGAAGAGTCAACGCTGCCTCCGCCGGGGTCTCGTCGTCCAGTCGCGGAAGGCTGTCGCCGCTGTGGCCGCCCGCTTCCTGCAGCGCCGTCGCCATCAATGCGGCCAGATGCTCGTACCGTCGCTGCACCGCCACCGGAGTCCGCTGGACCCGTCGGAAGAAGACGCCCGCCACCGTGGGCAAGTCGTCCTCGGCGAAGAACTCTGGCCGAACCGACGTGGCCTCTGCTAGTCGCAACCGAGTCTCGTCGCCAGGTGTCTTCCGACCGCTTTCGAAGTGGGAAATCGCAGCGGCCGACACCCCGGCCAGCGCCGCGAGCTTCTTCTTCGTCAACCCCTCCAACACCCGAGCGGTGGTGAGGCGATTCGGGTTGAAGTCGGTCGGCGGCATGGGCTCCTCTACACCACCCGGGGCCGTCCCAGGGCATCAAGGTTGCAGTGGGCAGCGTAAGGCTTCTTGCGCATCGCTACCTTCCGATCGAAGACCGGGATGCGGCTGTCAGGGTTGTGCCTATCGAACAGGGTAGCCTGCTGCAGGTAGTCGAGCAGGAAGATAGCAGCGTCGTCGGGGATCGCGGGTCGCCGCAGTCGGTCCTCGGAAGGCCAGCCAAGCGTCGCCAACGTGGCCCGCCCGGTGGAAACGATGGTCGGATCCTTGTCGGGCAAGCGGGGCGTGAGCCGAAGCACCCACTCGGAGGCTCGAGGGATGTTCTCGACGAACATGGGCAAGGTCTCGGGCTCGAGCTCCTGGAGCTGGCTGGACACCAGGAATCGGACACCGCGGGGGTGCGAGACCACGTGTTGACCCTTCGCGTTGGTCACGACCTTGAAGTCGGTCCCGATAGCAGCGCTCGGTAGGAGCACGGAGGTGGACATGTCGTGCTTGACGCGGTGCTTGTGATGCCGCAGCTCTTCCACGTCCTTCAAGTACGCCTTCACGATGCTCTTGTGACGCTGCGATAGCTTGGCGCAGTAGGTGTTGAGGAGTGCGACCAGCTCGGGGATGATGGTCGCCATGATGGTGGGGTGGATGGGCGGCTTCAAGGTGTTCCTCCGTCACGACTGAAATCGTGAGACCAAACTGTACCTCGCCACGAGAGTCCAGGTAGGACGGATTCTGGTACAGAACACCTGTGCAGTGCGAGGACGACGTCACCATGCCGATCGTGGCCCTCGAAATTGTTGCGATCCCGAGTCCCTAGGGGGAGATCGATCCGGATCCGCACGCTCTGGCAGGCGGGCGACCAGGGGATCCGGTTCAGGCCGCCAACGGCGTCCAGGAGGAGCTGGGCGGGCGAGGCGCCTCTCGAGGTGACCTTGCGACCCATGGGCTGTCACCAAGGCCACTGGGGGCGCGTTGTGCCCGGAAGTGTGCCCATACGGGGTCGTCGAAGGGGTCCCTGAACAGGGCACACCGATTCGCGGATCCGGGGGAACCTCGGAAATGAGAGAGGAACGAGTACAACGTGTACTGAGGGCCGCACGGGGAGCCACCGTGGCGAGACCACCCCCGTGGTAGAAACCAACATGGTCCCACGGCCCCCCCGATGATGCTCCTCCTCGCCGCCCTCGCCTGGGCCCAGGAGCCTGCAGCCGAGCCGCTCCCCGACAAGATCACCGTCTCGGTGGCCCGGCTTCCGCTGCCCGCCGGCAAGAAGCTCACCTGGGACGACCTGACCACCGTGGACCTGCCCCGCCAGCTCGTGCCCCCGACGGCCATCACCAAGGGCACCGAGCTGGTCGGCCGCACCCTGGCCCACCCCGTGGCCCAGCAGTCCGCCATCGTCGGGCAGCGCCTCGAGGGCTGGGTGCCTCCACCAGCGCCCCCGGTCGAGGAAGAGGTCGAGGCGACGGTGCAGGTGGCGTGGGACCTCGGTCCGATGGGGGCCTTGATCCAGGCCGGCGACGTCGTGGTCTGGACCAAGCTCGGAGAAGGATGCCGGCTGGCCCAGGGGGAGGTCCTCAGCCGTGGCGCCAAGACGGTCTTCGAGGTGCGGGCGGTCGAGGCGGAGGCCCTGAAGGCAGCCCGGGATCCGTCGGTGCTCCTCAGGGGCCCCGGCGCCACCACCACCGGCCTGTCCCCATGCACCGACGAGCCCCAGGTCCTCATCGAGGGGGTCCCGTGAGCCTGCTGCTCCTCGCCCTGGCCTGGGCCGACCCGGCCACCGTCCAGACGGCCCGCATCGAGCTGCCCGTAGGCCACGTCCTCCGCGCCCGCGACCTGCAGGCCGTCACCCTCGACGACTACGAGCCCCCGGCGGGCACCCTCTCGGACGCCTCCGACGCCGTGGGCCGCTCCCTGCGGGTCCCCGTCTTCCCCGGCGAGCCCCTGCGGGGAGAGTACCTGGGCCCGGTCCGCACCGCGCCGGAGTCCCTGGTCCCCGAGGGCCACTGGCTGGTCACCGCCGAGGTGAAGACCACCGCCGACGACACGGACCTGGTCAAGCTCTACGCCCGAGGCTTCTGCGCTGTGGCCCGAGGGGTGACCATCGTGCTGGGGGACTCCGACCTCGTGGCGGTCCCCGGCGAGAAGCTACCGGAGGTTGCCCGCGCTCTGGGATCCGACGCGTCGGTCCGTCGAGCCGATCCGGGCCTGCGGGACTGCCACTGATCCCGACGGCTCTGGCATGATGGCCGCTGCCACGGAGCCCCCATGCCCACCCTGTACCGCTGCCGCGTCCTCAGCCCGACCGGCCCCGACACCCTGACCTTCATCGACGACGCCCTGGTGGAGATCGACGACGACGGACGCTTCACCCGCGTCGAGCCCTTCGAGGGAGGCATCGTCCACGACGACCTCCGTCCGGCCGTGCTCCTGCCCGGCTTCGTCGACGCCCACGTGCACTTCCCCCAGACCCGCATCGTCGGCTCCGCCAGCGGCCCGCTCCTCCAGTGGCTCGACACCAGCACCTTCCCCGAGGAGCAGCGCTTCGCCGACGGCGCCTACGCCGCCGAGGTGGCTGCGGAGTTCGTCGGCAAGCTGGCGGCCTCGGGCACGACCCTGGCGCTGGTATACGGCTCGGTCCACCCGGGCGCCTGCCACCGACTGTTCGAGGCCCTCGACGCCCGGGGTCTGCGCGCCATCGCGGGGCCCGTGCTCATGGATGCCCACAGCCCCGAAGCCCTGCTGATCGGGGTCGACGAGGCCATGAAGGGTCTCCGGGAGCTGGTGAGCAGCTGGCACGGCCACGACGGCCGCCTCCAGGTCGCAGTGATCCCCCGCTTCGCGCTGTCCTGCACCCCACAGATGCTCGCCGCCGGCGCTGAGCTCGCCAAGGCCCACGGACTGTGGGTGAGCACCCACCTCTCCGAGAACGTCGACGAGTGCCGAGTGGCCTGCGAGCGCTTCGACAGCCCCGACTACCTGGCGGTCTACGAGCAGGCAGGCATGGTCCACGACCGCTCTGTCTACGCCCACTGCATCCACCTGTCCGACGACGAGTGGGACCGGTTCGCCGCCGCAGGGGCCGTGGTCGCCCACTGCCCGGACTCCAACGCCTTCCTCGGGTCGGGCTCGATGCCCATCGACGCGGTCGACGCCCGTGGGATCCCCGTGGCCATGGGCTCGGACATCGCGGCCGGGCGGAGCTTCCGCATCCCCAACGCGCTCTCCCACGCCTACGACAACGCCCTCCGACGGGACCATCCGCTCTCCCTGGAGCGCCTGCTCTGGCTCGGCACCCGCGGCGCAGCCCTGGCCTTGGATCACCCCCACGTCGGGGCGATCGAGGTGGGCCTCGAGGCCGACATGACCCTGTTCGAGGTCCCGTGGTGGGCCGACAGCGCCGAGAAGGTCCTGAGTTCCGTGTTCTTCGACCACGACCAGCCCGGGCCGGTGGGTACCTGGGTGCGCGGCCGCCGCGTTCACTACTGAAGGTAGAACATCGCTCCCACGAGGCCGATGGCCAGGAGCACCACCAGGCCCAGCCCGACCCCGCCGAGGATGAAGACCGCGACCAGACAGCCGGTGCTGCCGAGGCCACTCGACTTCGCCTGGACGGGCGCAGGAACCATCGGGGGAGGACCACTGCTGGTCGCCACCGCGGGGGGCGGGGCCGCCGGAGCGACTGGGGCGGCGGGCGCCTCGTCCCGCTCGGGAGCCCCCACGGGACTGTCGTGCACCCAGACTGTGCCTGATCCGTCGTTCGGTCCCGCCATGGTGTCCCCCTCGCGCGCTCTATCCAGCGACCACTACTCCGGCTCGCAGCCCGTGTCGCCGCTGTCGAGGGCCTCGAGCGTCGCCTCGTAGCTGCCGCGCCAGCAGTCCTCGTAGGCCCGCTGCTCGGCATCGAGGATCGTCTGAGAGGGCTCCTCGCAGCCTCCTGGCCCGTGGGCCACGGGCTCCGGCTCCGACGGCGTGGCGGCGCACGCGGCCCGGTCGGCCGTGGCGGCAGCTGCCCCGTCGTTCTCGCCGAGCACACAGTACCCGTCGAGATCTCCTTGCTCCGGCTCCTCGCAGTCGAGGAGGACCTCGGGGTCTCCACACGCCAGCAGCCACGCCATGATCCAGCCAGCCACGATCACCTCGTCGCTTCGCACCTAACCGGGCCGGAGGCTGGTCACGCACACGGTAGGGGGCGAGGGGTGGCATGATGGCTCCGTGCGATCCTCCGGCCCACCACCGCTGCCTGCCCGCTTCGTTCCCAAGCGCCTCCTCGGCAAGGGAGCCCTCGCCCAGGTGTGGCTGGCGGAGGACACCGAGAGCGGCGAGGAGGTGGCGCTCAAGGTGTTCGCCCCCACTGGCCAGGTCTCGGCCTTCGCCGGGGAGCGGCAGATGCGGGAGACCCTGCTGCTCGAGCGCCTCGACCATCCCCACATCCTCCGGGTGCTGGACCACGGCCGGGAGCCCGTGCCCTGGCTGGCGGTCGAGCCCCACCCGGAGAGCCTGAAGGGGCAGGTCCGCCGGCAGGGAAAGCTCTCCGTCGCCGCAGCCAGGCGCATGGCCTGTGACGTGCTGGCCGGCCTCGCCCACCTCCACAGCATCGGCGTGGTCCACCGGGACATCAAGCCGGGCAACGTGCTCCGCACCGAAGACGACCGCTATGTGGTGGCAGACCTGGGCATCGCCCGCACCGCCGATCCCCGCATCACCCACTCGGGCCAGCTCCTCGGATCCTTCCTGTACATGGCCCCCGAGCAGCGGGAGGACCCCCACGAGGTCGACGGCCGGGCCGACCTGTTCAGCGTAGCGGCCACCCTGTGGTTCGCCGTCGTGGGGAAGGCGCCCCCCGACCTGTCGATGATCCAGTGGCGCAAGGACCTGCTCGGCTACCTCCCCGACGAGCTGAGGCTGACGATGGCCAAGGCCTGCAGCCTGGAGCCCGCCGATCGCTACCAGACCGCCAAGGAGATGCTCGCCGCCCTGTCAGGGCAGCAGGGCTGACGCGGAGGAGCCGCCCACGTCGTCGCCCTGGGCCACCCCCTCGTCGTCCTCGCTCTCGACACCGGCGGTCCGAAGCCGTCGATCTTCCCGACGGGCCTCTCCGAAGGCCCGCAGGTTCATCCCGTTGGCGTCCGGCGCCCACACCCCAGGCTGGTCCGAGAGCCCAGCGCCCAGCCGGACGTCCGCGTTCCCGAAGGCGATGCGGTAGGACAGCGACACCCGACGGTTCCCCGTCCGACCCAGGCCCTCGGCCCAGTCCACCGCTTGCTGTGCCAGAGGCTCGAGAGGCTCGGACCCGGGGACCGTGGTCAGCAGGTCGGTGCCGTTCTGCCCCCACACCGTCCAGGCCCCGGAGAGCACCAGGCTGTCGCGGCGGTTGATCCGAACCTCGGCCGCTCCGCGGACTTCTGTGTGTCGCTCGTAGACCCGAGGGACCAGGCCCGCTGACCGACTGGCAGACGCGGCACCCCACAGGGCCTCCATGGGGACCCACTCCGCCAGGACCGGTGGGAGGTCCGTCGGCACACCCTCCATGGACAGCACCCCGTAGCGAGCACCGCCGTGAAGACTCACGCCCGGCGAGAGGGTCAGGCTGGCGGTCGATCCGACGTCGAGGTGGCGTCCCTGCATCTCGCCCCACGTGGCAGCGGCTCCGGCGCCCTGGACCGACAGGGAGAGGTGGCGCCCCCGCACTGCCTCCACCTTCACCCCGCCGTTGAACCAGCCCACGACGTCCAGCAGCGCCTGCGTCGACAGCTGCACCGACGGGAGCACACCGACCGCGACGCCATCGGTGCCTACGAGGAGCTCCCCGTGACCGAGCACGTAGGCCGACTCCCGCACGTTGCGGCGGGGATCTGGTGGCAGGGCGCCCCTGGACACGCGCCCCTCGCTGGAGACGACGGGCTCCTGCTGGGACGCGGAGGACTCGGCGACGGGGGCCGAGAGGGCAACAGCGGTGAGGATGATGAGGGCCATGGCTCCTCATCGGTCCATCCTCGGCGTGTTCGAGCCGGGGGGTGTTCCACGTGGAACATCAGCCGCTGGCAAAGGCCCAGGCCACCACCGCCAGCCCGACCGTCCCCACGACCAACATCACCACCGCCAGGGCGGCGATCGACGCGGCCAGCTGCAGCTCTGCGAACGTCACGTACGTCCTCGGCCGCTGCGCCTTCGGCTTGGGGCGCCACCCCAACAACATCTCTCGGTAGGCCACGAAGCGCACCGGTGCATCGTCCTTCGAGTCCGGTTCCTGCTCCTCGGAGGCCTCGCCATCGGATGCCTCCTCCGACACGGGTTCCTCCTCGGCGAGCGCGGGCTCCTCGGACGCAGGCTCAGCAGCCTCGGCCCCGTCCTCTTCAGCGAGCGCATCGGCGGGGGGCTCCCGCTCCGGTGCCGACTCCCCGGCGGGCGCGTCGACCGCGGGTTCCTCGGCCGGAGCGGCGTCGACGGCGGGACCATCCGCCGGAGGCGCGGCGTCAGCGGTCGTCTCGGAGGCCTGCTTCTCTCCATCCGCGGGCGTGGGAGTCGGCAGCGATCCGGTCCCTTGCGACCGCTTGTTCAGCAGTGACCGACGACGTCGCCTGCCCATGCCTCTCCTCGTGTGGTCTGCAAGCATGCCATCGACCGCGCCCCCCGCAAACCGACAGGGGCAGCACGGCCGTCCAGACCACACCACGACCCGCTTCCGAGCGCGCCCGTGCCCCCTACGCCCCCGTCCTGGCCGCCGTCATGTCGCGGTGCCGAGGCCGCGCGCGGGCGATCCGTAGGGCAGGCTCAGAGAGGGTCGACCACGTCGAGGGAGCCGTCGCCGTAGTCGATGTACAGCCGCGTCTCGAACGCATCGTTCGTGGCGAAGAACAGGTTCACGTGGTCGGACCCGGTGTCTGGCACGTCGAAGGTGTACTCCACGACACCATCGCCCCCCTCGTCGAGCTCGAGCGTGAAGGCCCCTGGCGCGTGGAGGAAGTTCACCGAGTCCCCCCGGCGGGTGATCCCCTGGGCGACGCCATCGGCCAGGACCTGGCAGCGGGTGACCAGCGCCGAGCCATGCACGATGCGCACCGTCTGGTCGGTGTCATGGGGCGGCGGATCGGGGAAGGCCTTGCCCCGCAGGTTGGCGGCAGGCCCATAGGTCATCACCACGTAGTCCGTCTCGGGCTGGAAGTTGCCGCTGGCGGTCAGGAAGCTCGAGGTCGGGGGCAGGCCAGCCTCCGTCAGGGTGATGCCCTGAGGGCCCGGGCTCACGGACTGCGGCACCGTCATCGTCCCGTAGGTCGACCCCTCGATGAGTGGATCGAAGCCGAAGCCCACGTACATGTCCACCGCGGGCAGGTCCGGGGACAGCTGGATGTAGCGGAGCGTCGGCTTCGGGATGAACACCCCGTCGACCACCGAGATCGTGCCGTCGTCCTCCCACACCACCATGGAGAGGTTCTCCTCTTCGCCGATCACCAGCAGGTTGAGGAGCCGCCCCGTGCCGAGGTCGGGCATGTCGAAGATGTAGTCGGCCCACTGGTCGTCATCGACGTCGAAGACGATGGTGATCTCGCCGTCCGGGCCGAGGATGGTGTCGTTGGCGCCGTAGGGAAGATCGTCGGCCGAAAGGGAGCCCGTTCCGGGGATGAACACGTCGATGTCGGCGACGCCCTCGGCCACGTGAGAGAGCTGCAGGCGGTTCGTGCCGGCGGGGACGGCGGAGTTGTCGTCGATCACGGAGAGCAGCGCCATGGTGGCCACATCGCCGTACGCCACGACGTTGTAGCTCTCCCCGGCGTCGAGGCTGATCAGGGTGCTCACGTACGGGTTGGCCCCACCGCTTCCGGACTCGGCGATCTCGGCCGTCTGGAACCCAGCAGCGACCGCCACCGCGGACGAACCTTCGAGGTAGCCGACGCCCGAGGCGTAGAGGGTGCCGCCGGCGTAGGCCTCCAGATCTCCCGCGTCCGGAGAGAGGTTGATGAAGCGAACATCGGCGTCCTGAGCGACGGCGAGGCTGGTGAGCAGGGAGATGAGCAGCGTCATGAGAAGTCCCGTGGATGGAGTGGCACGCCTTCGACGGACGGCCCGCGAGACCGCCGGTCCTCTGGGCCCTGCGGGATGGGGAACGCAGAGCTGTGCGCGGGGCACACCCTCATTGTACCGAAGTGGGATCCGTGCGGATCAGATCAGTCTGCTGCGGCGTCGGGTTGCCACTGAAGAAAACGACGCTGTCCGAGCACCGAGCCATCCTGCCCGTGGACGCGCACCGTCAACATGCCCGGGGACGCTGGTCGGTCCCCCACGTCGAGCACGAGCCGGTTGCGGATCCAGCCTGGCTGCTCCACCACGGGGGTCGACCAGACCACCTCGTCGCCGTGCAGGAGATCGATGCGGACGGCGGCCCGTGGCTCCCTCCACCACACGTAGAGCGTGAAGGGCTGGTCGGGGGGCACCGCCAGGACGTCGGGGCGGTCGGCGGCCTGGTCCTTGTTGCCGACCCGCAGGGCGATGAGGTCGATGCCTCCCGCCAGGGTCAGGAGCCGGTCCTCCTCGTCGTCTCGCCGCCAGGCCTTCCAGTCCGCCGCCAGGGGGTGGGCGTCGCTCCAGCGCAGCGCCGGCTCCGGTCGCGCTCGAAGTCGGCCGAGGGTGTGGACCGGCCAGTCCGCCTCGGCGCGCACCAGGGACTCCCGCACGAGCGGGGGGAGGCCCGCCGCATGCTCGAGGACGACGTCGGGCACGAGCTGCACCCCGACGTCGGAGAGAGCCCGACGGGTGGGTCCCTCGCTTCCGGCGAAGTCCAGCAGCTCCCCCACGTCGTGGAAGCGACCGCTGGCGGCGAGGCTGGCGAGGTAGTTGGCATCGAGGCCGACCCCCGCGGAGGACGCGAGCATCGGCGCGGCCGCCCGGTCCCGCACGTCGTCGTCGACGATGCCTGGGAACGACGGCGCGACCCACACCCGACCGTGTACGTACGCCGCCCAGAAGTCGGCGAAGGAAGCCCCGGTGAAGGCCTCGAGCTCCTGCTGCAGGTGGTAGGGGCGTGCGTGGTTCCCGTGCTCGGCGGCCAGGTGCTTCACGAAGGCTTCGAGGTCTGTGTCGGTGCGGTCCTCCACGAGGTGCGCCAGCGTTCGGACCAGCAGCGGGCCGCGGAAGTAGTGGAGGTACTCCCGCTGCTCCTTGTCGGAGGTCCCCTCGTCGACCATCGGATAGCCGAGCCACGAGGCGTGCTGCTGCACCCGGTCCCGATGCACGTCCCACAGCTTCGGGAAGTAGGTGCCGGACGGGATGCGGCCCGTCTCCTCGATCGCCATCACCTCCGCGTAGCTGGCCCACCCCTCCGTGAACCAGTGCTCGTCGGGGCCGTGGGGGGTCAAGCCCACGGGCGGATACTTGTTGAAGGGGTGGCCGAAGCGGTGCCCCAGCAGGTAGCGGTTCCGCTCTGGACGATGGGACCACTCCGCCTCGTAGCAGGCCCCCATCATGCTGGCGCCACCGAAGATGCGTCCGCCTCGGTTCGACGGGGTCCGCACGAAGGCCATGGGGTAGCCCGGGTCGAAGCCGACCTGGTCGTGGAACCAGCCCCACACCGCCTCGGTGTCGTCCATGACCTGCTGCTTGAGCTCGGGCGCCAGCTCGCCGTGGACGAAGGAGCGGACCTCGGTGTCGCCGAGCACGAGGTCCCGGCGCTCCCAAGGTCCGAGCCCGTGGCACTCCTTGAGGAGTCGCTCCAGGAGCACGGAGCCCGCCGGCGGATCGGCGACCCACCAGCCGTCGTCTCCCTGGGTGAGGGCCGTGGCCGGACTCCAGCCGTCGGGGAGCTCGAAGCGAAAGCGCGCTCGGGTCAGTGGCTGCGCAGCGATGGGGAGCAGGAGGGCGCGGCCGTCGAACACGGCGAAGCGGTCGTCCGCCCAGCCCTGGCGCCCGTGCCGGCCATCGACACCGGGACGGACTTCGTAGGTGACGGTGACCTTCGACGGGATGGGGCGGCGGCGGATCTCGAAGCGGTTGGCCTTTGGGCGGACCCCGAGGTCTTCACCGTTGGAGGTGTAGCGCACGTTGCGAAAGCTGTAGGCGCCCCCGTCGCCGTGCTTCCGCACGCTGAAGGAGCCCGTGATCCCCGACCACTCCTCCTGGACCCGCAGCCAGCCGGACCGCTCGGTGGCGTCGATGGTGATGTCGACGGAGAGGGGCGTGGCCGGTGCATCCGGCGCAACGTCAGGGGGAGCCTCCTGTACGGGCGCGCGGGACGGACCGGGGGCCTCGGGCTCGCTCCCACCGCACCCTGCGAGAAAGACGCCGAGCACCACGAGGCTCGTCCGACGAGCGCTCATCCGCTCACCGTGAAGCGGCTCGCGAGGGCCTGGATGCGGGTGGCCAGACCCGGGTCGACCCGGCTCGCCGTGAAGTCGAGGAGCGCTCCCACCGCCGGATCGGGCACCAGCTCCCCGTGGTCGTCCAGCCACTCGAGGTGCTGGGCCGCGCCGTGCTGATCACCGCGAGCGGCTGCAACGGCCAGCGCTCCGAGACGTCCCGCCACCGCCACCAACCCGGGCTCGTGGACCAGCAGCGAGAACCGCTGGGCCGCCTCGTCCACCCGCCCGAGGAGGAGCATGGACTTTCCGACGTGCCACATCAGCTCCGGGTCGGCACAGCCGGACTCCTCCGCCAGGTGCTCGGCCGCCTGGTAGCAGAGGAGGGCACGGAAGACATGGCCGTCCAGGAAGGCACGATGGCCCCAGGCCGCATGGAGGCGTGCCTCCGTCCGCTCGTCGGCGGCCCGGACCGACGCGAGCAGCGGCACGGCTTCCTCGTGTCGCCCCAGGGTGGCGAGGAGCTCGGCCCGGAGGACCTGCACCCGCGCCGCGTCGGGTGCCAGGCCCAGTGCCTTGCCCAGCGCCCGCTCGGCACCGGCGATGTCGCCCCGGGAGAGCCGCACCGAGGCCTGGGCCTGCCATGCCTGGGCGGTGGCCTCCGGACGCCCGAGCTTGCGAGCCAGGGCGAAGGTGCGGGCGACCCAGGTGTCCTGCTCGTCGGGCGCCGATGGAGAGAGCTCCCCCACCATGTGGATGGCGACCTGGAAGCGGTCCTCTGTCGTTCCATGACGCGCCACCTGCTTGCCCAGCTCGATGGCCCGCTCGCCGTGGCTGATCCGAAGGCGCGCGAGGGCGGTGGACACCCGACGGGGATCGTCGGGCGGCACGTCGGCGAGGGTGCGCTCCAGGAGGGTCACCACCCGCTCGATCAGGTCCGGGTCGTCGGCCTCGAGGGCGCACAGCAGGGCCGCGGCCGCCCGGTCCCGCTCTCCGGCCTCGAGGAGGTGCTCCCCCCTTCGCATGGCCGACCGGGGCCCGCGGACCACCTCGGCGCAGGCGCGGTGCAGCTCCTCCCAGCGGCCCCCCTCCCGGCAGGTCTCGCGGAGGACCCGACGGAGGCTCGCGTGGGAGAGCCGCCAGCGGCCCCGCGCTCGCTTTCCGACCCCGGCGAGGCGGAGCTGCCTCGGCAGGTCTCTGGACCAGCGTAGCCCCAGCCGGGACCCCGCCCGGGTCCACTCCGCCGGATCCAGTGGGTCGTCGAGCACGGCGGCCACTTCCAGGAAGCGCCGGTCGTCGTCGGTGTCGAGGACGACGTCGAGCCAGGCGAGCCACGGGGAGTGGTCCAGGGGCACCTCTCGGGTCCGGAGCAGCGTGAGGAGCGCGAGGTGGGCCGCCAGGGGTGAGCCAGCCCCCACGCTGACGGCGCTGCGAACGAGGTCGGGCTCGTCGGGCACCAGGTAGGACAGCGCCCCGTCCAGGTCGTCGTCCTCCATGGGGGGAAGGTCCACCACGAGGGCGTCGGCCTCCCGCAGCGCTCCCACCGCACGGGCCAGCTTCTCGTCGCCGTCCACGCTGGTCGCATCGCAGTCCAGCAGCAGCACCCCGGGACGCCTGGAGGCCAGCCACGCATGGGCGAAGGCGAACAGCTCGGGGTTGTGGTGGGCGTCGTCGAGGACCACGACGGGCAGGCGAGACCCAGCGCGCCGAGCCAGGTGGCCCCGCAGCCTCGCGTAGTTGGCCGCAGAGGGTCCCCGGGCGTGCTCGAGCCGCTCGCGGAGCTCCTCGTCGCGGGTGGCCTCACCCCCCTCGCCCACCTCGATCAGGTCCGGAAGGCGCCGGGCTCGAAAGGCCGTCGCGACCCCCGAGCGATGCGCCCGAGCAGCGACAGCGTGGACGAGACGGCTCGAGCCGAGTCCGGGGGCCGCCAGCACGACACCGACCCGGCAGGCGCCGAGCCCCTGGTCGATCAGGGCGGCCATCGCCTCCCGCTCCTTGCGGCGCCCTCGGAGAGGGGGCGGGCGCAGCGCCAGCAGGGCCCGCGGGCGAGCCGCCGGTCCAGGGGCCAGCGTGGGGTACTCGGCGCCGATGGCCTCCAGGGTGGCGGCCGCGTCGACGGCGCGGTCCCACCGGCCCGCCCTCAGGTCGATGACGAAGCCCCGGTAGGCGGCGGGTGCCTCCGCCTCCCCGAGGTGCAGGACGTCGCCCAGCGCTCGTAGATCGGCCGCGGCATCGCCACGCCCCGCCATGTCGACCACCACCAGGTGCCCGTCCCGGAGCCTGAGATTCTCCGCCGTGACGCGACCGTGGCACTTCCCCACGCCATCGAGCACGCCGAGGACCTCCAGGGCCGCGAGGGCCCGGCCGGCCTGCACGGTCCAGTGTGCGGTGGGATCCCAGGGCTCGGGCACGTCCTCGCGGGCCACCCAGGCGACCTCCCCGTCGCTGCCGGCGTCGAGGATCCGCTCGAGGTGGGGATGGTCGAAGCGAAGCGCTACGAGCAGGGCGTCGACGGCCTCGTGATCCTGACGGGGCACGGTGCGAACGATCGCAGGCTCGCCTTCGGCCCCCTCCGCCGCGAACAGCTGTCCGCGGACGCTCGGGAGCGGCCGCGTCAGGCGAAATGGTCCGAGGGTCTGCGAGGTGTCCTCCCGAGGCGGCGAGAATACCCGACGAGCGCCCGCGACGCAGCCGACCCACAGAGCCCTCGCGGGACAGCGACGACCGTGGCCGTCACTCCTCGATGATGGTGGTGTTGCGGGCCGCTCGACGACGCCGGATGGTTCCCGGGGTGAGCTCCGCGGCCGGCGCACCCGGGGGTGTGTCGGCGTTGGACATGTTCACGTCCGGCATGATCCGAGGCAGGGAGACGGTGAAGGTGGTGCCCTCCCCGAGGACCGAGTCGAGGGTCAGCTCGCCCCCCATCCGGGTCACGAAGTGCCGGGACAGGGCGAGTCCGAGGCCCGTGCCCCCGAAGCGGCGGCGACTGGAGGCCTCCACCTGGACGAAGGGCTGGAACAGGGTCTCCTGGTCTTCGGGCGCGATGCCGATGCCGGTGTCCGACACCGTGAGGATGAAGTGGTCACCGTCGTCGCGGCCGCCGATGGTCACCCGCCCGTTCTCGGTGAACTTGGCGGCGTTGGACCCGAGGTTGATGAGCACCTGGCGTAGCCGCTGTGGATCGAGCTGCCCCTTCCCCATGTCCTGGGCGGTGACCGTGATCTGGTTGCCGTTCTTCCGACACAGCGGGTGGAGGGTCTCCACCACCTCGTGGATCAACCCGTCGATGTCGACCTCCTCAGGCAGGAACGCCAGCTTGCCGGCCTCCAGCTTGGCGAGGTCCAGGACCTGGTTGATCAGGCTCAGCAGGTGGCCCCCGGAGCGCTGGATGCGGGCGAGGTCCTCCCGCTGCTCCACGGTGGCGTCCTCCTTGAGGAGGTCGGCGTAGCCGATGATGGCGTTCAGCGGCGTGCGCAGCTCGTGGGACATGTTGGCGAGGAACTGGGACTTCGTCCGGTTCGCGTCCCGCTCGGCGATGGCGGCACGGGCCTGGTGCTCCTGGGCGAGCTTGAGGGCCGTCACGTCGACGAGGCCCACGACCATCGACGCGCCACCGTCGACGAGGGTTCCCGGCCGCACCGTCACCTGCACCGTCCGCGGAGCGCCGACCTGGTCGACCCGGCCCTCCACCATCCCGGCACGACCGAACATGGCCGACAGGTCGAGCTGGGTCCCGGAGAGCACCACGCGTCCCACCAGCCAGTAGGGAAGGTCTTCCGGAGGGCCGAACCAGCCGCGTGCAGCGGCGTTCGCCTCCCGAACCCGACCGCTGGCGTCGAGGACGAGCACCGGCTGACCGAGGGCGTCCAGCAGGTTGCGGGCGTGGTGGGTCGTCAGCGCGAGTCGGTGGGTGGCGTCCCGGGCGCTCTGCCAGCTGTACACCCCGCCCGCCACCGCGATCAGCGCAACGCCGGCCATGGCCATGACGGGCAACCACCACAACTCCACGAAACCCCCCTTTCTTCGTTCCGGCGTCTAACCCGAGGGCGTGGATCCGCCGGCTCCCGCCCACCACATCTCCATGTCGTCGGCCAGGGGAGCAACCAGCTCCAGTTCGCCGCCGTCAGGGTGAGGTACCACCGTTCGATGGGCGTGCAGCGCATGACGGGGCGCTCCCGTGGCCGCCACCGTGGCCTCGGTCACCCCGTGGTCGAGGGTGTCGAGGAACACCGACTCCGGCACACCGTAGAGCCGGTCCCCGAGGATGGCATGACCCACGTGGTCGAGGTGGACGCGGATCTGGTGGGTGCGACCCGTGTGCAGACCACAGTGGACCAGCGTGAGGGTGTCGGTGCGCGCTCGGACCGTGAACGTGGTGTGGGCGGGCAGGCCGTCCGCCCGCACGGCCATCTGGATGCGGATGGTCTCGCCGCGAAAGCCGATGGGGGCATGCACGTCGCGCTGCTCCCAGGGAATCCGACCTTTCGCCAGGGCGAGGTACTCCTTCTCCACCTGGCCCGCGACGATGGCCTCCTTGAGGAAGACGTTCGCCTCGCGATCCTTGGTCAGCAGGATGACGCCGCTGGTGTCGCGGTCCAGGCGATGCACCAGGTCGACCCGGTGGTCCGGCCAGCGCAGCTTGGCCATCGACACCAGGGCCCAGGTGAAGCGGGTGCCTGCCGGGTGCACCAGCAGGCCCGCGGGCTTCGCGACGGCGATCACCCGGTCGTCCTCGTGGAGGATGTCCGGGAAGGGGGGCGGGGGCTCGGTGGGTGCGATGTCGGGGAGGAAGAGGTGGAGCCGGTCTCCATGGCGCACCCGCGTGCTCCCCTTGAGGGCCTTGCCGTCCGGGTCGGTCACCAGGCCATCGCGGATCCCGCGGACCATCCAGGACCGGGATCGATCGACGAAGAAGCCGGAGAGGAAGCGGTCCAGCCGCATGCCGTCGCCCTTCTCGGGGACCTCGAGGATGCGGTAGCCCTCGGCGAGGGCCCGGGCGCGCTCGCGGCTGTCGTCCGCCGGGCTCATGGCGTCCCGTTCCAGATGCGGGCCATCTTGGCGGCCACCTGCCGAGCCACCTCCCGCCCCACCGCACTGGGAGGCTGCGCCCCCGAGAGGATGGTCTTGGCGTTCATCCGGAAGCGGACCAGCAAGGTGCCGTCGGAGCTCACCAGCGCCATGCCCACCCAGAGGTCCACCAGGTAGGGCTCGTCCACATGGTCGACGAGGACCGTCCCCTTGGGCGTCTCCACCATTTCCCCCGGAGCGCCGTCCAGGGAGAGCGGGCGCGCGTACAGGCGGTCCACCCAGGTGATCAGCGTGGCTTCGCCTCCGACGGACCGACCGGCCGTGCTGAGGGCATCGTCGAGACCCTCTCCCCGCTCGATGGCCCGCGCGACCCGAGCACGGGCCGCCTCGGGCCATCGGGCGGCCCGAAAGGTCCCCTCGAAGGCATCCCCG
>Ga0213839_1000506_pt1 | contig 45639 bp, 35 predicted proteins | sample SWPATP21_FD_160075 | JGI IMG/M metagenome (GOLD analysis project Ga0213839, IMG submission 160075) | Coastal seawater microbial communities from Marineland, Florida, United States - SWPA TP2 #1 | ecosystem: Environmental > Aquatic > Marine > Coastal | place: USA: Florida | collected 2016-08-14
GAGCTGGAGACGTCCGGCGCCATCTTCTTCGACGACGACGACGACGGCCTCGGCTCGGACGCGGAGGTCGAGCAGGAGCTGGAGACGTCCGGCGCCATCTTCTTCGATGACGACGACCTGGGGACGGACGCGGAGGTCGAGGAGGAGCTCGCGGAGACGGGCGCCATCTTCTTCGACGACCAGGAGGCTGCGCCGGAGCGGGAGGTTGCGGACCCGGAGGCGCCGGCCCGATCCGTGGAGGTACCCGTGGAGGAGGTTGCCGCTCTCCTCGGCCAGCTTCCGTCGCTCCCCCGGACCTACATGGCGCTCTGCACGGAGATGGAGAAGTCCTCCTGCTCCATGCGCTCCGTCGCCCGGGTCGTGGAGCGGGACGTGGCGGTTGCGGGGCAGGTCCTCACGGTCGTGAACTCGCCGCTGTACAACCTCCCTCGCCGGGTCGCCAGTCTCTCGGAGGCCGCGGGCATGCTGGGGATGCAGCAGCTCAAGGACCTCGTGCTGGCCGTGGAGGTCTTCGACCGGTCGTCGGCTGGCCCTCCGCTCCCGGGCATCTCCCTCGACGGCCTTCAGACCCGGGCCCATGCCCGCGCGAGTCTTGCCCGTGGTCTGGCACCTCGTGCCATGGCGGACGGGGCGTACACCGTCGGGCTGCTGACCGAGCTCGGTCGGATGCTGCTCGTGGCCCATGCCCCCGATCGGTACATCGCCTGCTGCTACCTCCTGATGGCCGAGCTCAGCTTGGACGAGGCCGAGATCGAGGTCTTCGGTGTCCACAGCCGTGCGCTGGGGGCCCACCTGCTGGCCCACTGGGGTCTCCCCGACGACGTCGTCCAGGCCGTAGGGCAGGCGGGTGTTCCGGGGGCGCCCGACGTCGCCGGCGTGGTGGCGCTGGCGGACTGCTTCTTGGACGAGGCCATCCACGAGCGCGACGAGGAGCAGCCTGCGATGGACGTCACCGACGCGATGCTCGCCCCCTTGGGGCTCGAGGGTCGGCTCGAGCTGGCCCGGTCGCTGGCCCGGACGCTGGTGGAGGGCATCGGAGAGCTGCCCGCCCGGAAGGCCAGCTAGCTCCACCCAACGCCATGCGCCCCGCTGTCCGGCCCATCCACGACAGCATGGTGTCCTCCGTTCTCACCTCTCGACGCCTCGGGCTCGTGGTTGAGTGGGATTTCGCTTCGTGCTAAGAACGAGGAAGGCCGGATGTCATGGATTGCCGTGGTAGAAGCCGCGCTGTGGTGGTAGCGTCCCCGTAGGTCTCCCGTGCATCCCTTCGACGTCCGAGTGTTCGACCACATCTCCGATGGCGCACAGGTCCTCGATGCGGAGTGGCGCTACGTCTACCTGAACGAGGTGGCGGCCCAGCAGGGGCGACGCACCGTCGACGACTTGCTCGGGCGGTCCCTCCCCGAGATGTACCCGGGCTTCGAGCACACCCCCCTGTTCGCGGAGCTCCAGGCCTGCATGGTCGAGCGGCGAGGCACGCGCACCCTCAACGAGTTCACCTACCCCGACGGCTCCCGGGCCTACTTCCGGCTCCGCATCGACCCCCTGCCCGACGGCACCCTCCTCCTCATCTCCACCGAGGTCACCGAGGCGTCGGCCCGCCTGGTCCTCCTCGACAAGATGCGTGCCGAGATCGAGGGACTCCAGGGGGAGCGCACGGAGCTCGTACAGCAGCTCCGCGCCAGCGAGGCAGTCCTCAACGACTTCGTCACCTATGCCCCAGCGGCCATCGCCATGTGTGACCGCGAGATGCGCTACCTGGCGGTGTCCCGTCGGTGGCGCCACGACTACGGCCTGGGGGAGCAGCCGCTGATCGGACGTTCCCACTACGACGTGTTTCCCGACCTGCCGCCGGCGTGGAAGTCGATCCATGAGCGGGTGCTGGCCGGCGGCGTAGACATCGTCGACGAGGCCCCCTTCCCCCAGCCCGACGGCACCGTGCAGTGGCTGGCCTGGGAGGTTCGCCCGTGGCAGGACGCCCATGGCGCGATCGGCGGCCTCACGATGTTCACCCGCGACGTCACGCACCAGAAACAGCTGAGCCTCGCCCTGGTGCAGCGGAGCGCCGAGCTGGAGCGCACGAACCGGGCCCTGGAAGGCTTCGCCGCGGCCGCCTCCCACGACCTGCGGGAGCCCCTCCGGGGCATCATCGGCTGCGCGTCCCTCCTGCAGCGGCGCTACCGGGGGCAGCTCGACGACGGCGCCGATCAGCTGATGGAGCTCATCGTGGGCTCCACCGCGCGCATGTCCCAGCTGATCGACGACCTCCTCGAGTATGCCCGCGCCGGCGAGATCGCCGTCGAGAGCGTGGACCTCGCCCAGTGCGTCGACCATGCCCTCGAGCGGCTCCAGGTCATCGTGGAGGAGTCGGGCGCCCGGGTCGACGTCGGGCCGCTGCCCATCGTCCGAGGCGACGCCACCCAGCTGTCCGTCCTGTTCCAGAACCTCCTCAGCAACGCCATCAAGTATGGCGGCGATGGTCCGCCGCGGGTCCGGATCGAAGCAGACCTCCGAGACGGCAACGCGGTCGTGCACGTCCGGGATCACGGCATCGGCATCGAGCGGGTCTACCGCCGTCAGGTGTTCGAGCTCTTCCAGCGGCTCCATGGGCGCAATGAGTACTCTGGGACGGGGATCGGCCTGGCCCTGTGTCGACGTATCGCAGAGCTTCATGGTGGCTCTATCGAGATTGCAGATGTCGATGGTGCTGGTACGCTATTCGTTCTCACGCTTCCGGAGACGGGCCCATGAGCGCGACGCGACGCACGCTGGACATCCTCCTCGTGGAAGACAGCCCCACCGACCGGCTGCTCACCGAGCAGGCCTTTGCGGAGGGGGAGCTGCCGTGTCGGATCCATGCCGTCGGTGATGGCGCCGAGGCTCTGCGCTTCATCGCCCGGGAGGCTCCCCACGAGGAGGCGCCCCGCCCCCACCTGGTGCTCCTCGACCTGAACCTGCCGAAGGTCGATGGCCGTACCGTCCTCCGTCGACTCAAGGCCGACCCCGCGACGCGCGACATTCCGGTGGTCATCCTCACCACCTCCGACGCCCCCGACGACATCGAGGCGGCCTACGCTTCCTTCGCCAACAGCTACATCCAGAAGCCGGCCCACTTCGCGGAGTTCGCGGACTTCGTGCGCACCCTCGAGCGCTACTGGTTCCAGGTCGTGACCATCCCGGAGCCCCGCCGCCGCTCTTCGAAGCCCCTCGCGCCACCCGAGGCGACACGTGAGCGACTGCTCGTGGTGCTCGTCGAGCCCGACCCGACGAATGCCGTCGTCCTCCGCGAGCTCACCACCCTCGCCTACGCGGACGCTGCGCCCACGGTGCACACCATCCCGCGGCTCGTCGACGCGGTGGAGTTCCTCCGCTCTACCCTCGTCGACGTCGTGATGACCGGGCTCCCCGGCGAGCAGAGCGTCGAGATGGTGCGGCTGCTGCGCTCGATGCAGCCTCAGGCCGCCATCCTCGTGCTCGCGGACCACGACAGCGAGGGCGGTCGGGAGGCCATTCGCGCCGGCGCCGACGACGTGCTCGTGAAGCAGGACCTGTCGGACCGGTTCATTCGCAGCACGGTCGATCATGCCCAGGAGCGCAGGCGACTCCAGCGGCAACTGCAAGACGCCGCGCGCCACCGGCTCCTCGCCCGGCTCGCTGGACACGTCGCCCACGACTTCAACAACCTCCTCACCATCATCCGCGCCGAGGCGCTGGCGCTCGTCGACGACGGCGTCGACCCCGCCCACCTGGAGGGAACCCTCGCGGCTACCCGGCGCGGCGAGCGCCTGACGCGCCAGCTCCTCGCCCAGGGGCGCCAGCAGCCCCTGAATCCGCGGCCCTGCGACCTGGCGGCGTTCCTGGAGGACCAGCAGCGGGTGATCGAGCGTCTCGTCGGCCCCGGGATCGAGCTGGTCGTGACCGTGGAGCCGGACCTGCCCCACGCGGTCGTGGACCTGCAGGCGCTGCCCTTCATGCTCTACAACGTCGTGACCAACGCCGTCGATGCCATGCCCACCGGGGGACGCATGACCCTCACCGCACGGACGCACCCCCAGGGGGTGGTGCTGGCCCTCGCCGACACGGGGGTGGGCATGACCCCCGAGCAACGAGACCAGGTGTTGGAGCCCTTCTTCACCACGAAGTCCGGGGCGACGGGCTCTGGCCTCGGCCTGTCCTCCGTGCAGGAGACGATGCGAGCACACGGTGGAGAGGTGCTGGTGACCTCCGAGCTGGGCAAGGGAACGACGGTGTGCCTCGTGTTCCCACAGGCCGACGGGGCCAGCCAGGCATCCCACGGGGAGGGCACGACCGCCGGCAGCGGAACGATCCTCGTCGTCGACGACGAGCCCACGGTGCTGAGGGCCGTGGCTCGCACCCTGGTCCGGGCTGGCTTCACGGTGCACACGGCCGGCACCGCGCAGGATGCAGTGGCGGCCCACGAGAGGGGCTTCGATCTGCTGCTGACCGATCTGCTGTTGGGTCCCACCGACCACGGCCTCAAGCTGGCCGACGACCTGAGGGACGCGGGGTTCTCGGGGCCCGTCCTCTACATGAGCGGCTTTGCGGAGGAGTTCCGGGAGAGCGGTGAGCTGGTACCGGGAGAGAACTTCATCCAGAAGCCCTACGACCCCACCCAGCTGTGCACGATGATCCGTCGCATGCTGGGGGCTAGCGCGCCAGCGCCTCGATGAGGGCGCCAGCCCGTGGGTGCTGGTCGGCCAGGCGCCGGAACGTGGCGCGGTCCAGTGGGGCGGGCATCTCCACCTCGGTGAAGTAGGGCGCCAGCACGGTGTAGCGGGCCTCGACGGTATGGACCCGCACCTCCACGTCCTCCCGGAGGCTCGTCACGGCGGGGGGCTCGACGTAGGTGACGGTCAGGTCGACGGGCCGCACCCCCAGGACGGCCCAGCCGATGGTGCGCCCGTCGGGGGTCTCGCCGCCAGGGACCATCAACCGCACGTCCTCGGCGAGGACGGGGTGCTCTGCCCAGCGCTCGAGCCAGTCCTGCGCCTTCTGCCCATCGAGACGCGGGGGCTCGACCTCGGGCGCGGGCCTGGGGCTCGGCGCCTCGGTCGGGTCGTCGTCGCCCAGGCCGGGCACGTGGCCGAGGAGCTCGCCGCTGAGCTTCACCTGGGGGCCCCCTTCCTCGTCGCTGACGACGCTCGTCCCCGTGGCCCCCCCGGGAACGAGGCCCAGGTCGACCCGGCTGATCGTGGCCAGGCCGTCGTACAGGACCGCCATCTCCTCGACCCGGGGGCCCCACGTCGCGGCCTCCACCTCCCCGCGTGACAGGGCCGCCCGGGCGAGCCACCGGTAGCTGGCCGCGCTGCGCTCGAAGTGCGTGGGTACGGGCTCCACCCGTAGCTCGGGGGCGATGTTGGCGTCGACGACGTCGGACATGCCGGCGCCGATGCTCGGCAGCGTCAGGTCCTTGACCTGGGTCTCCCGACGGAGCGCGACGCCCACCATGAAGGCCTCCCGGAGGCGCTTGCGGTAGCCGTCGCCGACCTCGTAGTCGTCGGGGAGGGTGAGCAGAGGCTCCAGGGCCCATTGCTGGTGGTCGTACCAGCCGGAGCCGTCGCCGAGGCCGAGATCCGTCGCGCCGGCGACGATGGCGTCGACCCACGCCTCCATGGGGTCGGGCACCGCCAGGGTGCCCCCTTGGGCGTCGATCCAGAGCTGCTCGTGGTTCCGGGCAGGGGAGAGCACATAGGAGCCGCCTTCCTCCACGGTGCGGTGGGAGGCCGGGTTGGTCCACACCGCCCGATGGACGCGCTCAGCCTTCAGTCCCGGGGCCACACGTGGGTCCTCGAGCACGGCCTTCAGCTGGGCCCGGAGCCGGTCATCTCGGGGAAGGGTCTGGGAGAGCCAGCGATCCCGTCGGTAGATGTGCCCCAGCGCCTCGTCCTCTCCGTAGATGCCGATGGGATGGGACCGAAGGGGGTCGTCGAGGAAATCGCGGGCCCCTTGGGGCTCCTCGCCCCGGCCGAGGGCTCGGGCGACCTCGAGCCACGCACGGGCCTCCGGCAGGTCGACGGCCGCACCGATCGCCCGCTCGACCCAGTCTCGCCGGACCGGCTCCCGGGCGTGCTGCAGCTCCGCCATCAGGGCGTCGTCGAGGTCCTTCGACACGTGCATCAGCATCTCGACGCTGGGCAGGACCGGGTACGTCGCCGCCGCCGCCGCTGCGGTGTACGTCGGGTAGAGGACCGGGTCGCCCGGCTCGTGGCGGAGGAAGTCCATGGCGCTGGCGCCGTCGACGACGACGCGGTCCTCGTCGCCTCGCAGGGTGTCGACCCGGATGGTGGCGAGCCGGTCGTCGACCACGTAGCCCTCGGAGCCGTCGACGATGCCGATGCGCACCGGGTCGAGGGGGCTCCGCCGACGGGTCTCGTCGGGGATGCCGGTGGGGGGCGGCACCAGCGGCTCCTCCGGCGCCATCCGCGGGCCGATGGGGATGCTGTGGAGGTTCCCGAACATCGCCTGGCCGGAGGTGAACAGCACCTCCCGGAAGGTGTGCCCCTGGGTGCGGCGGTCCACGAAGAGCCACAGGTCACCGCGGAACCCGTCCTGGTCCTGGCGCGCCCTCCACATCGAGGACCAGGCGAGCAGCTCGTCGTAGAGGTCCTCCATGAGCTGGCCCCGCTTCTTCTGAACCATCCCGTCGGCGTCGATCGCGATGGGCGCCGATGGCCCGGGCAGGGCCTCTTCGGGCGCGTCGACCCAGCCGAAGCCCACCACCTGGAGTCGGTCGGGGTGCACGACCAGTGCGACGCCACGCTCGGGCAGCTGCGCCCGCTCGAGCGGGTCGAGGCTTCGCCCGAGGGCCTCCTCCAGCTCGGCCACGGGGGAAGGGGAACACGCGAGCAGGGCGACCATGGGCACGAGCGGAATCATCGGACCTCCGTGCACATCGACGACAGCCTACCTTCCTCGGTTCCGGACCTGGCACTTCCTTCACAGGGTCCATAGGCAACAGGCCACCGCACCCCGTGACAGGAGTACCCATGAAGTCCCGCGCCGCTGTCGCCTTCGGACCCGGAAAGCCCCTCGAGATCGTCGAGATCGACGTTGCGCCCCCCAAGGCCGGCGAGGTCCTGGTCCGCATCACCCACACCGGGGTCTGCCACACCGACGCCTTCACGCTGTCCGGGGACGATCCCGAGGGCGTCTTCCCCGCCGTGCTCGGCCACGAGGGTGGCGGCATCGTCGTCGAGGTGGGCGAGGGCGTCACCAGCGTGAAGCCCGGCGACCACGTGATCCCGCTGTACACGGCCGAGTGTCGCGAGTGCAGGTTCTGCAAGAGCGGCAAGACCAACCTCTGCCAGGCGGTGCGGGCCACCCAGGGCAAGGGCCTGATGCCCGACGGCACCAGCCGCTTCTCCTACAACGGCGAGCCCATCTACCACTACATGGGAACGTCCACCTTCTCCGAGTACACCGTCGTCCCCGAGATCTCCCTGGCCGTCGTCCGCGAGGACGCCCCCCTGGAGAAGGTGTGCCTGCTGGGGTGTGGCGTGACCACGGGCATCGGCGCCGTCCACAACACCGCCAAGGTGGAGGAGGGCGACACCGTGGCCGTCTTCGGTCTCGGCGGCATCGGCCTCGCTGTCATCCAGGGCGCTGTGCAGGCCAAGGCCGGCCGCATCATCGGCGTCGACATCAACCCGTCGAAGTTCGACCTGGCCAAGCAGATGGGCGCGACGGACGTGGTGAACCCGAGGGACCACGACAAGCCCATCCAGGAGGTCATCGTCGAGCTCACCGACGGCGGTGTCGACTACTCCTTCGAGTGCATCGGCAACGTCGACGTGATGCGGTCCGCCCTCGAGTGCTGCCACAAGGGCTGGGGGGAGTCGGTGATCATCGGCGTGGCCGGAGCCGGGCAGGAGATCGCCACCCGTCCGTTCCAGCTGGTGACGGGTCGGGTGTGGCGGGGGAGCGCCTTCGGCGGTGTCCGCGGCCGCACCGAGCTTCCCGGCATGGTCGACCAGGCGATGTCCGGCGAGATCCAGCTCGATCCGTTCATCACCCACACCCTGCCCCTCGAGCAGATCAACGAGGCCTTCGATCTGATGCACGAGGGCAAGTCCATCCGCACCGTCATCCACTTCTGAGGTCGGCATGAAGCGCATCTCGTCCCAGGCCTGCTTCGGCGGGCGCCAGGAGGTGTGGGAGCACGACTCGGAGACCCTCGGGGTCCCGATGCGGTTCGCCATCTTCCTCCCCCCGGCCGTCGAGCAGGGGCCCCGTCCGATGCTCACCTTCCTCTCGGGGCTCACCTGTACCGAGCAGAACGTGATCACCAAGGGAGGCTTCCAGCAGCACTGTGCCGCTCACGGCCTCGTCTTCCTGTGCCCCGACACCTCGCCCCGCGGCGAAGGCGTGGCCGACCACGAGGGCTGGGACCTGGGCCAGGGGGCCGGCTTCTACCTGAACGCCACCGAGGAGCCCTGGGCCCGACACTACCGGATGCACGACTACGTGGTCCATGAGCTGCCGGCCTTGGTCCGAGAGCGGTTTCCGGTGACCGGCGCCGAGTCGATCACCGGCCACAGCATGGGCGGTCACGGCGCTCTCGTGCTGTCGCTGAAGCATCCGGGGCGCTACGCCAGCGTGTCGGCCTTCGCGCCGATCGTGGCGCCCACCCAGGTTCCCTGGGGCCACAAGGCCTTCGGAGCCTACCTGGGCGACGACCGGGACGCCTGGAAGGCGTGGGACGCGACCGAGCTGGTGGCCGACGCGCCGACCATGGGCCGCATCCTGGTGGACCAGGGAGGCGCCGACGGCTTCCTGACCGAACAGCTCCAGCCCGAGCGCTTCGCGACGGCCTGCGAGGCGGCCGGACAGCCCCTCGACCTCCGCATCCACGATGGCTACGACCACAGCTACTTCTTCATGGCGACCTTCGCGGGGGACCACGTCGCCCACGCGGCCGATGCTCTGCCTGGCTAGCCAGGCGGCCGGAGGATGCCGGCCACGGTGGAGCCGAGTTCCTTGGTGCTGTAGGGCTTGGAGAGGAAGTGGCAGCCGTCGGGGAGGTCCTCGTGGCTCAGCGTCCGTCCGGTGTAGCCGCTGGAGAGGAGCACGGGCAGCCCTGGGCACTGGCTGCGGGCCCTCTTCACCAGCTCCACGCCGCTCATGCCGGGCATCAGCACGTCGGTCCACAGGAGGTCCACCGAGTGATGGGCCGCCAGCTCCAGGGCCTCGTGACCGTTGGCGGCCGACAGCACCTCGTACCCGAGCCGCTGCAGGATGCGCTGGCCGACCCGTCGCACCGTGGCGTCGTCCTCGACCATGAGGATGGTGCCGCTCCCCTGGTGGCGCTCGTCCGGTCCATCGCTGGCTTCCCCCCCGCGGACCGGGATGGCCCGTGGGAGCCACAGCTCCTGGGCGACGCCCCCCGCGAGATCCTCCACCATCTCCAGGCGCTGACGGTCACCGAGCTGCGCCTCCAGGACCCGGCACGCCTCGATCTGGCGCTGGAGCGCGTCGCTGGCCTCCTCGAGCTCCCGGGTGCGCGCCGCCACCTCGTCGTTGAGCTCTGCGCGGGCTTCTTCGGCGCGCCCGAGGGCCTCCTCGAGCTCCCGGGTCCGGCGGTGCTCTCCCTCTCTCAGGGCGTGGAGCGACCGCTCGCTTCGGATCCGCCCCACCAGGATGGCGGACGACAGCGAGGTCGACGCGAACAGGGTGAACGCGAAGATGCCCAGCGTGCGGGGGTCGTCGATGGTGTGGACGGCGACCGGCAGCCACGCCAGCCAGACCGTGGCGAGCACCGCGGCGAGGGCACGTACGCTGAGCATCGTGCTGCCGGCCCCGATCACGACGATGTCGATGTAGACCGTGTACAGCCCATCCCGCATCCCGGACATCACCATGAGGATGTTGCCCACGACCGCGAGGGTCAGCATCGCTGCGGCGGGGTGGGCGAAGCGCACGGGGAAGCGGCGCTGGACCAGCAGCTGGAACAGCGCCGCGCTGATGGCCACGAGCGCAGTGTCGTAGACGACGGTGAGCTCCCGGAGCGGAGGTGGGAGGTCGATCGCGTTGTAGACGAAGAAGACGACGAACAACACCGCCAGCATGCCGCTGATCGGGCGGAGCGTGACGAGGACCCGCTGGTCCATGGCCCTGACGAGGCGGTCTCCCGCGGGCCCGACCATCGGGTCGAGCTCCTTGGGGGACGTTTCGTCCGCGCGGCCGCCGAGCCGCGCGAGCAGGGTGCGAGCGTTCATTGCGCCACGGTAGCGCAACGGGTTGTTGGCCTACAAACTACGGGGTGGCGTGACGGCTCGTGGGCTGGGGCGCCACGGCCTCCGCAGGGGCAGCCTGGTGGCCTCGGAGGAGTCGGCCCGGAAGGGCGCCGGTGATCTCCCCGTCGCGAAGGATGATCTCGCCGCTCTTGATCGTGGCCTTGTAGCCTCGGGCGCGCTGGACGAGGCGACGCCCGCCGGCGGGAAGGTCCGTGACCATCTGGGGGGCGTCGACGTCGAGGTGCTCGAAGTCGATGACGTTGAGGTCGGCGAGATAGCCGGCGCCCACCACGCCTCGGTCGTTCAGGCCGTAGAAGGCGGCGGTCTCGGAGGTCTGACGCTTCACGATGCGCTCGAGGGGCAACGTGGGGCCCCGCTTCCGGTCCCGGGCCCAGTGGGTGAGCATGAACGTGGGCATGCCGCCGTCGCAGATGGCGCCGCAGTGGGCGCCCCCGTCGGAGAGCCCCATCCGGGTGCGCTCGTGGGCGTGCATCTCGTAGGTCGCATCGAGGCTGCCCGTGCTGTAGTTGAACAGCGGGAAGTACAGCATCGCGGTGCCGTCGTTCTTCATCAGCTCGTCGAAGGCCAGGTCACGGGGATCACGGCCCTCCCGCTCGGCCCGTGCAGCGATGCTGCTCTCGGGGACCGGCTCGTAGTCGTTGTCGGGGCCGAGGACGAACATCTTGTCGAAGCTCGTGGTCACGAAGGTCTCGAACGGGCCCACGGTCACGCCGGTCTCGGCGAGCAGCTTCTCCTTGAAGCTCGGGTCCTGCAGCATCTGGAGCTTCTCCTCCCATGGGAGGGCCTGCATCATCAGCCAGGACGGGTAGAGCGCGAAGGGGTGGGCCGTGCCGTGCCAGCCCATCAGGATGCCGATGGCGCGCCCGGCACTCTGGGCGTACAGCTCGACCCCCTCGGCCTCGGCCTTCTCGAGCTCGTCGAGGAGCTCGCGGTAGAGCGTTGGATCCTCGTCGATCTGGCTCAGGTTGAAGACGACCGGCTGACCGGTCTTGCTCGCCAGCTCCTTCATCCACCCGACGTCGACCCGGTTCTTCACGTGCTCGTTGGCGATCTCGAAGACGCCATGGCCCGCCTCCGAGATCGCCTCCGCGATGCCGAACAGCTCCTCGAGGGGGGCCTTGGTCCCGGCGACCAGCTGGCCCGCCTTCGTCTTGTGGAGCGGCGTGCGGCTGGTGGAGAAGCCCAGCGCACCGGCCCTCAGTCCCTCTTCCACGATCGCCTTCATCTCGGCGATCTCCTCCGGGGACGCATCCTCCCGCTCGGAGCGGTGGCGGCCCATCACGAAGCCGCGGACGGCTGAGTGGGGGACCTGCGTCGCTACGTCGAGGGCGAAGGGCTTGCGCTCGAGGGCGTCCAGGTACTCGGGGAAGGTCTCCCACGCCCACTGGATGCCCTCGGAGAGGGCGCTGCCGGGGATGTCCTCGACCCCCTCCATCACGTTGATGAGCCAGCGGCGGTCCTCCTCGCGGACCGGAGCGAAGCCCACGCCGCAGTTGCCCATGACGACCGTGGTACAGCCGTGCCAGCCCGAGGGCGTCAGGTAGGGGTCCCACGTCGCCTGCCCGTCGTAGTGGGTGTGCATGTCGACCCAGCCGGGGGTGACCAGCAGCCCGGTGCAGTCGATCTCCTCGGTGCCTTCTCCCTCCACGGCGCCCACGGCGACGATGCGGTCGCCGCGGACCGCCACGTCGCCCACGAAGCCCGGACGGCCCGTGCCATCCACGATGAAGCCGTTGCGAAGAACCAGGTCGTACATGATGCCCCCAGATGCGAAGAAGCGAATGACGTTCGCAATGCGAATCTGATTCGCATATAGTGCGACGGTTGGTGGAAGGCAAGGGAATTTCTGCACGACCGGCGGATGTCCGACGACGATCCGCTGGCGGGCTATGCTGCGAACGTGATTCACTCGAAGCCACCCACCAAGCGGGAGCTCCGCCGGGCCCGTCGTCTCGCCGAGCTCCTGGATGCGGCCATGGCCATCATCGAGCGCGGCGGTGTCGATGCCCTCACGATGCCCCGTCTCGCCGAGGAAGCCGGGGCCGCTGTCGGGGGCCTCTACCGCTACTTCGCCAGCAAGGATGCCCTGCTCGCCGGACTCCAGGTCCGTGCCGCCGAGGACCTGGCGGGCTTCCTGGAGGAGCGCCTCGAGGCAGCAGGTCCGGAGCCGCTGGAGCGGGTCCGGGTAGCCTATGGCTCCTGGGGGGCGTGGGCGGATCGATCGCCGGCGCTCTACCGCCTCATCGACGCGTCCCTCTCGGACCCGAGGGTGATGCTGCCGGACGACGATGCGCGCCGGGTCGACGACGCTGTGCGACCCATCCTGCGCCGCTGCGCCGAGCTCCTGGAGGCAGCCGCCGACGCCGGCGCTCTCGGTCCGGGGGACGCGGACGTGCGAGCGTTGGCGCTCTGGGCCGCGCTGCGTGGGGTCCGACACCTCCGCAAGCGGGACCGTCTCCTCCCCGACAAGCTCCACTCCGACCGCATCGGGGAGGCCGTCCTCGACGGGCTCCTCGCCGGGTGGGGCTGATCAGGCGGCGCGGGCGACCTCGACCAACGCGCTGGGACCGAGGAGCTCCACGAGGCGCCCCACCGTGCGCTGGGTGAGGACGGCACCGGCCTGGACCAGCATCACCCCTGCTTCGTTCAGGATGGGCTGGGTGAGCACCATGCCCTCGCTGAGCATGCTGGCTGTCACTCGCTTCGGGCAGTCGTCGGCCGTGACCACCCACACCGACAGCTCGATGCCTTCGCCGGCCACGCGCCAGATCGGTGCGTCCGAGGGCGGACTCGGGAAGACCGCGTCGGACGGCAGCCCCAGGGAGAACTCCATGCCGTAGTCGCCGCCGTTCCGCTTCACGAGCCCACCGGCCGTGTTGGCGAACTCGCGAAGGGCGTCTGCCATGACGTCGCGGTCGACGGGCTCCCCGAAGAGCAGGGTGCCCAGGGTGTCCGACGTCGCGGCGCTCACCCCGATGCCCAGGGTGAGCTCCTGGGCGTTCGCCACGAGGTTGAGCGGGATCTCTGCGACGTAGGCGAGGTCGCCGAGCCGTGGTGCGCGGCTGGCCGTCAGGCTGCCGCCGATCATGGCGCCGAACTCGTCGGAGAGGGCCTCCCCCAGCTCCACGATGAGGGGGCTGGCCAGGATGTCTTCCTCGCCGCCTGCGGCGAAGTCGTCGCCCATGCTGTGGAGCCAGCCCCGGATCCGCTCGATCGCCTCGACCCGGCCGGCGATCTCGGCCGGACACGCGCCCTTGGTGGTGACATCGTCGAAGCCCGCGTTCCACACCTTGCTCGCGGTGTCGCCGTCCAGCCTGCCGACCATGGCGACACGGTAGATGTGGGGGCCGCCGGAGGCGGTCGTTGCTTGGAGCCAGGGGTCGGTCAGGGCGCCGACGAGGGCGACGTCCGGCCGCTGGCTCTGGACGCGCTCGATCGCCTCCTCCGGCGTCGCCGCGATCGACGCGTTGTGGCCGAGAGCTGCCAGCACCCGAGAGAGGCGCCGTTGTTCGCTGTGGTTGGGGGTAGCGATCAAGATGTTCATGGAGACCCTCGCTTCGGCATCAAGCGGCTGAGAGAAGCAGCTGGTCGGAGAGTACGGCGTGGCAGGCTTCGATCTGGTTGGCGTCGTAGACCCACGCGAGCGATGCTGGGGTGGGCTGCTGACGGAGCACCGCGTCGACGAGCTCGCTGGCAGCGAAGGTGACGAGGCGCACGCTCTGCCCTTCCTGGGGATGGGGAACGGGCGTGTGGCTCAGAGCGATGGCCTGGCACAGCTCCAGGGGCAGCCCCCAGCTGTGCAGCAGGCGCGCACCCTGCTCGGCGTGGGTGGTGCCGTACGCCTGCAGCTCGGCGGTGCACAGGCGGGTGCCCGACGCCTCGGCCTGCTTCCGCAGCCGGACGTAGCCAGGATCGTGCTGAAGGAGGACCACTCGACCGATCTCGAGCATCAGGGCAGCGGTCGCCGCGACCTCGGCGTGGGCGCCCGCCAGCTTCCGCACGGCGGTGACCGCCAGCAGGCCGGCATCCCGGGCCGCGTCCACCTCTGCAGGGGGCACACCTCGGCTGGGCCGGAACAGTCCGCTGCTCATGGCCGCGATGCGCAGGTTGGCGAGGCCCAGCAGCACGATGGCGCGGTCCAGCGTGGAGATGGCGCGCCGGCGCTGGAACATGGGGGAGTTCGCCAGCTTGAGCGTCTTCGCCGCGAGGGCGGGGTCCTTCTTCAGCACCCGCTGGACCTTGTTGGCATCCACGTTCGGGTCGTCGAGCACCGCCATCAGCTCTCGGATCGTGCTCGGCAGCTCGGGCAGGGTCTGGAGGTTTCCGACGCTGCGAAGCGAGGACATCGATGCCACCGAGCGCGTGGCCGCCAACAGGCGCACGTCGTGGAGAGTCGCCGCGGTCGAGATGACGTGGTGGGCCACCTGGAGCTCGGCCTGTGACCCTGCGAGGTGCTCGTCCGCGTCGACGAGGATGCGGAGGGCGGTGGGCTGGCGACTGCGAACCTCGCCCAGCCACGCCACGTCGTCACTCGCCACGATGTCGGCGGCCTCCGCCGTGGCGCTCGGCTCCAGCTCGGGGCACGCTCCCTGCTCGTCGATGAACCGGTGACCTGCGGGCACCTTCAGGTGAAGCGTCGGCATTGGGGGCACCTTCCTCTGCTTGGCGTGTCGATTTCCTATCGGCCCACGTGGCGTGGATTGAAGGCCACATCGTCCGTGGACCGCCCAATGTGTGAGTAGAGTGGGGCGCGGAGGCTGAATGGGGGCGTGGGAGACGGCATGGCTGGGGATCGCCGTCGCTGGGATGGGTGGATGTCGGGGCTGCCCGGAGCCCGCCGAGGCGCTCGTCGACTGCAGCAGCTTCGAGCCGGAGCGTGGGGGCGACGTCGGTCCGCGGCATCCGGACCCGTGGCTCGGCGACCAGAGGGCCCTGGTGCTGCTCCTCGCCTGGGAAGATGCGTCGCCGAACGCTTCGGTGGACGAGGTGCAGGAGGCCTTCTTCGGCGACGACCGCTCCCTCGCGGCGTGGTTCCGGGAGGCCAGCGGTGGGCGCTTCACCCTCACCGGCTCGGTGCTGGACTGGAAGCGGGTCACAGCGCGCTGGGCCGACCAGCACCCCAAGGATCCGGGCACGGCCGGCCGGCTGGCCCTGTGCGCGCATCACGGAGCCATCGACGTCGCCGCCCACGACAGCCAGGGCAACGGCCGCATCGACCACCTGTTCGTCGTGCACTCTGGGAGGCTGCCCGTCGACCGGATCGGCCCCCGGGCGCTCTTCGTGCCGGGCCGAGCGGATCGCAGCATCCTCCTGCCCGCTCGCGGCGTCGGCACCGTGGGGGAGGAGCTCCCCATCGGTTGGTACGTCCACGAAGCCGCCCACCGCTACTTCGGCCTGCGGGACCGCTACGAGGACCACCGCCACGGTCGCTACGGCATCGGCGTGTGGGGCCTGATGGGGCTTGGACAGTGGGGGCCCGACGCCGACATCCCCCGTGCTCATGTGAACCGCTACCCGGTGCACCCGCGGGGGCGGGCGAAGATGCGGATGGGGTGGGCCGACGCCTCGGAGGTCCGAGAGGACACCGCAGATGTCCTGCTCGAACCTGTCGAGACGAGCAGCCGGGTGATTCGTGTGCCGACCCCCGACCAGGGACCGTCGCTGGTGCTGGAGGTGCGCAGTCCCCGAGGCTTCCATGCCGACCTGCCGGGCCACGGTCTGCTGGTGTGGCGGGAGCCCTACCAGCTCGACGGGGAGGTCGTGCTGCTCCAGGCCGACGGCCGCGACGACCTCGCCCACGGCACCGACCTCGGGGCACGACCGGTCCCCCCCGTCGACGAGAACTTCGGTGACGCCTCGGATCCCTTCCCGGGGAGTCTCGGCGTCACGGAGCTGGTGGACCCGGTCACGGGCATCGCTCTGCGGAACATCCGACACGAGGGAGACGCTGTCCGCTTCGACGTCGACGTGCCCTGACGTCCTGGGATCTGGCCTCGTGGCCGCGGGTCGAATAGGCGCCGCCCATGACCACCTACTCTTCTGTGCTCGAAGCCGTCGGCAGCACGCCGATCGTCCATCTCTCCCGCATCGGCGCTGGTCTCCCCGGCCAGATCTACGGCAAGCTGGAGTACCTGAACCCGGGTGGCAGCGTGAAGGACCGCATCGGCGTCCGCATGCTGCTCGAGGCCGAGAAGCGGGGGGAGATCAAGCCCGGCGACACGCTGATCGAGCCCACCAGCGGCAACACCGGCATCGGCATGGCCATGGCGGCCGCCGTCCGTGGCTACCGCATGATCATCACGATGCCCGAGAAGATGAGCCGCGAGAAGCAGGTCGTCCTCGAGGCCCTGGGGGCCGAGATCATCCGCACCCCCACCGAGGCCGCCTTCGACGCGCCCGAGAGCCACATCTCGGTCGCCAGGCGCCTCAAGGAGGTCATCCCCAACGCCCACATCCTCGACCAGTACTCCAACCCCGACAACCCGCTGGCCCACGTCCACGGCACCGGGAAGGAGATCCTCGAGCAGATGGACGGCCGGGTCGACGCCATCGTCGCCGGCGCCGGCACGGGCGGCACCATCACCGGCATCGCCCAGGCCGTGAAGGCCGAGCTCCCCAGCTGCCAGATCATCGGCGTCGATCCCGTCGGCTCCATCCTGGCGGGCCCGGGCGAGATCAAGAGCTACAAGGTCGAGGGCATCGGCTACGACTTCATCCCCGACGTGCTCGACCGCTCCCTCGTCGACCGCTGGATCCGCAGCGAGGACGGTCCGTCCTTCCGAGTCGCCCGCCAGCTCATCCGCAAGGAAGGCCTGCTGGTCGGAGGCTCCAGCGGCACGGCCATGTGGGCCGCGATGCAGGTCGCCAAGGAGATGCCCGAGGGCTCCCGCATCGTCGTCATCCTCCCGGACTCCGTGCGGAACTACATGACGAAGTTCGTCGACGACGCGTGGATGCGCCAGAGTGGCTTCAGCGACATCGACCACGACTACGGCACCATCGCCGACATGATGCGGGCCCTGCCCGACCAGAAGGTCATCACCATCGAAGACGACCGCACCCTGCGGCAGGCCGTCGAGCAGTTCAAGGCCCACGGCATCAGCCAGATGCCCTGCACCACGGGCGGTCGCCTCTCCGGCATCGTCACCGAGTCCGACCTGCTTCGCTTCATGGTCGACGGCCGCGACCCCAGCGCCCCCCTCGCCGAGGTGATGGTGCGTCGGGTGTCCACGGTCGCTGCCCACGACGAGGCGAGCCAGCTACCGGCGATCTTCGAGCAGGGCGAGGTCGCCATCGTTGTCGACGAGGAGCGGAGTGTGAAGGCCGTGCTCACCAAGATGGACTTCATCGAGTTCGTCGCGGGGCGGCGCCCGAGCCACTAGCGCCTGGATGCACGAGGCCGTGCGAGCCCCGGTCCTGTACGCGGTCGCCTTCCTGGTCCAGGGAGGGCTGGGCGTCGGCTGGTGGTGGCTCGCTCCCCATCGCTTTCCGGTGACGACCCGGCCGTTCTGGCTCCACGACGTGCTGCCTGTGGTGCTGCTCACCCTCTCCCTCCTGACGCTGCGATGGCCCGGGGCTCGCGTCGTTCTCGCCGGGCTGTGGGCGGGGCTCGCGACGGCCATGCTCGGCCTGTTCCGGGCCGAGGCGCTGCTCTTCGTGGCCTTCGCATCGATGTGGGGAGCTCTGGACGTGGCGATGGCCTGGGAGCACCGCGACAGGCGGCTCGCGGGGCTGGGGCTGCTCATCGGCTGTGGAGGTGCCTGGGCGATGGGGGCGGGTCCGTCCGGCACGACGCCCATCCCCGGTGTGGTCCTCGACGACCTGCCCGGTCCAGCACGACATGTGGCCCACCACGGCGCCGTCGATGTCCACGTCGTCCCCCACCTCCAGGTGCTCGACGCCTCCCGCCACGGCTTCCAGACGCTCTTCGGGCCACGTCCCGATCCCGTGCCGGCCCGCATGGTGGTCAAGAAGGGCGAGGGCAGCACGACCATCGTGGCCGCGTCGGAGCTGGAGACCGAGCGCTTCGCGCACCTGAGTCCCTACAGCCAGGTCGGCGTCGGTCCCGTGGAGGAGCCCGTCCTCCGTCTCGAGCCGTGCGGCGACGTACCCATCGCGGTGCGTCCACGGGACTACCCGTTCGGCATGCCGGTGAGGGTGGCCGTCGTCGATGCCGAGCGCCGCTTCCGGGTCGTCGAGGCGTCGTCTGCGGAGAAGGGCCCCTACACGACCCTCTGCGAGGGCCACCTGGGCCCCGACGACGCACTGGTCGTCGAGGTACACGACGGTGACGTACCTCGGGTGCGCATCGAGTGGCTGGACTACGCGAGGCAGCTGTCGACGCGCCCGTCGCCCGCCGCTGGCTGGGGCATGCCCGAGAATGCGCTGCTGTTCTGGCGCGACGGGGATGGCGTCGTGCTCGTGCCCAGCCTCGCCAGCACCGGGACCGGCATCGGCTGGGCCAGCGCCACGCTCTCAGCCGGCGTGTACCGCAACCGCATGGTGATCACCGACCTCTGACCGTGCGCTTCGTGTCCCCCTCGGGCCCCACACATCAAGGGCTCTCCAGGTAGCCCTCGACGCGCCCCCTCACCGGCGACTCCGGCACCATCTCCAGGTAGCGCCGGTACGCCTTCTCGGCGCCTGCCCGCTCCGCCAGCGCTGCCAGCGTGTCCCCCAGGTTGAGGTAGGCGACGGCCCGCTCGGGGTCGAGCTCGATGGCCCGCTCGAACCACGGCTTCGCCTCCTCGTGGCGGTCCAGCTCCTGGAGGACGTAGCCGACGTTGTTCACGATCTCGGGGTGGGAGCCGTCGAGCTCTGCGGCCTTGCGGAGGGCTGAGTAGGCCCCCGCCAGCTCTCCCTTGCGGAAGGCGGCGATGCCCTCGGCGTGGAGTGCCTCGGCCCTCACCGACGGGTCTTCCTCCGGCGCGCCGCGTCCCCGCTCGAGCTCGGCGAGCTGGGCCTGCATCCTGGCCAGCTCCTTCAGGAGCTCCTCGTTCTCGGCGGCGAGCTGCGCCCGGGCCCGAGCCAGGTCGTCGGCGTCGGTACGGGTTCCGGAGAGGTCGGAGAGCAGGGCCTGGTCGGGCTCGAGGGTGAACACGAACTCGCCCCCCTGTGACCCGACGAGGTTGCCGAAGGCAGGGGTCTGGGCCGAGAGCGACGACACGCGGGGCGCGACGAAGGAGGACAGCTCGGAGGCGGTGATGAAGCCGTCGCCGTTCAGGTCGGCCGGACCGGACATTCCCTGGAGGAGGGTCCAGGTGAAGATGGAGTGCCCGCCGGGTCCGTGGTCGGTGACCTGCTCGTCGGCCCCCCCGGCGGTCAGGATCTGCCTGGCGTTTCGGCGGGTGACCTCCTGCAGGTAGCGGCGGGGGTCGCCGGTGTAGCCGCCAGCGCGGGTCAGGGCGATGCCGGAGTAGCAGGCGTCCATCACGAACATCACGTGCTTGGCCGCCAGGGCCTCGTGGACGTCGCCCAGGGCCGACATGGAGATGGCCGTGCTCTGGAGCTTCTCGGTGTCGGCGTCGACCGGGACGATGAAGCCCCGCTCGGAGCCCATCGGCAGCGCCCGGGTGGCGCCGTGCCCCGCGTAGAACACGAAGACCCGGTCCTCGGGCTGTACCTGGGCGGGGAGCTCGTCGCCCAGCACCTCGAGGATGCGGTCTCGGGTGGCCTCGGCGTCGAACAGGGTGATGACGTGGTCCTCGGCGAAGCCGAAGTTGTCGACGAGGGCGTCGCGGACCCCCTCGGCGTCGTGGACCGCGTAGGCCAGCCGCGGCCAGCGCTCGTACTGATTGATGCCGATCACCACCGCCCAGCTCTCCCCGTACAGACCGGCGTCGACGTCGGAGACATCGATGCTGCCGACGTCTCCATGGACGGCCTCGCCATCCCACAGGACCAGCTTCACCCCCTCCTTCTCCAGCAGATCCAGGATCAGGGGCAGCGCCTCCACGGTCTGGGCGTGGACGTCGTGGAGGAGGATGACGCCGTGGTCGCGCTCCCGGACCTGGTCGAGGACCGTCTGGGCGATGGACTCGGGAATGGGGTCGGCCCAGTCCATCGAGTCGACGTTCCACAGGTAGGCACGTGTCGACCGGTCGGTGATGGCCTGGAGCACGCGGCCGTCGCGGGCACCGTAGGGAGGCCGGAACAACACCACGTCGACGCCAGAGGCTGCCTCCAGCCCGTCGAAGGCCCTGTCGAGCTGCTCGTCGAGGGCGGCGTCGGAGAGCTTGGGGAGGTTGGCGTGACTCCAGCTGTGGGAGCCGAGCAGGTGTCCGTCGTCGACCACGTCCACGGTGAGCTCGGGGTGGGCCTCGGCGCTCTCGCCCACCTGGAAGAAGACCGCGGGAACGTCGGCGGCGGCCAGGGCGTCGAGCACGGCGGGGGTGTGCTCCTCGTGGGGGCCGTCGTCGAAGGTGAGCACGAAGGTCTTCGGCGGCATCGACGTGCCGTAGATCTCCTGGGCGTTGTCCTGGAGTCCCCGGGTGCCGGGCACGACCAGGGACAGGTCGGCGGCATGGCGGGCGTACAGCTCCTCCACGGGGCGCTCGGTCCGGACGGCGTCCAGGTAGCTCTGCCACTTCTCTCGGGTCAGGGTCATGCCGCGGGTGCGGAGGCGACCGAGCAGCGCCCGCATCTCGTCCCGGTAGGCCTCCTCGACGGTGTCGACGGCGGCGCGGTCTTCTCGGACCCTCGCGAGCAGGCGGTCGCGGTGCTTCCCGTCGGGCGCGGCACCGAGGGCGCGCTCCAGGCGCTCCAGCAGGGCGAGGAAGGCCAGGCGGTCGCCGTCGCGGAGGTCGGTGTCGTCCTCCAGCCATTCGAGGAAGGCGTGGAGCTCACGCCCCTTGTCGGACCGCTCGCGGGGCACGTCGGCCAACAGTGCGGCGCGCAGCGCCTCCTCGGCAGAGCGTCGGTCGGCGAACAGCATCTTCCCGAGGACGGGGGCGTCGCGACGCTGGCCCTCCGGGAGGGTGGGCACGGCGTCGGCGAGCACCAGGGCGTCCCGGTAGCGGGCCACCACGGTCTCCGCGTCGGAGATCGGGTCGGCCAGGGCGAGGATCGGCAAGAGCCACAGCACCCTCGGACACTACCAGCCGCGGCACGTCAGCCGTCGAGGGTGAGCTCGTGGATGCGTCGCAGCAGCTCGCCCGGGCTGAACGGCTTGGTGAGGAGCGGCACGTCGGCCAGATCCGCGGGGAGGTCGTCCGGGGCATACCCGGTCATCATCAGCACGGGCAGATCGCCGTGGCGTCCGAGGGCCTCCAGCACCACCTCGGGGCCGGACAGGCCGGGGAGCACCACATCGCAGATCAGGATGTCCGGTGCGCCGCTCTCGAGGGCGTCGAGGGCCGCCGGGCCGCTGGGCGCGTGGACGACGCGGTGGCCGCGGGAGCGAAGCACCCGGAGGAGGAGGTCGGCGACGAGCTGGTCGTCCTCCACCAGCAAGATGCGAAGGGGCTCGGTGCTCTGCGGGGGCTGGTCGCGGGCCTCGGTCGTGGGGCGCGCGGGCGGAGCCGAGAGAGGAAGGGTGACCACGAAGCGGCTGCCCCGGCCCTCCTCGGTGTCGACGTCGATGGTTCCGTCCAGCTGGTCGACCACCCCGTGGCACACGGCGAGTCCGAGGCCCGTGCCCTGGCTGGTGGCCTTGGTGCTGAAGTACGGCTCGAAGATGCGCGCCACGACCTGCGGAGCCATGCCGATCCCGTGGTCCTCCACGATGAGGCGGGCGTACGGTGGAGCCCGCTCGACGACGATCTGGAGCAGGCCTCCCCCGGGCATGGCGTCCCGACCGTTGATGGCCAGGTTCATCAGGACCTGCTGGAGCTGGTAGCTGTCGCCGCGGACGTAGGCGGCGCCGTCAACCCGGGTCTGCAGGCGCACGGTCTCCCCCAGCATGCTGGCGAGGAGGGGCCGCATGTCGACGAGAAGGGCACCGAGGTCGGTGGCGGGCGCCTCGTTGGGCTGCCGGTGACCAAAGGCCAGCAGCTGTCGGGTGAGCTCTGCCGCGCGGCTGGAGCTCGAGAGGATCAGGTCGATGAGGTCGGCGTCGTCCGTGCTGTCATGGCGGAGCGCCAGCAGCTCGGCGGCGCCGCTGATGGTGGTGAGCAGGTTGTTGAAGTCGTGGGCCACCCCGCCGGCCAGGCGCCCCAGGGAGTCGAGGCGCTCTGAGCGCTGCAGCCGCTCCTGCAGGACCTTTCGCTCCGTGACGTCGACGACCAGGCCCGCCATCGACAGCGGCTCCCCAGCGGCGTCGTAGGACATCCGACCGCGGGCCTCGATCCACAGCTGTTGGCCATCCTCCCGCATCACGCGGTGCTCGGCGCAGTACTCCTTACCGGACCGGGCAGCCTCCTGGAGCCCTTCGACCACGGCGTGTTGGTCGTCGGGGTGCACCATGGACAGGTAGGTGTTTCCGTCCTCGGGAGACCATCCACGGGGCTTGCCGAACAGCTCGGCGAGGGTGGGGGACCAACGGACGCGGTTGGTCCGTATGTCCCACGCCCAGTCGGCCACCCCGGAGGCATCGAGGGCGGCCCGGATCTCCTCGTCCCGTCGGGCGAGGGCGGCCTCCGCGTCGCGACGTCGGGCCGTCTGCATGGCGAGGGCCGCCAGGTCGCCGATCGTGGCCGCGAAGGCCTTGTGGTCGTCGCTCCAGATCCGTGGCCCGCCCACGTGTTCGTGGCAGACGACGCCGACGAGCTGGCCCTCCACCAGGATGGGGGCATCGAGGAGGGCCCCGATGTCGAGGGGCTGCAGGTACCCCTCGTTGAAGGAGGCGGTGCGGGGGTCTCGCTGGGCGTCGTCGATGGCGACGAGTCGGTTCGTCCGCAGGGCCTCGAAGTAGGCAGGAGCCGCGTCGAGTGAAAGGAAGGATGGGTCGAGCCAGGCGCCGCTGCGGCGATCGTAGAGCAGGGTGGTGCGGATGCCCCCTTCCTCCAGGAACCACACCGCGACCCGTGCGGTGTGGAGGGCCGTGCTGGCGGTCTCGATCAGGGCGCGGAGCGCGAGGTCGAGGTCGCCAGACACCCAGCGGGGGTCTCGAACGAGCGCGTGCAGGGCGGACTGGTGTAGCACGTCGGGGAACCTACCCCGCAGCCGCGCATTGCGCGGGGTCGAGGCCTGAGCACGTGCTGGCAGTGGGGATCGCCCGGGGGGGCTCCCAGGACGACGAGTGTGCGCGATGGGGACGTCACGGAGTCGGTCCCCATCGGTCGACCTCCGCCTCGGCGACCCCATGCGTGGCCGTTAGGGAGGGGCTCGGAGGTCGACATGTGGTGGATGGCGGTCGCGGCGGCCCACACGTGCGGTGACATCGCCCCCGACGAGATCATCTCGGTCGAGGCGCCGGCGGTGATCGTCCTCGGAGAGCGGCACGGCGAGAAGGTCGACATGAAGCGGGCCTGGAGCGTGGTGTCCGCCCTCGCGAAGGAGGCGCCGGTCACCTTGGCGATGGAGGCCGTCCACGAGTCCAACCAGGGGGTCATGGACCGCTACGCCGAGGGGGCCGTCAAGACGGGCAAGCTGGCGGACGAGCTCCACTGGGGCGACACCTGGGGCTTCTCGTTCAAGCCCTACAAGAAGCTGGTGACCTCGTCGAAGAAGGGGGTCACGGTGGTGGCGGCCGGGCTGGACCTGGGGCCCAAGCCCGAGGGGCGCGAGATCCCCATTCCCGAGGGCTACCGGGCGTTCCTGATGGAGGGCATGAAGGAGCACGCCCACATGATGTCGGAGGAGGTCCGGGCTCGCTTCCACATCTCGATGGCCTGGCGCGACTTCCGCATCGGCGAGCTCGCGGCCGAGGCGTGGAGTGGGGAGGGCTACCTCGTCGTGCTGGTGGGCCGAGGCCACGTGGAGGCCGGCATGGGCACCAACTGGCAGCTGGAGCAGCTGGTCGACGCCCCCGTGGTCAGTGTCGTGCTGAACCACGAAGACGCTCGGTGCTTCGACGGCGATCGGGTCTGGGCCGACTGATCAGCGACGCCTCGCCAGGAGCTGCGACCACGCTGGAGCGGAGCCCTGGCGGCAGGCACAGCCCTTCGTCGCCACGCCCCCGACGCCCCCCTCGGCGGTGAGCCCGGTGTCGACGTCTGTGTCGGCATCGACGTCCGTGTCGGCATCGGCGTCGGCGTCCGAGTCGGCATCGACGTCGGTGTCGGCGTCCGTGTCGGTGGGGCCGGGGCCGCCGTCGTCGGAGGGGTCGAGCGGGTCGGTGCCCGCGGCCAGCTCGTCGGGGTCGGATACCCCGCCGCCGTCGGTGTCGACGCTGCGTGGGTCGGTGCCGGCCGCGGCCTCGTCGCCGTCGAGCAGCCCGTCGTCGTCGCTGTCGGGGTCCCGGTGGTCGGCCAGGCCGTCGCCGTCGACGTCGAGCCGATCGTCGACGCCGTTGCCGTCGGCGTCGACGAAGCCGGGGGCGTCCGGGTCGTCGGCGTCGAGGATGCCGTCGAGGTCGTGGTCATCCGTGGGGTCGGCGCCTCCGATCCCCTCGTCGGCATCGAGGACGCCGTCACCGTCGCTGTCTTCGTCGCCGCTGTCTCCCAGTCCGTCACCGTCCGTGTCGACCACGCAGGCCGAGGGCCCGGGGAGGATGGCCACACCCCCCGCGCCGCCGGTGTCGAGCACCACGAAGCCGAGCTCGGTGAGTCCCGCAGGAAAGGTGCGGGTGGGGATGCGCAGGGCGCGGACCTCGCCGTACACGGCCGCGCCGCCCACCTCGACCTCGCTGCCCTCGACGAGCACGGCCGGCACTTCGTCATCGACCGTCACCCAGACGCTGGCGATGGACGGCCCCCGCACGCTGTCGTCGGCGTCGATGGTGTGGAGGAAGGCGAAGAGGCTGTCGTCGGGAAAGGCGTCGCTGCAGTCGTAGGTCGTGTCGGTGGTCAGCCAGTTGGCGGTCGCTGGGCCGAGCTGGAAGCGGGGCCAGCCGTCTCCGGTACCGCAGACGTCCGGGTCCCACACGAACGCGGGGCTGGTGCCGCCGCCGTCGTCGACGGACCACGCGGGGTCCGTGCTGTCGTGGGGGGCCAGCAGCCCCGTGCCGTCGACCCCCGTGGGACGGAGAGGCAGGGTGCCGCACACGAAGCCCGGGTCGACGGAGCAGGCGGAGCAGCCGTCGCCGTCGGTGAGGTTGCCGTCGTCGCAGGCCTCGCCGACGTCGAGGAAGCCGTTGCCGCACGGGCAGTCCAGCAGCTCGATGGCGTGCATGCGCTCGCCCCCCGACACGCTGGTGCCGAAGGCGCTGTTGGTCGCGGTCCAGTCCGTGGGCAGGCTCTCGGGCAGCCCGATGCCGGTGTGGGTGGGGTCGGTGCCGGCCGTGCCGTCGACGGGCGCCCCTGGACCGCAGCCCTCGGTCCATGCGGCGGTGTGGAGTGCGCTCCCAGGGGTGCGGACGTAGTCGGCGACGACCGGCCAGGTGTCGATGTTCCGCAGGTTGTCGAAGCCCACCGTTCCGAGGAACCAGCCGTCGGGGACCGGGTTGTTCTGGTAGGGGTCGTCCATCCGCGCGAACAAGAAGGGCTCCAAGGGAGCCTGGACCGAGGCGACGATGGGGTCGGCGGCGAGGTGGAGCTGCACGGGGGTCGTGGGCTCTGCGGCCATCTCCGCCTGGACCCGCCACGTCTGCAGAACGGCGACGTCGGTGCCGCTGGCGGTGAAGCTGTTGGTGGCGACGAGGGTAGCGCCCTGGTCGTTGGCGACGGGGTCGACCGGAGTGTCCCGGGCCACGATGGGCTGGTCGCAGTCGACGAAGCTGTTGCCGGTGATGGTGGCGAGGGGGAGCAGGTCGTCGGGGGTCACCGCCTCGTCGCGGGGGTCGACGTTGCCGACGTAGGGGGCGAGCAACACGGTGCTCGTGCCCCCCACCCCCTCGAAGGTGTTGCCGCTGATCTCGGCCTGGGCCCCGTACAGGGCGAAGCCTCCCCCCTCGTAGGGGGGCAGGGCGCCGTCGCCGACGAAGACGTCGTTGTCGACGAGGAGGGCGCCGGGGACCTGGCGCAGCTCCACGGCCCGTCGTACCGCCATCTCGGGACGGGTGGGGTGGCCGAAGCGGTTGCCCTCGACCCGAAGGCCCGAGGGGCCGTCGCCGGTGACCACCGCGCTGTCACCGCGGATGCGGACGGCGACGCCCAGCTGGGTGAAGTCGTTGTCGACGACGTGGAGGTCGGTGTGGCGGCCGTCGACCTCCACGCCAGAGCCCGCGATCGGTTCTCCCGCCGGGAGGCCGGCCAGGGTCTGGTGGAACCGGTTGCCGCCGACGCAGATGCCGTCGGCGCCATGGATGGGCGTGTCGGCGTCGATGCCGTCCGCTGCGAACCAGCCGAAGACGTTCCCCTGGTCGGGCGTGCCGCTGCCGTCGCACGGGGCGCCGATCTGCAGCCCGACGTAGGGGCCGGCGATGGCGATGACGTCGCCGGTGTGCCCCAGGGGGACCGTTCCGTCGGGTGCGACGGGCGGGGCGGTGCCGTCCTCGGACAGGCCGAAGAGGTTGCCGGCGACGACGACGCCGGTGCCGCCGGGGCGCGGGTCGACGGTGGGGTCGGGCCCCTCGAGGCGGATGGCGTTGGCGCTGGCGGCGAACAGGTTCCACTCGGTGTCGTCGTCGCTGCCGTCGCCGTCGGTGCCGATGACGACGTCGCTGGGAAGGCCGTCGTCGTCGGTCAGGAGGATGGCCTTGTTTCCCTCGGCCCCCTCGGCGGTCACTCCGTCGAGCTGCACCCCGAGGTAGCTGCACTGGATGGCGCTGCCGCTGTGGTCGCCCTGGAGGATGATGGCCTCGTCGTGGAAGCCCACGAGGGAGAGACCGCGGACGGTGAGGGGCTGGGTCGAGCGCAGGATTCCGTCGTTGCTTGTGTACGTGGCCCGGACCATCACCTCGAGGTCGTGGCCGGTGCCCCGGGGGTTGCAGCTGGCGCCGCCGCCGATGCCGTCGATGGTCGTGGCGACGTCCAGGTAGTCGAGGGGGGAGAGCAGCTCGATGGTCACGGGGCCGGCGAAGTCGAAGGTGATGCGGTGAGGGGCGCCGCCGTCATCGTCGTTGGCCTGCTCGATGGCGTCACGGAGCGTGCCGGGACCGGCGTCGCCGTTGCTGTCGACGATGAAGTCGGTCGCGAGCGCGGGGCTGGGGGTCAGCAGCGCGGCGAGGAGCCACCGTGGATGCATCGATCCTCCGATCCACATCCTACAACGGGCTCGGCTACGGCTCCCGGGCCCAGGTGCCGTCGAAGGGATCGCCGTACTGGCGCCAGGCTCGGTAGCTCCACGTGGCATCGGGTCCGTACAGGTGCCAGACCTCCTCGCCGTCGGGGGAGAGCTCGGTGGCGAGCGGGACCTTGGTGCCGTCGTCGCCCTCGGTGAGGGAGCCGAAGCCGATCAGCACACCGCCCATGGGGAGCTGCTGGGCCATGCCGCCGGCCTTCCCGTTGCCCCAGTCCGTCCACACGTGCTCGTCGACCTTCTCGGCGGTGCCGCTGGCCACGTCGACCTGGTACTCGACGTAGCGGGGGTCGCCGACGTTGCTGGAGTCGCCGAGCCCGGCGTCGTACATGGAGACCCGGTCGGGACCGGTGACCCGCACGTCGTGCTGGCCTGCGAAGCCCACCCAGCCGCTGGGGCGCACGTCGTCGAGGATCTCGATGTCGGCCCCCGGTCCACCGGAGAGCTTCCAGAGGACCTCCCCTTCCTGGGGCCCGTGGCGGGCGACCTTGATCACCATGCTGACCCGCTGCAGCGACATCACCCAGTGGCCATCCGAGGGGTCGACCGCGATGGAGTTGATGTGGAAGGGCTCCCAGTCGGGCTCGGTCATGTCCGCGTACAGGTTGGGGGGCAGCTGGTCGTAGGGGAGCAGGCCCTGGGTGGACCACTCGAAGAGGACGTTCCCCATGTGGTCGATGTGCTGGGCCTTCTGGTGCTCGACGGCGTAGTTGGGGGCGCCTCCCCAGGGGCTGAGGTCCTCCACCACCTTGCCGAGGATGATGCGGTGGGCCGTGCCGTCGGCGAGGACGTCCCACTCGTGCTCGTCGACCTCCACGTAGGACCAGCCGTCGGGCATCGGACCGGGTCCGAGGTCGATGTCGTAGCCGTCGAGCTCGGGGGAGACGACGAGGTTGCGGGGACCGTTGCTGCCGTCGACGATGCCGTAGAAGCTCAGACGGCCGTCTTCGGTGACCCGGAAGTCGTGGGCGTGGACCCGACGCCACCAGGCGGGGGTGCCGAGGTCGTCGACGATCATCGTGAAGCGGTCGTAGACCTGCTCGGAGCGGGTCGCCAGGAACGTCCAGCCTTCGGTGGGCGTGCCTTCGGTCCACAGCCGCGGCATGTCGTCGGGGATGATGCCGATGGCGTAGGTGCGCGCGGCGCTCCCGTCGCCGCTCACCACGTCGACCCGGATGCGACGGCCGACGCTGGCCTCCAGGGTGTCGCCGGAGGAGAGGAAGCGCCCGTCGACCGTCTCGAGGCGGATGGCCACCTGGGCGTCGGGCTCGAGGGTCTCGGCGAGCACGGTGACGGAGGAGGGCACCGCCGACGCCGGCAGCGCGTAGGTGAAGCGATCCGGATGGAAGGCGGGCTCCAGGTCCACGCCGATGTCGAGGGACGTGAGGGCCGCCGCCGAGCCCGCCGTGGGGTCGGGGAGGGTGCCGGTGTCGGGGGACGACGTGCTCTCGGCGTCGTCGGGACGACAGGCGAGGGCGAGGACGAGGACCAGGAGGGGGCGCAGCATGCTGCTCCGTACCATGTGCCGACCCGCAGCCGCTACGGTGGGGTCTCGACGCAGGGCTTGTGGATGTCCGGGTCGGGGGTGCGCTCCCACGCCACCCGCTCTCGGAGAGCGTCGACGTCGGCCGGTGGCAGCGCGTCGTCGCACACCTGGAGGACGTCGATGAAGGCGTCGACCATCTCGCAGTCGCCCTGGGTCAGGCGTTGGTTGGCCGCCCACCGCAGGTTGGTGGAGGCGCAGCTGCCAGGGTGGCGGCGGATGCCCTCGAGGGTGGCCAGGACCCGTTTCCGATCCGACGGCCGGTTGACGTGGAGCCGGGGCACCCACGTGAGCTCGAGGGCCTCCAGGGCCTCGTCGTGCTCGGGCATGTCCTTGCGCAGCCCGGTCAGGAAGGGGCGGAGCTCCCATGCATCGTCCCGACCCGCGAAGAGCTCGAGGATCTGCGCGCTCAGCGCCGGCTCGGCGACGAGGCGGCCGATCATCTCCATCTCGGGGTCGGGCGCCACGGCGATGCGGTGGGCCAGCACGGTCCGGAAGGCCTCGGTCCGCCCGAGCTGGGCCAGGGAGCGGAGCCGCACGTCGAGCCGGTTCCGCTCGACGTCGTCGCCGGCGGCGGGGGGCAGGCTGTCGAGCACCGCCAGGACCTCCGCGTGCCGGTCCAGGTCCTGGAGGGCCGCCAGGCGCCCGCGGCTCCATCGCTCGTCGAAGCCTTGGTCGAGGAGGGTCTCGTAGTGCCGCAGGGCGTCCTCGTGGGCACCGGCCCGGGCCGCGTCGCGGGCTTCTCGGGAGAGGTTTGGTGTGGTCTCGCCGAGCTTGGGGCACTGTCGCTGCAGGTAGGACGGGTAGCGGGAGGAGCCGAAGCGGTGGCGGGCGGACTGGGCGTCGTCGAGATCCCGGGGGATGTCGGCCAGGAAGGCACGCCACGCCGCGTCGAGCTCCTCCAGGGAGCGGCCGTACACCGCCTCGATGTCCCATTGGATCATGAGCTCGTGCCAGCGCTCCACCCCTTCCGTGAGGACGAGCCAGCCGATGAAGGAGCCGGCGACCCGGTAGGCTTCCCCCTCGTCCACTTCCACGAAGCCGAAGGGGCGCATCACCGTCGCGGCCGACGGGAGGGTGCCCTGATCCAGGGCGGCGGCAGCGACGACGTGGGCCTCCGGGTAGCGCCAGAAGCCGTCGGACCAGGCGTTGGCGGAGCCCTCGATGATGCCGCGGTTCCATGCCAGGCGGTACCAGGGGGTGCCCACCTCCTGATCGACGGCGTGGACCAGCTCGTGGGGGAGGGTGGCGTCGTAGACGTCTCGGAGCGGCAGCGTCACGTGGCGGCGATGGGCGTGGGCGTTCCGTTGACCCGTGGCCCCCTGCAGCGCCTCCCGGTCGTCGAACAGGTAGACGCTGATCACCACGTCGTCGACGGGGATCTTCCAGGCGGTCGACAGCCGGTGGAGCTCCCACTCGAGGGCGCGGACCACCTGGTCGAGCTCGTGGCGCGCCCGCCCGGTGCGGTCGTAGCGGATGACGAAGTGGGGCGTGCGTCGCTCCCCGTCGAGGACGTCGTAGAGCGCGGCGTGGCCGAAGCCGACGCCGATGCGGGAGCCGAAGCCCATCGTGGCGGCGGTCACGGCGAGGCAGCCCCACAGGGCCGCACCGCGCCAGGCTGCGGTTCCGTGGTGACGCCAGGCGAGGGTGGCGTAGCCGGCCATCGCCACGCCGAGCAGCCACGTCCGCTGGAGGTAGTGGACCCGCGGCAGTCCCATCGACGCCCGCTGGCTCAGCCAGTCCTGGACGCCGAGGAAGGGGTCGACGATGCGGACGTCGAGGCGGGCCTGGAGCTCGTCGTGTCCTGCGGCGAGGAGGGCCAGGCCGATCAGCAGCGCCGTACGGCTCCAGAAGCCTCGTCCGGCCCGGCCCAGGGCGAGGCCCATGACGGCGGTGAGGAGGCCGAGGGGCAGCCAGGTGACCCACAGGAACAGGCCCGTGTCCTGCAGGTCGCAGCCGTAGCGGGCGTTGGCGAGCCAGGTCACCGCCTGGGTGGCGGCGGGGAGGGTGACCACGGCCCCGAGGGTGGCCCGGAAGGCCTGTCCCAGGCGGTCGGGGCCCTCCGGCGTCCATCGCCACGCCCCCGCGGCGGTGTGGAGGAGGACGATGGCGCCCACCACGCAGACCGCCGCCACGAGCTCGTGGGTGAGCACGTGGAGCGGGGGGAGGGCCTGGCCGACGAGGCCGAGCAGCAGGCCGCTGATCAGCCCGATGGCGGCGGGTCGGAGGTGTGGAGGCACAACCGACCCTACCCTCAGGGGGGCCTATGGCTGGAAGATGCGGGCCTTGAGCTCGAAGGCCACATCGTAGGCGCGACGGGCCACGATCTCGCGGAGCCCATCCCCGTCGAGGTCTGCGCCCATGATGTCAGCGCCGAGGCTCTCACGGTCCTGCCCCACGAGGACCTCGTCGGCGACCGTCGGCAGCCCGCCGACCGCTCCATAGTGGACGCCGATCTCCCCGTCGTAGTCATGGTCGACCGCGGAGTTGGTCACCAGGTCGTCGAGACCGTCGCCGTCGAGGTCGCCGGCCCATCGGGGCACCCTGTCGAGCACGAAGGAGCGGGCGACGTCCGGGCCGGTGGCCGAGCCGTGGATGACCATCGACTCCTCCGTGGTCCAGCGGGTGGTTCGGAACGCGAAGTCGTCGAAGCCGTCTCCGTCGAAGTCCCCGACCGTTGCAGGGATCCGCGGATGGACCATCGGCGGCACGGTCAAGAACGTGGGACGACCTGTGGGGCCAGTGGCCGAGCCCTGAACCCATCCAAGCTCCCCGGTGTCACTAAGTTCATAGTCGGCAACCAGCATGTCCGGGAATGCGTCGCCATTCACGTCGGCGAGGCCAACGACGTGGTCGCACGGAACCGACAGCGGTACCCGCAGGGGTCGCTTCAGGCCGCCGGCCCCCGCTCGGAACACCGCCAGCTCGCAGGTAATGCTGCCCTCGAGGAGGACGACCAGGTCGAGGAGTCCATCCGCGTTCATGTCTTGGGAGAAGTCCAGCCGGGAGACGGTGTGGTCGACCGGCAATGGGAGCACCTGGTCGGGTAGGGTAGTGGGGCCCCCGGGCCGCCCGCCGAAGACGACGAGCTCGATGTCGTCTCGAACGCCCACGATGTCGCTGATGCCGTCGCCGTTGACGTCGCCGCTCGCGGCGTGGTGGAGCGGGACGGACCAGCTCGGCGCAGGTGCCAGGCCCCCGGGCCCGCCGCGAAGGATGCAGATGCTGCCGTCGTCGAACCAGGCAAGGTCCTCGAAGCCATCCCCGTTGACGTCCATCGGGCGCTTCTGGCTCCAGCTCCCCGAGGAGATGGCCTCCGGGAGCGCCCAGACGATGTCACCCGTCGGGGACGCCACATCGAAGGTCAGCTGCGCATGGTGGAGGTAGGTCAGGTGCAGTAGGTCGAGGGCGCCGTCGCCGTCCGCGTCGACGAGTGTCGGGCGCCCCACGGGCAGCGATCCGGGGAGGTCGATCCGCTCGGGCTGGGGGAGGGCCCCCACCTGCCCGTACAGGATGGTGTAGCTGCCGCCGCCGCCGACGACCAGATCTGTGAGGCCGTCTCCGTCGATGTCCGCGGCATTGGAGTAGCCGTGGGGCCACTCTGTGACCACGCGCTCGACCGTCGACGAGAAGTTCGGGTAGGCGCCCACGTGGAGCTCGGTGGTTGCCCCAAGAAGTACCGGCGTGTCGGTACCGTCTCCGTCGAAGTCCACCAGAGCGACCAGGCCCGTCCCTCCCACCAAGGTCACTTGGTCGCGGACGCCGCCTGCCCCGTCGCCCAGAAACAACAGCGTCTCGTCGGCCCCGTCCCGGTCAGAGGCCAGGATGTCGAGGTGACCGTCTCCGTCCGCGTCCCCAACGGCGATGGCGTAGCCGAGCTGCCCATCGGAGGGGTCGCCGCTCAGCACGAGGGAGGGGGTGCTGGGGAGGCCCGCGGCGCCGCCGAGGAACACATCGACCCGGTTGCCGCCGGGGGCGCCGACCACGACGTCGTCGAAGCCGTCCTCGTCGAGGTCGCCCCACGCCACGGCCGTGGCCGTGCCGAAGGCGTCGGCCATGGGAGCGTGCCACTCGAGGTCGGCCTCCAGGGGCAGGCCGAAGACGGAGCCGTACCGGATCTCGATCCAGTGATCGGTACCCTCCTGGGGCCCGCCGAGGACGATGGCGACGTCGTCGAAGCCATCGCCGTTGACGTCTCCGATGGCTCCGTTGTACTGGTTGCGCGAGGTGGCCGCGGCCGGGCTCGGGAGGTCGTAGGACGCCTCCACGGACGGCCCGCCGGGACCCCCGTGGTGGACGCCCACGGCACCGGCGCGGCCAACCAGGATGTCGTCGTAGCCATCACCGTCGATATCTCCAGCCGAACCCGAGGAGACCCCCGGGTACGATGCGGCCGCCCCTTCGATGGTCCCGACGGGGTCGGGCTGGTAGGCGAGAGCGTAGGTTGAGAGGAGAAGGATCGTCATGGTCATGGTGTAGCCCCCTGTTCAGGTAGAGCCAGCATGCCCGGCACCTCGGAAAATTTCCACCGTACGGGAGAAAAAATTTCCTCAGCCGTTGCCGTACCGCGGTGCAGGTGCAGTGGTGCACCGGATCCGTGGCGACCTTTCGGGGTTCGGAACGGCGCTCAGCGACGACGGGCCAGCCAGCTCCAGCTCGGCGCGTCGGTCGCCGCACAGCCGCTGCAGCCGCGGTCGCCAGCGCTCCGCGACAGCACGCCCGTCGGTGCTCCCGGCACGCTCCCTTCGGTGCACACGGGCGGGTCCGTGTCGTCGAAGCAGGCGGTGACGGTGGTGGAGGCGACCTCGCTGTCGGTGTCGACCAGCAGCACGGAGCCCACCTCGCTCGAGCCGTCCCACGAGAACGTGACGCTGGCGCCGGCGAGCTCCTGGGTGTCGTGGAAGACCCGCGCGATCGCTGCGCCGCCTTCTTCACCGCTGCTGTACTCCAGCGCGACCCCCGTCACGTCGTCGCGGTCGTGCACGACCAGGTCGACCGTCGTGGACACGTCGCCGGTGGAGAGCGTGATGGGGAGGGTCTCGACCGGAGCGTTGGCGCCGATGTCGAGGGAGAGCACGTCGAGCTCCCCGGTGAACAGGACCTCGTGGTCGATGCGGGGAGGGAAGTCGGCGTCGACCTGGATCCCGCCCCCTCCGGCGAGGGTGGCTCCGACGCGGTCGACGTAGCTGACGACCAGGTCGAGCAGGGCACCCTGGACCGTGTGCACGGGCCCCTCGGTGGGCTCGGTGGGCTTGCCACCCCCTCGGGCGTACTGGAGGCCCTCGTAGGGGCTGACCCGCACGCTCTCCGGGCGCCTCACCCGCAGGGTCTCCACGTCGAGGACCGTCCCGTCGTGGTCGATGGCATACAGGTCGGTGGAGCCTTCCTTCAGGAAGTCGAGCACGAGGATGAAGGGGCCTCGCTCCTCGTCGAGGGTGGCGGTGGCGACGCGGGTCTCGAGGACCTTGAACCGGGCACCGCTGAGATCGGCGCCGCCCAGCTCGAGGACCATCTGGGTTCCCTCCGCGTGGGGGCCCACCAGCTCCCCGGCGCGGGGGCGGGACTGGAACAGCTGGTTGGTGTCGCCGAAGGTGTCGCCCTCGACGGGGTCCCACGCCACGGGATCGGCGTCGCTGCAGCCCAGCAACAGCGCGGGAAGGAGGAGACGCTTCATGGGTGGGACGGTAGCATGCGGCATGTTCCATCTGCTGCTGCTGTTCGTCGGTTGCGGGTTCCGGGGTCCCTGCGAGGAGATGTGCTCCGCGAGGGCCGACTGTCTCCAGGCCGACATCGACCGCTACGACGCCACCTGGGTGGCCTTCACCGGCTTCGACGATCGAGCTGCGTACGAGGCCGAGTGCCTCTCGGTCTTCGAGGACGGTCGCGACGACGACGCCTCTCGGCGCGACCTCCGCAAGGTGTGCCAGCTGGAGGCGAGCCAATCTTGTGACCCGTGACTTGCCGTTCGTTCGCGGGCTCGCTACGCTCCCGGTGATGCTGACCCTCTGTTGTCGCTGTTGTCCCTGTCCCGCCGGCTGTTGTTGCCGGTGCGGGGTGCACTGAGCCACGGGTTCCGCGTCTTTCGTCTCAACGAGTTCGCCCCCGAGGCGAGCACCACCCCGCGTGTGTTCCGCGGGGCCGTGGTGGCTCGTGGGACCTCGCACCTGGAGTCCTGATGTCGACCATCCACGTGCTGTACGAGAACGAAGACTGGCTGCCGCCGCTGCGGGAGGCGCTGGCCGCCCGTGGTCTGCCCTACCAGGAGCACTTCACGGCCGGCGGGGTCCTCGACCTCGCCTCGGAGCTGCCCGACGGCGTCTACCTCAACCGCATGTCGCCCTCGTCCCACACCCGTGGGCACCAGGCCGGCGTCACCTACACCCGGGAGCTCCTCGGGCTGCTGGAGGCTGCGGGTCGGCGGGTGATCAACGGCACCCGGGCCTTCACGCTGGAGCTGTCGAAGCTGCAGCAGGATGCCGCGCTGCGGGCCGCGGGCATCCTCACGCCCCACACCGTCGGGGTCGTGGCGGCGGACGCCAAGGCGGCCTCGCGGCAGCTGGCGGCGCCGTTCATCACCAAGCACAACCAGGGGGGCAAGGGCCTCGGGGTCCAGCTGTTCCGCAGCCACGAGGCCTTCGACGCCTTCGTCGACGACGGTGGGCTCGCCGATGGCTCTCCGGATGGGATCGTGGTGCTGCAGCAGTACATCGAGCCCGCGGAGCCGTTCATCACCCGGGTCGAGATCGTCGACGGCCAGTTCCTCTACGCCATCCGGAGCTCCACCGAGCAGGGCTTCGAGCTGTGCCCCGCGGATGCTTGCGATGCCGGCGACGCCTTCTGCCCGGTGGGCGACGTCGGCCGCTTCGCTCTGGCCGACGAGATCACCGCCGCCGACCCGCTGGTGCGTCAGTACGTGGCCTTCCTGAGGGACAACCAGCTGGACCTGGCCGGGATCGAGTTCGTGACCGACCGCGAGGGGCGTCGCTGGACCTACGACGTCAACGGGACGACCAACTACAACGGCGCGGTCGAGGAGGCCCACGGCTTCCATGGCATGGGGGCCATCGCGGCGCTGGCCGAGCGGGCGCTCCGGGGTCTCCGAGCCGCATAGGTCGGGCCAGACCCGTCCAGTGGATCAGGGGGGCAGGATCTCGATGCCTTCGCCCTCGTCGTCCTCTGGCTCGGCGAGGCAGCCGCGCCACCAGAGCCGGGCCACCAGGTCCGGCGGCACCGGGTGCCCGATGGCGGCCTCTGTGGCGCGTACGGCCTCGGGCCAGGGGGTCTGGCCGTCGAGGCGCCCGAGCAGCTGGAACACCCACAGCGGCGCGACCACGGGGTCGTAGGGGCTCCAGGACTGGAGCTCCATGTGGTCGCCACGGGGCGTCCAGGCCCGGAGGGAGGGCGTCGGGCACAGGGGGAGGGGGCGGGTCACGGCCGCTGTGACGTGCTCGATCATGGCGTCCCGACGTGGGCCGTGGAAGGCGTCGTCGGGGAGGGCGTCGCACCAGTCTGCGCAGCCCATGAAGTAGGCGACCCAGGCGTCGACGTCGTGGGTGGCGGGGACCTGGTCGGCGAGGGCCGCGGCGGCCTCCTCGGCGAGCTGGGCCTCGAGGTCGTAGACGAGGTGCTTGACGGCCTCGGTGACCCGGGCCGAGCGACCGCCGTGGGTGCGTCGGCAGGACCAGGTGCGGCAGATGGCGTTGCGGTGGCGGTGGATGCTGCATCCCAGCGGGCCGTCGACCCAGTAGGGGCAGGTCAGGGTGGGGTCGCGGCCGAAGGTCTCGGCGGTGCGCTGGGCGTAGCGGTGGGCGGCGTCGCGGCCGGGAGCGATGCCCAGGGCCGTGACGCCGTCGGGGTCGACGAGGCGGGCGCGGATGGAGGGGCTGCCGTCGCGCAGCGCGCCCCCTGCGAGGACGTTGGCGAGGCGCGGGTGGTAGGTGCAGCAGCGGGCCCGTGCGGTGAAGCGGACCCGGCCGGCTCCCACGCGGGCTTCTTCGGGCACCGGCGCCATGACGCACTGGGCGCACGGGGCGAGGGGCTCGGCCTCGTCGAGGTCTGCGAGCTCCGGGAGGAAGCGGGCGAGGGCGGGGGCGAGGTCCATCTAGGGGGAGCAGCGCAGGTCGATGACGTCGAGGCCCTGGGGCCGGGCGGCGTACCAGACCAGCTCGTGGATGCGGCGCTGGTACAGGGATCCGTCGAGGGGGAAGCTGCAGGCCGGGGCCGGTGCCGTCGGGTCGGACAGGTCGAAGGCCTGGATGCCGCCGGCGGTGGTGCCGACGAGGGCACCGGGGCCCCAGGTCAGCGAGAAGGGGACGTTGGCGTCCGGCAGGGTGCCCACCGCGTCGCCGGTGGCGAGCTCCACCACCTGCAGCTCGTTGCCCACCGATCCGTACAGGTGCTCGGGGCCGATGGCGAGGGCGTCGAACACCCCGTCGAGCACGATGGGCTCCCCGTCGCTGGAGAGGTCGAAGAGGGCGGTCAGGGTGACGTCGGTGCCGGTGATCGTGACCACGGCGTGGGTCTCGGAGACCGCCTCGAGGACATCGACGCAGGGACCTGCGCACAGGGCGACGAGGGCGTTCGACACCACCACGTCCTTCACCTCCGTGCCGTCGAGGGTGCCCCAGGCGAGGGTGCGGTCGGGCTCGTGGAGGCCGACGATGCGGGAGCCTGCCGCCAGGCGCGCGGTGACGCGCTCCAGGGACTCGGGCAGGGCGCCGACGGGGTCGCCGGTGGCGGCGTCGGCCAGGGTGGGGGCGTTGAGGAGGACGCCCTCGTGGCCGTGGGTGTAGGGGCCGCCGGGGAGCGTGGTCGTGGCGGAGGGGGTCGACGGGTCGCTCAGGTCGAACACGTGGGTGCTGCCGGACCAGCTCGAGCGGTACAGCCGGTCGCCGTCGACGAAGACGTTGGCGAACGTCTCTCCGGTGAGATCGACGTCGTCGGAGAGCGGGGCCTCGGAGGGGGTGGAGCAGCTGGAGGGCTCCAGGCAGACCCCGTTGCTCACGGTGTCGTCGTCGTTCTTGCAGGCCACGAGGGCGAGGGCGAGGGCGAGCAGGCGCATGGGGGCCTCCGCTGGCCATCTAGCCGGTCGAAGCGGTGTTCGGGTCAGAGGAATCGGCCCAGCTGCCTGCGGAGGGTGTCGACGTCGACGAAGTCCTCGGCGTGGAGTCCGGCCCGTCGGGCCCCGCGTACGTTCGCTGGGGTGTCGTCGGTGAAGAAGGTGAGCGCCGGGTCGGTGGCGAGGGCGCGGCAGGCCGCCTGGTAGGCCTCCGCGTCGGGCTTGGCGACGCCGATGTCGGCCGTACAGACCAGGGCGTCGACCGCCTCCAGCACCCCGGTTCCGGCGAGCTGGCCCGCGGTGGCGTCGGTGCCGTTGGTGAGGATGCCGACCCGCACCCCGGAGGCGCGTAGCTCGGCCATCAGGGTGAGCACGTCCGGGTCGACGTCGAACGTGCCGTCGAGCCAGCGGGCGGCGGCTTCGGGGGCTCCGACGGCGGCGCCGACCCGGGTGACCCAGTCTGCGTGGGAGAGGGCGCCGGTGACCAGGGGGTGCAGGAGGGCCGGGGCGAAGGCGGCGGAGGTGAGGTCGGTGGGGTGCAGTCCGTGGTCGGCGGCGATGCGGGCGAGGCGGTCGGGGGGGTAGTGGAGGATGACCCCGTCGAGGTCGAAGAGCACGGCGGGCATGGGGGAGACCTCCTGGCCTGGTTGCGGCACACGGCATCACCGGCGCTGATGGGGACTTGGCGCGTCGCACCGGCCTCGCTTCTTGTATGCGTTGACGCCGGCTTGTTCCTCCAAGGCCATGGCTCTGGGCTGGGGTGGCCCATGGGGCGTCGTGCCCCGGGCCGACGCTCGGGTTCGGACCAGCGCGTCTGAGTCGGTGGTGCACGTTGCCCTCGGCGACGGCGTCGAGGCAGCGTGCGCCCCCCACGGCTGGTCTCGAGGCGCTCAGTCGGCCCACTCGCTGCGAGGGAGCGCCGAGGCCACGCCCAGCACCTCGAGGCCCGACGCGAGGGCCGATGGGAGGGGGCGCCACCCGCGGCGGCGTCGATCGTCGAGGAGCTCGGTGGGGCTTGGCTCGTGATCCCAGACGGCGACCGCCGTCACGCCGGCATTTCACGTGGTGTCGTAGACCAACCAGAGCCCATCCGGCAGCGGTAGGACCAGGTCGAGGGTGAACTCGTCCATCTGCACGACGTCGTGGAGCTCGAGTCCTTGCTCGATGGCCGCCTGAACGATGTGCTCCGTCGTCCGCTGGCGTTGGACCCACGAGGCCAGCTCGGCCAGGCGGGCGTCGGGGATGGAGCCGATGGCACGAAGCATACGGGCCGGTATCCCCGTTGCGCGCCCCGCGACGCTGCAACACGGCACGGGCCCGACCGGGTCTGTGAGTGCTTCCATCGCATGGACGGTACGCTATGGGTACGCCACCGCGGCGCTGTAGGGGGTGTCCACTTGTCGACTCGCCGAGCGATGCTCGCTGGTCTCATCGCGCTTCCAGCCTTGGGGGTTGCGGCGACCGAGCAGGTACGATTGGTCGACGTGTCGAGTGGCCGGACGACGCCCGTGGTCTGGTCCGAGGTGGTCTTGTTGTCGCTCGACAACGAGAACTCCGTGTACCAGGTTTCGTTCACTGTTCCTCGGTATGAGGGCTCACCGAGGTTCTTGCTCATCCATGGCGACAGGACGTGGCCCGTGGCCTCATGGGGGCGGTCGCCTGACAGAGGGACCGTGTCGTTCAAGGTGGAGGGCACCGCCATCGCGGATGTTGGACGGGTGTCGTGGCGGTTGCTCCGTGATGGGGCCGTGCAGAGGCTGCTTGGACCTCTGGCCAACGCGTGGGGGAGTGGCCTGCTGCTACCGGACCCGTCTGGCGACCGACGTGGGGATGGGGAAGAGAGGTCCCAGTGACGGAGAGTGAGTTCTGGACCTGCTTGGAGTACCTCGCCTGCGCGGAGCTCGAGCGTAACCACGCCTCGCGGGAGCGTGGGCTTTGGTGCGACGGCTTCGTGCCCGTGGCCTTCTCCGTGGACGGGCATCCTCCGCACATTTCCGGCCAGGCGTGGGTAGCGGACCACAAGCGCCAGTGGCAGTGGCCGTTCACGCTGCGCTTGCGGCGGCGGTACGAGAGCCGGGCCGACGTACCATGGGCAGACGTCCTGCCTGCTTCCGACGAGACTGGATGGCTCGACGTCGACGTGCACGCCGGGAGCATCGCGTTGTCACCTCCCCCTTCGCGCATTCTGGCGGGTGAGGTGGCTGGCCAGCGGGCTTCGCCGAAGGCGGGGAGCGAGGAGGATCTCCAGGGATGCGTGGAGTTGGCGAGGACGTCCGGCTCGGCCGTGGAGGTCCTGGGTGCCGGGCTGCCAAGCGATCGTTTCGTGCGGGTCCTCCTCGTCCTGGCTCGGCGCTGGGGCGACCCGGACCACCCCGGCGATGAACGTTGGCGAGGGCACCTGACACTGCCGGATGGTCCACTCGCGGCTTGGGACTTCGAGAACCACGCGATTTCCTTGGCGCTCGAGCACCACGAGGTCGTGCTTCGTTGGCATCGTCTCGCAGGCACGTCGGTGGAGGTCGGCCAACACCCATAGGCAAGGTGGGGGCGACGGGGGCGTGTCCGGTTGCTGGGCGAGGTCCGCTTCGCTTGAACCTTGGTCGTCACCGAGCCTTGTAGGTCTCGCGAGCTCGAGCCGAGGCCGCTCCGCGTCCCACATCGGGGCCCAAGTGCCTCCCCAGCGTCCGAGCTCCCGCGTGGCCGACCCGACCGACGACGTGTGCACCCGGCTCCCCGGCGTTCGCCGCTGGCTGTGGGCTGAAGGCCGCCGAACCTGCCGTCGGGGTGGCCCTCCACGACGGTGCTGGCGCTGTGGCGGGGCTCTGATGGGCCTCCGTGGCGTCTCCACGGCTCTCTGGAGGAGCCGGTCGACTGGCTCCTTCGGCAGGACTGGGGGCGCATCCCCTTCTCGAGCGCATCTGCTGAACGAAGCCACGTTCCGCGCCGCACCAGGCCCACACGCGGAGCGGACCCCATTCGACCAGGTACAGAGGCCCATCGATCAGGTCCGCATAGACTTCGGCCCACGTTGTGAGTTCGTCGCTGTGGCCAGTCTCGTGCAGCTCCCGGAGGGTGTCCATGACTCGAAATCTGGCGAGGTCGGTGGGAAACCACACGTGGCCCCTGTCCAGGGTCACGGGAATGCTTCCTCCCGGTAGTGCTGCGCCTTCGTGGTCGGTTGTCGTCCAGTAGACATCGCCCCCGGACCACGGAAGCGTGTCGTCGCGCAGCGGTGCACCGTCGACGTAGAGAGCCACGCCGGGGGCACGCACGGTCATCACTCGTCCTTCGAATGGGGAGGTAGAGGTGAGGTTGTCCCTGCGCAGTGCGGACTCGAGGAATGGCGGGTGTGTGAGGTTGTGTTGTGCTCCACATGTCGCGACGGCATCTAGCGCAGCGATGAGCGGCGCCCGCTTCTCGGGCGTGTCGACGAAGCCGAGTCGGTCGAGAGCGTGAAGCTCCTCTTGGCACGGCCCACTGCGCTTTGGGGGGCGCACTGCGCGGCCCCACTGAAACAGGGCGGTAGCGGGGCCGATGCGTGGGTCTGGCTGGGCGACGCGCCTTGCGACGCGCCGCACCTGGGCTGTCCGTTTCAGCGGTTCCGTAGTGAGGACCACTGGGCGCGGCTGGGCCTGGCTCGTGGAGAACAGGACCCCTAGAGAAAAGAGTAGACTGGTCACCATTCGAGCCCGCATTGATGGTGCAGCGGGGTCATCGCCCGGTGACGAAGGTGCCGCCTGGTGTACGCCGACGGCTGCTTGAAGCCTGTACGTGAGGGCGGGCCAACCTCCCGGAAGTCGGTCCCACGGCCCTCCAGCATCATCAAGCGGGCGTTCATGATGGTGATGGTATGCTCGGGGAGCCACCTGGCGCCGGCAAGCCTACTCCGCGATGTGTTCGATGGCATTGTGGACATCGAGGATGAAAAGGGTTCCCTCGGGCATCTCCGGGAACACCCAGATCGCGCGGGAGTGCGAGAGCAGTGGAGGCGTGGAGTTCCCGGGAAGGCAACACCTGTCGGGAACCATCCGGGCGACTCTGCGCGCACGACCGTTCGCCAGCGGCTCCCTACTCCGACAGCTGGCCTCTTGGAGGCGACTGGGCAGTGGCCCACACCGGTCCTGATGGCCACCGAGGCGTTGGATGGGGACTCAAGGGGCACAGGCGGTCCTCGAGCGTCGCTGCTGCAGGACGAGGCCCTTCTCTGGACCGCACCACTCCCACACGCGCAGTGGCTTGGGCGAGGCAACATACAGGGGAGCGTCGATCAGGTCGGCGTAGAGGTCGGTCCATGTCGTCAGTTCTTCGCTGTGGCCGGTCTCCTCGAGAGCCCGCATGGCATCGATGACGCCGATTCTTCCTCGCTCGGGTAGATAGCACCGGCTGCCACGACCCAACGCAAGGCGCACACTTCCCCCGGGGAGGGGGCTGCCTTCGTGGTCGGTCGTCGTCCAGTAGACATCGCCCCCTGACCACGGAAGCGCGTCCTTCTGGAAGGGCATGCCGTCGACGAACAGTTCGATTCCGGGCTCCGAATACACGACGATGCTGGGGCCCTCGTAGGGTGTAGATGCAGTCAGGTGGTCCCTGCGTAGTGCGAACGGGTCGCCGAAGGTCTCCACGAACGGGGGTTGGGTGAGGTGGTGCTGCGCCGCACATGCGGAGACGGCATCCAGCGCGGCGAGGAGGGGCGCCCGCTCATCGGGCTGGTCGATGAACCCGAGCTGTTCAAGGGCGCGAAGCGTGTGGTCGCAGGGCCCGCCTGTGTGTGCCAGGTAGACGGCTTCAGCACGACCGCGCTGAAAGAGCACGGCTGCGGAGCCGAAGCGTGGGTCTGGCTGGCTGATTCGACGGGAAACCCGCCGCATCAGGCCAGGTCGTGCCACGGGTTCAGTGGATAGCACCACCGGTCGTGACTGGGCGTGGCTCGCAGACAGGAGGCATCCGAACAACAGGACTACGCTCGTCATAGCGCGGTCGGGTAGCGGAGATGGAGCCTGGACCTACATGGTTCGGGAAGCTTGGACGGGGTCGGGTTGGATGCCACTGTGACTTCCACCGACGGCCGCAGCGGCAGGGTGTTCCCTTCGTCCGGAGCCTCCAGGGTTTCCCAGTCCATCGTGATGGTGCTGTGGCTCGTCATACGGCGCTCGTTCTTGACCAAGAACACCTCGTAGTGCTGGCGTAGCTTGACCGCCATGAGGTTGTGTTCTTTCACGGCAGCTGGTCCTCGCGCCCACCGACATGGCAGACGACGCGCTGGAAGCGCCCTGTTGAGGAGACGCGCGATGGAAGAGGACCCAAGCCTCTGATGGGGATTCACCATCGTGAGCAGTGGTGACGATATGGTCCGGGTCGTCGATGTCGCTCACTGCGCGAACCACGTGCGCATCGTCGACCAAGTTCTCCAGCAGCTGCGAGCGGGCACCAGCGCAGACTGCGTACACACAGTGCGAGCTCGCGATCAGCTGCGCCAGCTGCTCGAGGCCTGACGTTGTCACCGTGCCATGGTCCCATACCAACGCGACGTAGGCCTGCGCGGTTGTGGGCAAGGTGGCAGCGGGACCTACCGCACGAAGACGGGGTCCGGCTGTACAGCAACCGCTGAAGCCATGGCCTCCAGCGCGGCCTGTGCGGCATCGCCTGGTGTGGTGTCGTCCCAGACCCACTTCACGGGCTCGGTGTCGGCGATGAGCTCAGCGACCGCTGGGGCGAGGCGGTGCAGCCGAAGTTGCCCAATTGCTCGGAGAGCTGCCCACCGCAGCGTGGCCTCCTCTGACGACAAGGCCGTACGCAGAGCACTCTCGACCTGGCCTCCATCGTCAGGCACGAGCTTGCCGAGGCCGATGGTCGCCCACACCCTGGCCATGAGCGGCGCCTCGCGGTCTAGCAACCGTTCCACGAGTGGGAGAAGCGGCGTTTCATCTGCAACGCCGATTGGATCCCAAGCTGAGAGGACACCGCGAACGGGTGTGATCTATCGCCCGGTCACGAAGGTGCCTCCTGGTGTACGCCGAAGGCTGCTTGAAGCCAGTGCGTGAGGTCTGGGCCGGCCTCCCAGAAGTCGGTCCAGCGGTCCCCTGGTCGGCTGGCCTTGCCGACCACGACCGGCGCGACTCCACGGCGGGCGGCGGCGGCTTCGTGCTTCGCCTCGGCAAAGGTGCGGTGAGCGGTGGCCTCCATGGACCGCGCCGGCGCTACGACGAAGCTCTGATGGGTCTCTGCGCCTTCTCCTCGGATCCCGCGGAGCCAAGGAGCGCACTGGGGCTTCACCTCGTCGTTGAAGTTCCTCCATGGCTCTCGACGGGAGACCACCGAACCGACTATGTTTCTTACGGGAGGTAAGATGCCGGTCACGAAGCTGTCCACGAAGGGGCAGGTGGTGCTTCCAAAGGAGGTTCGGGACACGCTGGGAATCTCCAGCGGCACCGAGCTCGAGGTGGAAGTCCGGGACGGTGTTGTGCTGCTGCGCCCCATCCGAAAGACGACCGTGGATGACCTGTTGGGAATGCTGCAGTGGTCGGGGCCTGCGAAGACGCTCGAGGAGATGGAAGAGGCCATCGCCTTGGGAGTGGCGGAACAGCGATGAAAGCCATCGACACGAACGTGCTCGTGCGATTGCTGACGCGCGACGACCCTGCTCAGGCCGCCGTTGCAGCAGCGGAGATGCGCGACGGCCCCATCTATGTGTCTGCAACGGTGCTGTTGGAGACGGAGTGGGTCCTGCGTCATGCCTACAGCTTCACACGAGAGCAGGTAGGTGGCGCACTGCTGGGCGTGGTGAGCCTCGCAGGAGCCACGATCGACGACGAGGCGGCCGTTCGGAAGGCTCTACGCTGGCATGCGGCAGGTATGGACCTCGACGATGCGCTGCATGTGGCGAGGGCCGAGCACGCTGAGGAGTTCGTCACCTTCGACCGGCGCTTCGCTGTCGGTGCGGCCCGGCTTGATGTCGGGCCCGCGGTGAGGCTGTTGAAAGCGGAAGGCCCGTCCCCAGCACCCTGAGGCGATGAATCGAGTTCCTCTTTCTGTGTGCCGAACGCTTGGTTCTCCTGCGAGGCGAGCTCCGCGAGCCAGGCCCGAAGGGCCGGTTCGGCAATGGCAATCTTCGTTAGGCGAGTGCTCGACGGCGTTCGCCTCCCCGCGGGCAGCCACGCTGTGGCGGCGAGCAGCTGGAGCGGCCGAGTCAGCTGGGGCCTCCTTGGGAGGTTGCCGGTACCGGATGCAGCCCGGGCGTCTTTTGCGCCCACCGAGGTGCCTAACCGCCTCCCCAGCGTTCGAACTCCCGCTCGGCCGGCCTGACCGACCACGATGGGCCCGGCTCCCCGGCCGTCGCCGAGGTGTGAGTTCCGGAAAGTCTGGCACCTGTTTTCCGGAAAGTCTGGCACCTCAGTTGGCCGCGTGATGCGGCTCGGTGTCAAGGTCGAGGTGACGGGTCCTGTGGCTGGGCCCATCGAGGATGAGAAGGCGACCACGCTCCAGAGTGCGGTCGACGATGGCGTCGGCCAGGTCGGAGTCGTGCAGGGCCTTGCCCCACTGTGTGAGGG
>Ga0213839_1000507_pt1 | contig 45540 bp, 40 predicted proteins | sample SWPATP21_FD_160075 | JGI IMG/M metagenome (GOLD analysis project Ga0213839, IMG submission 160075) | Coastal seawater microbial communities from Marineland, Florida, United States - SWPA TP2 #1 | ecosystem: Environmental > Aquatic > Marine > Coastal | place: USA: Florida | collected 2016-08-14
GGGAGCCGGCAGGAGGCGATGTGTTGCATTGCTTCGGCTACCGGGGGATGGGAAGGCATGCGGCGACACACCCTGAGGCGGCCGGTGGAGGTCGCTGGGGTGGGGCTCCACTCCGGCGAGCCCGTGGCGGTTCGCCTGCTGCCTGCGCCCCTGGGATGCGGGCTGGTGTTCGTCGTGAGCGGGCGCGAGGTGCCCGCAGAGCTGTCCCACGCTGCGCCCGTGCCCGGGGCGACGACCCTGCGGACCCGCGGGGCCGTGGTGCAGACCCCCGAGCACCTGCTGTCGGCCTGTCGAGGCGTGGGGGTGGCAGACCTGCGGATCGAGCTCACCGCGGAGGAGCTACCGGCCCTCGATGGCGGAGCCCGCGTGTGGATGGAGGAGCTGGTGGAGGGCGAGCTCCTGGACCAGGGGGCGTGGGATGCGGTCGCCATCGAGCCGGGGAAGGCCGTGTGTCACGGTGGCGAGGTCGAGCTCGTCGCCCTCGGCCCGGGGGAGCGGGGATCGGTCACGGTCGAGGTGGACTTCCCCCAGGGGCCCTACGGGACGGCCACCTGGGACGGCACCGTCGACGGCTACCGGCAGGTGGTGGCCTGGGCCCGTACCTTCGTGATGGAGGACCAGGTGGAGGCCCTCCGCCTCGCGGGTCGGGGCCGAGGAGCCGACCCCCACAACACGGCGGTCGTGCCCCGGCGCCGGAGGTCAGCCACCGAGGACCCGCTGGCGCGAGAGGCGGTCGCCCACAAGCTGCTGGACGCGGTCGGAGACCTGGCGCTGGTGCCCCCGCTGGCCGCCCACGTGGTGGTGCGACGGGGCAGCCACCGGGTACACGTGGACGGTCTGCGCGAGCTGCTGCGGCCGCGCGCTCAGTAGGTGATCTCCAGGCTCCAGCCCTCGAGGGTGCCCGCGTCCTGCTGGGCCTCGTCGACCACCGTGAGGCGCCAGGTGCCCTGGGCCTCCTCGCCGACGAAGTCGTCGACGACGAAGGTGCGGGAGCCGAAGTTGCCGCTGGAGGCATCGGCCTCGACCAGCACGGCCTCGCCGGGCAGGCCCACCTGCTGCAGGGTGACGGTCAGGTCGCCCTTGTAGGGGTGGTCGATGTCGACGGTGGCCTTCATGGCGCGGATGGTGCCGCGGTCGTCGACGTCGATGTTGGAGAAGGCACCGGTGGGGTCGTTGTCCGGGATGGCCACGTCGTCGCGGGCGCTGTAGGACTCGGTGGTGGACCCGCCGCCGCCGCTGCCCTCGGTGGCGATCTCGACGGACCAGCTGTTGACCACGCCGACATCCTGGCCCGCGCTGTCGACCACCCGCAGGGTGTAGATGGCGGAGGCGTCGAGGCCGTTGAAGTCCGGGATGCTGAAGGACTTGCGGAGGTCGTCGGCGCCGGCGCCGGCCTTGTCGTGGACCACCACCTCGTCGGTGCCGTCCCGCATCAGGCTGACGGTGAGGTCACCGATGTAGGTGTGGGAGATGTCGACCGTGAGGGAGAGGCCGGCGATCTGGCCGTCCTGCTGCACGTCGAGGTCCATCTCCACGCCGTTCGCGTCGTTGTCGGGGATGTCGGTGGAGGTGGTGTAGGAGTGGATGTCGGTGCTGCCGGAGCAGGCCGCGTCGTCGGCGCAGTCGCTGTCGTCGCAGTCCACGTCGCCGTCGAAGTCGTTGTCGGCGTCGTCGTTGCACTCTTCGGCGAGGTCGACGTTCGGCAGGTCGGACACGTAGGCGGTGAGGTACTCCTCGACGTAGTCCATGCTGATCCAGCCGTAGCCGGCGCCGTAGGGGTTCTCCGTGCCGAAGGAGCCGGTGCCCCAGCTGTTGCGGAACAGGAAGAAGCCCTTCTCCATGATGGGGTCGCCGTTTTCGTCGGTGAGCTTGTTGCCCTCGCCGTCGCGCTTCTGGACCTCGAGGTCGTCGTCCCAGCCCACCAGCACGAAGCTGTGACCGGCGCGACGTGCCTCACTGTCGGCGATGTCTTCCTCGTTGGGCATCGTGACGTAGCCCTTGCGGAAGTAGTCCTTGTCGACCACGAGCTCGGAGCCCCCGTGGTTCCAGGACTGGTAGTAGAAGGTGCCGCCGACCACGACAGCCTGCTCGGTGCTGACCATGTGGGCCTTGATGGAGTCGCGACGGGAGCTGACCCAGCGGCCGTAGGGGAGGTGCCAGCGCTTGGCGTTCATCGCCTCTTCGGAGGGCTCGCCGTTGGTGTAGCACTTGGTGGGCTGGTCATCCTCGCCGGTGCACTCGGCGTCGTCGCTGCTGTCCCACTCGGTCGTCTCGTAGGGGTCGAAGCGCTCCTCGACGATGCCGTAGCGGTTGATGGCCTGGAGGTTGTAGCTGGAGGAGCTGCCGCTGGTGTTGCGGAAGCTGCGGACCTCCTCCTTGACCGACCACTGGAGGAACTGCTCGGAGAAGTCCGGGTCGGTGATGGTGCCCTCCTTGATGTAGAGGTGCTCCATCAGGCCGACGGCGCTGAAGATGCTGCACACGCCGCGGCTGCCCTGGCTCTTCACCGGGGACTGCCACTGGTGGGGGGCGTCGAAGAGGGTGGGGTAGCGGGCATCCGCCTTGCCCTCGTCGGGCAGCTTGGAGTTCCCCGGCCAGCCCTCGTAGAGCGCGTCGGCGTCGGACAGCGCCGGGAAGTTGTCGAAGTCGGCGTCGTCGCCGTTCTTGCCGCCGTTTCCGTCGGGGTTGTTGCAGCCCGCCGCGGTCAGCGAGAGGAGGGCGAGGATGCCCGCGCGAGCGAGCCAGGAACGGGGGGTCGAACGAGCCATTGGGCACCTCTGGGATTCGTGGGGGCGCTGGTACCCCGTTCCTCCGGATTGTGCGACCACAGGTTCTTGACACACGCACGCAGATCGGGGGTGCGGCAGTGTACGATGGCGGGACCCCGAGCCGCACCCCCGGAGTTCGGCCATGCGTTCCGTCTCGTCCATCGCCATCCTCGTCGGCCTGGCCGCCTGCAAGGGCAACCAGGCACCGCTCCTCGGTGCCATCGACGACCAGTGGGCCCTGGTGAGCCAGGAGCTGGCGTTGCGGATGGATGGACGCGACACCGATGGCGACCCGCTGACCTGGGTGGTGTCCTCCGACAGCCTCGACGGCTTGCCTGGGCGCAGCCGCTTCGACACCGACCGCTCCGGGGCCACCTTCATCTGGACCCCCCTGATCAGCGATGTGGGCGAGCACACGGTCACGGTGGGGCTGTCGGACGGAGAGGCGGTCACCAGCCGCTCCTTCACGGTCAGCGTCGGGGCCGGTGAGGGGTCCACGTCGCCGGCCTTCGTGCAGCCCCTCGGCACCGGAGGCACCCTCGATCTGGCGACCGGCGCCTGCCTGGAGCTTCCCGTGGTGGTCACCGATCCCGACACCCCCGGCGTCACCCTCGGGCAGGCCGAGCCGGTGATCCAGGGCTCGGAGCTGCGGCAGGAGAAGGAGCTCGAGGGCACCTGGTCGTGGTGTCCCACCCGGGAGCAGACGAACGCGTCGGACCGCTACAACCTTCGGCTCACCGCCGACGACTTCGAGAACCCCACGGTGGTCAAGGACTACCTGGTGGTGCTGCGGGGTGGGGATGGCGAGGGCTGCCCGGGCGACTTCCCGGACGTGGGCCACAGCCCCCGGGACTGGTCGTGGCTCTCCGAGGTGCAGATCGAGGCGGAGGTCTCGGACGACGAGGGGCTGAAGTTCGAGCCGCTGCTCTACTACACCCTGTCGGATCCCGGCGACGAGCCCGACATCGCCCAGATGGTGCAGGTCACCATGGAGCTCACGTCGGGCTCCATGAGCGACGGCACCTGGGTGGCGACCATCCCCAACCCGGTTGCCGGAGGTCGAGAGGGCGACAGCGCCGACGTCTGGTACCTGATCAGCGCCGCCGACAACGACGACGTCGAGGGGCCCTGCGACCACACCACCGTCTCCCCCGAAGAGGGGGTGCATCGCATCGAGGTCACCAACTCGGGCGAGGGGGGTGGAGGCGGGATCTGCGAGCCATGCTCGGCCGATGCCCAGTGCGGTGGCAGCGGTGACCTGTGCGTGAACTTCGGCGGGGGGACGAACTGCTTCACCGCCTGCGACGACGACGACGACTGCTCGGGCGACACCTACTGCAGCTTCTCCACGTTCACGTCGGTCGACGGCAGCCAGGGCCGACAGTGCCTCCCCACCAGCCTGTCCTGCGACGACGACGGCGGGAGCACGCCCGACGACTGCGACGACGACGCCTACGAGAACAACGACCGGAGCGGCAACGCCACCTACCTCCCCGAGGGCACCTACAGCCTGACCAGCTGCCCCGACGATCTGGGGGGCTCCGACGAGGACTGGTTCGAGTTCGACGTGTTCGGGGACACCGACGTCTCGATCCTCCTGGACGGCGGCAACGCCAGCGACCTCGACCTGCAGCTGCTCGACACCTCGGGTGCGGTGCTCGATCGGGGTGAGAGCTCCTCCTCTTTCGAGGTGGTGGAGGCCTGTGTGCCCACCGGCACCTACCGGGCCCGCGTGTACGCGTGGGGAACGGGGGCCGAGAACGACTACGAGCTCGACATCGACCTGCGCCCGGGGAGCTGTCCCGGCACCTGCGACGACGACAGCTACGAGAACGACGACGGCATGAGCTCGGCCACCTACGCCGACCTCTACTACGTGCCGTGGAGGGCGTACGACCGGACCATCTGCAGCGACGACGACGACTGGTACGAGGTCTACCTGTTCGACGGCGAGGAGCTCCACGCCACGCTGGACTTCTTCCAGGCCACGGCCGACGAGGACCTCGATCTGTGGTTCGTGGGGGCCGACGGCACCAACTACTCGGACTGCTTCGAGTTCGACCAGAGCGGCTGCGACGCCCTGAACGGGCAGTCCGGCACGTCCGACGAGCGGATGGCCTGGACCATCAACGCCGAGGACACCTACTACGTGGTCGTGCACGGCTGGGACGGGTCGGAGAACGACTACGACATCTGCATCGGCCTCGACTACTGGGAGTGCCCCTGATGCGTTCGGTGCTGTGGGTCGCGTTGCTGGCGGGGTGCGCGAAGCCGTTGACCCAGCTTCCGGCCGACAAGGACGTCCAGGACATCGATCTGACGGGCCTCGCTCCGGCGGCGTGGGTGCCGGGGACGGTCGGCACCCTCAGCGGCTCGGGCTTCCGCCCCGAGATCGCGGGGCCCACGCTGGTGCACCTCGACGGCCGCATCGACAACTCCGTGGTCGACGTCAGCCTCCCTGCGCGCTTCGTCGACTACGACACCCTCGAGGTGGACTGGCCTGGTCTCGACGCCCTCGGGGTGCGTCGGGAGGGGAGCTTCGACGGGCAGGTGTGGGTCACCACGGAGCTCAGCGCCGACGGCCGCACCCACAGCTCCCCCAAGCGGGGCGCCAAGATGGAGATGACCGAGCTGCTGACCCCCGAGCTCGAGGGGGTGCAGGGCGACGCCAGCTACCTCAACGACGCCTGGGTGGTCGAGGGGGAGGGCTTCCTGCTGGGCGGCGCCGAGGGCGTCGGCGTGCTGGAGGTGGAGGGCTGCTTCGAGCCCCGCGGCGGGGGCAGCTGCGACCCCGTCGGGCCGGTGCGCGTCGAGGGGACCTCGGGGCTGGGGCGGAACAGCCTGACCGTTCCCTTCTCCCCGGCCGTGGCGGGCATCGAGCGGGGCTCCTTCGTGGGGACGGGGCGGGTCCTCAACGTGCATGCCGACGGCACCGAGGTCGACGGCGGCACGGTCGAACTGACGGGCGAGATCGGCAAGCCCAAGCTGACCGGGCTCAGCCCGCTGGCGGCGAGCCTCGGGCAGTACGTGATCGTGGAGGGGCAGGGCTTCGTGGGGCCCACCGCCGTCGACCCGACCGGCACGACCCTCGTGGAGCTGGTGGGATCCCTCCAGCGGGGAGGGCAGAGCCTGCCGATCGACGTGCTGCTGGTTCCGGAGTTCCAGGACGGTCGGGCCGTGCGCTACATCCTGAACGAGGAGGACGGCCTCGGTCAGCTGATGGACCTGCGCAGCGCGGGGGCGGCCTTCAGCGGGACGGCGCGTGCGGTGGTGGCCCACGGCTCCGACGAGGTCGATGGTGACCCCGTGACTGTCGGCTTCGAGGTGGCGCCGGTGAAGCAGGTGGTGTGGCTGAAGTTCCTCCCCAACTACACCGAGTCCCTGCGGCACTTCGGCCTGTTCGCCGCCCGGGACGCCATCCAGGAGCGCATCGTGGAGGTGGTGGAGCGAGACTTCGCCGCCGTCAACGTGGAGCTGCGGCTCGAGGAGCCCACGGACTTCGCCCTGTACAGCATCGTCGAGATCTCGGGGCCGGATCCCAACGGCCTGGGGTTGCTCGGCTACGACAACACCCCCGGGAAGGACGTGGGGAACCAGCGCCTCTACGACACCATCGGGGGCGTGAACGCGCTGACCCAGCAGGATGGGTACCCGGGGTATGGCGGGGTGTTCATCGAGTCCCTGTTCAGCTTCTCCGCGGACCCGGGTGGCTTCGCCGTGCAGGGAGACGTGGACCCCCTGTTCGACGAGCTCTTCGACCCCTTCCGGCCCGACCGGGATGGGCGACCCGTGAGTGGGTCGGAGGTAGCGGACCGGGTGGTGCCGTCGTCGAACACGGACTGCCCGGCGTCGGGGCGGTCGGAGCGAGTGGGCTGTGGGGTGTTCGCGCTGGGGAACCTGGTGGGGACGACCGTGAGCCACGAGATCGCCCACTCGGTGGGGTTGGCGGACCCAGAGGGGGAGGCGTTCCACAACACCGGGGACTGGGAGGACGCGCTGATGGACGGCGGGTCGTACCGGACCTTCGCGGAGCGGGCGGAGGTGGAGGGGGAGGGGCCCGGGGTGTTCTGCGAGGAGGCCTTCGACTACCTGCAGGACATCCTGCCGACGGGGGAGCAGGACCCGATGGCGCCGAGGCAGGAGTGCTACTGACGTAGGGCCTGTCGACCCAGGACCCGTCGACCCGGGACCCGTCGACCCGGGACCCGGGAGCCGATGCTCTGGGGGGCGCTCGAGGCGTCGGTGGAGGGACGGGTTGTGGCCGAAGGCGGCCCACGGCGATGGGGCCAAGGCGTCAAGGCATGTCGGTAGCGCCTGGACTCCCCAATCGCCGCAGGCGAGAGGGGCGGCCAGGCGCCGACATGCCGTCCTCCCGGAAGGTATGTCGTCAGCGCCTGCGACGCCGAGTCGCTTGCGACAGGTGTTGCAGGCGTCGACATGCCTGGAGGGCTTGCTCCGCCCCTGCGAACCCTGTGCGGGAGCGAAGGCGCTCGCACCCTCCTCCGCAGGGCGTTCCGCCCCGCCTCCGGGCCGACCGCGGAGTCCCCTGGTGGCCCTGTCTCCGTGGCCCGCGGAATCCCCTGGAGGCCCTCTCTCCGTCGCCCGCGGCATCCCCTGGTGGCCCCGCCTCCGTCGCCCGCGGCATCCCCTGGTGGCCCCGCCACCGTCGCACGCCGAGGCACCCCCGCCCGTCGCCCGGCCAGCCGCGGCAACGCCAACCGCTCCGCCGACCAGAGGTCCACCACAGAGGGCCACTAAGGTCCACAGAGGGTGAGCCTTCCGGGTCCGGCCACCTCATCGAGAACCCCCGCCACATCAGCGTGCAGAGGTGGGGGCACATTCGCCACCTCAGCCAGAGTGAAACGCTTGGGACAGGGCCTGACCAGGGTGAACCAAGGAACCGCGCCCCCGACCGTGGAGGGAAGAGAGCCCGAACCCGCAGCTGACGCGGAGTCATGGCCGAAGGCGGGCCACGGCGATGGGGCCAAGGCGTCAAGGCATGTCGGTAGCGCCTGGACTCCCCAAATCGCCGCAGGCGAGAGGGGAGGCCAGGCGCCGACATGCCGTCCTCCCGGAAGGCATGTCGTCAGCGCCTGCGACGCCGAGTCGCTTGCGACAGGTGTTGCCGGCGTCGACATGCCTGGAGGGCTTGCTCCGCCCCTGCGCACCCTGTGCGGGAGCGAAGGCGCTCGAACCCTCCTCCGCAGGGCGTCCCGCCCCGTCTCCCGGCCGACCGCGGAGTCCTCTGGTGGCCCTGTCTCCGTCGCCCGCGGAATCCCCTGGTGGCCCCGCCTCCGTCGCCCGCGGAATCCCCTGGTGGCCCTGCCTACGTCGCCCGCGGAAGCACCCGTCCGCCCTGCCTCAGTCCAACCCCGAAGCACCCCGCCCCGCCCTCGCAGCCGTGCCATCTGGGTCCAGTGTCCTCCGCTCCCAGGTCGACGGCTCCAGGGTCGACGGCTCCAGGGTCGACGGCTCCAGGGTCGACGGGTCCAGGCGCCAGAGCCTCGCCGCTCCGCGGTACCCTCCCACCATGCGCGAGCGCCTCCTCGTCGTTCTCCTCCTCCTCCTCCTCGCCGGCCTGGCCTGGTGGCTGTGGCCTCGACCAGCACCCGCACCGTCCACCCCCCCGGCACCCGCCCCGCTCGTCCACACCCCACGCCCCCCATCGCCCGCTCCCACCGCGCCCGCCGTGACGCCGAAGGCTCCCGAGGAGCCCTTCGTCCCCGAGGGCCCCGAGCAGGAGGCGTTGGCGGCCCTGGCCGAGGCACTGGGCGGTGGAATCATCCGCTGCCGGGTGCCGGAGGACCCGGACGTCCTGTCCAACCCCTTCCCCCGCTCCACGTGGGAGGGCCGTACCCTGGTGGCGGTGGTCGAGGACCCAGGCGGTATCGCTCAGATTCGTGGCGCTCCGGCCGAGCGCCCGGAGGATCTCGCGGCGGACCCGGACGCGTTCGAGGCCTGGATGGCGTCCATCGAGGAGGCCCATCGCACCCGCTTCACCGTGACCTGGGGGGAAGCCTGGCCCGGAGATGTCGGCTGGTGCGACGTCGACGAGCCGCGTCGCGTGCGCCTGTCGGGGCGGATCATGATGCCCGACGGGTCCGTGCCGGTCGAAGAGGTGTGGCTGAACGGCTGCGGGGGCGGAGGCAGCGTCTACCCCGACGGCTCGGGAGGATTCTCCTTCGAGACCGATGCAGGGCCGCCATGCACGCTGGAGGTTCGGTCCTCCGGCATGCCCGGCGGCACGGTGGTGGAGCGAACGACGGATCGGGACGACATCGTCGTGGTGTGGCGGGAGCGGGACCACGCCATGGTGGAGGTCCTGGAGGAGAAGGCGCGCGTGGCGCGCGAACAGGCGGCCTACGAGCGAGACGTGCTCAGGACGGCTCTGGAGGAGGTGGACTCCGAGGAGGCGCGGGACACGCTGCGGGGCTGGCAGGAGGAGCGTGCCGCGGAGCTCGAGGAACGTGCGGATCAGAACGACGAGGCAGCCGAGCGCTGGGCCGAGATGATGGGGGAGTAGCCCCTACGGACGTCGCCGCGCCGCCACCAACCACAGCCGATGGAGCGGTCCGAACACCGGGTGCACCGCACACCGCTCCTCCGCCTCCACCAGCTCCTCCAGCGACATCTCCTCCGCCATCACCCCCTCCAGGGGCCCGTCCGGCAGCCAGTGGGATGGCCGCAGGTCGACGACGTCGAAGCCGGCCGCATCGAGGGCCTCCCGGAGGTCCGCGTCGCTCACGGTCCGTACCCAGCGCTCTCCGCCGGTGTCGAGGATGCCGTCGTCGGACAGCGCGGCGTCCAGCGAGCCCTGGGGCGCGTCGGCCGACAACGCCCAGCCGTACCGAGCCTCCATCGACAGCAGCAGCATGCCCCCCGGCGCCAGCACCCGATGCACCTCGGCGAGGGCCCCCGCCAGGTCGGGCACGTAGCAGAGGACCTCCGCGGCGATGGCGAGGTCGAAGGGCCCGTCGGGCAGGGTGTGGGCCGAGGACCAGTGCAGATCCAGGGACCCGTTCCGACCGGCAGCGTGCCAGGCGAGGCGGCGGAGGCTGTCGATGTCGGCGTCGACCCCCGTGACGCCGTAGCCACGCTGCAGCAGCGGCAGGGTGAAGCGGCCGATCCCGCAGCCCACGTCGAGCACGCTGCCCCCCTGGATGTGGGGCCACCAGTGGTGCAGCACCAGGTCGCGCTCCGCCAGCTTCAGCGCGTGCACCGGACTGTCGTCCCGGAGGAAGTCCATGTACTCGGGGTGCTCGGACCACGCGTCGGCCGCCGCCCGCACATAGGCGTGCTCCGGGCCGGGACCGCCGAGCACGAAGGGGTCGTCCGCCGGCAGGTGGAAGCGCTTTCCCCGCAGCGGTCGCAGGGAAGCGCAGGGAACCCGCCCGTCCGCGTCGACCTCGAGGCCGACGGGGATGGCGTCCCCCGGCTTGAGCGTGGCCCGGGTGAGGCTCACCCGAGCATGGGGCGGAGGTCGTCGGCCACCGCGAAGGGGCAGGCCGTCTTCTCGCGGATCTCCTCGACGGTGACGCCGTCGGCGATCTCCACGAGCTTCAGCCCGCCCTCGAAGGTGAACACCCCCAGATCGGTGATCAGCATGTCGACGCAGCCAGTGCCGGTCAGGGGCAGGTTGCAGTTGGCGAGGAGCTTGTGGCCGCCACGCTTGGTGACGTGGTCCATGGTGACGACGACCCGCTTGGCGCCCGCCACCAGGTCCATCGCGCCGCCCATTCCCTTGACCATCTTGCCGGGGATCATCCAGTTCGCGAGGTCGCCCGCGGCGGAGACCTGCATGGCCCCGAGGATGGCCAGATCGATGTGGCCGCCCCGGATCATCGCGAAGGAGTCCGCGCTGTGGAAGAAGGAGCTCCCAGGGATGGCGGTCACCGTCTGCTTGCCGGCGTTGATGAGGTCGGCGTCGACCGCGTCTTCCGTGGGGAAGGGGCCGATGCCGAGCAGGCCGTTCTCGGAGTGGAGCACGATGTCCATGCCGTCGGGGACGGCGTTGGCCACCATGGTGGGGATGCCGATGCCCAGGTTGACGTAGAAGCCGTCCTGGAGTTCCTTGGCCGCGCGGGCCACGATGCGCTGACGTCCATCCATGATCAAGCCTCCCGGGTGGTGCGGCGCTCGATCCGCTTCTCGAAGGACGGGCCGTGCACGACCCGCTGCACGAAGATGCCCGGTGTGTGGATCTGGTCGGGGTCGAGCTCCCCGGGCTCCACGAGCTCCTCGACCTCGGCGATGGTGATCCGGCCGGCGGTCGCCATCATGTGGTTGAAGTTCTGGGCCGTCTTTCGGTAGACGAGGTTGCCGTGGCGGTCGCCCTTCCAGGCCTTCACCAGGCTGAAGTCGGCGGTGAGGCCACGCTCCAGGATGTACGGCTTGCCGTCGAAGTAGCGGACGTCCTTCCCTTCGGCGACCAGGGTGCCGTAGCCGGTGGCGGTGTAGAAGCCGGGGATCCCGGCGCCCCCTGCACGGACCCGCTCGGCGAGGGTGCCCTGGGGGGTCAGCTCGACCTCGAGCTCCCCGGAGAGGAACTGGGACTCGAAGGTCTTGTTCTCACCGACGTAGGAGCTGATCATCTTCTTGATCTGCTTGGTCTGCAGCAGCAGGCCGAGGCCGAAGTCGTCGACGCCCGCGTTGTTGGAGACGAAGGTGAGGCCGGTGGGCCCCAGCTCGACGAGGGCGGCGATCAGGTTCTCGGGAATCCCACACAAGCCGAAGCCACCCGCCATGAGCGTGGCTCCGCTGGGGACGTCTCTCACCGCGGCTGCGGCGCTTTCGTAGACCTTGTCCATGCATCCTCCCAGGGCGGAGGGAATAGCATGTTGGTGCGCGACGTCCCGACGATCGAGTAGGGTTGCGGCCTTCGGAGGATCGGCGATGGAACGCATGTGGTTCATGGTGGCGCTGTTGGGCGTCGGATGTGGAGGCGGGACTGGGGAGTGCGGACCGGCGGAGTGTGCCGACATCTGCGCCAAGGAGGCCAAGGCGCCGGAGGCTCCCAAGGCCGAGCCGGCGAAGGCCGCACCGGCTCCGGCACCGGTCGACGATGGGCTGACGGGCTTCGAGAAGCAGCTCCTGGCGAGCTCGATCGACGACGTGAAGCAGGGCGTCCGTCCGTTCAACGCCGAAGGCTTCGGGATCTGCAAGGGCTCTGGGCGCGACTGCGAGAGCTTCGTGGGGGCTGACGCTGGCGACCTCCCCCCGGGCGACTACATGATCCAGGCCCAGCTCGCGGTGCCGCAGATCGGCGGGGAAGACACCTGGAAGGTCCACTTCCGCTCCAAGTGCGAGAGCATCCGGGTCGGGTCCGACGGGAAGGAGACCCGCACGCCCCGCGAGCACGACAAGGAGTACGTGGTCCGCTACGCCGGGCCCGACAAGCCCTACCGGCTCGCCCCGCTCCGCAGGGTGACGAGCCCCGCAAAGGGGGCGCGTCAGGAGTGCACCTACTCCCTGACGATGGTGCGACCGGACCGGGAAGAGGTGCTGACCGGCTCCTACAGCGTGCCGGAGGAGTAGCCGCGTTGCGGTTGTCCGAGGCTCCAGGCTCCAGGCTCCAGGGGCATGTCGGATGGGCGGACGCGTTCATCGCCCTGTCGCGGCGCCACAGCAGACGTCGAGATGCACCAATGCGTCCCTGCATGCCGAAGTCTGAAGCCCGAAGCCTCGGGCCACGGCCTGCGTGACATCTGGCGAGGACCTTCCGAACCGACGCGCTAGTTCCCTGCCCGGAGGGTCGCCGCGATCTGCTTCAGCGACGCGCTCCCCGACTGGGCCGCCAGCGAGTCCAGGAAGCTCGCCGCTTCCTCCCGGTGCCCGGCCTCGACCGCCACCATCACGAAGGCCGCGGCCAGTCGGGGATCCGGCACCTTCGCCATCGCACGCTTCACCAGGTTGTACGCTTTGTCGGCCTGCCCCGTGTCCACGAGGACCTGGGCGTACGCGCCGAGCACCACCACGTCGGACGGACGGGCCTCGGCCAGGGCATGGAGCCGCGGCACCCCCTGGGCGGCGCGACCGGAGGACACCTCCGCCTGGGCCAGCGCCACCTGTAGCGGGATGTCCCAGACCCGGATCTCGGCGGCGCAGGCCAGCGGTCCCACGGCCTCCTCGGCCCGCTTGGCTACCAGCAGCGCCCGGCCGTACGCAGCGCAGGCGTCGGGGTGCTTCGGGTCGAGCTGGTGGGCGGTCTTCAGGTCGTCGAGCACGCCGTCGGCCTTCTTGGCTTCCCGGACGTTCGCCCGGGCGAGGTGGGCCAGCACCGACGTCGGCGCCTTGGCGACGACCGCGTCGAGAGCGGCCAGGTCTCGGGCCTGTCGCGCTTGCTGCAGCTCGCTCGCCGTGGCTCGGTCGATGCGGCCGGAGGCCAGCTCCTCGGCCGTCCAGGCGACGAGCTGAGCCTGCTCACGGGTGGGGTCGATAGCCAGCGCTGCGCGGGCGGCCTCCAGTGCCTCGTCGGTCTGGCCGCTCGCCAGCAGGTGGGACGCCCACGCCTCCCGGAGAGGGGCATCGTCCGGCGTGGCGGCCATGGCCTTGGGGAGCAGCGTGGCCGAGCGGGTGGGGTCCAGGGTCACCAGCGTGAAGGTGATGTTCGGGTCGTCGGGGTTGGCGGCCAGGCCCTCCTCGGAGCGCTGGACGGCACCGGCGAGGTCGTTGGCGGCGAGGCGCGACCGGATCCGCCCCATCCACGCTTCGACCAGGGAGGGGTCCATCGACACGGCACGGGCGTAGGCGGCCTCGGACTCGCCGATGTTCCCCAGGGCTCCGTGCACGGCACCCATGCCCATGTGGCTGCGGGCGTGGGCCGGCTCCACCCGCAGGGCCTTCTCGTAGGCGGCTCGGGCGGCCCGGGCATCCACGGTCGCGCGGCCCAGGAGGTAGTGGGCGTTGGCGTCGAGGGGATTGGTCTGGACCCGCTTTGCGTAGGTGGCGCGTGCCTGATCGGCGAAGCCGGCGTTGAGCAGCAGGTCGATGTACAGCTCGTGGGCGTCGAGGTCGTTGGGCTTCAGGACGGCCTGCTCGGCGGCGGCCTGGATGCCCTCCTCGATGCGACCCTGGCGCACCAGGGCCTCCGCCGCACCGACCCCGGCGAGCGCTTCCGTCGCGGGCGCCACCATGGCCAGGGACCAGGCCAGGAAACAAGCGGCCCGGAAGGGGATGGAACGGATTGGTGCTATGACTGTGCTTCGTTGAGAGGTCATCTCGTCATCATGCTCCGTCTCTGCCCTGCCTGCATATTGGGTTCCGCCCTGCTCCTGCCCGCCATCGGCTCGTCGACCGCGTTCGCGGCGGACGTTCCGGACATCGCGGTGGTGGGGCTTCACCAGTCCGGGTTGGACCTGGACCGCCAGGAAGCCCTGACCCAAGAACTCCTGGCGCTGATGGAAGGTTCCGGCAAGGTCCAGGGCCTCGACGTCGCGCAGGTCGCCGGGACCATCCAGGGTCGGGAGCGCATCCTGATGGACGAGGGCCTGCTCGGTCCGGGCCGCGCCAAGCTCAAGGCGGCACAGGACCTCTACAACCAGGCCCAGCCAGAGGCCGCCATCTCCTTGCTCGGCGAGGCGGTCTTCCAGCTCGAGCGGGCCTTCCCGGGCACGGCCTCGGTCGAGGATCTGTGGACGGCCCACCTGTACACCGGGTCAGCCCGGATGCAGCTCGGGGAAGACGGCACCGACGCCTTCGCTGCCGCCGCTGCGCTGGCCCCCGAGCGCAAGCCGGACCCGGCCAAGTTCCCGCCGGACGTCGTGGCCGCCTACGACGCGGCCCTGGCCTCCCTGCGGCCGGGCGCCACCACGCTCACCGTGGCTGTGACCAGTGCCGTTCCCGTCTTCGTCGACGGCGTCGAGCGGGGGGCAGCGCCGGCCAAGGTCGAGGGCCTGCTCCCAGGCACACACCACGTCGTCGTGGCCGGCTTCCGTGGCTCCAGAGGCTACCAGCGGGTGGTGATCCCCGACCCGAACGCCGTCGCGCCGACATCGGACGACGCCCCGTCGGAGGACGACGCCCCGTCGGAGGACGACGCCCCGTCGGAGGACGATGCGCCGTCGGAGGACGGCACCCCTTCGGAGGACGGCGCCCCTTCGGAGGACGGCACCCCGTCCGCGGATGGCACCCCGTCGGGGGAGGTCGCCGCGGGGGCCACCATGGAGGTCGACGTGGTCCTCGAGGAGCCTTTCCTCGGCACGCCAGGGCCGTCTCGGCGTGAGCGCTCGGAGCAGACCGCCGCCCTGTACCGATCGCTGGGCACCCGCGCGTCCGACGTCGAGTACGTGCTCATCGGCGGTGTCGACGAGGACAACCTGCACCTGCAGCTCTACCACGCGCCCTCGGACTCCTTCTCCCGTTCGGTGGAGGTCCCGTACCAGGAGTGGGCCGACGACGAGGTGGTCGCCGCGCTGCCGCTGTTGCTGAACCTGGTGGACAAGGATGGCTCCCTCGTCTCGACCGACGACAAGGTGGTGCCCCTCGACATCGGCGCCAACAGCACCCTGGCGTCGATGCTCCTCGACCCGCCCGATCCCACCCCGCTCCCCCAGACCGGTGGCTCCAAGGGGCGTGGTGGTGGCAGCGCCGTCGGGCCCATCGTCGGCCTCGTCGCAGGGGCTGCGGTGCTCGGGCTCGCCGGAGGTGGCGCCTACTACCTCGTCACCCAGGGTGGGGGCGGTGGAAGCACGACGACCACCGGCACGGGGCCCGTCCAGTCCTCCGGCACCATCGTCATCGACTTCTGAGGTCGTGACAGCGGCCGCGTCGTCGGGCATCCTGGTTCATGGAGGCTGCGATGCTGTGGTTGGCCGGACTGTTGGCGTGCAAGATGACGCCTCCCCCCGAAGACCCGACCGGGACCGACGGCACCGCCGACGACCCCGTCCAGGTGGTCGACAGCGCCACGGGCGACACGGCCGGGCCTACGAGTGCGACCCCCACGGCGGCGACCGGATCCACGGCCGCGACCGGGGGGTCGGGCACCACGGGCGACACCGGCGAGCCCTTCGACTGCGACGACGTGCTCCCCGCGGTCGGTGGGGTCACGAGCACCGGCTACGTCACTGAGGAGGACTTCGACTTCGACCCGCGGGGCTTCATGGTGAGCCAGCGCAACCAGAACATCGAGGGGCTCGACCGCTACGGCGCGACGTTCATCTACGCGGTCCAGGTAGGTGCCGACGCTGCGGGACTGCGGGTGCTCTCCAGCGGCGACCTGGCCGTTGCGCAGCCCGACACCGGCGGCCTGGTGCTGGTGAACGCCAAGACGGGTGGGAGCACCACGGTGCTGTCGGGCATGACCTTCCCCAACGCCCTCGCTGCCGACAGCCGTGGCTACACCTTCGTCACGGAGAACTGGAACAACGGGGCGGTGCGGCAGGTCGACGTGTACACCGGAGACCAGTGGCCGGTGATCGGCAACCTGTCGTACCCGAACGGCGTGGCCCTCTCACCCGATGAGGAGACGCTCTACGTGGCCGAGACCAACGGCGGAAACATCTACGCCGTCGACCGCATCAGCGACACCGAGTGGGGGACGCCGCGCCTCTTCTACACGATGCCCAACGGCAGCTTCTACACCCTCGCCGTCGACGTGTGCGGGAACCTGTACACGGTGGACTTCAGCGATGGGCGGCTCTTCCGCATCCTGGCGGACGGATCGGACGCCGAGCTGCTCCTCTACGTCGACCCCAGTCTGAGCTGGGGTAGCTTCAGCTCCATTCGCTTCGGCAACGGGACCGGCGGCTGGGACCGCGACAAGCTCTACGTCACGCGGCGAGCGGAGCTGTACCAGATCCACATCGGCGTGGAGGGGCGGGCTCCCGTCTACTGAAGCGGATACCCGGCGCTCCGGAGGTCCCATGACGTCGTCGCCGCCCGACAAGCCGCTTGCCATCGGTGTCCTCGGTGCCAGTGGGGCGATGGGGCGCGAGGTCGTGTCGGCCCTCGGCGAGGGGACCGTGCTGGGCGCAGCGGTCGTACGTCCGACCTCCGAGCTGGTGGGGAAGGTGGTGCCCGGCCACGATGGTCGCTTCGTCGGCCTCGGTCCGGACGCGTTCGAGGGCTGCGACGTTGTGGTGGACTTCTCGCTGCCCGCGGGCCTGCACGACGCGCTTCCCTTCCTCGTCGGCCTGCCGCTGGTGTCGGGCACCACGGGTGTCGAGGAGGAGACGGAGCGCCGGCTGAGGGCCCATGCGACACAGGCGCCGCTGCTCCAGGCGGCGAACTTCTCAGCCGGTGTCACCCTGCTGCTCGACCTGGTCGCACGGGCTGCGGCCGCGCTCCCCGACGCCGACCTGGAGGTCGTCGAGGCCCATCACCGCCGCAAGCGGGACGCCCCGTCTGGCACGGCGCTGGCGCTGGTGGATGCGCTGGAGTCCAGCAGGGATCACACCCGCCGGGTCCATGGTCGCCAGGGTGCCGTAGGCGCGCGACCCCACGACGAGGTCGGGATCCACGCCATCCGGGGAGGCGACGTGGTGGGGGACCACACGGTGTGGTTCCTCGCCGACGGAGAGCGGCTGGCGCTGCAGCACATCGCGTCCAGTCGACGCACCTTCGCGGCGGGAGCGCTCCGGGCAGCCCGTTGGATCCACGGACGGGGTCCCGGATCGTTTACGATGCGTAGTGTGTTGGGCCTCGACGCTGGCTGAGGGAGGGTGGCATGGGCGCAGATCTGGACCCGGACCCCACGTACTCCAGCATCGAGAACCCCACGGCGAACTACCCGCGGGACACCATCGGCCCGATGGAAGGGGAGGAGTTCGGCTCCTGGACGGCCACACCGGCCCCCGAGACGTCGGACGCATCGGGTCGCTCCGGGATGCCGAGCAAGGCTTCCCACGGCGTCTCGTGGCTCTACCTCGCCCTCGCGCTCGTCGGCGGAGGCATGCTGGCAGTGGGGGTCTCGGGCATCGTCGGACTGGTCGTGTTCGCGGGTTCCTGACTGAGGGGGCCCGCTCCCTCCGGGCCGGCACCCTTACGAATTCCTCGCAGCCTCCGAGCTGTGACCGGGCTACCCGGTCGGGAAGATGTTTGCCCGGAGAGCCCTCATGCCGTCCTCGCCTGCCTCCCAGATCCGCCTGCTCGCGCTCGTCGCCGCGGTCGCTTGGGTGGGTGCGTGTCGGGGACCGTGCCAGAAGGTGTGCGTGAACCTGGCAACCTACGCTGAGGAGTGTGGATTCTCGGTGCCCGACAGCGACCTCGACGCCTGCCTCGACGGCCAGAAGGATGCGTCGGCCGACGAGAAGTCCGTGTGCCGAGAGTATGGTGATCCTGCGGTCATCCGGAACGAGTGGACCTGCGAAGACCTCGCCGCCTACTGGGAAGGCGGCGCTGGCGCCGCCACGGAATGAGGGCGCAGGAGGGAACCCATGGCACAGGCACCCGCCGAGTTCGAGCCGGCCCCCTTCGGGAAGTACGTGCTCGTCGACCACATCGCCACCGGCGGTATGGCGGAGATCTTCAAGGCCAAGCGCTTCGGCCACGGAGGCTTCGAGAGCCTGCTGGTGATCAAGCGCATCCTGCCCCACATCGGGGCCAAGCCTGACTTCGTCGAGATGTTCATCGACGAGGCGAAGATCTCCGTGGCCCTCCAGCACCCGAACATCGTGCGCGTCTTCGACTTCGGGAAGATCAGCGACGTCGACGAGCATCGGAAGCCCCGCGACAACTACTTCATCGCCATGGAGTGCGTGGAGGGTAAGGACGTCCGCTACGTCCTCCGGCAGCTGGCCCGTCGCAAGCGCTACCTCCCGGACCGTTTCGCCGCCTTCATCGCCTTCGAAGCGGCCAAGGGGCTCCACTACGCCCACCAGAAGCAAGACCTGGAGGGGCAGCCCTACGGCGTCGTCCACCGCGACATCTCCCCCTCCAACATCCTCGTGTCCTACGAGGGTGAGGTGAAGGTCGCGGACTTCGGCATCGCCAAGGCGGAGTCCAACGCCTACGAGACCCGCGACGGAATGCTCAAGGGCAAGTTCGAGTACATGAGCCCGGAGCAGGCCGTCGGGGGCCACGTCGACGGTCGCTCCGACGTATTCAGCCTCGGCATCGTGACGTACGAGATGCTGACGTCCCGGCGTCTGTTCAAGACCGACAGCGACGCCGAGACCCTGAAGCTGATCCGCGACAAGGACGTCGCCCCGCCCTCCATGGTGAAGCCGGATGTGCCGGAGGCCCTCGAGGCCATCGTCCTCAAGGCCCTCGCTCGCGATCGGGACCAGCGCTACGGCAGCGCCCAGGAGATGGCCGACGATCTGCGCCAGTACCTCTTCCCCGCCTCGACCGACACGCTCCGCCAGGAGCTGAACACCTTCATGAACGAGCTGTTCACCGCCGAGAAGGGCGTGGAGCGAGCGCGCCTCAAGCTGGGCAGCGAGCGTGCCGTCGCCCTCTCCGAGGCGGGCGACTGGGACTGGGACGGCAACACGGGCACGATGGCGGCCGCGACGGCGGTCAAGATCATCGCCCCGACCATCGCCGGAACGGTGCTCATCGGGCTGGTGGGCGTGGGGGCCCTCGCTGCGGGCGCCTGGTACTACCAGGACGAGCTCCGCGACCTGGTCGGCATGAATGTGGATCCAGCCACCGTCGGCGCCCTCGACCTGTTGGTGGTGCCCGACGCCCAGGTGTTCGTCGACGGGGAGCTTCGCGGCGAGGGAGGCACCGTGACGGTGTCGGACCTGGACCCCGGCGTGTACACGGTTCGCCTCGTGGCGGAGGGGCACGAGTCGCTCGAGCAGACCGTCGAGGTGAAGGCCGGCGACACGATCCGCATCGCCGAGCGCCTCACGGCCAAGGCCGTGGCCCCCACGCCGACGCCCGTGCCCTCGGTCGACCCCAAGCCCGACGGGACCGACACGCCAGAGCCCAGCGGTCCTCCGGTGCTGCAGCTGCGCTCCACGCCCTCGGGGGCGACGGTGATCGTCGACGGCAGCGACGTGGGCACGACGCCCACGAGCTGGCGGGGCAAGGCGGGAGCCACCCACAAGGTCCAGATGAAGCTGGAGGGCTACGTGTCGGCGTCCGACACGGTCTCCGGCCTCTCCGAGGGCCAGCGGAAGACGGTGTCCCTGACGCTGAAGGAAGCCCCCAAGGCGGGCACCCTCACCATCGTGCTGGTGGGCGGGGGCTGGGCCAACGTGTTCGTCGACGGCAAGAAGCTCGATAAGACGGCGCCGCTGCGGAACGTCGAGATCCCGGCCGGGACCCACGAGGTCCAGCTCGTCAACGAGGCCGCGGGGCTCGACGTCACGAAGACCGTGACCATCCAGGCCGGCGGCTCCGAGACGCTGCGGATCAGCGCCGACTGACCCAGCCGGTGCCCGCGCCGCTGTACGACGCGACCAACAACCCTGCTAGAAGTGGATCCGGGTGCTGAGCTGGACGCCGAAGGCCGTGTCGCCGAAGCCGGTGAAGGTGTCGTCGGCGTACTCGGAGTAGAACGTGCCGGGCATGAAGGCGGCGCCGTCGAGGCGCACGTCGACGTGCTCCACACCGGTGTACTGAAGCCCCAGGCCGATCTCCATCCCGTAGGAGCGGCGCAGCGCGAAGCGCTCGGGCATCTTGGCGGTACGGGCGCCGAGCCAGGAGACGTCGGCGTGGAGGCCCTCGATCAGCTTCCTGCGCAGGCGGGGCTTCACGAAGAGTGCGTTGCTGATGCCGGGGTCCGAGAGCGTGGCCTCGTAGCTACGCCCCAGGTTGAGCTCGCTGGGGGCGACGGCAGCGAGCACCGGCATCGGCTGCTCGAACATCATCAAGCCGACGCTGTAGTCACGGTCGAAGGTGAAGGTGCGGACGCGCTGGTCCGTGTCGTCGCCGTCGCCGGTCGCCAGCCCGCCCTGGAGCTCGATGCTCCACACGTCGAGGTCGAGATCGGCCTCGAGGACGGCGCCGATCCCCATCACGGAGGCCTCGTTCAGGCCGTTGTCGAGATCGCCCGAGCCGAACTGCCCCGCCACCTCGGCGGCAGCGTGGAGCTTGCCGAGCTGTGCGTCGACGCTGCCGTTGGCAGTGAACAGGGTGAAGCTCTGGCTGGGGCTGCGGTCGAGGCGGAGCAGCAGACCACCGGTGATGTCTTCGCTGCGGTAGGCGGTGACCAGGCTGTAGGCGGCACGGTCGTCGACGGTCTCGTCGGGATCGGAGACGAAGCCCTCGCTGTTGATCTCGGCGGCGGCCTGCACCACGAACTGATCGCGGATGAGCATCTCCCATTGCACGCGATCGGCGGTGTCGCCGTAGTCGGCGAAGTGGGGGGCGGTGTGGACGCCGTCGTTGAACATCATCCCGGTGCCCCAGTGCAGGGGCATGCGGCCGATGGTGAAGCGGCCGATGGGGGTCTCGAAGTCGCCCCAGGCGCGCCAGAGGGCGAAGCCGGGGTTCAGCTGGTCGTCGCTGGTGGCGGGCGGCGGCACGAGGGTCTGGCCGAAGGTCTGGGGCGGGTTGTCGATGTAGGAGGTGACGACACCCGGCCGATTGCCCCACACCACGTTGTTCAGGCCCAGGAAGTCGACGTTGAGAGCGACGGCGTCACTCACGAGGAAGCGGGGGCGAAGCCAGAGTCGATGCTCCAGGTAGGCGGCCTGCTGCTCGTTCCGGTCTCCCAGGCCCCGGTCCAGGGAGAGGGTGTCGAAGAGGCGGCCCCGTGCTCGATACCAGCCCTCGAACTGGGCCTCTGCGCCGAGTGCTGGCGTCGACCCGACGAGGCCGAGCAGCGCCGCACCACCGGCGAGGAGGTGGGGGAGGACGCGAATCCCCGTAGGAAGCTCGGGGCGAGGGTGGGGGACGGGCAAGGGCTGGCTCTCCAGAGCGGCCAACGCACGTAGCACCCGCTTCGCCACCCGGGCAACCGAGCCGTGGTCACACCCCGTCACGGAGCGACCTCTGGACTGGACAAGTCGGGCGCTCCTGGGGGATGCTCATAGGAACGCAGGCGGATGATGGACGCGCAGGATGCCGCAACCGAGCCCGGTGGAAAGGGTCGAGGAAAGGACCCTCTCGTCGGGAAAACCCTGGCTGGCCGCTTCGAGATCGAGGAACTGATCAACCGCGGCGGGATGGGGAAGATCTACCGGGCCAAGCAGATGCCCCTCGGTCGCGCCGTGGCGTTGAAGGTGCTCGACATCCACGACGACGGGTCGGAGTTCCGCGACCGCTTCTTCCTCGAGGCCTCGCTCTGCGCCAAGCTCGCGCACCCCAACACGATCCGCATCTACGACTACGGCACCACGGATGACGGCATCTACTTCATCGCCATGGAGTACATCTCCGGGGAGTCGCTGCAGCAGCTGCTGAACCGGGTGGGCGCGATGGAGCCGGCGCGGGCGCTCTCCATCGGCATGCAGGTCGCCGGCGCCCTCGCGGAAGCCCACGACGCGGGCATCGTGCATCGCGACCTGAAGCCCGGCAACGTGATGGTCACGGCCCATGGCGAGACCGAGTTCGTGAAGGTGCTCGACTTCGGGCTGGTGAAGGAGCTGGGCAAGGAGTCGGAGCTCTCCCGCACGGGCACCGTCCTCGGCTCGCCGCTGTACATCGCCCCCGAGCAGGTGCACGGCACCGAGGTCGACGGCCGCGCCGACATCTACACCACGGGCCTGATCCTCTACGCCATGCTGATGGGCAAGACGGCCTTCGAGAAGGGCAACCCGCTGCACGTGTTGATGCAGCAGACCCAGAAGCGGCCGCCCCCCTTCGCCGATGCCAACCCGGACGCCAAGGTGCCGGGATGCCTCGAGTGGGTCGTGATGACCTGCCTCGAGAAGAAGCCGAAGAACCGCTTCGCGTCGATGCACGAGCTGCTGCGCGCCCTGAAGGCCTGCAGCCAGGAGCTCCGAGGGGCCGTGTCGAGCCTCAAGCTGGAGCTGCGCGACGGGAAGGTGCTGTTGCCCGATGGCGTCGACGTCTCCGTCGTCGCGCTGCCCGGGGTGAGCTCGGGCACCACCACGCGGCTGAGCCGCCCCCAGGACGCCGAGCTCCCCGCCGAGGCGCCCGCGGAGTCCACGCTGATGTCGTCTCGTCCCATCCGCACGGTGGCCATGGTCGTGGGCGGCGGAAGCATCTTCGGCACCATCGTGCTGGGGGGCGTGCTGCTGCTGCTGGTGATCGCGGTCCTCGGCATGCTGCTGATGCAGCCCGACGACCCTCCGGTGGCCACGGTGCCGGTCGAGCAGCCCGCTCCGCCCCCACCGCTGCCCGCGCCCGCCCCCGTGCCCGTCGCGGCCGAGAGGGTGGAGGTCACCCTCAGCTCTTCGCCGAACTCCGCGAGCGTGGAGCGCGACGGCGTGCTGCTGGGCACCACGCCCTTCATCATCCGCCTCGACGAGGGCGAAGAGATGACGGTGGAGGTCATCGCCCCCGGCTACAACAGCCAGAAGATCGTGCTGTCGAGCTCGGTGGCCAACCCGAAGGTCACGCTGCAACGTCGCTCGCGCCCCTCTCCGACCCCGAAGCCCGCACCGGTACCGACGCCCGAGCCGGCACCGGCTCCCGAGCCTGCTCCGGCCCCCGAGCCCGCCCCCGCTCCCCAGCCGACGCCGAAACCGGCGTATGATGGCGTCGACATGAAGGACCCCTTCGGAGACGAATGAAGCCCATGTGCCGAGCCCTGATCCTGGCCATGCTCGTAGGCGCCGTCAGCCCTGCACTGGCCCAGGAAGCCAGCGAGGGTGGCGAGTCCGATCTCGAGCGCGCCAAGGCGCTGTCCCTGAAGTCGACCCAGCTGTACGCCGAGGCCCGCTACGAGGAAGCCGTCGAAGCGCTGCGGGAGGCCTACGAGCTGGCCCCGCGAGCGGCCCTCCTCTACAACATGGCCACCCCCCTCGAGCGGCTCGGCCGGTGGAACGAAGCCCTCGACGCCCTCAAGGGCTACCGGCCCTCCGCCAAGCCCGAGGAGCTCGACGCCATCGACCGTCGCATCACGAACCTCGAGATGAAGGTCGCCCAACAACGGGCGGATCGGGAAGCCGTGGAGGCCGCGAAGAACCAGCCGGCCGTGGAGCCGAGCCGCAAGGGGCCTCCTGCCGGCGCCTGGGTACTGCTCGGCACCGGAGCGGTCGGCCTGGGCTCGGGCACCGTGTTCACCCTGAGGGCCCTGTCGGCCCGCTCGGACTGGACGGGTCAGTGCACCGATGGCGACGCACGGCTCTGCCCGGCCTCGGCCACCGATGCCGTGAGCCGTGATCGCAGCAGCTCGCTGATCGCCGACGTCTCCTGGGTCGTGGGCATCGGAGCCACCGGCGCAGGGCTGGCCATCGCCCTCGGCGGCAAGAAGAAGGAGGCCTCTCCGGAGACCGCGAAGGTCTACCTCCAGGCGGCCCCTCAGCACGTGGGGCTCACCGTCGTGCCGGGCCTCGGTCGTCGGGGAGGTGCGCGATGATGCCGCTCCTCCTCGTCCTCTCGGGCTGCATCCTCGGTCCCCGTCCCGACAGCTGCGATGCGAACGCCGACTGCCGCGATGCCTTCGGCTTCGGCAACGTCTGTGGTGCCGAGGGCTACTGCGAGCCCGTCGAGCTCATCGCACGCTGCGACAGCACCTACCCGGAGGACCTCTTCGACCGGCCCGAGAACTACCCCGACGTGCTCGTGCTGGGGTCGATCTTCAATGTTCCCTTCGACGAGAAGCAGCAGCTCTCGGTCGAGCTCGCCATCCGCAACATCCGCGACGCCGAGCGCCAGGGAGGGCCCTACCAGCGGCCCGTGGCGATCGTCCACTGCGACAACGCGGACGACATCGCCTACGACAACCTCACCACCGTCGACGCGGCCGCGGCGTCGGCCACCTTCCTCGTCGAGGAGCTCGGGGTCCAGGCCATCATCGGGCCCAGCACGTCCGACGAGTCCTTCGCGGTCTTCGATGCCGCCAGCGTCGGCGGGGCCATCACCATCTCGCCCTCGGCCACCAGTCCTACGCTCACGGACCTGGGCGGGCTCCCGTCGGGCAACGACCCGGGCCTGTTCTGGCGCACGGCGCCGCCCGACGACCTGCAGGCAGCCGTCATCGCCCAGGACCTCTCGGATCGGGGGGTCGGAAGCGTGGTGATCTACCATCAGGTGTCCAGCTACGCGACGTCGCTGGCGGAAGCGGTCGACGAGCAGTTCAGCGCCCTCGGCGGCGACACCACGGTCATCAGCTACGACTCCGACTTCGCCTTCACCGACAAGCTCGTGCAGGTCTTCAACGACCCGTCGGAGGAGATCGTCTTCTTCACCAGCGAGACCAGCCAGGTGGTGGAGTTCCTCGATCAGGCGGCCACGGCCGGCCAGACCGGGCGTCCCATCTTCCTCGCGGACGCTGCGGCCGACTCCGCCCTCTTCGACGTCGCGAGCGGCGCCGACATCCTTCCCTTCGTGCGAGGCACGCGGCCCCAGGTCCCGACGGGGCTGCGCATCGAGAGCTTCGCGCTCAACTACAACGGCGCCTACTCCGACACGCCGCTCGACAGCGTCTTCACCAGCTACTCCTTCGACGCGGCGTGGCTCGCGCTCTACGGGGCGATGTGGGCCGACGTGAACGGGGAGCAGGTCACGGGCACCACCATCGGGCAGGGCATCCTGCAGCTCTCCGAGGGCACGGTCTACGACATCGGCTACTCCAGCGTCGGCGGCATCCGCACGGCCTTCGAGGAGGGGGCCAGCGTCAACGTGGAGGGCGTGAGCGGCAACCTCGACTACGATCCCGTCACCGGCGAGGTCTCGAACCCCATCGAGGTGTGGGTCGTCGATCTGGTCGCCGAGGACTTCGACCCGGTGAAGCTCTGCGAGCCTGGCGGTGGCTGCACCGACCTGTCCGAGACGACGACGGGCAAGAAGTAGCGATGGCATGGGGCGCCCTGATGGCGCTGGCATGGGCGTCTCCGGTGGGAGAGACCGAGCTGCTGGCCGAGGAGATGCTCCTGGGGAGCGCCGCACTGGGGATCCCGGCCCTCGCGGTGGCCGACGACGTCGACAACGGCGGCATCGTCTTGGCCGGAGGCATGGGCGGCCTCGCGCTGGGCTCCGGGGTGGGGCTCGGCGTCGCCCGCTGGAAGCGACCCAGCGAGGGACAGGCCATGGCCTTCACGACCGCTCAGCTGGCAGGCCTCGGCAACGGGGTCGCCTGGGGCTTCGCCCTCGAGCAGGACGTGGCGGCGGGCTGGATCGGCCTCGGGGGGATGGCGCTGGGGAGCGCCGCCGGACTCGTGTGGATGGACCAGGATCCTCGGGCCGGGGATGTGGCCATCGTGCGGAGCGGGCTACTGTGGGGCACGCTGGCCGGGCTCTCGGCACGGGTGATCGACCCCCGTGACCGCTTCTGGAACGTCGCCACCATGGCCATCGGCGCCGATGTGGGGCTGCTCGGGGGGGTGTTGCTGGCAGCGCAGCCGGGGGGGCCCAGCCGGGAGCAGGTGGTGCGGGTGCAGTCGGCCGGCATCGCAGGCGGAATGGCCGGTCTTGCGGTCGGACTGGGACTTCAGGGCTATGGGGCCGGAAACGACCGAACCGTCGTCGGCGCCACGGCCCTGGGGGTCGGTGCTGGCGTGGGCCTGGGCATCGCCAACCTGCGACCGCTGACGGAAGCAGGCACCTTGTCGATGCAGCCCCTCCATGGGGGCGCTGGGGTCACGTGGGCGGGGAGGTGGTGACGGAGGCAACATGACCGCTCGACTTCTCCTGCTCCTCGCGATGGTGGCCTGCTCCGGCAAGGACGACGACGGAACCGCGTCCCCGGACGGCACGACCGACAGCGGCATCGACACCACCGATCCCTTCGGCGACCCGGGCCCCCTCGAGGTCGGCTTCGCGCGGACGCGGATCCCAGCCCCCGTCGGGATCGGCACCACCGGCTTCGGTGGCATCGGTGTGGCAGGAGAGCAGACGCCCTTCCAGGGGATCTACCCGGGCACCCGGGCCATCCACGGCCACCCGGACTTCCGCGTCACGGTACTGTCCCGCGGCGAGGGGCACACGGTGATCTTCGTGCGGACCGACACCGTGGGGGTCTTCCAGCAGCTCCGCCAGTCGGTGGTGCTGGAGCTCGCCGAGCGCACGGGCCGTCGGGACCTCGACGACGCCATCATCATCGGCGCCACCCACACCCACAGCGGCCCGGGTCGGGTGATCGACGCCGAGGGGCCCTTCGAGCTCATCGCCGACAGCTTCTTCCCCGAGTTCTACGACGCCATGGTCGACGCCATGGCCGACGCCGTCGAGGCCGCTCTCGACGACCTGGCGCCCGGACGCATCGGCCTGGTCCTGGCCGACGGCTCCGACAGCATCAACGACCGTCGCTGCGAGGACGGCCTGGACTACGTCAACGGCACGATCCCGGTGCTGGCGGTGGAGCAGGACGGCGAGCTCGCGGGACTGGTCCTGGCCCACGGCATCCACGGAACGGTGCACGGCATCGACGAGCTCACGCTCTCGCAGGACGTGTCCGGAGGCATCGAGGCCGCCATCCCCGAGGTGGTCGGGGCGCCCCTCCACGTGCAGATGTACAACAGCTGGGGAGCCGACATCTCGCCGACGTCCGCCAACGGCCCGGCGCTCCAGGAGGGTCCCGAGCTGGCCGACGGCCTCGCCACGGTCGCGAGCATCGGTCAGGTGGTCGCCGACGACGTGGCCACCGCCCTCCTCGCCATCGACTGGGAGGCGGAGCCCGAGATCTGGACCCGCACCCTCCGCAGCCCCATCGATCGCGAGAGCATCGGCTACGGCGACGACGAGTTCCCCTACGACTACGGCGCGGTGTACTGCACCGACGACGGCGACTGCGACCCGTCGACCACCGTCGACGACCTCGACACCCGCTGCCTGGCGTTCTCCGAGGAGTACCCGGCGCCCAACCAGACCACCTTCACGGTGGGCCAGGTCGGTCCCATGCACGTGGTCACCTTCCCGGGAGAGCCCGGCACGCTGCTCGCCGAGAAGGTGATGGACGGCATCGCCCAGTGGGTCGACGGCCCCGTGATGTTCGTCGGCTACGGTCAGGACTACCTCGGCTACAGCATCCTCGAGGAGGACTGGTGGCAGGGGGGCTACGAGGCCAGCGGCGCCCTGTGGGGCCCTCGCCAGGGGGACTACCTGGTGACAGAGGCCATCGGGGTGATGGGGGAGGCCCTGGGTGAGGTCGACCCGAAGGAGCGTCCCGAGCCCGTGGCTCCCTTCGGCGGGGGCACCTACGACGCCTACCAGCCGGCGTCGGCGAGCAACCGGGGGATGGTCCTGGTGCAGCCGAGCGCCGCCGTCGCCACCGACCTGATCGTGGCGACCGTGGCGGGAGACGACCCCTGGCTGGGGGCGCCCCTGGCCACCCTTCAGCACGCCGACGGCTCCCCGGTGCTGAGGGCCGATGGCTCGCCGCTGACCAGCGACCATCCGGCCTTCCGGGTGGAGCTGGACGTGGAGCCCCCGTGGACCGAGGCGGCCTCGAGTCGCACCTTCCGCTGGACCTTCCAGCTGCCTGCACAGCACCCGGTGCCCGGCTCCATGCCGACGCTGTCGGGGGACTACCGCTTCGCCGTCACCACGGCCGACGGTCAGGACCTGGCCACGACCGACGTGTTCGCCGTCACGCCCTGACGTCGATGCGGACCCCGTCGGGGTGCTCTTCGACGGCCACCTCGGCGTCGGTGAAGCGCTGCAGCGTGTGGAGCTGGGTCTGGGTGTGGAGGCTCGGCGGCACGGTGCGCAGTCGGCCTCCGCCCGCAAGCCACAGAGGCAGGATCAGCTGATCGGCCAGGTGCTCGCCGATGGGCACGTCCCGGGCCTCCCAGGCGCGGGCCTCGGCGATGACCTCGTCGACCACCTGCTCGGCCTGGGTGCCACGACGGCCGAAGCCGGTGAACACCTCGCTGCCGCCGTCGGTGTCCCCCTGGACGAGGACCACGTTGCCGACGCCGTCGGCTCGGAGCTTGCGGATGCGCACGTGCTCGATGCCCTGGGCGACGAGCTGGTCCCGCTCCCGGGCCAGGATCCCTCTGCGGAGGCCGCAGCCGATGACGGTGGCAGACCAGCGGACCGGGCCGTGGGCCTCGAAGATGGCTCCATCCAGGGGCCTGGGCTCGACGTGCAGGCGGTAGGTCCCACCTCCTGCGGGCTCGAAACCAGCCCGGACGATGTCGAGCTGAAGCCTGGCACCAAGGGCGCGCAGGCGGGGCAGGAAGGCGTACTGGAGGAACTCCGCCGGCGGCGAGGCCCGGTTGTGGGTACCTCCGGAGAGGGTGATGTCGCTGGGGCCCTCGGAGCGAAGGAGCAGCGGCAACACCGTCTGGAGGACGAGCCCCGCGGAGCCTGCGCTGCCCACGGCGAAGCTGTGACGGCCCCCCCGTAGGCGTCCTGGGCGGAAGACGAGGCGGGTCGAGCCCAGCTCCACGCCGTCGGTCTCTGCGCCGCACAACGTGGCCGCGGCCTGCACCGCGCAGCGATGCTGGCGGAGCAGGCCGGGCTTCTTGCGGCCGCCGCGGATGCCGTCGATGGTGAAGGGCTGCCCGGTGAGGGCGGAGAGGGCGAGGCTGGTGCGGAGGATCTGGCCGCCGCCCTCGCCGTGGGTGCCGTCGATGTGAAGCATGATCTCAGCCCTTCACGACGACGACCTGACGCAGCGTGTGAACGACCTCGACGAGGTCGGACTGCGCGGCCATGACGGCGTCGATGTCCTTGTAGGCCATGGGGGTCTCGTCGATGACACTCTCGTCCTTGCGGCACTCGATGCCCTCGGTCGCCTTGGCGTGGTCCTCGACCGTGAAGCGCTTCTTGGCCGCCGTCCGAGACATCACGCGGCCCGCCCCGTGGGAGCAGCTGCAGAAGGACTCCCGGTCCCCCTTGCCCCGCACGATGTAGCTACGGGTGCCCATGCTGCCGGGGATGATGCCGAGCTCGCCCTTGCCGGCACGCACAGCGCCCTTGCGGGTGACCCACACGGTCTCGCCGAAGTGGGTCTCCTTCTGGACGTAGTTGTGGTGGCAGTTGACGGCCATCTGCTCGGCACCGAGGGAGCCGAGCTCGGACTCGAGGGCCAGCAGGGTGGCACGCATCATCAGGGCGCGGTTGTGCATCGCGTAGCGCTGGGCCCAGCCCACGGCCTGCACATAGTCACCGAACAGCGCGGTGCTGTCGGGGAGGTAGGCGAGGTCGGAGTCGGGCAGGTCGATGTGCCAGCGGTCCATCTCCCGCTTGGCCTTGGCGATGAAGTGGCTGCCGATGCGGTTGCCGACGCCACGGGACCCGGAGTGGAGCATGACCCACACGGCGTCCGACTCGTCGAGGCAGACCTCGATGAAGTGGTTGCCGGTGCCGAGGGTGCCCAGGTGGTTCACGTGGTTGCACTGCCCGAGGCGCTGGTGCTTGTCGGTGATGACGTCGAAGTCGGCCTTCAGCGCCTGGCTCCACACCTCACCGACGGCGTCGGGGATGTTCCCCCAGGCACCCCGGTCCCCACGTCCTCCGCGGGCCGTGCGGCCATGGGGGACGGCGGCCTCGATGGCCGAGCGGACCGCGGCGAGGGAGTCGGGAAGCTCGTTGGCGTGGAGGCTCGTCTTGACCGCCATCATGCCGCAGCCGATGTCGACGCCGACCGCGGCAGGCACGATGGCCCCCTTGGTCGGCACGACGCTTCCGACCGTGGCGCCCTTGCCCAGGTGGACGTCGGGCATGACCGCGATCCACTTGTGCACGAAGGGCAGTCCGGCCAGGTTCTTCAGCTGCTGGTGCGCCTTGTCCTCCACGGGCACGCCACGGGTCCAGGCCTTGATCAGGCCGCGCTCGCTGGGAAGGATGTCGTAGCTGGGTGCCATCGGGGTCTCCATGGTCGGTGTACACCATGGGACGAAGCAGGGCCCGTGCCAACGGGTCGAGCGCGTGGGAACGCCGGGAATCGGCGGCCGCTCCCGTTGCGGAATAGAAGTCCCGCGCGCAGACGAGCGAGTGGTATCGTGTGACGGGAGGATGGATGGCCACCGTCTGCTTCGGCTTCTACGGCACGACCCTCGACGCCGGGAGGGGGGCCAAGCGCTGGCAGCGCTGGCGACCCACCGTGTCCTTGGGCCAACACGACGACCTGCTCATCGATCGGCTCGTGCTCCTGGTCCCCGAGGCTGGCGCGGCCGACGAGGTGGTGAAGGACCTGCTCCAGGTCTCCCCCGAGACCTCCGTCGAGCAGGTGCTGGTGTCCCTCGAGGATCCGTGGGACTTCGAGGAGGTGTACGCGGCGCTCCACGACGTGGCTCGTGGCCTGGCGATCGACGATGCCGACGAGCTCCTGATCCACATCACCACCGGCACCCACGTCGCCCAGATCTGCCTCTTCCTGCTGACCGAGTCCCGCTTCCTGCCCGGAAAGCTCCTGCAGACGTCGCCTCCCCGGGGGCGCCACGGCCACCCCTCCTACGCCGTCATCGACCTGGATCTGGGGGCCTACGACGCCATCGCCCAGCGCCATGCCGCCGCCGAGCGCGAGGGGGCCGAGCTCCTGAAGCAGGGCATCGCGACCCGCAACGGTGCGTTCAACCACACCATGGACGAGCTGGCGCTGGTGGCCGTGCAGAGCCCCGCCCCCATCCTGCTCACCGGACCGACCGGTGCCGGGAAGTCCCAGCTGGCCCGCAGCCTCTACGAGCTCAAGCGGCGTCGTCACCGGCTGAAGGGGCCGCTGGTGGAGGTGAACTGCGCCACCCTCCGGGGCGACCAGGCGATGGGGGCGCTGTTCGGGCATCGGCGCGGGGCCTTCACCGGAGCCTCGGAAGCGCGGGACGGGCTGCTGCGGGCGGCCGACGGCGGACTGCTGTTCCTCGACGAGATCGGAGAGCTGGGCCTCGACGAGCAGGCCATGCTGCTGGTGGCCATCGAGGAGGGCCGCTTCCTGCCGCTGGGGTCGGACCGGGAGGTGCGGTCTTCCTTCCAGCTCATCGCCGGGACCAACCGGGACCTTCACCAACGGGTGGCCGAGGGACGGTTCCGGGAGGATCTGCTGGCCCGCATCGACCTGTGGACCTTCCGGCTCCCGGGCCTCGCCGATCGGCCCGAGGACATCGAGCCCAACCTCGACTTCGAGCTGGAGCGGTTCGCCCGTACGGCGGATCGTCGGGTCGGCTTCAGCCGGGAGGCGCGGGGGCGCTTCCTCTCGTTCGCGACGGGTCCCGGCGCCACGTGGAGGGGCAACTTCCGGGACCTGGGGGCGGCGGTCACGCGCATGGCCACGCTCTCTCCGGGAGGCCGCATCGACGAGGCCCAGGTAGAGCGGGAGATCGGGCGGCTGCGGGGCGCATGGAGCGCTGTGGAGGGGGGAGCGAATGCCCGGGGAAGCCTCGTCCAGGAGGTCCTCGGCGAGGACGGGGCCGCTGAACTGGATCGCTTCGACCGGGTGCAGCTGGCCGACGTGATCGAGGTGTGCCGTCGGTCGAAGAGCCTGGCGGCGGCGGGCCGTGAGCTGTTCGCGGTGTCCCGCACCAAGCGGGCAACGGTGAACGACGGAGACCGCCTGCGAAAGTACCTGGCCCGCTTCGAGCTCGACTTCGCCTCGGTGCAGCCATGAGCCGCTCTCTCGACATCGTCACCTACAACCTCCTCGGACTCGACGACACCCGTCTCGACGAGCGGACCGAGGCCATCTGCCGGTCCCTGCTGCTCGAGAACCCCCCGGACATCGTGCTGATGCAGGAGGTCGTGGCGCGGACCCTCCACGCCCACGTGCTCCCCCACTTCGCTGCGGCGGGGTTCACGGTGGCGCCCCGACAGCCGGTCTCCGACAGCCACTACTTCTGTGTGGTGGCCGTGCGGGGCGGGTGGAAGCCCCTCGGTGCCTGGCGCCGTCCCTTTCCGGGATCGTCGATGGGGAGGGCCCTGCTGTGCCTGGACGTCGACTGGGACGGCGTGCCGCTCCGGGTGTGCACCGCCCACCTGGAGAGCCTGGCGGAGGGAGCCCCCGAGCGACGCAGGCAGGTGCGTGCCGTGGTCGAAGCCCTCGGAGAGCACGACGGGCCGGCGGTGTTCGGGGGCGACACCAACCTGCGAGGGGACCGGCTCGAGGAGCTGGGCTCCGCCGTGGATGCCTGGGAAGCCGCTGGTGCCCCGCCGGCGCAGCGGGCCACGTGGTGGCCCCTGTCGGGGCGCGGACGACGGATGCGCTTCGATCGGCTGTGGCTCGGTGGCCGAGGAGCCTGGCAGGTAGCGGACGTTCGGGCGGGACCGGACCTGAAGGTCCACGGGATGCGGGCCAGCGATCATGTTCGCCTGCGCGCGCGACTGTCGTGGGAGGAAGCGCCTGCTACATTGCGCGCGAGGTGAACATGGCACGCATGCCCGAGATGAGCTTCGAGCTGTTCCAGACCCTGCTCGCCATCGGCTGGCTCGACGGCGAGCTGATCGATGCCGAGCGCGACGCCGTGCTCGAGGCGGCGGTCGATGCGGGCCTGACCGAGGCCGAGCTGAGTGGGTTGCGCACCCTCGCCCAGAAGCCGGTGACCTTCGCCGACGTCAGCTTCGACCACCTGAGGAGCAAGCAACGGCTGCTGATCTACGCGGTGGCCTCGTGGGTGGCCCAGGCCGACGACCGCATCGAGCCCGAGGAGCGCGCGGCCCTGCACGCCATGGCGACCCTCCTGGGGGTCACGGGACCGGGGCGCACCCAGATGGACGACATCGTCGCGGAGGTCCGCGCCCGGCCCGACGCCCCGGACCGGCTCGACGTAGCGGCCCTCAGCGAGCGCATCGCGGCCCGCATGAAGAAGTGATGGTCGACGCGCTCATCGCCCGCACCCGGGCCCTGTCCGATGCCTGCGACGCCCTGAGCTTCGCGGCGCCCGTGCACACCGTCTACAACCCCCTGGACTACGCCTGGGCACCGCACGAGGCCTTCCTGCGGCGCTTCGGCGGCGGCACCGGTCGGGTGGTCTTCCTTGGGATGAACCCGGGGCCGTGGGGCATGGCGCAGACGGGCGTGCCCTTCGGGGAGATCGCCGCCGTGCGGGACTGGATGGGGATCGAGGCCCCGGTCCACGCCCCCGAGCAGGAACATCCCAAGCGTCCGATCACCGGCTTCGCCACGACCCGGTCCGAGGTGAGTGGGCGTCGCCTGTGGGGCTGGGCCCAGGAGCGTTGGGGGAGCGCCGAGGCCTTCTTCGGGGAGGTCTTCGTGGTGAACTACTGCCCACTGGTGTTCATGGAGGACTCCGGTCGGAACCGGGTACCCGAGAAGCTCCCCAAAGAGGAGCGGGAGGCGCTGGGGGCGGTGTGCGATGCGGCGTTGAGAGACCTGCTCGCGCTGCTGAAGCCTCGGGGGGTCGTCGGTGTGGGGGCCTTCGCCCGGAAGCGCGCCGAGCGACTGGTGCCCGAGGGGATGCCGGTGGGGCAGGTCCTCCACCCCAGCCCGGCCTCCCCGGCCGCGAACCGGGGCTGGGCCCCTCAGGCCGACGCTCAGCTCGCCGAGCTTCCCTGGTTCTGATTCCGGCCACGAGGGGTCTGGAGGCCCCCGGTCGGGAGGACGCCCTCTCCGGCAGCCCTACGAGCTCTGCTTCCGGAGCAGCAGCGACAGGGTGCGCAGCCGCAGGGAGGCCGCGAGCCAGCGTCCGATGGCGTCGTTGAAGGCCACGTGGCCACCGATCTGACGGGACAGCTGAGGGTTCGGCGGGGCCGCCGCCTGGGCTCGTAGCACCCGGCGCGCCAGGGGGGCGTCGAGGCCATCGTCATCCGAGAAGACCCGCTCCATGGCGTGCTCGGGACCGAAGCGGACGGTCTCTTCGTCGGAGGTGATGGCCAGGATCTGGCCCTCCAGGTCGACCCCCGCCGCCGCCCGACCCCGCGGAGGGGGAAGCGACGCGGCCAGGCGCTTCACGGCGGTGGCGAGTCGCTCGGTGCGAAGCCCCTGGGCGCTCGCGGTCCATCGGGCCAGGAGGTGGTGCCGCATGGCCGTGAGCTCCCGGCCCAGGGCGGGCACCACCAGCTGCGCAGCATCCCGTGGGCTCGGGGGGTGCGAGGCCAGGCCCCGCAGGAGGTCGTGGAGGGGGCCCTCGCCGTCGGGGAGGAGGGCGTGGGCGAGGCTCGACACGGCGTCGGAGCCGTCGTCGTCGCTGACCGTCAGGCAGACGGGGACCAGCCGCTCCCCCTGCAGGCGTAGCTCCCGCGGGGACAGGCCCGGACAGGGAGGCCGGGCCGTGAGGGCCGACAGGCCGTGGACCAGGTGGCGGGCGACGTTGGGGTCGGCGGCTCGCGGGCGACCCAGCGGCTGTCCGGGCAGGTCGACGATGGCCACCCCCTGGTGGGCCCGGATGCCCAGCCGTCCGACCTCGCGGGCGAGCTGGCGGGCCCGTCGTGGGGAGGCATCGGCGTCGATGGCGCGGACCATCACGGTGCGACCGTCTTCCACCGCGGTTCCGATCCAGGTGCTGCACCAAGGGGACCAGCGGACCAGGACGTCGCGGCGCACGCCAGCAACCTGGGGGGGAAGGGCGTGATGCACGGCTTCCCTGCGCAGTAGCGCGTCGAAGGCAGCCGCGATGGCGGCGTCTGCGGGGTTCGCCTCCGCGGCTGCCTCCAGGCGGTCCAGGGCGTCCGCCAGCTGGTCCGGGGTCTCGAGGGGGGGCTGCTGGGCAGCCGAGAGCATGGCGTCGAGGGCTTCGGGGGTCATGGCGCGTATACTACCGGCGCCCATGCCCTCCGAACCACGAGACACCATCGCCGAGGGTCTGACCTACGACGGCGACCCTCACGATGCGCCGTCTGTCAACCTCGTGGTGGCCCACCGCGATGGCCTGTCGACCGTGCCGCTCTACGAGGGACACGACCTGGTGGTGGGGCGGGAACCTCCTGCCCATATCCGGCCCCGATCCCGCCGACTGTCCCGACGCCACGCCCGGTTCCTGCTGGACGACGGCGTGGTGTACGTGGAAGACCTGGGGAGCACCAACGGTACCTTCGTCGGCGGACGCAAGGTCCAGGGGCGGATGTCGCTGGCACCCGGAGTCGAGGTGCGGGTCGGCTCGGTGTCGATCAGTGTGGGGCGCGATCGCCCTGATGCACCACCGGTTGCCCCGCGGGCTCCGGACGCGATGGTGGTCGCCGCTCCCGCGATGGTCAGGCTGTACGACACGGTGGACCGGGTGGCGGCGTCCCAGCTGTCGGTCCTCATCTACGGGGAGACGGGTACCGGCAAGGAGGTGGTGGCCCGCGCGATCCACGATCGCTCGCCTCGCGCCAAGGGGCCGATGCGGAGCATCAACTGCGGCGCGCTCCCCGGCACCCTCATCGAGTCCACCCTCTTCGGGCACGAGCGGGGCGCCTTCACGGGGGCGGACCAGCGGAGGGCGGGCGTCTTCGAGGAAGCCACGGGGGGCACGGTCCTCCTCGACGAGGTGGGTGAGCTGTCGGCGCCGGCCCAGGCGGCCCTGCTGCGGGTGCTGGAGACCCGGAAGGTCCAGCGGGTGGGCAGCACCCAGGAGATCCCGGTCGACGTGCGGGTGCTGGCGGCCACCCACCGAGACCTTCAAGGGATGTGCGACGCAGGCACGTTCCGGGTCGATCTGCTGTACCGGCTGAACTCGGTGACCCTCGACGTGCCGCCACTACGAGAGCGTCGGCAGGAGATCGGCCCGCTGGTCGAGGCCTTCGTCGAGCACGCCAACGCTGCGAACGAGCGGTCGGTCCGTGGACCGACCCCAGCGGCCATGGAGCGGCTGCGGCTCTATCCGTGGCCGGGCAACGTCCGCGAGCTCCGCAACGCCGTGGAGCGCGCCGTGGTGGTCTGCTCCGGGCAGTGGTTCGACGTCCTCGATCTCCCCAGCAGCGTGCGAGAGGGGGAGGAGAGCCAGGATGCCACGCCCTCCATCGCCTTCCGACACACCGAGATCGACTCGGTGGAGGCCTGGCAGCGCGGCATGCAGGTCCTCGACATGAAGGCCCGGGTGTCGGCCTTCGAGGAGGGGCTGATCCGCTCCGCGATGGCGGAAGCGGGGGACAACCAGACCCGCGCCGCAGAGCTGCTCGGCATGCCACGGCGCACCCTCGTGTACCGCCTGCGCAGCATGGACCTGGAGGGGCCCACCGAGCCCCTGGAGGACGGGCTGTCGATCCGGGACCGGGTCGACGCCTTCGAGCGTCACCTGGTGGAGGAGGCCATGGCGCGGGCCGGAGACGACGTGTCGGCCGCCGCCCGGCTTCTGTCTGTGCAGAAGCGCACGCTGGTGGGGCGGCTGCGGCGGTGGAAGGACAAGTGAGCAACGCGTGCGTCGTGGGCAAGTCGCGCAAGCGTTCTTTGCTCGGGATCGCGCCATCTGTGCAGCGCCACTTGCACGACGGTCGGGGCATTGTGGCGGTTTAGCGCTCGCCGGCGTTGGCACGCCTCATGCAATGACCCTGTTCGAGGCAGCCTGGCTGCTTCAGAAGCACCGACCGGGGGGGTTTTGTACGGTCGGTGCTTCTTCATTCCTTGGGTCTACCACCAGCTCGGTGCGCCCAGGATGGCCTCGTCGGCGTCCGGCGGGAGCGAGTCCCCGGTCTGGCGACGTACCTGGGCATCCGCCCATGCGGTCTCCCGAACGCCGGCACGGGCCACGGTGCGGTCTCTGAGGGTCAGCGCAGAGGCCCGGGCGCCCTGGGCGGCGCGGACCCTTCCGACGTCGTCGAGGGCGGCGGCGGCCCGGTGCAGCGCCACCAGCGTGTCGATGGGGTCCAGGAAGCCGTCGACGATGCGCCGCTCCACACGCCACGTCGCGTGCTCCAGGTTGGCCCGGTCGATGGTGTCGGCAGCGAGCTCGGCCAGGAGGAGGGTGACGGCGGCCTGGTTGCCCAGCAGCCCGGCATAGCCGACGACGCGGGCGAGGGTGGCACGGGCCTGGTCGGGGCGTCCCGCGTCGACGAGGGTGCGGGCCTCGGCGTGGTCGAGCAACGCCCGAGCATGGCCGTCGAGCCCCTCCAGGCCCTGCCCGAGGCGGACGGCGGAGAGGGCCTCGTCCACCTCGCCGCGTGCACGGTGCCACTCGGTGCGGACCAGGTGGTGCAGGGCGTCGATCCACGGCTCCCGGGTGGCCTGGGGAGCCGCGTCGACCAGGCGCTCGTTGGCGCTGTCCAGGAGCCCGAGCTGCACGTCGGACCAAGCGAGCACCACATCGCAGTAGGCGCTGCCCACGGGGCTGCTCACCGCGACCTCGCGGGCGAGCATGCGTCGGAGGTGCGCACGCTGCCCGAGGGGGTGCCCCATACGGCGTCCTCCGGCCAGGGCGTCGAGAAGGTGCCAGCCGTCGCTGGCCTGGGCCCGGGTCCGCCAGGGAACGGCGTTGGTGGCGGCCACCAGCACGTTGAAGGAGGCGATGCGCTCCACGATCCACGACGAGGGGAGGGCGAGGAGGACGACGGCGAGAGCGAGCTGGACCAGCAGCCCACCTCCGTGGAACCAGGCTCTGCGGGGACCTGGCGGACCGAGGGGGATGGCGGTGCAGGCCCCTCCGGCGAGGAGCCAGCGATCCACGTGGACCACGACGCCGTCGCGGACGTAGCCGCTCCACAGCGGTCGCCCCAGCCCGATGCCGAAGCTGGTGACACGGTAGCCGCCGAGGCGGGCGAAGGCCGCGTGCCCCCCCTCGTGGACCAGCACCAGGGCCGGGCCGTAGATGCAGAGCGCCGCCAGCTCGAGGAGCACGGAGCTCATCGACCCGTCTCGTGGTGGTTCTGGCCGACGGTCCGCAGGTCGTGGCGCGAGGCTTCAGGCTGCAGGCTTCGGGCTACGGCGTGCGAGGACCCGGGGACGGCTTCCAGGACCCTCGAGGCGCTGCTTCCTCCCGCAGCCCGGCCCATGGCAGCGACCGGTAGCCTGTAGCCCGGAGCCCGAAGCCCTCGAGCTGACCCGGCGGGATCCGTGCAAGCGATGCACATCCCCTCCGGTCTCTCTACGGCTCCTTGGGGGGCGGGACTTCCTTCTCCTCGGCCATCTGCCCGTTCTTCCACACCTCCGTGCGGATCGGGTAGTTCTCCTCGGAGTCCTGGAAGTAGGTCCACGACGCGTTCTTCATGCCGTTGTGGAAGATGCCCTCTTCGGCCTTGGCGCCCGTCTCGTACCAGGACGTCCACATGCCCTGCTTGCGACCCTGGAGGTAGTCGCCCTCTTCTTCGCGGTTGCCGTTCGCGTACCACTTGGTCCATGAGCCCGTCTTCTTTCCCTTGACGTACTTCCCTTTCTCGGCCTCGACGCCGTTTTCGTGCCACCAGATCCAGTTGCCGTCGGGGAGGTTGTCCGCGAAGGAGCCCTCGGCGGCCTTGGTGCCATCGGCGTGCTGACGGACGAAGGCCCCGTGGTTGAGGCCCCCCTTGTCGCACCAGAACTCCTTGCCCTTCTCGGTGTCGGCCATCTGGGGGGTGGTGCCCGGGTCGCACTGGATGGGCGCCAGCACGGCGTCCTCCGGGGGATCGCCGGTGAGGTCGGTGCCGTCGACGGCGGCGGCGGCGTCGGTGGCGGCGTCGGCCGCGACGTCAGTGTCGGAGGAGGAGCACGCGAAGAGCGTCAGGACGAGGACGGATGTCAGCATGGGGCGGATTGTACACACGGCGGTGGCGCCCGAGGGGGTTGCGCCGGTTTCGCTGGATCCCCGTCGCGCGCTTGGGGTCTGGGAGCGGAGGAAAGCGTGGCTCCGCACGGGCTCGCACGGAGTCGCGGCGCCGGGCTATAGCCGGGGCGACCGCGGCCGCAGCGGAGGAGGACCCCCATGGACGACGCGCGCACCTGGCCCATCGGAAAGTCGTACGACGGGGGCCACCACCCCCTGGGCGCGGACGCGTTCCGCGCATACGCCGCCGCCACCGACGATCCCTCCTCGGCCTACGGGCCGGTCGCCCCGCCCATGTTCCATGTGCGCCCGTTCATCGGGATGATGCTGGCCATGGCGGGCGACGACGAGCTCGACATCGACATGCTGCGGCTGGTCCACGGGGAGCACGACGTGCACTTTCACCGCCCCCTGGCCGACGGCGGCTCCCTCCACGTGACCGGCGAGCTGCTGTCGGTCGACCAGAAGGCCTCCGGGCGGGTGTATGCCTTCGCGCTGTACGGCGACGTCGATGGAGAGCGGGTCGTACAGGGCCGCACCGCCTACTTCGTGCGGGGAGAGAACCCGCCGCCCCGCAAGGGCCCGAAGGCGCCGCCCCCGGAGCTCCCGGAGCCTTCGTGGACGGCCGAGCAGCCGGTGACGCTGGACCAGGCGGCCCGCTACGCCGAGGCCAGCGGCGACCGCAACCCCATCCACATCGACGAGGCCGTCGCCAAGAGGGCCGGTCTCCCGGGCGTGATCCTCCACGGTCTGTGCACCATGGCCTTCGCCGCACGGGATCTGCTGGCCCACTACGCGCCGGACCAGCCCGAGAAGCTGCGGCGGATCGTCGTCCGCTTCGCCCGGCCGGTATTCCCCGGGCAGACGCTGACGCTGCAGGTGTGGGAAGGCGACGACGGCACCACCTTCCGCACCCTCGGACCCGACGGCAAGCCCGTGCTGACCGGCGGCGTCGTCGAGGTGGACGCATGATCCCCCACATCCGCATCAGCGGCGGCATCCTCGCGGCCTACGGCCTGTCGATGACGCTCCTGAATGGCCTGATCGTGCTGATGATGGGTGGCCTCACCGGCGTCATGGCCCTCATCGGCATCACCGAGGACGAGGAAGCGCTCATCGGCGCCTTCGTGTACGGGATCCTCACCGTGTTCATCGCCGTGTTCGCGCTGGTGCCGCCCCTCGGCGCGCTGGTGAGCGGGATCGGTGTCGCCATGGAGAAGAACTGGGCCCGGATCCCGGCCATGCTCTTCGGCGCGATCATCATGATGAACGTGCCCCTCGGGACCTGCGCGGGCCTGTACGTGATCTACGTGTTGATGCAGAAGGACGTCGGCGAGTACCTGGCCCGTGGAGGTGCCTGATGGCGCGCTGGGTCAAGTCGGGGTTCAAGGGCGGTGAGGTCTGGGCGATGGTCGCGACCGACGGCACGCTGGCGGTGACCAGCGGTCGGGTCCCCATCCGCTACTCGGACAAGCCGGGGGCCAAGGTCTACAAGGCCGGAGCCTCCAGGGTCTCCCCCCTCCCCGGAGCGCCCCGTGAGCTGCCGGACGGCACGTCCGCCGATGCGGCCAAGAAGGGAAAGGGCAAGCGGGGCTCGGGCTTCGGCAAGGCCGGGACCCGTTCGAAGGCCCAGCAGGCGGCTGCCAAGCAGGATGCTGCCAAGCGCCTCGCCGAGCTTCCCGAGGGCACCGCGGTGGCCTTCACGGATGGGGGCTGCCGGGGCAACCCGGGCCCTGCGGGATCCGGGGTTCGGCTGGAGCTCCCCGATGGTCGCGTCGCCGAGGCCTCTCGGTCGCTCGGCCGTGGGACCAACAACATCGCCGAGCTGACCGCCATCGACATCGCCCTGGAGCTCCTCGACGAGGCCGGCGTGCCGGCGGATGGGCCGGTGGTGTTGTTCTCCGACAGCTCCTACGCCCGTGGGGTGCTGACCCAGGGGTGGAAGGCCAAGAAGAACGTCGAGCTGATCGTGGGGCTGCGGGACCGCCTGGCGGCCCGTCCGGGTGTGGAGCTCCAGTGGGTGGCGGGGCACTCCGGCATTCCCGGCAACGAGCGTGCCGACGCCCTCGCCTCGGCCGGCGTCGCGGGCACCAGCCGCGTCGACTGGGCGTGATCCAGCCTTGAGGGGCCCGGTCTGGAGGACCCGCCCTCTCTGGCACCCCTACGAAACCGCTACAGGCGCCAGTGGTCGCCCAGGTGGGCGTCGAGTCGGCGGGACTCCGCCTCCAGCGCCTCCAGGAGGTCCGGGTCGTCGGTGCCCGGGTCCTCCAGGGGAACGATGAGGTCGTAGGGTGGCTCGGTGTGGTCGCTGTCGAGGGTGATGAGGGGCTGCCAGCCGAGCCCGGTGACCCCTCGATCGGGGTCCAGGCTCACGGTGGCGAGCAGGCCCGCGAGGGTTGGCCAGGAGCTCTTCATGTTGCTCGAGGCGTTGCCCAGGCTGTAGAGGATCGCCGCGGTTCGGGCCCGGTTCTCCGCCGTCCGCACGACGCACCGACCCAGGCCGGGCTGGGCTCCAGGGGTGTCGACGGCACACACCTCCGCCGGCTGGGCCACGTGGGGTCCCGTGCCCACCACCAGGTCGGCCCCCTCGCTCACCAGCTGCCGCCCGAGCACCAGGAAGTGGGGGTCGGGGTAGTACTCGTACTCGTAGCCCCAGTGAACGAGGAGCACGATGAGCTCGGCCCCGAGGCCTCGCAGGTGGGCGACCTCGTCGCCGATCCGGGAGGTGTCCACGGTACCCTCGTGGCCGAAGGGGACGACGAAGAGGTCGACGGCCAGCTCCCCGTCGAGGGCGACGTCCGCAGGGTCCACGTTGAGGCCCCAGGTGTAGCTGAGCACCCCCACGTTCACGCCGCCGATGGGCACGATGCGGTGGGTGTCGATGCCGAGGGGGGTGCGGCCGCGCTGGGTGACCTCCCGAACCGTGGCCGCGAGCCCGCCGGGGCCGGCGTCGAGGCTGTGGTTGTTGTTGAGCTGGAGCATCTCGAAGGGAAGGGTGTCGAGGGCGGTGGGATCGGTGTTGAGGTCGTACAGTCCCGACGTGTCGAAGCCGGGCGCGGTCGGCGACTCCAGGTTCGCGATGCCCACCTCGCCTCGCCGCATGGGGGCGATCGAGCGGCCCAGCTCCGTGCGCTCCCCGGGGGCTCCGGCGGCGGGAAGCAGGTCTCCGGCCAGGTCGATCCACACGGGCGACGAGGGGTCCAGGGTCGGCAGGGTGGGGCGGTGCTCCTCGAAGTGGTCGAGGACCTCCGGGGGACCGCCGGGGTAGTGCTCCAGGGCCTTGCGCACGTAGGCGGCCGTCTCCTCGATGTCGACGCCCGGCACCCAGGTCTCGGTCTCGACCCGCGCGTCGACGAAGTCGGGTCGGTCGGGGTCGGGGGCCACGCCGTACGGAAAGACGGTGAACGGGTCGACGGCCGGCATGCTGGGCGAGGCGCAGCTGCACAGGGCGAGGAGGAGCCCGGCCCTCACGCGGCCTCCACGACCTCGGCGAGGCGGCGGCGGGCGTCGTCGGAGAGGGAGGTGAGGTGGAGGCGCAGGGGCTCGGTGAGCTCCACGGTGGCGTAGACGTCGGCCACCTCGGTGCCGTCGGCCAGGCGGACGTCGAGCTTCACCTTGGCGCGGGCGTGGAGCACGGGTCCCTCGACCACCATCGTCCGCCGCCCGAGCTGCGTGACCCGGACCCGCTCGCTGGTCATGTCCACCGACTTGCCCGACAGACGCCACAGCGCCCCCTCGAGGTCCACCGGGACGAGGTCCTCATCCTTGGCCGCCACCCGGCGACCCTCGATGGCGAGGAGGGCGCGGACCACCACGGGCTCGGATCGACCCTTCGGGTGGAAGGTCTGGGGCTCGCCGAGGTCGGCGTGGATGAGGTGCCTCGAGGTCGCTGCCGTCATCAGGATCTGGTTGCCCACGGTGAAGTCCTCGATGCGGGCGGCGAGGTTGATGGTCTCTCCGACGACCCCGTACTTCATGTGCTGGGCCGAGCCGATGTTGCCGGCGATCACCCGCCCGGTGTCGATGCCCACGCCCATCTCCAGGTTCTGATCCTCCTGGACGTTGAAGTGCTCGAGGGCCTGGAGCATGGCCACGGCACAGCGGGCGGCCCGCTGAGGGTCGTCGTCGTGGGCCACGGGGGCTCCGAAGAGGATGACCATGCCGTCGCCGAGGAGCTCCGCGACGTTCCCGCCGTGGGCGACGACCACCTCGGTCATGCGCGACAGGTAGCGGTTCAGCAGCGCCACCGTGGCCTCGGGACCGAGCTCCCGGGACAGCGCCGTGAAGCCCCGCAGGTCGGTCATCACCACGGTGACCTCGCGGGCCTCCCCGCCGAGCTGTACGTCGCGGTCGGCCACGATCCCCGCCACGACGTCGGGGTTGACGAAGCGGCCGAAGGTGTCGCGGATGAACTCCCGCTCTTCCAGTCCCTCCGCCATCTGGTTGAAGGCGTAGGCCAGGGCGCCGATCTCGTCGCTGCTGCGGATGTCGACCCGTGTGGAGAAGTCCCCGGCAGCGATGGCACGAGCGGCGCCCACGAGCTGCATGAGGTGGGCGGACAGGGCCCGTCCGAAGATGAAGGCGAGGGCGAGGGAGCCCAGCGTGGCCAGCCCCACGAGGAGGTAGAGGCGGTCGCGGCGGTTCGCTGCGATCAGCACGTCGCGGTCGGCGTCGGCCACCACCTCCACCAGGCCGACGACCGAGCCGGTGCTGGAGCGGATGGGGGCCCACACGGTGCGCCAGACCCCGGACTCGTCGACGAAGGCGTCCCGGTAGACGACCGTGTCGGCCTCGTAGGACTCGTTGCGCGCGGACTCGCCGTCGAAGATCGGGTAGCCGACCGGGTAGGCGTTCTCGTTGGTGTGCTCGACGACCCAGGTCCAGCGGCCGTCCTCGTGGCGCCTGCACGCCCCGGCCCAGGTGACCGACTCGGCGGTCTCGACGATGCTGTTCAGCTGTCGCACGACGCCCTGGAAGCTGGGTCTCCGGCGATCCTGCTCCGACTGGAAGCTGTCGAACACGTCGCCGTCGATGCCTGCAGCCAGGGCAGCGGCCACCGCTTCCATCTCGTGCTGGAGCCGGACCCGCTCCTGGGCGACGTCTCGCTGGACCGTCCACAGGCCGACGCCGAGGATGGAACCGCCGAGGAGAAAGCCGAACATCACCCCGAGCTTGACCCAGAGGGGAAGCGTGACGCGTAGGGCTCCGGTGGCGGCGGGGTCTCGGATGGGTCCTCCAACCCCGCAGCATACCGTGCGTTTCGGGTAGTCTGGACCATGCTGTGGCTCGCCTGGCTCGCCTGCGCCCCCCCGGAGCCGTCCGGACTGTCCCGCCCGAACGCCCTCGCCGTGGGACGCGACGGGTCCGTCTTCGTGTCGGACTTCGGCCACGACCGCATCGTGGAGCTCGACGCCGACGGCGAGGTCGTTCGTCGCTTCGGGGGGCAGGGTCTGGGGGTCGGAGAGCTGTGGCGGGTGTACGCACTGGCCGCTGACGCCGATGGAAGCTTGCTGGTCGCCAACCGTCGTCCGGAAGACGAGACGACGTCCAGGGGCCTCACCTGGGAGGTGAAGCGCTTCGTCGACGGGCGCGAGACGGAGGTGCTTCCGTTCACCGGGCACTTCGACTCCGACGCGCACTCGATGTCGGCCCTCGCGGTGCGGGACGACGGGAGCCTGCTCGTGGCCAACCCCGCCGGCGGGGAGCTCTTCCTCCTGAACCGTGAGGGGTCCTACCAGGGCGCCTTCGGCGGCGTGCTCCGCTCGGATGCTGCGCCCCACGGCCTCGCGGTGGCGGGGTCGGAGGCATGGGTCGTCGAGCAGCGGGCCCACCGGGTGTTGAGGGTGCAGAAGGGTGGCGCCGACCCCTTCCCCCTCCGCTACGGCGAGCCGGGTGCGGTGTCGTTTCCGTCGGCCATCGCGGTCTGCCCCGGGGAGTGGATCGCCATCGCGGATCTCGGGAACCACCGGGTGCAGCGCTTCGACCTGGAGGGTCACTTCATCGACAGCTTCGCGCCGGAGCGGGCCGGACCCGACCAGCCCGTGCAGCTGTTGGCCGTGGGGGTGTCTCCGGACTGCCGTCGGCTCTACCTGGCCGACAGCAAGGGCGATCGGCTGCTGATCACGCGGCCGGATGGTGAGGTGATCCGCGAGGTGCGGGACGTGGGAGACTAGAGCACCAATCATGTAGTCGGACCGAGCATCCTGAGGTCCAGCGGATTCCTGGCGCAGACCGGAGGAGGGAGCTTGGCGAGCCAAGTGACCAAC
>Ga0213839_1000515_pt1 | contig 44534 bp, 53 predicted proteins | sample SWPATP21_FD_160075 | JGI IMG/M metagenome (GOLD analysis project Ga0213839, IMG submission 160075) | Coastal seawater microbial communities from Marineland, Florida, United States - SWPA TP2 #1 | ecosystem: Environmental > Aquatic > Marine > Coastal | place: USA: Florida | collected 2016-08-14
GCAGGAACCCGATCGCGCCCGAAGCCCGCGCCCCGCGCCAGCACACCGCCGCCGCGAGGGCCAGGACCAGCAGCAGGGCCACCGGCGCGTAGACCTCAGCCCGGTGGGCCTGCATCCGCGCCCCGAACCCGAGGAGCGCCAGCCCGACCGCGAGGAGGCCGCCGCCCCCGTCGCCACCGACGGCTCGCCCCAACCACAGGAGCGGGAGAGCGCAGAGCGCCGCACTCAGGGCAGACAGGAGCGAGGCGCGAAAGGCGATGTCGCCGACGGGGAGGAGCATCGCGAGACGCGCGGGCGCGAGCCACCCGGGCTCGCCGGGGGGGTGGGCCACGCCCATGTGCCACGCAGATGCGGTGAGCGAGCCTCCGTCGAGCCAGCCCACGGACGGGGCGAGCCCGGTCACGAAGACCGCGAACAGCCCGACGACGACGAGGGCGTCCCGGTCGCCGCGGCCTATTTCTCCTCCTCCGGAGCCGAGAGCCCGACGCCGACCTCACCGCCCGTGTTCCCCACCCCGAGCGCTCCGAGGCCGGAGCTTCGGCTGATCTCGCTGAACACCCGGTAGTACTCCGAGGAGATCACGGAGCCGAGCTCCGCATCGGGGCTCCGGTCCCACTGCCAGGCGCCGCCGAGGGGGTCCGCAGGCAGGGCGATGCCGGCCTGGGTCACCTCCAGCGGCTCCACCGGGAGACGCCCGTAGGCGCGGCGGAAGGTCGCGACGGCGGTGGCGGCGGCCTGCTCCGCGATCTCGTAGCGGGTCTCGAAGATCTTGACCTCCACCGCGTTGCGCGCGCGCCCGGGCGGCAGGGTCCTCGCCTCCTCCTGCAGAAAGACCAGCGCGGACTCCAGCCCCTGGCTCTCGTCCGTGAGCGTCGCCGCGAGGTTGGCGAGGTAGAAGGGCCCGCCCTCGAGCTTCGCCGCCTGCCGCATGTACGGGGCCGCGAGCGCCGAGTCCTCCTTGTAGAGGAAGTAGTTCATGGCGATGCCGAACGGGAAGTACCACTCCCCCGGCAGCGCCTCCATGCCCTTGGCGAACATCATGGTGCTCTGCTCGACGAACATGCCGTCGACCCGGAGCATCACGCCGCCGTACTTGTAGGCGGGGACGAAGCGGGGATCGAGGTCCGTGGCCAGATCGAGCATGTGGTAGAGCCACGAGTACCAACCGGGGTCCTGTTCGGTCCCGAAGTTCTCCCCGAAGAAGACCGTCGCCCGGACCCAGAGCAGGTCGGCGAGGAGCTCGTCGTACCCCATCGCGATCATGTCCAGCGCCTTGCCCGACGGCAGGAACCGGATCGCCTCGGTGACCTCGGTCTGGGGCGCCCAGGCTTCGACGTGGCGATGCCCCTGGTGCACGAAGACGCAGAGCGTCAGGAGCAATGCGACCGAGACGGCGACCGGGCGAGCGTGCTGCACGCGCGGAGTCTAACCGCTCGGGCCAAGCAGAAAGCCCCGGGTCCGAAGACCCGGGGCTTCCTTGAAACTGGAGCGGGACACGAGAGTCGAACTCGCGACCCCTGCCTTGGCAAGGCAGTGCTCTACCACTGAGCTAGTCCCGCACAGGGCGAGGACTCTGCTCGATCCCTCGGGCGGCGTCAAGCCTTGGCTGGAAAATCTGGCCCCAACCGTGTCAGGGGCCCGCGGGCTCGGGGACTTCGTCGGTCTCCTCGATGTCGTCGAGGACGGGCAGAAGCGCCTCGATCGCCGAGATCGTGTAGTGGGGCTGCTCCGCGGGATGGCGCGGCTCCAGCGTGCTCCCTTCGCCGTGGGCCATCCGCACGGTCCATGTGCCGAGCTCGCGGCCGGCGGCGATCTCCCGGTCGAGGCGGTCGCCCACGACGACGGCGCGAGACGCATCGACTCGGTGGTACCGGAGCAGCGAACGCAGCCCGGCCCGCTTGTCGGCCTCATCGACGGGCAGGAACACCATGTCGTCGAGCAGGTCCGCGATGCCGAGCAGCGTCACCTTGCTGCGCTGGGTCCCGGGGTGGCCGGTGGTCATGAGCAGCGACTTGCAGCGCCCCCGCAGGGCCCGCAGCACCGGGAACGTCCCGGGAAAGGGGTCGAGCTCCTCGATCCGGCGGCGGTAGTACGTCTCCCTCGCTGCGGTCACGATCTCCGAGTCCTCGGGGATGCCGTAGGCGCGCGCCGCGAGCACGTTCGTGTCCTCCGCGGGATGGGCTCGCTGGAGCTCCAGGCGCAGGGTCACGAGCCCGTCGACGTCGGCCTTCAGGCCCGCCGCGATCATCGCCTCCGCCGCCTCCCGGTGGGCCGGCTCCATGAGCTGCGCCGAGGTGTCGAACAGGGTGTCGTCGAGGTCCAGGACGACGGCGTCGATGCGGGTGTAGGGGGCCGCGCTCGCGCTCACCCGAACATCCCGAGGGTCTCCTGGGCGATGAGCCGCCGCTGGATCTCGCTGCTCCCCTCGCCGATGGGCCCGAGGCGGGCGTCTCGATACAGGCGCTCCACCCGGTACTCGGCCATGTAGCCGTAGCCGCCGTGGATCTGGACCGCCTTGTCCGTCACGGTCACGGCGGCCTCGGTCGCGAAGAGCTTCGCCGCAGAGAACAAGGCCTGGGGGCACTCGCCACGGCCGTGCAGCCACGAAGCGCGCATCGCCAACAGCCGGGCGCCATCCACGAGGGTGCGCATGTCCGCGATCTTGAAGTGGATCGGCTGGAACTTGATGATCGGCTTGCCGAACGCGGAGCGCTCCTTGGCGTACTTCAGGGACTCCTCCAGCGCCGCCGCCGCGATCCCGACGCCGAACGCCGCCATACCGACGCGCCCGAACTCGAGCGTCTTCATCGCCTGGATGAAGCCCGTGCCCTCCTGCCCGAGCATCCACTCGGCGGGGATCTCGCAGTCCTCGAAGAACAGCGCCGACGTGGGCGATCCACGGCAGCCCATCTTCTCGAGCGAGGTCCCGACGACAAAGCCCGGTGTGTCCTTGTGGACGAGGAAGCTGGAGACGCCGCCATAGCCTGCGTCAGGGTCCGTCTTCGCGGCCACCACCACCCAGTCGGCGCAGTTGCCGTTGGTGATGAACATCTTGCTGCCGTTCAGCACCCAGCCCTTGTCGGTCTTGCGGGCGCGGGTCTTCATCGCCGCGGCGTCGCTGCCGCAGTGGGGCTCGGTGAGCGCCCAGGCGCCGACGAGGTCCCCGCGGATGAGCCCCGGCAGGATCTCGCTCTTCATCTCGTCCGTGGCGAAGAGCTTCACCGGGACCCCGAAGAGCCCGCAGGACGCGCCCGCGGACAGGAAGGTCGACGCGCAGCCCCGCGCGAGCTCCTCCTGGGCGATGTAGTGGGTGACGGGGTCGACCGGGGTGCCGCCGTACTCGGCGGGCATGCCGAGGCCGAGGTAGCCGATGCCGCCCAGGTCCTTGTAGTTGTCCGTCGGGAAGACCTTGCCGCGATCGACGCGCTCGCCGCGGGGCACGATCGTCTCGTCCACGAAGCGGGCAAAGGTCTCAGCGAACGCCTTCTGCTCGTCGTTCAGGGTGAAGTTCATCTCAGAACCCCCCGATGGCGCGGGCGATGATGCCGCGCTGGATCTCGGAGGTGCCGGCGCCGATGGTGCCGAGCTTGCTGTCTCGCCAGTGGCGCTCCACGAGGTACTCCTTCGCGAACCCGTAGCCGCCGTGGATCTGCAAGACGTCCTCGAAGACCTTCACCGCCACCTCGGACAGGTACGTCTTGAGGATCGCCGCCTCGACGAGCACCGGCTCGTCCCGGTCGAGCATGTCGGCGACGCGGTAGAGCAGCCCCCAGGACACCTCGTAGGCGACGCGCATGTCGGCGACCTTCTCCTGGAGCGCCTGGAACTTCGCCAGCGGGCGCCCGAACTGCTGCCGCTCGTGCATGTACGTGCACGCGGTGCCCATGCCGTGCCACAGCCCGCCGAGGCCGGGGGCCAGGAGGCAGGTGCGCTCCCAGCCCAGGATGAGCTTGCCCACGAGGGCGAAGCCCATGTTCTCCGGTCCCAGCATCGCGCTGGCGGGGACGCGGCAGTCCTCGAAGAAGATCTCCGAGGTGGGGGAGGTGCGACATCCGAGCTTGTCGAGCTTGCGGCCGACCCGGAACCCCGGCGTGTCCGCCTCGACGATGAACGTGGAGATGCCGAAGGAGCGCGGCTTCGCCTCGGGGGCGGTCACCGCGGTGACGATGAAGACGTTGGCGACGGGACCGTTGGTGATCCACGTCTTGCTGCCGTTGAGGACCCAGTGGTCGCCATCGCGAACCGCGCGCGTCGCCATCGAGCCGGCGGCGTCACTGCCCGAGCCGGGCTCCGTGAGGCAGAAGGCGCCGATCCACTCGCCGCTCGCGAGCTTCGGCAGGTAGCGCCGCTTCTGCTCCTCGGTCCCGAGCTTCCAGATGGGGACACCACAGAGGATGGTGTGCGCACCCATGGACAGCGTGGTGCCCGCGTCGACGCCGGCCCGCCCCAGCGCCTCCCCCGCGAGGCAGGTGTCCACCGCGGAGGCGCCGCTGCCGCCGTACTCCTCGGGGAAGGGCAGGCCGAGGATCCCGAACTCCCCCATCGCGGTCCACGACGCGGTGAGGAAGACGTTGTTGTCGTCCGCCTCCTGGGTCCAGTTCGGGACGAGCACGTCGCGCCCGAAGCGCTCGACGGCGTCCCGGAAGGCGATCTGTTCGTCGGAGAGGGAGAAGTCCATGGGCCTCCGGGTGGTCTGGCGAGCGTTGCTGGGTGCTGAGGCGGATGCCGGCCTAGGGCGGATGCGGGGCGACGCCGTCGAGCATCACGCTGACGACGGTGTCCCGAGAGCGGTCGAGGAGGGTGGGGTCGTCGGACGCTAGGAACTGCCGGGCGACGAAGCCGGTGAGGAGCACCTCGAGCTGACCGAGGAGCAGGATGGCGGCGAGCTTCGGATCCACGTCGCCGCGCACCTCACCGGTGGTCTGGTGGTGGGCGAAGATCCCCTCCAGCTGCCCCAGCAGCTCCAGGAATGCGCCGAGGTTGGCTTCTTCGAGGAACTTCGGGGAGCGGACGACCTCCAGCATCACGACCTCGACGAGGTCTGGCTGCTGTCTCCACGCCTCCACCAGGAACCCGGCGATCACCTCGAGCTTGTGACGAAGCGTGCCCCCCTGGGCGTGTACGTCGGTGACGACCTTGAGCACGAGTCCCCAGTTCTCCTGGAACAGGGCGTTGAGGATCGCTTCCTTGTTGTCGAAGTAGTGGTAGACGAGGCCGTAGGAGAGGCCCGCCTCCTTGGCGATGTCCCCCACCCGGCTCCCGAGGAACCCGCCCCGGGAGAAGACCCGCGTGGCCGCCCGCAAGAGCTGACGCCGCCGCTCTTCGTAGTTCGCCGAGTCCTTCTTCGCGCGCGACATGCGACGAAGTCTCACGGACTTTGATTGACACGTCAATCAATGAGACCCCATTCGGCGCGACCGGCCGACGTCTCGCCGGTGACACCGGGGAGCCTGCGGAGCGCCACAAGATCGGGCAATCCGGACAAACCTCAGCCCATCCGGGCGCTTGGACCGGTCTTCCCACGGACGGTCCCCAGGTTGTCCACAGGAGCCGTGCACAGGCGTGGGCCGACGAGAGCGGGCGCCTGTGCACGAGGCGGAGCGCGATGCGCGGGAGCCGCTTGACAGCCCCCGCGACGGCCCGTACCTTCCCGCGCCCCTGAGATCCCGGAGGAACTGATGGCCGCTCCCAAGCGACGCATGCCCCGCAGCAAGAAGAACACCCGCGTTCGCAAGCCGAGCCGCTCCCGCCGCTACAAGGCCAAGCTGAAGGCCAAGGAGAAGCGGCGCCAGAAGCGGCTCCACCGCTAGCACGAGCCATCCGACGGCCATGACCGGGACGCGCCCTGCGGCGCGGATCGAGCTGGTTCGCCGGGCCTCGGTCGAGCAGGCGATCGACGGCGGCCGCTTCGGCCGCTTCGACAAGGAGATCCTCCGCGCCCTCGCCCCCTCCGGTCGTGCGCTCGCGGTGGTCCGTAAGCGCCGCGCCGACCTGCCCCGCCGCGGGGCGGTCCTCCTCGTCCACGGGTTCGCCCAGAACCGCTACACGTGGCACCTCTCCACCCGCAGCTTCGTCAACTACCTCGCCGATGAGGGGTTCGACGTCTTCAACCTCGAGCTGACCGGCCACGGTCGCAGCCGCGAGTACGGCAGCGAGACCGCCCGGTCCTTCGAGGAGTACGTGGACGACGCCAGCGCCGTCATCGAGGGGCTGTGCGAGGTCTGCGGCCTCGACCGCACGTTCATCGTCGGCCACAGCCTCGGCGGCGCCGTCTGCTACGCCACCGCCACCCGGGTCCCGGACCGCATCGCCGGCGTCGTGTCCATCGCTGGGCTGTTCTCCTTCGGCGCCAACCCCGTGACCCGCGGCATCGCGCGCTTCCTCGAAGCCCTGCGGCCCTTCGAGCCCCTGATCCGTCGCCTGGGCGCTGGCGTCCGTTCGCGCTTCCTCGGGCGCGCCATCGTCGACCGCCTCGACGAGACCGACCGGCTGTTCAACCTCTTCCCCATGGCCGGCTGGGTCCCCGGATCCACCGAGCCCCACGTCCTCCAGGAGCGCCTCATCCGCGGCTTCGACTGGACCGGCCTGAACATCCTGCTGACGATGCTGCGCTGGGCGAGCGACGGAGCGTTCGAGGGCGAGTCGGGGATCGACTACGGCGAAGCGTTCTCCTCTCTGGATCTCCCGCTGCTCGTCATCGCCGGGGACCGGGATCGGCTCCTGCCGCCCGCGGACGCCCGCCCCGCCTACGATCTGAGCGAGAGCCGGGACAAGACCTACAAGCTGTTCTCGCCGGTGCACGAGGAGGTCCACTGGGGCCACCTCGACATCGTGCTCGGGGAAAAGGCGCCGACGTACGTCTGGCCCTACGTCGCGCGGTGGCTGGAGGACCGGTCGCCGATCGACGGCGGCGGTGACGCCCCCCTCAGGACTCGCGGGCGACGCGAACCCGGGCCCGCTTGACCATCGCCTCGGCGGCGCGGATGCCGTCGACCGCGGCGCTCACGATGCCCCCGGCGTACCCCGCGCCCTCGCCCACCGGGTAGAAGCCCTCCACGTCGAGGGCCTTGCACTCCTCGTCCCGCAGGATGCGAACCGGCGACGAGGTCCGCGACTCGACCCCCACCAGGACGCCGAGGGGGCCATCGAAGCCCCGCAGCCGTCGCCCGAAGCTCGCCAGAGACTGGGCCACGGCGTCCGCGACGGGCTCGGGCAGGCAGTCCCGCAGGTTCGCCGGCGTGGTCCCCGGGCGATAGCTGGTCTCGAGCGCGGACGTCGACGGGCGCGCCTCGAGGAAGTCGACGACGCGCTGGGCCGGGGCCCGGTAGTCGCCGCCGCCGAGCGCGAAGGCCTTCTGCTCCCATACGTCCTGGAACGCGAAGCCCCGGAGCGGGTCCGACGGATCGCCGTAGGGGGCGTAGTCGTCAGGCCGGACCTGGACGACCACCGCGGAGTTGGCGTAGGCGCCGTCGCGCCGAGAGTTCGCCATTCCGTTGGTGACGATGTGTCCTGGCAGGTTCGTCGCAGGGACGATGCGCCCGCCGGGGCAGTTGCAGAAGGTGTACGAGCCGCGCCCTCCGCGCCCGTGCCAGGCGAGGTGGTAGTCCGCCGGCGGCAAGCCTTCGCTGCGAGGCCTCGTCGACTTGTACTGGATGCGGTCGATCATCTCCTGCGGGTGCTCGATGCGGACCCCGAGGGCGGTGGACCAGGCCTCCAGGGGGATCCCCGCTTCCGCGAGGGCAGCGAACGTGTCCCGGGCCGAGTGGCCCGGCGCCATGATCACCGGCGCGCGACGCAGCTCGGAGCCGTCCCCGAGACGCACACCGACGATGGCGTCCCCTTCACGGATGAGCCCGGTGACCAGGGTCCCGTAGCGAATCTCCGCGCCGAGTCCCTGGAGCCGAGCCCGAAAGCGGGGCAGGAGCTGCTTGAGGACGTCCGCGCCGATGTGGGGACGGGCGTCGATGAGGATGCGCGGGTTGGCGCCCAGCTCCACGAGCTCCTTGAGGACGGAGCTGACCTGCGGGTTCCGGGTGCGGGTGTAGATCTTCCCGTCGCTGAAGGCGCCGGCGCCTCCCTCTCCGAAGAGCATGTTCGACTCGGGGTCGAGCACCCCCTCGCTCGCGAGCCTCTCCACCTTGTCGGCCCGGGGCTCCATGGGCTCGCCGCGCTCCACGATGACGGGCGGCGCCCCCAGGCGGGCGAGGGCCAGGGCGGCGAACAGTCCGGCGGGACCCGCGCCCACCACGATGGGGCGGAAGTCCGCGGGGAGCGAGGCGACGGAGGGCGCGTCCGCCAAGACCCCCGAAGCACGCAGCGCCGCGGGCTGGGTCTCCTCGTCGACGACGCGCACGTTGGCGCCGCGCGGCGGGCGAGGGCGGGGGTGGGCGGCGTCGGGTACGTCCACCTCGAGCGAGTAGACGTGCCGCGCCGGGCGACGCCGCGCATCCAGCGAGTGCTTGATGACGACGGGGTTCCGAACCTCGGTCGTGGCGACGCCCAGGATGCGCGCCAGGGCGGCATCCAGCTGCCGCCGGTCGTCGACGACATCGGGCGAGAGCGCCAGGCCTGTGATGCGGTAACGCACGGCGGGCACTTGTAGCAGACGCGCCCCCCGCCTGACGGTTGCGAGCGGGGGGGCCTTCGGTTAGGTTGCGCGCCCGCGCGCGGAAGGGTGTCTCTCCGCGGCGTCTCCCAGCACCACGGAGCTCCCCCTCATGGCCATTCGTGTCGGCATCAACGGCTTCGGTCGCATCGGCAAGTGCGTCCTTCGTGTCCTCCTCGCGACGGACGGCTTCGAGCCGGTCATCATCAACGACCTCGCCCCGGCGAACCAGCTCGCCCCGCTGCTCAAGTACGACTCGGTCCACGGCAACCTCGACGCCGACATCCAGGCGGGCGACGACTTCATCTCCGTCGACGGGACCCGCATCGCGGTCACCTCCATCCGCAACCCGGAGGAGGTCCCCTGGGACGGCTGCGACGTGGTGATGGAGTGCACGGGCATCTTCCGCGACCGCGCGGGGGCCGGACGGATCCTCGCCGGTGGGGCCAAGAAGGTCATCATCTCCGCGCCGGCCAAGGAGCCGGACGTCACCGTCGTCTACGGCGTCAACCACGACGACTACGACGCGGCGAAGCACCAGATCATCAGCAACGCGTCCTGCACGACCAACTGCCTCGCTCCGATGGCGAAGGTGATGATGGACACGGTCGGCATCGTCAGCGGCCAGATGACCACCATCCACAGCTACACGAACGACCAGAACATCCTCGACCGCTATCACAAGAAGGACCTGCGGCGGGCCCGCGCGGCGGCGATGAACATGCTGCCCACGAGCACCGGCGCCGCGACGGCCGTCTCCCTCGTGCTGCCTGAGCTGGAGGGCAAGCTCGCCGGCATGGCGGTGCGGGTGCCCACGCCGAACGTCTCCCTCGTGGACCTGACCTTCAAGGCAGGCCGAAACACGACGGTCGAGGAGATCAACGGCGCGCTCAAGGCCGCATCCGAGGAAGGCCCTCTCGCGAGCGTCCTCGACTACTCCACCGAGCCGCTGGTGAGCTCCGACTACATCGGCAACCCCGCGAGCTCCACGATCGACTCGCTCTGCACCGAGGTCGTCGGCGGCGACCTCGTCAAGGTGCTGAGCTGGTACGACAACGAGTGGGGCTTCTCCAACCGCATGGCGGACCTCGCGCGCCTCGTCGCGGGTTGATCTGCACGTGATTCGCTCCCTCCCCGAGCTCGAGGTCGCCGGCCGGCGAGTCCTCGTCCGCGTCGACTTCAACACCCCGCTCACCGCCGACGGCGACGTGGCGGACGACACCCGCGTGCGCGCGGCGCTGCCCACCATCCGGCACCTGCTGGAGCAGGGTGCGCGGGTGATCCTGATGTCGCACGTGGGACGGCCCAAGGGGCAGGCGAACCCGAAGCTGAGCACCCGGGCGCCGGCGAGCGTCCTGGCGGCGCTGCTCGAGCGGGAAGTCCTTCACACGGACGACTGCATCGGGTGGGGTGCGAAGAAGCTGGCCCAGGACCTGCCGGACCACGGCGTCCTGATGCTGGAGAACACCCGCTTCCACGCCGGGGAGACGGCCGGCGACGAGAGCTTCGCCAAGAGCCTCTCCGAGCTCGGCGACCTGTACGTGAACGACGCGTTCGGCACCTGCCACCGCGCCCATGCGTCGGTGTCGGGGGTGGCGGCTCACTTCCAGGGGCGCCGCGCGGCCGGCTTCCTCGTGAAGACCGAGCTGAAGAGGCTCGGCGCCCTGATGGACAAGCCCGCGCGTCCCTACGTGGCGGTGCTGGGTGGGGCGAAGGTGTCCGACAAGATCGGTGTCATCGAGGCCCTGTTGAGCCGGGTGAACAAGCTGATCGTCGGCGGCGCCATGGCGTACACCTTCCTCGCCGCGAAGGACGAGGAGGTGGGCGCGTCCCGCGTGGAGACGGACAAGGTCTGGCTCGCGAAGAAGCTCCTCGACAAGGCGGAGACCCTCGGCGTCGAGGTGCTGCTCCCTACGGACCACGTCGTCTCGACCTCGTTCGACGCCGACGACCAGGCCCGGGCGACCCGCCAGCTGGAGCCCGGCTGGATGGGCCTCGACATCGGGCCCAAGACCGCCGAGCGGTATGGCGCGGCCCTGATGAGCGCGCGGACGGTGTTCTGGAACGGCCCCATGGGCGTGTTCGAGAAGCCGGCGTACGCGGCGGGGACGAAGGCGGTGGCGGATGCCCTGGCAGCCTCCGAGGCGTACTCGGTGGTGGGCGGCGGCGACTCGGCCGCGGCGATCGCGAAGTTCGGACTCGCGGACCAGGTGAGCCATGTCTCGACGGGCGGGGGCGCGAGCCTCGAGTTCCTCGAGGGCAAGACGCTGCCGGGTCTGTCGGCGCTGGAGGAGAGCTGAGATGGCGCGCAAGCCCCTGATCGCCGGCAACTGGAAGATGAACGGCACCCCGGCCGACGGCGCGGAGCTCGCGCGGGGCCTGCGGGACCTGCTGCTGGACCCGCCGGCGGTGGACGTGGCCGTGTTCCCGCCGTTCCTCAGCATCGGCCCCGCGGTGGACGCCCTCAAGGCGACCTCGGTGGTGGTGGGTGGCCAGGACCTGCACGCGGAGGCGAAGGGCGCGTACACGGGCAACGTGTCCGGTCCGATGCTCAAGGCCGCCGGCTGCGGCTCGGTGCTCATCGGGCACAGCGAGCGCCGGACGTACGAGAAGGAGTCCGGCGAGCTGCTGGCGGCCAAGGTCCGCGCGGCTCTGGCGGCGGAGCTGACCCCCATCTTCTGCTGCGGGGAGACGCTGGAGCAGCGGGACGCGGGCAAGGCGCTGGACGTGGTGCGCACGCAGCTCGGCGAGGGCCTCGGCGGTCTCACGGCCACGGAGCTGTCGCGGGTGACGATCGCCTATGAGCCCGTCTGGGCCATCGGGACGGGCCGGGTGGCGACGCCGCAGCAGGCCCAGGAGGTGCACGCCGCGATCCGCGCGTGGGTGGGCCTCACGTGGGACGCGGGGAGCGCCCGCGCCATGCGCATTCTCTACGGAGGCTCGGTCAAGCCCGCGAACGTCGCGGGGATCATGGCCGAGCCCGACATCGACGGCGCCCTCGTGGGCGGCGCGAGCCTCAAGGCCGACTCGTTTGCGGCCATCGTGCGGTTCCAGGAGACCGCCTAGTCGGCCTACGGGTCGGGTCCGGTCCCCGAGTCGGGGCGGACGAAGGAGTACGTGATGGAAGCTTTCGTCACCGGTTTGCACATCATCCTGTGCCTGTTCCTCATCCTCGTCGTGCTGCTGCAGCCGGGGAAGGGGGCCGACTTCGGCGCGATGATGGGTGGCAGCACGGCGAACACCGGCTCGGCGGCCCAGGGCGCGACGCTCATCGGCAAGCTGACCGCGGTGGTCGCGGCCCTGTTCATGGTCACATCGATGGCGCTGGCCTGGTTCTCGAACCAGGGGACGACCTCGGTGATCACGGACGAGGCCCTCGAGGAGGAGCGCGCCGAGCAGGAGGCCGAGACGGGCACCGAGGAAGAGGCCCCCGCGGGGGAGACGAACCCCGAGGCCGGTGACGAGGGCGCGCAGCCCGGCGCGACGGACGAGCCCGCGGGCGACGCCGGGGATGTCGGCGGTGGCGAAGAGGCCCCGGCCGGCGACGCCGGTGACGCGGGCGAAGGCGCCGAGGGCGACGCCGCCGAGGGCGACACGGGCGACGGCGCCGAGGGCGAGGCCCCGGCCGGAGACGCCGGTGAAGGGGCCGAAGGCGAGGCTGCGGACCCCGCGGCGGAGTAGTCGGGAGGCTGCGTTCCGGGCCGGGGGGAAGGAGCGGCGCGGAGGCGCCCTGAACGAGGCACGTGGCCCCGATTGGCAAGACCTGTCACCAGGGGTTGTCTCCCCGAATTCCGGGTGTTAGTGTCCCGCTCCCTCGAACGGAGCCCCTCGTGGACTCCGAGGACAGTCATGACCACGCGAAGGTGGTGGAATTGGTAGACACGCTAGGTTGAGGGCCTAGTGGCCACTGCGGCCGTGGGGGTTCGAGTCCCCCCCTTCGCACCATGAACTCGCTGCGGGGAAGCCAGTCGGCTTCCCCGCGCGCGCTTGGGGCTCCCGGGTTCGCTCGGGTCGACCCCGCGCTCGCTACACTGGCGCGGCCACTTGCGCCGGTCCGAAGCCCGGGCAACGAGCCTGGCGAGGGGCGCAATCGGGAGGAACAGTGACCGCACTGAGCTACGACACGGCCCATGGTCAGCTCACGAACTACATGCGTGGGAAGGGGCTGAAGCTCACCCGCCAGCGGGAGACGATCCTGCGCGCGTTCCTTCAGGGCCAGAAGCACCAGTCGATCGAGGAGCTCCTGACGGAGACCCGGAGCCTGGACGCGGGGATCGGCCACGCGACGGTGTATCGGACGATGCGCCTGTTCGTGGACGCAGGGATCGCCGAGGAGCTGAGCTTCGGAGACGGCCCCTCCCAGTACGAGCCATCCCATCCCGGCGACGACCATCACCACGACCACCTGATCTGCACGGTCTGCCAGAAGATCACGGAGTTCGAGAACGACCGGATCGAGGAGCTCCAGGAGCAGGTCGCCAGCAAGCACGGCTACATCCTCACGGACCACACCATGCAGCTCTTCGGGATCTGCCCGGACTGCCAGAAGAAGAAGCGCTAGCCGCCGACGGCCAGCAGCCGCCGGGCCTCTGGGCGGCCGAGCTCACGGGGCCGACGAGGAGCGGAGCGAGGCGTGCCGAAGCACGTCGCAGCGACCGACGAGGGGAGCGCCACCGAGATCGGGCCCAGGCGCCCCGGGACCGGAGCCCCAAGAAGCAGAGCCGGCGCTCCCTAGGGACGCCGGCTCGCTCAGGCCCCTCGCGAGGCCTCTACTTCAGCTTGAACTGCTAGGCGTTGTCCGCCTGCTCCTCGTCCGCATCCGCGTCATCGGCGTCGTCCGACGCCTCATCGGCGTCATCCGCCGACGTGTCTTCAGCCAGCTCGACGTCCTCGACCTCGTCCGCCTCGTCCTGGGCTGCCGGAGCGGCCTCCTGCGGGGCGGCGGCCTTCTTGGCGCCGGGCGCGTACGGCTCCTCGATGAGCTCGATGAGAGTCATCGGGGCGTTGTCCCCAGCGCGGCGCCCGATCTTCATGATCCGGGTGTAGCCGCCGGGGCGGTGCTCGAAGCGCTCGCTGTACTCGGAGAACAGCTTCTGGAGCACGTCGCGGTCCCGGACCCACTGCCGGGCCTGGCGCACGGCGTGCACCCGCTTCGCCTTCAGACGCGCAGCCTCCTCGGGGCTCTTGGCACCCTCGATGGCGCTCGCAGGCACCTTCTTGCTGAGGGTGATCAGCCGCTCCACCACCTTGCGCAGCTCCTTGGCCTTCGCTTCGGTGGTCTTGATGCGGCCGTGCTCCAGCAGGCTGGTGGCCATGTTGCGGTACATCGCCTTGCGGTGGGACGCGTTGCGTCCGAGCTGGCGACCAGAGTGTCGATGCCTCATTGGTGACTCCGTGGTCCCCTACGGGACCCGCGGCAGCTACTGCTGCTCTCGAATCCGGGGGAAGTTGTGGAGCTTCATGCCGAGGGTCAGGCCCATCTCGGCCAGGACCTCCTTGACCTCGTTCAGCGACTTGCGGCCGAAGTTCTTCGTCTTCAGCAGGTCCGCCTCGGTCTTCTCCACGAGCTCGTAGATGTACTTGATGTTGGCGTTCTGGAGGCAGTTGGCGGAACGAACCGACAGCTCGAGCTCGTCGACCGTCTTGAAGAGGTTCTCGTTCCACTCCTCCTGCGGTTCCTCCTCCTCGAGCAGCGGCTCCTCTTCCTCATCGAAGTTGATGAAGATCTGGAGCTGCTCCTTGATGATCTTCGCCGCGAAGGCGACCGCGTCCGCGGGGAACACGGTGCCGTCGGTCCAGACCTGGAGGACGAGCTTGTCGTAGTCGGTGCGCTGCCCGACGCGAGCGTTCGTCACCATGTAGTTGACGCGCTGGATCGGGCTGAAGATGGCGTCGATCGGGATGGTGCCGATGGGCGCCTCGGGGTCCTTGTTCCCCTCGGCCGGCACGTAGCCCGCACCCTTCTTGACCACCAGCTCCATGCGGAGGTGACCCTCACCCGCGAGGGTGCAGATGTGGTGGTCGGGGTTCACGACCTTGCTGTCGCCCGTCGTCTGGATGTCCCCGGCGGTGACGACGATCTGCTCGCCGCGCTGGCCGGACTTCTCCAGAACGAACGTCTGGGGCTCGTAGGTGTGCATCCGAACGAGCACGCCCTTGAGGTTCAGGATGATGTCGGTGACGTCCTCGATGACGCCTTCGACGGTCGAGAACTCGTGCAGCACACCGTCGATGCGCACCGCGGTGATCGCGGTGCCCTGGAGGCTGCTCAGCAGGACGCGCCGCAGCGCGTTGCCCAGGGTGACGCCGAAGCCGCGCTCGAGCGGCGCCGCCACGAACTTCCCGTAGCGCTCGGGGCTCGGGGAGTCGTCCTGGATGAGCTGGCGCGGCCGAATCAGGGTCCGCCAGTTCCGGTGGTTCTCAGTGGTGTCGGTCATCGTATTCGGTACCTCATCGGCATGGCCGAGGCCGTGACGTGAATCTTCAGAGGAGGATGCTCGTGAGTCCCGGAGCCGCCCACCGTGGACGCTCCGGGCTCAGGACTAGCGGGAGTAGAGCTCGACGATCAGGTTCTCCTGGATCGGGAGCGTCAGCTCGTCCCGGACCGGCGGCCCGGTGACCTTCCCGGAGAAGTTCGCGATGTCGACCTCGAGCCAGGACATCTGGGGACGGTTCTGGCCCCGGGCCAGGCAGTCCGCGATCTTCTCGCTCTTCTGGCTCTTCTCGCGGAGGACGATGACGTCGCCCGGAGACACCTGGAAGGACGGGATGTTCACCCGCGTGCCGTTCACGATGAAGTGGCCGTGGGAGACGAGCTGGCGCGCCTCGGCGCGCGTGCCGCCGAAGCCCAGCCGGAACACCGTGTTGTCGAGGCGACGCTCGAGCAGGGCGAGGAGGTTCTCGCCGGTGTTCCCCTTCATGCTGTTCGCACGCTTGTAGTAGGAGCGGAACTGCTTCTCGAGGAGGCCGTAGAGGCGCTTGACCTTCTGCTTCTCACGAAGCTGCTGGCCGTACTCGGAGATACGGATCCGACCCTGGCCGTGCTGGCCGGGGGGGTACTGGTTGCGCTCGTAGGAGCACTTGTCCGTCGTGCAACGGATGTCCTTGAGGAACAGCTTCATGCCCTCGCGGCGGCAGAAGCGGCACACGGGACCGGTGTAGCGGGCCATTTTCTTGCTCCTTCCCGACTACACGCGCCGCCGCTTGGGGGGGCGGCAACCGTTGTGCGGGATGGGGGTGACGTCCTTGATCAGGGTGACCTTGAGGCCAGCGGTGGCGAGGGCGCGGAGCGCCGACTCACGACCACTGCCAGGGCCCTTGACCTCGACGGTGACGGTGCGGACGCCATGGTCCATCGCCTTGCGAGCCGCGTCCTCGGCCACCATCTGGGCGGCGAACGGCGTGCTCTTGCGGGACCCCTTGAAGCCACGCACGCCGGCCGAGGACCAGGCGAGGGCGTTCCCGTTGGGATCCGTGATGGTGACCACGGTGTTGTTGAACGTCGCGTGGATGTGGGCGATGCCCACCGGGACGTTCTTCTTCTCGCGCTTGCTGACGCGACGACGCTGCGGCTTGGCCATGTCGCTACCTCTTCTTCTTGACGACGATGCGGCGCGGACCCTTGCGGGTACGAGCGTTGGTGTGGGTGCGCTGGCCCCGGACCGGGAGGCCACGGCGATGCCGCAGGCCCCGGTAGGTGTTCAGGTCCATCAGGCGCTTGATGTTCATCGCGACCTCCTTGCGGAGGTCACCCTCGACCTTGACGTTCGCCTCGATGACCGCACGAATGCGGGCCACCTCGGCCTCCGTCAGCTCCTGGGTGCGGACGGCTCCATCGATGCCCGCATCCCTGAGGATGCGCTTCGACACCGCGGGGCCAATCCCGTAGATGTAGGTGAGCGCGGTCTCGATCCGCTTGTGTCGCGGAATGTCGACGCCGGAAATACGTGCCATGAGTCGCTCCCTAGCCCTGGCGCTGCTTGTGCTTGGGGTTCTCGCAGATCACGCGAACGACCCCACGCCGCTTGATGACGCGGCACTTGTCGCAAATCTTCTTGACGGAGGCTCGAACCTTCATCGTCCCTGCTCCTGCTTCGGCGGTAGCCGCCGGATGATCCGACCCCGTGAAGGGTCCAGTTCACTCAGTTTCACGAGTACTCGATCACCCGGAATCAACCGAACGATGCCCATCTGCAAGCTTCCGCCTACGTGAGCGGTGATCACGCTCCCCGAAAGGAGCCGCACCCTATACATACGATTGGGGATGAGATCAAGAACGACCCCTTCCTTTTCCAATCGTCTCAATCCTCCAGCGCGGCCGAGAGCCGCGAGAACACCTCGTCGATGTCTCCCACGCCGTCGATCTCACGCACGATTCCTCGCTGCGCGTAGTACGCCGCCACCGGGGCGGTGTTGTGGGCGTACTCCGTAAGCCGCACTCGAACCTTCTCTTCCGTGTCGTCAGCCCGCTGGTAGAGCGCGCTGCTCCCACACGAATCGCAGACACCATCGACGGCCGGCGGCGAGAACTCCATGTGGAACACAGCTCCACACTCCTTGCACATCCGCCGTCCCACGATGCGCGCGACGATGTTCTCGTCCGGCACCTTGAGCACGAGGACCCGGCTGATGCTGCTCCCGCGCTTCGCGAGCAGCTCGTCGAGAGCCACCGCCTGGGGCACCGTCCGCGGGAACCCGTCCAGCACGTAGCCGTTCTGGGCGTCGGCCTTGCCGAGCCGGTCGTCGACCATGTCGATGACCAGGTCGTCCGGGACCAGCAGGCCCTGGTCCATGAACTCCTGGGCCTTCTTGCCCAGGGCGGTGCCCTCGCGGCGGTGCGCCCGCAGGATGTCTCCAGTGGAGATCTGCGGGATGTCCATCTGCGCCACGAGCTTCTTTGCCTGGGTGCCCTTGCCGGCTCCGGGGGGGCCGAAGAAGATGAGGTTGCTCATCGCGCCGCCCTCCGACCGCGAATGGTCGTGCCGGTGGAGCCCATCAGGCCGTCGTAGTGACGGGTCAGCAGGTGCGACTCGATCTGGGAGACCAGGTCCAGCGCGACGCCGACGCAGATGAGGAGGCCCGTACCACCGAAGTAGAAGTTCACGCGGGCCTGCTGGATCAGGATGTCCGGCAGGATGCAGACCGCCGTGATGTACAGCGAGCCAGCGAGCGTGAGGCGGGTCAGCAGGCGGTCGATGTACTCGGCCGTCGACTTGCCGGGGCGGATGCCCGGGATGTAGCCCCCGTGCTTCTGCAGGTTCTCGGCGACATCGGCCGGGTTGAACGTGACCGAGGTGTAGAAGTAACAGAAGAAGATCGTCATCACCGCGTAGGTGACGAGGTACAGCGTGGTCCCGGGCAGGAACGCCGACGAGAGCGTCTGCAGAAGGACGTTCTCCTGCGCGAAGGACCCCAGCGTCGCGGGGAGCACCATCAGCGAGGAGCTGAAGATGGGCGGGATGACCCCGGCCATGTTGATCTTCAGAGGAAGGTGGGTGTTCTGCCCGCCGTAGACGCGTCTACCCACGACCCGCTTCGCGTACTGGATCGGGATCCGCCGTTGGCCCCGCTCGCAGAAGACGATGAAGCCGATGACGATGAAGGCGAAGACGCCGAACAGCAGCACCTGCAGGAAGTTGAACTCCGAGCGCTGCACCTGCTCGAACGTGCCGTAGATGGCAGCGGGGAGGCGGGCGACGATGCCCGCCATGATGATCAGGCTGATCCCGTTGCCGATGCCGCGGTCGGTGATGCGCTCACCGAGCCACATGATGAAGCAGGTGCCCGTCGTCAGCGACAGGACGCTCATCGCGCGGAAGTCCCAGCCCGGGTCGATGACCACCGGCTCTCCACCGGGAGCACGCATGCTCTCCAGGCCGAACGCAATGGCCGTGCCCTGGATGATGGACAGCCCGATCGTCCCGTAGCGGGTGTACTGGGTGATCTTCTGACGCCCGGCCTCGCCCTCCTTCTGGAGGCGCTCCAGCTGCGGCACAGCGACGGCCAGCAGCTGGATGATGATGGAGGCCGAGATGTACGGCATGATCCCGAGGGTGAAGATCGAGAACTGCTCGAGCGCCCCACCAGCGAACATGTCGTACATGCCGAACAGGGTGTTGCCGGCGCTCTGGAAGAAGTTCTGCAGAGCGGTCCGGTCGACACCGGGGTTCGGGATGAAGACGCCGATCCGGTAGACACCCAGCAGCAGGATCATCACCAGCAGGCGATTCCTGAGCTCGGGGATCTTCGGGATCTGCCAGACACCAGATGACATGTGGGGGGCTCCGCGTCGGTGGGGGTCAGGGTCGGACGGACTCGGTCCGTCAGGCCTCGATGAGCTCGATGGAGCCGCCGGCCCCCTCGATCTTCGCGCGGGCACCCGCAGACACGCGGTGCACCTTGATCGTCAGCGCGCAGCTGATGTCGCCATCGCCGAGCAGCTTCACGCCGTCACCCACCTTGTTGACGAGTCCAGCGTTCTTGAGCGCCTCGACGTCCACCACGCTGCCGGCCTCGAAGGCCTCCAGCTGGCCGACGTTCACCTCGGCGATCTGCTTGCGGTTGCGGCTGTGGAAGCCCCGCTTGGGGAGGCGCTGCTGGAGCGGCTGCTGTCCGCCCTCGAACCAGGCCGGGACCTTGCCGCCCGAACGGGAGAGCTGGCCCTTCTGGCCACGGCCGCAGGTCTTGCCCAGGCCGGAACCAGGTCCACGGCCGACACGCTTGCGGGGGCGGCGGCTGCCTGCCACCGGCTTGAGATTGTTCAGATCCATGTCGTGCTCCCGCCGCCCCTGATGTGTCCCTCGGGCTGTCCGCTGGCGCGGAAGGGGCGACTCGCCGCCCGGGGGACCATGGAGATCAGGACTGCTCCTGAACCTCCACGAGATGGATGACCTTCTTGACCATGCCGCGGATGGACGGGGAGTCCTCGCGCTCGACGGTCTGGTGAAGCTTGCGCAGACCAAGACCCACGAGGGTCGCCTTCTGGTCCTTCGGACGCCCGATCGGGCTACGCAGCAGCGTGATCTTCAGCGTTGCCATGGCTGCCTCTCTCTCACGCCTCGGGCGCGCCGCGGCGCGCGAGGTACTCGCCCGGCGTCTGGAGGCTGTTGAGCGCCACCATCGTCGCCTTGAGGACGTTGTGCGGGTTGTTCGTGCCGATGCACTTGGTGAGGATGTTCTGCACTCCGGCGCACTCGAGCACCGCGCGGACCGCGCCACCGGCGATCACACCGGTACCCTCGGAGGCGGGCTTGAGCAGCACGCGGCCGGCGCCGAAGTGGCCCAGGCTCTCGTGCGGGATGGAGCCGCCGTCGGTGATGGGCACGCGGACCATCGCCTTGCGGGCACGCTCGCCACCCTTGCGGATCGCCTCGGGCACCTCGGCGGCCTTGCCGAGGCCGACGCCCACGCGACCCTCGCCATCGCCGACGACGACCAGAGCGGAGAAGTTGAAGCGCCGGCCGCCCTTAACGACCTTCGCGACGCGATTGATATCGACGACACGGTCGAGGAGCTCGACGTCGCCATCCATGAAACGAGCCATCGTCGATGTCTCCCTAGAACTGCAGACCGCCCTCGCGGGCGGCGTCAGCCAGGGCCTTCACCCTGCCGTGGTACTTGTAGCCGTTGCGGTCGAAGAGGACCGAGGTGACACCGGCGTCCTTGGCGGCGGCGGCGATGGCCTCCCCCACCTTCTGGGCGGCCGCGATGTTGCTCTTGTGCCCGTCGATGTCGAGCTTGAGCGTCGAAGCGGACGCGAGGGTCTTGCCGGCGTCGTCGTCGATCACCTGCGCGTAGATGTGCTGGTTGCTGCGGAACACGGTCAGCCGCGGACGCTCGGCGGTACCCGAGAGGTTGCGACGGATGCGCGTCTTGCGGCGAAGCCGCGAACGCAGACGAGGATGGATCTTGGCCATGACGTCCTCTACTTCCCGGACTTGCCGGCCTTGAGCCGGATGGTCTCGTCGGCGTAGCGCACACCCTTGCCCTTGTAGGCATCGGGCTTGCGGAAGCCGCGGAGGACCGCGGCGACCTGGCCGACCTGCTGCTTGTCGATCCCGGAGACGGTGAGGGACGTGCCCTTCTCGACCTTGATGTCGATGCCGTCGGGGATCGGGAAATCGATGGGGTGGCTGTAGCCGAGGCTGAGGTTCAGGGTCTTGCCCCGGACGTCCGCCTTGTACCCGACGCCCACGATCTCGAGCTTCCTCGTGAAGCCCTCGCTGACGCCGACCACCATGTTGTTGAGCAGAGCGCGACCGAGACCGTGACGGGCCCGGGCCGGCTTGCTGTCGTTGGCGCGCTTGACGACCACCTCACCGTCGTTCACCTCGTAGGAGACGAAGTCGGGGATGTTCATCGAGAGCTCGCCCTTGGGGCCCTTCGCCGTGATGGTCGAGGGGCTGAGCTTCACCGTGACCCCGGAAGGAACCGGGACCGGCGCGTTGCCGATGCGAGACATTGTCTTGCTCCCTTCGGGGCTACCAGACGTAGGCGACGACTTCGCCGCCAACGCCCAGCTTGCGCGCGTCACGATCCGAGATGACGCCGCGGCTGGTGGAGAGGACCGCCACGCCGAGGCCGCCGAGGACCTTCGGAATGTCCTTGCGACCGACGTAGCGACGACGACCGGGGCGGGAGACCCGCTTGATCCCGAGGATGATGGGATCGCCGGACTTGTCGTACTTGAGGGTGATGTTGAGCTCGCCCTGGTGCTCGTTGGCCTTGAAGTTGAAGTCCTCGATGAAGCCTTCCTGCTTGAGGATGGCCAGCACCGCCTTCTTCATGTTCGAGGCCGGGGCGCTCACGATGTCGTGGCGCGCCGTCTGGGCGTTGCGGATCCGCGAGAGCAGGTCCGCGATCGGGTCGGTCATCATGGTGGCTACTCCAGACGTCCAGGGTTTCGCCGCGCGAGCGGGACTACCTGACGCCGTGCTCCCTGGTTACCAGGAAGACTTCACGACCCCGGGGATCTTCCCCTCGAGGGCCAGGTTGCGGAAACAGATGCGGCAGAGCTGGAACTTGCGCATGTAGGAGCGGGGGCGCCCGCAGTTGCGGCAACGGTTCCGCTGCTGAACCGCGAACTTGGGCTTGCGCTCAGCCGCCGCGATCTTGGACTTCTTGGCCATCTCGAACTCCCTACTTCTTGCGGAAGGGCATGCCGAGGGCCTCGAGCAGGGCGAGGGCCTCTGCGTCCGTCTCGGCGGTGGTGACGAAGGTGATGTTCATCCCGTGGATGCGGTCGACCTTGTCGTAGTCGATCTCGGGGAACACGATCTGCTCCTTGAGCCCGAACGAGTAGTTGCCCCTGCCATCGAACGCCTTGCGCGAGATGCCGCGGAAGTCGCGAATCTGCGGCATCGTCAGCGAGATCAGGCGGTCCATGAACTCCCACATGCGCTGGCGACGCAGGGTCACCGAGGTGCCGATCGGCATCCCCTCACGCAGCTTGAAGTTCGCGATGGAGCGCCGAGCGCGACGAATGACGGGCTTCTGGCCCGTGATCGCGGCGATCTCCGCCGAGGCGGTCTCGAGCAGCTTCACGTTCTGGATCGCCTCCTTCATGGAGACGTTCACGACGATCTTCGTGAGCCGCGGAACGCGCATGGCGTTGGGGTAGTTGAACTCCCCCTGCAGCTTGCCGATGACCTCGTCGCGGTACTTGGCCTGGAGGCGCGGGACGTTGGACATTCTCTACTCCTGCGGTGCTGGGGCCGAACGCGCGGAAGCCGCCCGGTCATGCTCCTGAGCAGGGTCATCTGCCGTGGTGGCTAGATGACCTCCTGGGTCTTCTTGTTGACGCGGACCTTGGTGCCGTCGTCGAGGCGCTTGTACCCGAGCCGGGTGGCGCCATCGGCCGACTGGAAGGCCACGTTGCTGATGTGGATGGAGGCTTCCTTCTCGCGGATGCCGCCGGGGCGCCCGAGGGCCGGAACGGGCCGCTCGTGGCGACGCACGACGTTGACGCCCTCGACGAACACGCGGGAGCGGTCGCCGTTGAAGCGCATGATCGTGCCGGTGGAGCCCTTGTGGGCGCCGGAGATCACCACGACGTCGTCACCGACGCGCAGCTTGGTGGGGGTCTTGTTGGCCATCAGAGCACCTCGGGCGCCAGCGACACGATCTTCATGAACTTCGCGGCACGGAGCTCCCGCGCGACCGGCCCGAAGATGCGGGTCCCGATCGGCTCGCGCTGGGCGTTGACCAGCACGGCGGCGTTGTTGTCGAAGCGGATGTAGGAGCCGTCGGCGCGACGAATCTCCTTCGCCGTCCGAACGATCACCGCCTGCGTGACGGTGCCCTTCCGGATCTTCGAGTTGGGGATCGCCTCCTTCACCGACACCTTGATGATGTCGCCGACCGAGGCGTACTTGCGCTTGCTGCCCCCGAGCACCTTGATGCACTGCACCTTGCGGGCTCCGGAGTTGTCAGCGACCTCGAGGACGGACTCGACCTGGATCATGACTAGCCAACCGCCTTCCGGTCGATGCTCTGGATGCGCCAGCGCTTGTGCTTCGAGAGCGGACGGCTCTCGACGATGGTGACGAGGTCACCGATGCCCGCGGTCTCGGCCTCGTCATGGGCCTTGTACCGCTTCGACCGGCGGACGATCTTCTTGTAGCGACGGTGCATGACCTGACGCGTCACCTTGACGACGATGGTCTTGTCCATCTTGTCGCTGACGACGATGCCCTGGAGGGTGCGCCGACGGCGGATGGCCTCAGCGGCCTCGGTGTTCTCTTCGCTCATCGAACTATCCCTCGAGGGCCGCGTTCATGCGTGCGCGGAAGGCCGCGAACGCACTCTCGCCCTCATCGAGCTTGCCGACCTTGCTCGCGAGCCCGCCCTTGTGAAGGCCGGACTCTTCCTCGCGCTGTCGGATGACGGTGTTGATCCGGGCCAGGTCCCGACGCAGCGAGCGCAGGCGCGCCGTGTTGTCGAGCTGGCCAGTGGCGTGATGGAACTTGAGGCTCGCGAGCTCACCCACCGTGTCCTGGCGGCGGAGCAGGAGACCCTTGTCGTCCAACGTACGGAGATCGGAGATGTTCATGCCCACGTCTCCCGCTTCACGATCTTGGTAGCGACCGGAAGCTTGTGCTGTGCGAGGCGGAGCGCCTCCTTGGCGAGCTCGTCGGCGACGCCGTCCATCTCGTAGAGGACGCGACCGGGGCGCACCTTGGCGACCCACTTGTCGACGGAGCCCTTGCCCTTACCCATGCGGGTCTCGGCGGGCTTCTTGGTCAGGGGCTTGTCGGGGAAGATGCGAATCCACACCTTGCCGCCGCGCTTGGCCTTGCGGGTCATGGCGATACGAGCAGCTTCGATCTGCCGCGCCGTGATGAACCCGGCCTCGGTCGCCTGGAGACCCCAGGAACCGAAGCTGACCTCGCTGCCCCGGTACGAGAGGCCGCGACGGCGACCCTTCTGGACCTTGCGGTGCTTGACACGCTTGGGACTGAGCATCGGATTATCCCTTCAGATCTCTCAGGTGCGCTCGTCGCCCGGCAGGATCTCACCCTTGAAGATCCACACCTTGACGCCGATGACCCCGTAGGTGGTCTTGGAGACCGCGTAGCCGTAGTCGATGTCCGCACGCAGCGTGTGCAGCGGAACACGACCCTCGCGGTACCACTCGCGCCGACCCATGTCCGCGCCGCCGAGGCGACCCGCACACATGACCTTCACGCCCTGGGCGCCGGCACGCATGGTGCCCTGCACGGCCTTCTTCATGGCCCGGCGGAAGGAGACGCGCTTCTCCAGCTGAGCCGCGATGTTCTCGGACACCAGCTGGGCGTCGAGCTCGACCTTCCGAACCTCGATGATGTTCAGGAAGACCTCGGTCTTGGTGACCTTGTTGAGCTCGTTCTTGAGCTGCTCGAGACCAGCGCAGCGCTTGCCGATGATCATCCCGGGGCGGGCGGCGTACACGAAGACCTTCGCCTTCTTCGCCGCGCGCTCGATGATGATCTTGCTGACCTGAGCGCCCTTCAGACGCTTCTTGAGGAACTTGCGAATACGCAGGTCCTCGTGGAGATCGTCGGCGTACGACTTGTCGGCGTACCACCGCGAATCCCAGGTCCGGATGGTCCCGAGGCGGAACCCTACGGGATGTACCTTTTGACCCACGTCAAACCTCCAAAAGCGATCCGCCCTTTCGAGCGGCGCGCGAAGATACTGATGGCACCCCACCCCGTCAACTCGAATCGAGTGACGCGATCCAAGTGGGTGCCGATCGGCTACCGAGCTCCCAGCTCGATGGTGATGTGCGACGTCCGCTTGAGCAGACGAGTGGCGCGCCCCTGGGCGCGAGGCAGGTAGCGCCGGAGCACCGGACCGCCGTCCACGTAGATGGTCTTCACGAACAGGTCGTCCGCGTCGATCGACGGATCCTTCTCCGTGGCGTTGGCCACGGCGGACTGGATCAGCTTGCCGACCATGGGGGCAGAGCGCTTGCGCGTGAACTTGAGGATCTTCAGGGCATCCTCGACGTCCTCACCGCGCACGAGGTCGGCCACGAGACGGACCTTCCGGGGCGAGATGCGGACGTAGCGAAGACGCGCGCTGGACACGGCATCAGACATTGCCCTACCTCCGCTTGCTCTTCTTGTCGGCCGCGTGCCCGAAGAACGTCCGCGTGGGGGCGAACTCGCCGAGCTTGTGGCCGACCATCTGGTCGGTGACGTAGACCGGGATGAACTTCTTTCCGTTGTGGACGGCGAAGGTCATTCCGATGAACTGCGGGATGATCGTCGAGCGACGGGACCAGGTCTTGATGACCTTGTTGGAGCCGCTCGCCTTGGCGCTCGCCGCCTTCTCGAGCAGGTGGCCGTCGACGAACGGGCCCTTCTTCAGAGAACGTGCCATCGGTTCTCCCCTTACTTCCGGCGCTTCACGATGAAGCGGTTGGTGCGCTTGTTCTTGCGGGTCTTGGCGCCCTTGGTCGGCTTGCCCCAGGGGCTCACCGGGTGACGGCCACCCGACGTGCGACCCTCACCACCACCGTGCGGGTGGTCGACCGGGTTCATCGCGACGCCGCGGACCTTCGGGCGACGGCCGAGCCAGCGGGTGCGGCCGGCCTTGCCGAGCTTGACGTTCTCGTGCTGCAGGTTGCCCACCTGGCCGACGGTCGCCATGCACTCACGCAGGACGTTCCGCAGCTCGGTGCTCGGGAGCCGGAGAAGGACGTACTTGCCCTCCTTCGCCATGACCTGCGCGTAGGCGCCGGCGCCGCGCGCCATCTGACCACCACGACCGGGCTTCAGCTCGATGTTGTGGACCCAGGTGCCCAGCGGGATGTCCTTCAGCTGAAGGGCGTTCCCCGGCTTGATGTCCGAGCCAGCTCCCGTCTCGATGACGTCGCCCACGCTGATGCCGTGAGGCGCCAGGATGTAGCGCTTCTCGCCGTCCGCGTAGTGGAGCAGGGCGATGCGGGCCGACCGGTTCGGGTCGTACTCGATCGCGGCGACCTTGGCAGGCACGCCCGTCTTGTCGCGCTTGAAATCGATGACGCGGTAGCGGCGCTTGTGGCCACCGCCGCGGCGGCGAAGCGTGATGCGGCCGTGGTGGTTCCGGCCGCCGCTGCGCTTCCACTCACCGAGGAGCGACTTCTCCGGGGTGCCCTTGGTGACTTCAGCGAAGTCGGACCCGGACATGCCCCGGCGACCCGCAGATGTCGGCTTGTACTTCTTGATACCCATGACAGGACTCCGTCGTACTCAGGCGGGCGCTCAGGCGCCGCCGTACACGTTGAGGACCTCGTCGCCGTCGACGGTGACGTAGGCCTTCTTCCAGTTGGGGCGCTTGCCGTAGTGACGACCGAAGCGCTTGAGCTTCCCGCGGACGACCATCGTGCGGACCGTGGAGACGCGGACGTCGAAGAGACGCTCCACCGCTTCCTTGATCTCGATCTTGGTCGCGTCCCGGCCGACCTCGAAGGCGTACGTGTTGTCCGCCTCGGTCGCCAGTGCCGACTTCTCGGTCAGCAGCGGACGAAGGATGATCTGGTCGACGCGCCTCATGCCGAGAACCTCTCAGTGATGCGGTTGACGGTGTCCTGGCTGACGATGAGGTGCTTGTGGCGGAGGATGTCCTCCACGTTCAGCCCCTGCTCACCCAGCACCTTGACCCGCGGGATGTTCCGCGCGGAGCAGGCGAAGTTGTCGTGGTCGGCGGGCAGCACGACGAGCGCGCTGTCGATGCCGAGCTTCTTGAACAGGTTCGCCACCGGCTTCGTCTTCTTCTCCGCCAGCTCGAGGCTGTCGAAGATGACGAGGGAGTTGCCGTTGGTGCGCCGCGCGATCGCGCTCTTCAGCGCGTTCTTGCGGACCTTCTTGTTCAGCTTGAAGCCGTAGTCCCGGGGCTGCGGGCCGTGGGCCACGCCGCCGGAGCGGAACTGAGGCGCCCGGGTGCCACCGTGACGCGCACGGCCGGTCCCCTTCTGCCGGTACATCTTCTTGCCACCGCCGCGGACCGCCGAGCGACCCTTGGTCGCGTGCGTGCCCTGCCGGCGCGCAGCCTGCTGGTAGCGGACCATCTCGTGGAGGAGATGGTCGTACTTGTCGTTGGCGAAGATGTCGTCCGGGAGCTCGATGCTGCCGGTCTCTTCGCCGCTCAGGTTGTAGACCGTGACGGTCGCCATGCCTGTACTCCTTCCAGTCGAAGCGGCGCCGCGCTAGCGGCCCTGCTCCACCTTGATCGACACGTCGACACCAGCGGACAGATCGAGCTTCATGAGAGCGTCGATGGTCTCCTGGTTGTGCTCGACGATGTCGAGGAGGCGCTTGTGGGTGCGGATCTCGAACTGCTCGCGGCTCTTCTTGTCCACGTGGGGTCCACGCAGAACGCAGTACTTGTTGATCCGGGTCGGCAGCGGGATGGGCCCGCGGACCGAGGCGCCGGTGCGGGACACCGTCTCCAGGATCTCGAGCGCGCTCTTGTCGAGCAGCTTGTGGTCGTACGCCTTGAGGCGGATGCGGATCTTCTGAGCCATGTCGGAGTTCCTCTGACTACTCGATGATGGTGGAGACGACGCCGGCACCGATGGTGCGGCCACCCTCACGGATGGCGAAGCGGAGCCCCTCCTCCATGGCGATGTTCGTGATCAGCTTGACGGTGATCTCGATGTCGTCACCCGGCATGACCATCTCGACACCGTCCGCGAGGGTGATGTCGCCGGTCACGTCCGTCGTGCGGAAGTAGAACTGCGGGCGGTAGCCGGGGAAGAACGGCTTGTGACGGCCACCCTCCTCCTTGGTCAGCACGTACACCTTGGCGGTGAAGTGCGTGTGCGGCGTGGTCGACCCGGGCTTGCACAGCACCTGGCCGCGCTCGATGTCCGTGCGCTTCAGGCCGCGCAGCAGCGCGCCCACGTTGTCGCCGGCGTGACCCTCGTCGAGGATCTTGCGGAACATCTCCACACCCGTGCACGTGGTCTTCTGCGTCTCGCGGATGCCCACGACCGAGATCTCCTCGCCCACACGCAGCGTCCCGCGCTCAATGCGGCCCGTGGCCACCGTGCCGCGACCCGAGATCGTGAACACGTCCTCGACCGGCATCAGGAACGGACGGTCGAGGTCACGCTCCGGCTCGGGGATGTAGTCGTCGCACGCCTTGACCAGCTCGATGATCGGCATCGACGGGGCGTCGTCGTCCGCGCCGGTGCCGTCCTGCAGCGCCTGGAGGGCGGAGCCGCGGATGATGGGGCAGTCCGAGGGGAACTCGTACTTCTCCAGGAGCTCCTGGACCTCCATCTCGACGAGCTCGAGGAGCTCCTCGTCGTCCAGCATGTCGCACTTGTTCAGGAACACGACGATGTACGGAACACCGACCTGGCGGGCGAGCAGGATGTGCTCACGCGTCTGCGGCATCGGGCCGTCGGCCGCAGACACCACGAGGATCGCGCCGTCCATCTGGGCGGCACCGGTGATCATGTTCTTGACGTAGTCGGCGTGTCCGGGGCAGTCGACGTGCGCGTAGTGACGCGTCTCCGACTCGTACTCCACGTGCGCCGTAGCGATCGTGATTCCGCGGGCCTTCTCCTCGGGCGCCTTGTCGATCTGGTCGAAGTCCATCTTGTCGGCCAGGCCACGGAGGGACTGGATCCGCGTGATGGCGGCGGTGAGGGTGGTCTTGCCGTGGTCAACATGGCCGATCGTGCCGATGTTGACGTGCGGCTTGCTGCGGACGAACTTCTCCTTCGCCATCTCTTCCTCCGAGACGCGTCACTGTCCACCGACCTGCCGGTGGAGTGCCCGATGTCAGCGCGTCCCTGACTCCAGAGACGCTGAGAGGAGGCCGCGATGCGCCTCCTCGTGTTGGTTTCACGGTGCCCCCAGGGATTCCCGGGGTCCGAGGGCGCGCACTATGCAGGGGAGCCCTTTGGCCGTCAAGCAATCGATCGACGTTTTCCGCAGGAGCGGCCCGTCGTCGGATCCGGACCGGGCTAGTAGCCTCCGCGCAACCGCATCACGATCGCGTCCTGCACGTTCCTCGGGGTCGCCTGGTAGTTCAGGAACTGCATGGTCTTGCTGCCCCGTCCCTGCGTCAGGGAACGGAGGTCGCCCACGTACCCGAAGAGCTCCGCCAGTGGCACCTCGGCGTTCACGATCTGCATCCCGCCCCGCAGGGTCATCCCGTCGACCTTGCCGCGCCGGGCGTTGAGGTCCCCGATGACCGAGCCCACGAACTCCTCGGGGACCGTGCAGGTCACGGCCATCATCGGCTCGAGCACGGTGGGGTCACCGTCCTTGCACGCCTCCTGGAACGCCATGTTCGCCGCGATCTTGAACGCGATCTCGGAGCTGTCCACCTCGTGGAAGGCCCCGCCGGCGAGGGTCGCCTTGACCCCGACCATGGGGAAGTCCGCGAGGACGCCTCGCTCCATGGACTCGCGCAGGCCGATCTCCACCGCGGAGACGAACTCCTTGGGGACCTCCTCGGGAGGGGCCTTGTTCACGAAGACGAAGCCCTTCTCCTGCTCGATGGGCTCGATGTAGACGCGGACCTTCGCGAACTGCCCCCGGCCCCCCGCCTGGCGCTCGAAGGTCGACTCCCCATGACCGGTCGACGTGATCGTCTCTCGGTACGAGACCTGGGGCTTGCCCACGTTCGCGTTGATCTTGTACTCGCGGCGCAGGCGCTCCACGAGGATCTCGAGGTGCAGCTCCCCCATGCCCGAGATGAGCATCTGCCCCGACTCACCATCGATCCGGGTGCGGAACGTCGGATCCTCGATGGCCAGCCGCTGGAGCGCCTCGCCGAGCTTGTCCTGGTCCGCCTTCGTCCTCGGCTCAACCGCGACGTCGATCACCGGCTCGGGGAACTCCATCGACTCGAGGAGGACCGGCGCGCCCACGTTGGAGAGCGTGTCGCCGGTGACGGTGAACTTGAGGCCGACGGCCGCAACGATGTCGCCCGTCCGGATCTGCTTCACGTCCTCACGCTTGTTCGCGTGCATCAGGAGCAGCCTGCCAAGTCGCTCCTTGCGTCCGCGAGTCGTGTTCTGGACGGCCTTGCCGGCCTCCACGGAGCCCGAGTACACGCGCATGAACGTCAAGGTCCCCACGAAGGGGTCGAACATGATCTTGAAGGCGAGGGCCGCGAACGGCTCGTCGTCCGACGGGGCGCGCTCGAGCTCGACCGACTCGTCGTTGGGCTTCATGCCCTTGACCGGCGGCAGGTCGACGGGGGCCGGCAGGTAGGCGACGACCGCGTCGAGGAGCGGCTGGATGCCCTTGTTCTTGAACGCAGACCCGCAGAACGCAGGGACGAACCGCATCGAGACCGTCGCCTGGCGGGCGGCGGCCTGGAGCTCCTCGAGCGGGATCTCCTCGCCGTCGAGGTAGCGCATCGCGAGTTCGTCGTCGTCCTCGACGATCGCCTCGATCAGCGCCTCGCGCGCCTCCGCGACGTCGGCCGCGAGGTCGTCCGGGACCGGGACCTCCTTGAACTCCGCGCCGAGGGTGTCGTCGTCGTACTCGATCGCGACGTTGCGGAGCAGGTCGATGACCCCGCGGTGCTGGTCCTCCGCGCCCAGGGGGAGCTGGAACGCCACCGGCCGCGCGGAGAGTCGGTCCCGCATGTCGTCGAGGACCGCAAGGAAGTCGGCGCCGACGCGGTCCATCTTGTTCACGAAGGCGATCCGGGGGACCTGGTACCGCTCGGCCTGCCGCCACACGGTCTCGGACTGCGGCTCCACGCCGTCCACGGCCGAGAACAGGGCGATCGCGCCATCGAGCACCCGGAGCGAACGCTCCACCTCCACCGTGAAGTCCACGTGGCCGGGGGTGTCGATGATGTTGATCTGGTGGTCGTGCCAGAAGCAGGTCGTCGCCGCGGAGGTGATCGTGATCCCCCGCTCCTGCTCCTGGTCCATCCAGTCCATCGTCGCGGTGCCCTCGTGCACCTCGCCGATCTTGTGGGACCGGCCGGTGTAGTAGAGGACGCGCTCCGTGGTGGTCGTCTTGCCGGCGTCGATGTGCGCCATGATCCCGATGTTGCGCACGAGGCTCAGGTCGGTGGGCATGGCTTCATCCTCCGGGGATTGGACCGCGATCGATCAGGTCCGCGACACCTCCATGGCGCGCGGCGCGCAAAGCTACCAAGCAGAAAAGGCCCCCGCAGCGCGGGGGCCTTCTCAGGAAGGGACGGGAAGAACTACCAGCGGTAGTGGCTGAACGCCTTGTTGGCCTCGGCCATCTTGTGGGTGTCTTCCTTCTTCTTGACCGCGGCGCCGCGGCCCTCGGCGGCGTCCATCAGCTCGTTCGCGAGGCGCTCGCGCATCGAGCGACCGGCCCGCTTGCGGGAGAAGTCGCGGATCCAGCGCATGGCCAGGGCCATCCGGCGGTTGGGACGCACCTCGACCGGCACCTGGTAGGTGGCACCACCGACGCGGCGGCTCTTCACCTCGACGACCGGCTGGACGTTCTCCAGGGCCTTCTTGAAGATGCGGATCGGGTCCTCGGCGCGGCGCTCCTCGATGAGGCCGAGCGCTCCGTAGACCACGCCCTCGGCCACCGACTTCTTACCGTCGAACATGACCGTGTTGATGAACTTGGCGACGAGCACCTCGTTGTACTTGGGATCAGGGATGACCTGACGCTTCTGGACTTCGCGACGACGCGGCATCTCGAACCTCCGCCTACTTCTTCGGGCGCTTGGCGCCGTACTTGGAACGACCCTGGCGGCGCGAGCTCACGCCGGTCGCGTCGAGCACGCCGCGGATGATGTGGTAGCGAACACCGGGGAGGTCCTTCACACGACCACCGCGGATCATGACCACGCTGTGCTCCTGCAGGTTGTGACCCTCACCGGGGATGTACGAGGTGACCTCGACACCGTTGGTGAGACGCACACGCGCGACCTTGCGGAGGGCCGAGTTCGGCTTCTTGGGCGTGGTCGTGTAGACGCGGGTGCAGACGCCGCGCTTCTGGGGGCAGGCCTCGAGGGCCGGCGCCGCGGTGCGCTCTGCGCGGTCGGTACGGCCCTTGCGGACCAGCTGCTGGATGGTGGGCATCCTGTTCGCTCCTGGAGGGACGATCCCTCCGACAAGTCAAAACCCTTCATATTACGAGGGCTTCGGTGATTTCCGCCTGGCCCGAGGGCCAGAGCCCGCGGAACCTACAGGGGGGTCCCTGCACTGTCAACTCGAATGATCGACTGCGAGGCAGTCGCGCCGGGAGACCCCTGCTGGGAGGCCTCCCGGCGCGTCGTTCTCTCAGCCTGCCGCGGGCGCCGCCTCGGCCGCCGGCGCCGGGGGCGCCACGTCGGCCGTGTCGTCGAGGCCCATCTGCTGGTACCGGGTGTAGCCGGTGCCCGCCGGGATGAGCCGACCCATGAGCACGTTCTCCTTGAGACCGCGCAGGTAGTCCAGCTTGCCCTCGATCGCTGCCTGGGTGAGGACCCGGGTCGTCTCCTGGAAGGAGGCGGCCGACAGGAAGCTGTCAGTGGACAGGCTCGCCTTGGTGATGCCCAGCAGGAGGGGCTCGGCGACCGCCGGCTCCTCGCCCGCCTCGATGGCGCGCTGGTTCATCTCCTCGAAGGTCACCTTCTCCACCGTCTCGTCGACGAGGAAGTCGGTGTCCCCGGGGCGCTTGACCTTGACGCGGCGCAGCATCTGGCGGCAGACCACCTCGATGTGCTTGTCGTTGATCTTCACGCCCTGGAGTCGGTAGACCTCCTGGACCTCGTCCACCAGGTAGCGCGCGAGCTCCTTCTCGCCCTTCACCTTGAGGATGTCGTGCGGGTTCACCGCGCCGTCCATCAGCGCATCACCCGCGCGGACGTAGTCGCCCTCACGCACGGCGATGTGCTTGCCCTTCGGGATCAGGTACTCGCGGGGCTCACCGTCACCCTCGGGGGTGACGACCACGCGGCGCTTGCCCTTGTAGTCCTTGCCGAAGGACACGAAGCCGTCGACCTCGGTGATGACCGCGACGTCCTTGGGCTTGCGCGCCTCGAACAGCTCGGCCACGCGGGGCAGACCACCGGTGATGTCCTTCGTCTTGACGGACTCGCGGGGGATACGCGCGATGATGTCGCCCGGCAGGACCTCCTGGCCGTTCTCGACCGAGAGGTTCGCGGACACCGGCATGTGGTAGACGGACTCCGTCTCGCCCGCCTTGATGACGAGGCGCGGCTTCAGGGAGCTGTCCCGGGACTCGATGATGACCTTGCGGGAGATGTGCGTCGTCTCGTCGACGACGTCCTGCAGGGTCGAGCCCTCGATCATGTCGGCGAACCCGATGGCGCCCTTGATCTCGGCGATGACGGGCACCGCGAAGGGCTCCCACTCGGCGAGGAGCTCACCACCCTTGACCGCATCACCGTCGTCGTGGTGGACGATGGCGCCGTAGGTCAGCGGGTACTTCTCCTTCTCGCGACCGGTCTCGTCGACGATGATCAGCTCACCGTTCCGGTTCATGACGACGCGCTTGCCGTCCCGGTTGCGGATGGTCCGCACGTTGATGTGCTTGATCTTCCCGTCGTGCTTGCTCTCCTGCGTCGACTGGGCGGCGCGGGAGGTGGCAGCACCACCGATGTGGAAGGTCCGCATCGTCAGCTGCGTGCCGGGCTCACCGATGGACTGGGCGGCGATGACGCCGACCGCCTCACCGATGTTCACCTGCTTGCCGCGGGCGAGGTCGCGCCCGTAGCAAGTCACGCACACACCGCGCTCCGACTCGCAGGTCAGCGGGCTGCGCAGGAAGACGCGGTCGACGCCCGACTCTTCCAGCTTGAGCACCGCGTCCTCGTCGATGAGGTGGTTGCGGGCAAGGATGACCTCGTTGCTGTGCGGGTCGAGGACGTCCTCGCCCACGCTCCGACCGAGGATGCGCTCGCCGAGGGGCTGGATGATCTCACCCGCCTCGACCAGGGCCCGCACCCACATGCCGTCATGCGTCCCGCAGTCGACCTCGGAGACGATGAAGTCCTGCACCACGTCCACGAGGCGCCGGGTGAGGTACCCGGAGTTCGCGGTCTTCAGCGCCGTGTCCGCGAGGCCCTTGCGGGCGCCGTGGGTGGAGATGAAGTACTGGAGGACGGTCAGGCCCTCGCGGAAGTTCGTGGTGATGGGCGTCTCGATGATCTCGCCGGACGGCTTGGCCATCAGGCCACGCATGCCCGCCAGCTGGCGAATCTGCGTGTTCGACCCACGGGCGCCCGAGTCCACCATCATGTAGATGGAGTTGAAGGACTGGATGCGCCGCTCGCGCTTGCCGTCGGGGCTGCGGACGACCTCGGTGCCGATCTCGTCGATCAGCTGCTTGCTGATCTCCTCCGTCACCTTCGCCCAGATGTCGACGACCTTGTTGTACTTCTCGCCCTGGGTGATCAGGCCGAGCTCGTACTGCTCCTCGGTCTCACGGACCTCGCCGTGGGCGTCGTCGAGGAGCTTCTGCTTCGTGCTCGGGATCGCCATGTCGTTGATGGCGATGGAGACACCCGCGCGGCTGGACTGCTCGAAGCCGAGGCGCATGAGCGCGTCGGCGAGGAGCACCGTGGCCTTCGGGCCCGCGAGGCGGAAGCAGCGGTCGATGAGGGCGCCGAGGCTGCCCTTGTCCATCGCCTTGTTGCAGAGCGAGAACGGGAGGCGCCGGGGCACGATCTCGTAGAACATCGCCCGGCCGCAGGTCGTGTCCACCATGACGGTGTCCATTCCCTCGGGGCGCTCCTTGGTCTCGCGGCCCTCCTCGACGAGGTCACGGTCCATGCGGACCTTGATGCGGGCGTGCAGGTGCAGCGCGCCGGCGTCGTAGGCCTGACGGACCTCCTCGATCGAGCCGTAGATGCCCGTGAAGTAGGGCTCCTTGGCCTTGGCGGCCTTGTCGGCGAGCTCCTGGTCGTACTCACCGCGCACGAAGACGCGGTCGCGCGTCATGTAGTACGCGCCGAGGACGATGTCCTGCGACGGCTGGATGATCGGCTTGCCGTGCGCGGGGGACAGGATGTTGTTCGTCGACATCATCAGCACGCGGGCCTCGATCTGGGCCTCGATGCTGAGGGGGACGTGGACCGCCATCTGGTCGCCGTCGAAGTCCGCGTTGAACGCGGTGCAGACGAGCGGGTGCAGGCGAATCGCCTTGCCCTCGACGAGGACGGGCTCGAACGCCTGGATGCCGAGACGGTGCAGGGTCGGGGCGCGGTTGAGCATCACCGGGTGCTCGCGGATCACCTCATCGAGGATGTCCCACACCTCCGGCTTGGCCTTCTCGACCATCTTCTTCGCCGCCTTGATGGTGGTGACGAAGCCGCGCTCCTCCAGCTTGGAGTAGATGAACGGCTTGAAGAGCTCGAGCGCCATCTTCTTCGGGAGGCCGCACTGGTGCAGGCGGAGCGTGGGGCCGACCACGATGACCGAACGGCCCGAGTAGTCGACGCGCTTGCCGAGGAGGTTCTGGCGGAAGCGGCCCTGCTTGCCCTTGAGCATGTCGGACAGGGAACGCAGCGGGCGCTTGTTCGGACCGGTGAAGGTCTTGCCGCGGCGGCCGTTGTCGAACAGGGCGTCCACCGCCTCCTGCAGCATCCGCTTCTCGTTGCGGATGATGATCTCCGGGGCGTTGAGCTCCTGGAGGCGCTTGAGGCGGTTGTTCCGGTTGATGACCCGGCGGTACAGGTCGTTCAGGTCGGAGGTGGCGAAGCGGCCACCGTCGAGCGGAACGAGGGGGCGCAGGTCCGGCGGGATGACCGGGACCACCTCGAGCATCATCCACTGGGGCAGGTTGCCCGAGTCGCGGAAGGCCTCGATGGTCTTCAGGCGCTTGGCGAGCTTCTTGCGCTTCGCCTCCGACGTCGCCGTCTTCATCTCCTTGCGGAGCTCGACGGAGAGGCCGGCGAGATCGATGTCCGCGAGGGTGTCGCGGATGACCTCACCGCCCATGCCGACCTTGAAGGTGTCCCAGCCGAACTCGTTGATCGCCTCCTGGTACTCCTCCTCGTTGAGGATCTGACCGGGGACGAGCGTGGTGGCGCCGGGGTCGGTCACCATGTAGCTCTCGCAGTAGAGAACGCGCTCGATCTGCTTGAGCGGGGCATCGAGCATGTTCCCGATGCGGGACGGCAGGCTCTTCAGGAACCAGATGTGGGCGACCGGGGTCGCCAGGCTGATGTGGGCGAGGCGCTCACGGCGCACCTTGCTCTGGATCACCTCGACGCCGCACTTCTCGCACGTGATGCCGCGGTGCTTCATGCGCTTGTACTTGCCGCACAGGCACTCGTAGTCCTTGACCGGTCCGAAGATGCGGGCGCAGAAGAGACCGTCACGTTCGGGCTTGAACGTCCGGTAGTTGATGGTCTCGGGCTTCTTCACCTCGCCGTAGGACCAGGACCGGATCTTCTCCGGGCTGGCGAGCGCAATGCGCACGGCGCTGTAGTTCAGCGGGTTCTTCGGGCGGTCGAAGAGGTTGTAGAGGTCTCGCAAGACTGGACCCTCCAAGGGGTGTGTTCAGTGTCTCGAAGAAGTAGAAGAACCGGTTGTCAGTTGCGGAGGCCCGTGTCGCCCTTGTCCTCGATGAGCTGGACATCGAGAGCGAGGGACTGGAGCTCCTTGACGAGGACGTTGAAGGACTCGGGGAGACCGGCTTCCAGCACGTTCTCGCCCTTGACGATGGACTCGTACATGCGCGTCCGGCCGACGACGTCGTCCGACTTCACCGTCAGGAACTCCTGGAGTCCGTAGGCGGCGCCGTAGGCTTCCATGGCCCACACCTCCATCTCACCGAGGCGCTGGCCACCGAACTGCGCCTTACCACCCAGCGGCTGCTGGGTGACGAGCGAGTACGGCCCGATGCTCCGGGCGTGGATCTTGTCGTCCACGAGGTGGTGGAGCTTCAGCATGTACATGATGCCGATGGTGACGCGCTGGTCGAACGGCTCGCCGGTGCGGCCGTCGAAGAGCGTGACCTGACCGGTCTCCGGGTAGCCGGCGTGGCTCAGCATCCCGCGGATCTCGGACTCGGCGGCACCCTCGAAGACCGGGCTCGCGAAGAACACGCCCTTGGCTGCGCACTTCTTGGCCAGGTCCACGACCTCGTCGTCGCTGCAGGAGTCGAGGAACGCCTGGAGCTCCTTGTTCTGCTGGTACAGATCCTTGAGGTAGCCGCGCAGAGCCTTCGGCTTCGTGGCCTCCTCGAGCATGTCCGTCAGCTGGGTCGCGATGCCCTTCGCCGCCCACCCGAGGTGGGTCTCGAGGATCTGACCCACGTTCATGCGGGACGGGACGCCGAGGGGGTTGAGCACGATGTCGACCGGGCGGCCGTCGGGCATGTAGGGCAGGTCCTCCGTGGGGAGGATCTTGGAGATGACGCCCTTGTTGCCGTGGCGGCCGGCCATCTTGTCGCCGACGCTGAGCTTGCGCTTGATGGCGACGTAGACCTTGACCAGCTTGATGACGCCGGGGGGCAGCTCGTCGCCCTGCTTGAGGCGCTCGATGCGGCCCTCGAAGACCATCTCGATGAGCTCGAGCTGCTCACCGACCGCCTCGATGAGGCGCGCGATCTCCTCCTCCACGTCCTCGCCGCCGACCACCGCGACCTCCTGCCACATGGACAGGGGGAGCTGACGGATGGCGTCGCGGGTGTAGGTGTCACCCTTGGCGACGAACACGTCGCCGGTCTCGTCGTCGGCGATGTCCGCCGCCGCCTTCTGACCGTCGAGCAGGGAGATGAGCTTGCGCTCCGCCGAGGAGATGATGGTGCGCATCTCCTCGTCCTGGTCCTTGAGGATCCGGGCGATCTCGGCGTTCTGGATCTGCCGGGCGCGCTCGTCCTTCTCGACTCCCTCGCGGGAGAAGATCTGGGCGCCGATCACGGTGCCGACCACGCCGGGCGGGACGCGCAGCGAGGTGTCGCGCACGTCGCCGGCCTTCTCGCCGAAGATGGCGCGGAGGAGCTTCTCCTCCGGGGAGAGCTGGGTCTCGCCCTTCGGAGTGATCTTGCCGACGAGGATGTCGCCCGACTTGATCTCGGCGCCGAGGCGCACGATGCCGGACTCGTCGAGGTCCTTCAGCGCCTCCTCACCGACGTTCGGGATGTCCCGGGTGATCTCCTCCTTGCCGAGCTTCGTGTCGCGCGAGGCGATCTCGAACTCCTCGATGTGGATCGAGGTGAACACGTCGTCGCGGACGAGGCGCTCGGAGATGAGGATGGAGTCCTCGAAGTTGTAACCGCCCCAGGGCATGAAGGCGACGAGGGCGTTGGCCCCGAGCGCCAGCTCACCCATCTCCGTCGCGGGGCCGTCGGCGATGACGTCGCCCGCGTCCACCCAGTCACCCTTGCGGACGATGGGCTTCTGGTTGATGGACGTGCTCTGGTTGGAGCGGCGGAACTTGAAGAGGTTGTAGATGTCGATCTCGGCGCCGACCTCGCTCGAGTCGGTGTCCTCTTCGGTCTTGATCACGATGCGGGTCGCGTCCACGGACTCGACCGTGCCCGGGCGGCGGGCGACGACGGTCACGCCGGAGTCGCGAGCCACGTACCGCTCGATGCCGGTGCCCACGAAGGGCGCCTGCGTCTTGATGAGCGGCACCGCCTGGCGCTGCATGTTCGAGCCCATCAGCGCGCGGTTCGCGTCGTCGTGCTCGAGGAACGGGATGAGCGAGGCCGCAACCGACACCAGCTGGTTCGGGCTGACGTCCATCCGGGTGACCTCTTCCGGGGCCACCATGATGAAGTCGCCGGTGGTGCCGCGCGCGGAGACGCGCTCGCCGAGGAACCGGCCGTCGTCGGCCAGCTCCCGGTTCGCCTGGGCGATGATCTGGTTCTGCTCGTCGAGCGCGCTGTGGAACTTCACGTCGTCGCTGACGACCGAGTCACCGACCATGCGGTAGGGCGTCTCGATGAAGCCGAACTCGTTGACGCGCGCGTACGTGCTCAGCGAGGCGATGAGGCCGATGTTCGGACCTTCCGGCGTCTCGATGGGGCAGATGCGGCCGTAGTGGGTGGCGTGGACGTCACGGACGTCGAAGCCGGCGCGCTCGCGGGTCAGACCGCCAGGCCCGAGGGCGGACAGGCGACGCTTGTGGGTCACCTCCGACAGCGGGTTCGTCTGGTCCATGAACTGGGAGAGCTGGCTGCTGCCGAAGAACTCCTTGATCACGGCCGAGACGGGCTTGGCGTTGATCAGGTCGTGCGGCATCAGCGTCTCGATCTCCGAGAGGCTCATGCGCTCCTTGATCGCCTTCTCCATGCGGACGAGGCCGATGCGGAACTGGTTCTCGAGGAGCTCGCCGACGGGACGGACACGGCGGTTGCCGAGGTGGTCGATGTCGTCGATCTCACCGTTGCCGTTGCGCAGCTCGATGAGGTACCGGACCGCGCGCATGATGTCTTCGCGGTTCAGCGTCGTCTGCTCCAGCGGTACGTCCACGTCGAGCTTGTGGTTGACCTTGAGGCGGCCGACCTTGCTCAGGTCGTAGCGCTCCTCGTTGAAGAACAGGTTCTCGAAGAAGGCGAGAGCCGTCTCGTAGGTCGGCGGATCACCGGGGCGGAGGCGCCGGTAGATCTCGATGATCGCCTCCTCGGTGGAGGCCACCTTGTCGACGAGGAGCGTGTCCCGGAGGAACGAGCCGACGTTCACGTTGTCGATGAACAGGCACTCGATCTCCTCGATGCCGCGCTCACGGATCTGCTGCAGGGCCTCGGCGGTGACCTCCTCGTTGCACTCGACGATGACCTCACCGGTGTTGAAGTCGACCACGTCGTGGGCGGCGACCTTCGGACCGCCGGGGGTCTCGATGCCGAGGAGCTCGTCCTCGAGGAGCGGCACGCGCTCGAGCCCGGCCTTGACCATCTTGCGGATGGAGGCGCGGGTGACCTTCTTGCCTTCCTTGACGAAGACGGTGCCGTCGGGGCCGGCGATCTCCACCGGAGTCTTGAGGCCGACGAGGAGCTTCGGGTTGAACTCCTTCGCCAGGGTGTCGGCGCCGATGAAGATCTTCTCGGTGTCGTAGAAGTAGTTGAGGATCTGCTCGGTGTCGTTGCCGAGGGCGCGCAGGAGCACCGTGACCGGCAGCTTGCGACGGCGATCGATGCGGACGTACAGCAGGTCCTTGCTGTCGAACTCGAGGTCGACCCAGGAGCCGCGGTTCGGGATGATCCGCGCGGAGAACATGACCTTGCCCGAGTAGGTCGTCTTCTTCTGCTGGGAGTAGAAGACACCCGGGCTGCGGTGCAGCTGGGAGACGACGACGCGCTCGGTGCCGTTGACGATGAAGGTGCCGTTCTCGGTCATGATCGGCAGCTCGCCGAAGTAGACCTCCTGCTCCTTGATGTCACGGATGTTCTGCGCCTCGGTCTCCTCGTCCACGTCCCACACGACGAGACGGACGGTCACCTTGAGCGGCGCGGCGTAGGTCATGCCGCGCTGGCGGCACTCGTTGACCTCGTACTTCGGCTTCTCGAAGGTGTAGGAGACGAACTGGAGGCTCGCCGTCTGGTTGAAGTCCTCGATGGGGAAGACGCTGTTGAACACGGCCTGGAGGCCGCGGTTCTCACGCCCGCCGGGGTCGACGTCCGCCTGAAGGAAGTCGGCGTACGACTTCTTCTGGATCTCGATGAGGTTGTGGACGTCGATGACCTTCTCGATCTTCTCGAAGGAACGACGGAAGCGGGCGTTGTTCGCAAGCAGCGAGCGGGGCATCGAATCTCCCTGGTCGGGTCAATGCGGCGGACTCCGACAGTCGGAGCTCCACGGGGTGCCCGGAGAAACCTCCGAGCGAGGTGGGCCGAAGCCCGAAAAGGTGCCCAGTTGGGCGTGTCCCGGAGACGGGGCTCAGGGACGGGTGGGCGGGCCCCCGCATTTCGCGAGGGCCCGCCAACTCGTGCGTCAGCGCCGAAGCGCCGACAACTACTTGATCGTGACGGTGGCGCCGACCGCCTCGTACTTCTCCTTGATCGCCTCGGCGTCCTCCTTCGAGAGACCCTCCTTCACGATCTTGGGAGCCTCCTCGACGAAGGCCTTGGCCTCCTTGAGGCCGAGGCCGGTCACCTCGCGGGTCACCTTGATCGCCTGGATCTTCTTGTCGCCGGGAGCGGTCAGCTCCACGTCGAACTCGGTCTTCTCGGCCGCGGCGGCGGCACCACCACCGGCGGCGGGGCCGGCGGCCACGGCCACGGGGGCGGCGGCGGAGACGCCGAGGACGTCCTCCAGCTCCTTCACGAGCTCGGAGAGCTCGAGCACGGTGAGGTTCTTGATGTAGTCGATCACGTCGTTTCGCTCGATAGCCATGATTAAGAACTCCTTAGTTCAGCTATGGTCTTCGCGCGGTGGACCTTGGGCTCTGTCCACCGTTCATGGCGTGCTCGACCCCATGTCGGGCGCGCCGGTGTGACGCCGGAGAGCCTCCGGCGAAAGGGTCTATTCCTCGGACTTCTTGTCCTTGTACGCAACCAGCACGTTGAGCAGCTGCCGGTTCACGTTGGCCAGCAGGCTGACCAGGTTGCGGCTCGGGGCCTGCAGGACACCGAGGAGCATGGCCTGGAGGACCTCCTTGCTCGGCATCTCCGCGAGGGCCTCGAGCTGCTCGGGGGTCAGGGGCTTGCCGTCGAGGACGCCGCCCTTGAGCTCCAGCTTCTCGTTGTCCTTCGCGAAGTCGCGCAGGGCCTTCGCCGACTCCACCACGGCGTCGAAGCCGAGGAGGACGGCGTTGGGGCCGGTGAGGAACTCGCCGAGACCCTCGAAGTCGGTGTCGGCGATAGCGCGCTTCACCAGGCGGTTCTTGACCACCTGGAACTCCGTGCCCGTGTCACCACCGGAGAGGCCCTTGCGGAACTCGGTCAGCGCCTTGACGTCGAGGCCCTTGTAGTCGGCCACGAAGGCCAGGCGGGCGCGGGACACCTTCTCGCTGAAGGTCTGGACGAACTCTTCCTTGCTCGTGCGATCCATGATCTCCCCCTTCCTAGGCCCGCGCCTTGAGCGCGCTGTTGGGGTCGAGGCGCACACCCGGGGTCATCGTCCCCGAGAGCGTGAGGCTCTTGATGTAGTTGCCCTTGGCCGAGGCCGGCTTGAGGCGGACGAGGGTGTCGACGAGCGCCGCGATGTTCTCGGCGAGCTTGTCGGCGTCGAAGCTCATGCGGCCCACGGGGGCGTGCACGATGCCGGCCTTCTCGACCCGGAAGTCGATCTTGCCGGCCTTGAGCTCCTGGACGGTCTTGGCGACGTCGAAGGTGACGGTGCCGGTCTTCGGGTTCGGCATCAGGCCACGCGGCCCGAGGATGCGACCGATGCGACCGACGTTGCCCATCATGTCCGGCGTGGCGACGACCTTGTCGAAGTCGAGCCAGCCGCCCTGGATCTTCTCGACCAGGTCCGGGCCACCGACGAAGTCGGCGCCGGCATCGCGCGCCTCGGCGACCTTGTCACCCTTGGCGAAGACGAGGACGCGGACGGACTTGCCGATCCCATGGGGGAGCGCGACGGCGCCACGGACCATCTGGTCGGCGTGACGGGGGTCGACGCCCAGACGGGCGGCGAGGTCGACGGACTCGTCGAACTTGACGTAGTGGAGCTTCTTGAGGAGCTCGACGGCTTCGGCCAGCGGGTACGTCTGCTGGCTGTCGTAGCCCTCGACCGCCTTGCGATACTTCTTGCCGTGGTTCGGCATGGGTTCTACCTCCCGCGGTTCAAGCGGACACCTCGGTGGATGCCCTCCCGCATGGATGGGCCCGGCCGGAGCCGGGCGGTGGATGAGCCCGCAGGCTCGAGGAGTCGGCTAGCCGACGATGTTGATGCCCATGGAGCGCGCGGTGCCCTCCACGGAGCGCATGGCGGACTCGACCGACGTGGTGTTCAGGTCCGGCATCTTGATCTCGGCGATCTTGCGGACCTGCTCCTTCGTGATCTTCCCGACCTTGCTCTTGTTGGGCTCACCGGAGCCCTTCTTGACCTTCGCCTCCTTCAGGATCAGGACGGCCGCGGGCGGCGTCTTGGTCTTGAACTCGAACGAGCGGTCGGCGAACACGGTGATCTCGACCGGAGTCGTGAGGCCCTGCTCGATGTCCTGCGTCGCGGCGTTGAACGCCTTGCAGAACTGCATGATGTTGACGCCGTGCTGGCCAAGGGCCGGGCCGACGGGCGGGGACGGGTTCGCGCGCCCCGCGGGGATCTGAAGCTTGATGTAGCCAGCGACCTTCTTTGCCATGGTCGTTCTCCTTCGATCTCTTCGGTGTTCTCAGGCGGCTCAGGTCTTCTGCACGTGCAGGAAGTCGAGCTCCACGGGCGTCGCGCGCCCGAAGATGCTGACCATGACGAGCAGCTTCCCCTTCTCGGGCCGAACCTCGTCGACCACGCCGTTGAAGTTCGCGAACGGTCCCTCGACCACTCGCACCTGGTCGCCCTTGTCGAACTCCATCTTCGGCTTGGGCTTCTCCGCGCCCTCTTCCATCTGGCCGAGGATGCGGTCGACCTCGTACTGAGGAACACGAGGCGGGTTGCGGGTGTCACCCCCGACGAACCCGGTCACCTTCGGCGTGTTCGTCACCAGGTGCCAGGTCTCGTTGTCGAGGTACATCTCCACGAGGATGTACCCCGGGAAGTACCGCTTCTTGATGTTGCGGGTCTTGCCGGTCTTCGTCCGCTGGGTGACCTCTTCCTCGGGCACGAGGATCTGACCGAAGTCGTCCTCCTTGCCGAGGGATCGGATGCGCTCCTCGAGCGCCAGCCGAGCCTTGTTCTCGTATCCCGAGAACGTGTTGACGATGTACCAGGCCATGTCTTCGCTCATGGTGTTCACTCAGGCGGTCAGGATGAAGTTGGTGAGCTTCGCCCAGATGAGGTCGAAGAACCCGAGGATGAGGGACATGATCACGCTCGTGATCACCACGACGACGGTGTTGTCCCGCGTCTCCTTGCGGTTCGGCCACACGACCTTGCGCGTCTCATCGATGGTCTCGATGCAGAAGTCGTAGATCTCGGCCCGCTTCCACAGGACCACCGCGGTGATCGCGGACAGCGCGACCGCCCCGAAGGCCGTGGCCTCGATGCCACCGGCGAGCTTCGGGTTGGCGATGCCCGCCTGCCCGAAGACCCAGCCCATGCCGTCGGCGTAGACCTTCCACAGGATGACGCTGAGCGCCAGCCAGCAGAACAGGAGCACACGTTGGTTGCTCATTATCTGGTCCCTTCGCCTTTGGCCCGATGCGCGAAGCGGGCGCCCGGAAGTTCCGGGCGCCCTCTCCGAGGCTGCTGAACCCCGGTGGTCACCGGGCTTCGTGATTTATGGCAGGGCCGCCAGGATTCGAACCCGGGGCCTGCGGATTTGGAATCCGCTGCTCTACCAACTGAGCTACGACCCTGCGTTTCTTCTCTCGTTACTCGATGATGGTGGAGACGACGCCGGCACCGATGGTGCGGCCACCCTCACGGATGGCGAAGCGGAGCCCCTCCTCCATGGCGATGTTCGTGATCAGCTTGACGGTGATCTCGATGTCGTCACCCG